>ENA-OQHL01001706-OQHL01001706.1-human-gut-metagenome-genome-assembly--contig:-NODE-1706-length-10441-cov-2.421369_pt1 | contig 10441 bp, 10 predicted proteins | sample MGYA00242565_ERZ504723 | MGnify/ENA primary metagenome ERZ504723 (study PRJEB26092, sample SAMD00036211) | human gut metagenome | host: Homo sapiens | study: EMG produced TPA metagenomics assembly of...
CATGGATAAAAAAGCTTTAGAGGAACTCCGTAACAAATACATCCAAAATCCACCAGAAGGTATGACCGCAAAACTTGTGAAGAGTATGTCGGATGCTGATCTTTTGGATATGCACTATTTTTTAACTGAAGATGATGACTGGGATGGCGAAGAACCCGAAGAAGGTTTCTATATCGACTTCTTTCAGTAATCGTCTTGTTTTGGTGCCCGCATAAAAGCGGGCATTTTTAGTATGACTTCCTCCGAGTGGAGGAATTTCCTATCATACGAAAAAATGGCTTAAATCCGTGGGATTCAAGCCATTTTATAAGTTTCTGGTATAACGTGTGGGGTTGTTAATTAACGAACTTACTTTAAATACTTATCAAAGAATGCAATCTGCAATTCCTTCGTGGCATCCTGGAAAAACTCTCTCGTTCCATGACCTGCGCCCGGAATCACATAGTAATCCACTTTATCTTCCATACCGGCAGCCACAATCTTCTGATAAAGCGTCTCACTGCTGATCTCTACCGGAACAAGTGGGTCATTATCACCATGAAGGATCTGAATCGGGCACATATCCTGATTTACCATATTGACCGGACTTGCTTTCGCACCGCGCTCCTTCATCGTTGCCGGATCTCCTCCCAACAGACATCCTCCATGGGTTTCCTCAACACTGTGCCAGCGTGCAGACGGATTTGAAAACTGCTTTTCTTCATTTTCCATCAACGCCTTGATATCAACCGGTCCGAACATATCACAGCATGCCTGAACCTTAGAGGAATAGCCGCTCCATTCCTCACTGTCAAAACCATCCTGATTCATAGCTGCTGCTGCTGACAGATGTGCACCTGCCGAACGGCCAAAGATACCGATCTTCTCCGGATTGATCTCGAACTCCGCTGCATGAGCACGCAGAAAACGGATTGCCGTTTTCACATCGATCAGCTGATCCGGATAATGCCCCTGAGCACTGCTGCGGTAATAGATCGAAGCAACCACATATCCGGCATTTGCAAATTCTGTCATCTCCCCCAGCATCATATTCTTGTCTGTGCCTTTCCAGCCGCCGCCCGGTACCCATACCAGTGCCGGCTTCGGACTGTGATCCTCCTTCGGATCATCTTCCCCCATTGCAGCACGCATCTCACTGTTTCCGTTCTGGAGCAGAACCGAAAGCTTCAGCTCCAGCGGATCCCCGTTTAAATCTTTTACCGTGGAATACACTACATTATCGACCAGAGTCAGTGTTTTTTTCTTTGTTCCCGGATTAAATATTGTTTTCATGACTTTTATCTCCTTATTTCCCTCTCTTAACCGTAAATCGGGAAGAAAATATTAATGCCGATGATCAGTGCGATCAAGGTAAGAATCAGAAGCGGTAAGGTAAACTTAAGCGTCTTCAGCGGATTCTGATTACCGATACCAAATGCCATCATCGTGCCGGAGCAGCCGGTCGGCATTACAAATGCCAGCCATGCAGATACGCAGCAGCAAAGCACGACTGCTTTCACATTCATGCCGCCTGCCAGCGCGGTAGAAGCTGCGATCGGACTCATCAGCGCCATGGTACCCATGTTAGACATAAAGTTTGTCATCAGTGCACATGCCACACAGAAGACAATACTTACAAACAATCCGCTCGGATGTCCACCCAGGATATTTAAAACCGTCTGTCCGATCAGTTCACCGACACCGGTCTTGGAAAGTGCGGTTGAAACTACACTCATTCCTGCCACCATCCATACCATATCACAGGTAAGGGTCTTCATCACTTCCGGAATCTCCAGAACCTTAAACACGATCAGAACCAGAAGGCCTGCTGCCGGAATCACGTTGGTAATATCACTTCCAAGCTGCTTGGTAAACATAAAGCCCAGCATGATTGCTGCAAATACACCAAAAATAAAATATTCATCTTTTCTGGAGATCGGCGCTGCATCCTTAACATCTTTCACCTGGGACTTATCAATCGTTCCGTTCGGAATCAGCTTATAGAAGATCAGGCAATAAATGACGCCCACGATCAGCGGAAGGATTCCAGCCTTGCAGAAATCAGCAATTCCCAGATAATCCTCCGGACCAACAAGTCCCTGATAGTAAGAAGTGATCGTGCCTGGCATCGTAGCACCCATGCCGATCGGGAATTTGGAAGTTGCCAGACAGTTTACCGTTGCAACTAAAAACAGCAGTCTGGACGGGGAATACTCACTGTCATCATCAAAGGTCTGGATAAACAGAAGCATAACGGAAATACATGCGACCTGTCCCATCAGCTGAGACAAAAGAATTGTCATGCCACATAAACCAAGAACCAGCATAGCTCCGCTTTTTCCCTGAAGCTTGCCCATCACACCTCTGAGACGGTGGATCAGGCTTGTCTTGCCAAGGGCAGTCGCAACTACGATCATTGGTGCGATCATCAATGTAGTACTGCTGGAAAGGCCGGAAAAGGCCGTCTTTAAATCTAACACTCCGGTAAATACAAAAAGGACACAGCAGATCATTCCTGTGACACCATATGGAAGCACATGGGTCAGGAGCATTACTACCATAAATACCAGGATGCATAATGCCATTATCATCTGTACATTCATCTCAATTTCTCCCTCATTACATTTTTTGATAAAAAAGTCTGGACTTCCGGTACTGTTCATGATAATCGGCCTACCATTACACACCTGAAGCTTTTCTATCTTTCTTGTTTATGGTGAAATTGTATCATTTTGCCATAGAATGTACAATCCATGTTTCGCTATATATACTATTACAAAAAACTATATATCATTGATATTCTTCAACAGATATATTATACTCATTCTATAGGATATCCATAAAAGGAGGATTCTCCAGTGCAGATCAAAAATATGTCTTACATCATAGCGCTAGCAGAAGCCGGCACCCTTTCCGCTGCCGGAAAACAGCTTGGCATCTCTCAGCCAACTCTAAGTGTTTTTCTGTCCAATCTTGAACAGGAACTGGGCATCGACCTTTTCCTTCGCGATAAAAAAAAGCTGATCCCGACTCCGGCAGGGCGGATTTATCTGGAAGCAGCCAGACGCATTCTTGCCACACAGGAGCAGACGCTTCAGTCCATCCGTCAGCTCACGACTGCTCCGCCCATAGAGATTCGTATCGGTGTCACCCCACTGCGAGGTTCTGAGGTGGCCTCCAAGATCTTCGCCCGTTTCTCTGCCAGGTACCCGAATATCCGTCTGCGGCTTCAGGAGGGCTACATGCAGGAACTGCGCAATATGGTACAAAATGGAATGGCTTCCTGCTCTCTCGGCACCTGCTTTGACACGGAATCGGCAGATTTTGACTATATCACTCTCTTTCGGGAAGAGGTCATTGTCGCTGTCCCGGCCTTCCATCCGCTGGCGCACCGCCCCAAAAACACCTCCATGGAATTCCCGCAGGTTTCACCAGAGGAGCTGTCCGACTCTCCCTTTATCCTTATGAGTCCGGGCAGTAGCATCCGGACCATCTCGGACTATATATTCCATCAGGCCGGTTTTTCTCCTACCGTGGTATTTGAAAGCGGTAACAACCTTGTCATACGCAACATGGTCCGAAATGGCTCCGGCATTGGTTTTCAACCACGTTCTACCGCACTCATGGATGATCCGGATATCGCCTACCTCTCCCTTTCCCCGCGTTACTATCTGAATCTGTGCGTAGTGACAAAAAAGGAACGGTATTATCAGAAAGTGAACGGTATTTTATCTACCTGATGATACAAAATGACTTTCATGTTCCCTACTTACTCCGGATTTTAACGAAGCCGCACGGAATATCTGGGATGAATTTCACACAGAAGGAGGTTCCTTATGACCTTTCAGACACTGGATTATATCATTGCGATTGCCGAAGAGAAATCCATCTCAAAGGCTGCAGACCGTCTGCTCCTCTCTCAGCCTGCGCTGAGCCGACAGTTGAAACGGGTCGAAGAAAGCCTCGACACAAAGCTCTTTGCACGTGAACAAAACGAAATGCACCTGACTGATGCCGGAAAAATATATGTAAACGGTGCTCGCTCCATCCAGAACATTTATGAGCGCGCACTGAATGATATCCGAAAGCTCTCCCAGTCCGGCAGGCATCAGATCACCTTTATCTACAATAATATCCTGCTGCCAGATTTTTCCACAGAGATTCTGCCGGATTTCCGCAAGCTGCACCCGGATATTGTACTCAGCACCATCAACGGAAACGCATCTGCTGCAAAGGATTATCTCTCCAACGGCATGGCCGATCTTGCTGTCGTTGCGACTGGGGAAGGCGGTCACAGTATGCTGGAATTTCTTCCTCTGCGCGAAGAAGAGCTGATGCTTGCCATTCCGGAAAACCATTCGGTTATTCCTGATTTTGAACAACATGGTGCTGATTTATCCATGCTTTCCGGAGAATCCTTTATCCTGAACCAGCACAACAGCTTCTTTCACAGCCTTGAACAAAACATTCTGACCGGGCTTTCTTTTCTGCCGGACATTCTGTGCGAGATCAGTGATATCAACGCATCCGGAAACATGGTTGCAAACGGAAAAGGCATTGCCTTTCTCCCGCGTTCTGCGGGTGGGCAGCTCCATGGCTGCAGGCTCTTTTCTCTCAAGCCACAGGTTACCTTTCAAATTGCCATTGCTTATCCCAAAAGCAATGCTTTAACAAGGCCGGTACGTGATCTGATCCTGCTGCTTTTAAAGCAGGCCGAGAACCGGCAAACAGCATAAACTTGCTTATCTGTATAACGAAAAAGCGAGCAGCAGGTTTTTTCTTTTTTGATAATATCATGGCTCATCACCCCTTTTCCAGTTTAACTTTCGGATTCAGAATCGCATAGGCGATATCGACCAGCATGTTGCAGAAGACGAACATGATCGCGGAGAACAGGACCGCACCCTGGATCAGGGAATAATCGCGGTTGTTGATCGCTGTGTTGATCATGGTTCCCATGCCCGGCCAGGAGAAGATTCCCTCGGTGATGATGGCACCGGTGAAGGTTCCGGCGATCTGCAGACCTAAAACTGTGATGAGTGGCGGGAGAGCATTCTTTAATCCGTGGATCAGGATGACTTTGAGTTTTTTGATTCCACGGGCTCTAAGACATCGGATGTAGTCGCTGCTCATGATGTCGATCATGCTGGAACGCATGGTTCTCGCAAAGGTTGCCATCGGGATCGTCGCAAGGCAGAAGCCCGGAAGGATCATGTGGCTCACAACATCGCCGAAGCCTTTGGAGAGATCGCCCATACCCATAACAGGCAGAAGATTCATTTTAACGGAAAACTGAAGAACCAGCATGAGTGCCAGCCAGAAGATCGGCATGGACACACCTACGAGCGTGATGACCATGACAATGTAATCGAAGATCGTATTCTGCTTTAATGCAGCAATGATACCGACGCTGGTTCCGATGATGAAAGCGAAGAGAAGTGCTGTCAGCGTCAGGGTCAATGTGTTTGGAATTCTGGAAGTGATGAGTGGAAGAACGTCCTGACGGTAGCTGTAGGAGTAACCAAAGTCACCGTGGACAAGTCCGCCCAGGTAGAGGGCGTACTGCTCAGGGAGCGATTTGTCGAGGTTCATCTCGGCTCTCATAGCTTCGATGTCCTCCGCATTTGCCTCGATACCTAAGATCGCCACTGCCGGATCGCCCGGAAGCATTCGTGTGAGGCAGAAGGTAAGTGTGACGACGACCAGAAGTGTGGGGATCGTCTGCAATAATCGTTTTATGATGATCTTTCCCATATAAATCCAATCCTTTCATAGCTGTCCTGTTCTCTTCACCGGGAAGAATGTGAAGAGAATGGAACAGTTAAATCTCTGTGAGTGTACAGAAAAAGGGAAACAAACTTAGGATTTGCCTCCCCCTTTCTATGCGTGAAATCCGGCTGCTTTGTGTCTTTAGCACTCACGCAGCGACCGCCGGTTTTCGTAATCCGGGCAATCGCCCTGCTTACTCAAACCGGTTTGGTCGTCAAATTCTATTTTTCAACCCAGATATTGTTGAATGGTGTTGCGACTAACATCTGATTATCGGCACGGAGAACTGCGTTATGTACCTTCGGGGATACTGCCCAGTTCCGGCACTCATATGCGTAGTAGATACCGGTGTATTCGTTCATAACCTTTTCAATGACTTTCTTATAGGACTCCGCGCGCTTTGCGGTGTCTGTGGAGCCAAAGCCTTCATTTAAGAGTTCATCCATCTCCGGATCGTTGTAGCCGCCTGCGTTGGAGGAGGCATGAAGTGTCTGGGAGCTGAAGAACTTTCCGAGGAAACCGTAAGGATCCGGATCGCTGTTCCAGCTTACACCGTAGCTGTTTACAACATCGGACTGCCAGGAATCAACAACCGCTGCGGACCAGTCGGCCATGGTGGAAGACTTGATATCAAGTGTTACACCGATCTGGCTCCAGTAGTACTGTAACATCTGTGCCATCTTCTCGCGATAGGTAGTGGAACCAATGTAAAGGCTCATGGTAAAGCCATCCGGGTAGCCTGCTTCCGCGAGGAGCTTCTTTGCACCTTCCGGATCGTAGGATGGTACAAGATCATTGTATGCCGTGTCATAAGCGAAAGAGTATACCGGAAGCGGCTGATAAGCTCTTGTGCCTTCTCCGTACTGATAGATACCGGCTACCATGGAGTCGATATCGACAGCCATTGTAAGTGCTTTTCTGACATCAGCGTTTGCGGTCGGTCCATTCTGCATGTTGAAGCGGACATAGGTGACAGCGGAACTCGGGGCCTGAAGTAAGAGGTCCGCATCCTGCGCACGCTTGATAGCTTCACCCTGAAGATACATCGCAATGTCGACCTCACCGGTCTGGACTGCGTTGATCGCCTGATTGGAATCGGAGATGATTCGGAACTCAATACCGTCTACGTTCGGCTCTGTGCCCCAGTAATTCTCATTTTTCTTTAATGTGACTTTTTCATCGGTTACAATTTCTTCCAGTGTGAAAGCACCTGTGCCGACGATGTGGGAACCGAAGTCTTCTCCCCAGCCTTCAACTTCCTCTTTCGGGAGGATCGCGTTTCCGATACCGGCTAACTGGGAGATAAACGGTCCTGCAACGGATTTCATATGGATAACGACCTGTGTCGGGCTTGCAGCTTCGCAGTAATCGAAGAAATCACGGCAGATACGGTCTGTGGTACTCTCCTCTTTACTTCGTTCAAGAGAGTATACAACATCATCCGCGGTCATTTTTCTTCCGTCCTGGAATTTACCTTTCTGGAAGTATACATCATCACGGAGGTTGATGGTGTAGGTCAGGCCGTCATCACTGACAGTGTAATCAGTTGCCAGACTCGGGATCACCTCTTTGTAATCCTTATCCCAGACAAACAGGGTATCGAGAACATTGTACATAATGTGGTTTTCGTACATGGTTGAGTAGGCTTTCGGATCAAGAGTGCGTGGGGATGAAGGCATTGACACAACAAGCGTTCCGCCTTTTACTGCCTCGCCGTCACTTGAGCCGACCGCGATACCGCCGCCAAGTGTCTGATCCGTGGACTTTGCGTCCGGGGATACCGCATTGGAGGAAGCCGCTGCTGTTTCAGCAGTGGAGCCGGCGGCTGTCGTGGAGGATGTCTGGGAACCGCCGCATCCTGCCAGGGAAGATGCTGCCATAACGGCTGCAGCTGCAAGTGCAATAAGTCGTTTTTTCTTCATAATGAATCTCTCCTCTCTCTTTCCTTTTACGAACGATCCGGGTGGGGAATCTCCGGTGCCGGTGGGTATCCGGCAGTCGCTTCCGGAGAACCGGAGAAACTGCTCAATAATCTTACAGTTAAGTCCGGGTAAAAAAGAAAGGCGCACTTTTGTCAGAAGTTATCGCCTTTGATAGTTGGAATGGATCGTTAATAAAATTATGTGCTTAAGAATAAAACCATAACTTAAAAAAGTCAAGTATTTTTTAAATTCACTTTACTTAATTCGGCACAATAATCAAAAAATAAGAATTATGTAACTTTTGTTTCTACAAAATGGAAAAAACTGTCAACAAAGAGATGATAGATCTGATCTTGGAAAGTCTTTCAGGAGCCGATTTTTGTTCGAACCGGATATGATTGGAAAAAATAGTGACTGGATATAGGAATTTTTAAATAGCAAATATTCTGAAAATAAAATTGACATATGGAAAGAAGTGTGCTAATCTTTAATCCATAAAAATTAAAAACAAAAAGTCGATGAGCAAAGAGAGTACATTCGGAATGAAATCACAGAGAGCTGTCGGTGGTGGAAGACAGTATGGAATTCCCTATGGAATGGGTTTGTGAGACGCCAGGTGAAAGAGATTCGAGTAGCTGCGGCCGTGATTCCTGCGTTAAAGGATAAGAGTATCGAAAGAGATTTCCGTACTCTGAAATGAGACAGATTGGTGGCAGATATTCCGATGTGGGATAGCTGCTATTTTTGTTTGAAAGTGTTGTCAGGCTGGATAGACATTTGACAACCAAGCCTACATGAGTAAGTAGGGCGATAGCCCGGATTACGAATGGAGGCGGCAACTGTGGGAGTGCCGTAGGCACGGAGCAGTTGGCTTTCGAGGAAGACTGATCTGTGAAATCGGGTGGCACCACGAAAGATTTCGTCCCGGCATAGTGAAAACTATGTCCGGGACTTTTTTTATGTAACAGGAAATTCCGAGGAATTCCCTGTTACATAAAAAGGCACTAACGTGCCAAAGATGCGCACTCGCGCGAAGATGTAGATTGTCGCAAGCGACCGCGCGAGGCGCGAGAATGTGCCAAGGCACATTCGTTTTTACTTATTTTCAACGTGCTGTTCTACCCCTTACTGATTCCCGCAAGAGGCAGTCGACAAAAACGAGGAGGAAATGATGCTTTCCTCCATCGACCGCTACACGAAAAGCGGCTGGTTTCAAAAGCGGGCGGCCGACAAAAAGGCGATGGACATGATCGAGGCATTAAAGATCAAATGCGTTGGTGTGAGCCAGCCGGCAAAGGAGCTGTCTGGCGGAAATCAGCAGAAAGTCATTTTCGCGAAGGCACTCCTTACGGAGCCGTCGATCTGGCTTTGTGATGAGCCGACTCAGGCGGTGGATGTGGCAACACGACAGGAGATCCACAGGCTTCTGAAGGAAGAGGCAAAAAAGGGCAAAGCCGTCCTTTATGTGTCATCCGATCTCACGGAACTTTTAGAGGTTGCCGATGAGGTTGCCGTCATGGCATGCGGAAGAGTACGAAAGACATTTGAGAATAAAGACCTGAAACCGACGGACGTGCTGGCGTGCTGTTATGAGGCGGAGAGGGAGGAAAACGACAGATGAGAGGAAAAGCATTAAAGAATTACGGAACGGTGGCGGCGTTAGTCATCATCATCGGAATTTTCGGACTCCTAGACCTGCGTCGTTTTTTACACTGAAAAACTTCCTTAATATAACACGCCAGGCAGCGCCTCTCGCAATGGTGGCGCTGGGAGCGACCTCGTTATGACCGTCAACGAGTTCGATCTTTCCATCGGAAATATCGTGAGCCTTGGCGGCGTGGTCGCGGCGCTTTTATCGATTCAGGGCGTTCCGATCCCCGGTCTGCTTTCTGGCAGCGGTAGTGGCCGGTCTGATCGTGCGGCTGCGTGAACGGAGTGATTGTAGCAAAGTTCGGGATCCTTTCCTTTATTACAACACATGGCATGGGAACCGTACTGGACGGCGTGATTTACGGACTTACCGGAGGCACGACTGTATTTAACGGGATTCCGAAGGCGTTTACGATTCCAGGGATCTTAAAAATCGCGGGCATCCCGTTTATCACCATCGTGGCGGCAATGCTTTATATCGTATTCCACATGTTTATGAATCATATGTCAGCCGGAAGAAAGCTTTATGCCATCGGAGGAAGTAAAGAGGCGGCAGAGACGGCAGGAATTCGGATCTTCCGTTACCGAATTCTCGCTTTTGCGCTCAGCGCGGCAATGGCAGGTCTTGCAGGCGCTCTCGTGGCATCTCGTGTAGGTTCCGCGAATACCACAGCGGGGCAGGGATATTTCTTACAGTCCTACGCGGCGGTATTTATCGGATGCACCGTCTCAAAGAGCGGTGTTCCCTGTGTGATCGGAACCTTAGTCGGAACCATCATTCTGGCGGTTCTGGCGAACGGACTTACGATCCTTCAGATGCCGAGCTTCATGCAGAACATTATCACCGGCGGGATCATCATTCTCGCAGTTGTGCTCCAAAAACTCGGCGCGGGTCATGGTTCACGGTAGGGATTTTTGGTACCGAAAATACCGTAAAATAACATTGAGAGCGGATTTTACCAATTTAGGATGCGAAGGATTGGCAAAATCCTCAGTACTGTGTAACGGTACGGAACGGGGAGGGAATAGATGTTAGCAGCAACCTTTGATATCGGAACGACAGCCGTCAAGGCAGTGGTCGTGAACGAAAACGGAGAACCGGTCTTTACCGGAAGCCTGGT
>ENA-OQHL01001707-OQHL01001707.1-human-gut-metagenome-genome-assembly--contig:-NODE-1707-length-10437-cov-2.059457_pt1 | contig 10437 bp, 15 predicted proteins | sample MGYA00242565_ERZ504723 | MGnify/ENA primary metagenome ERZ504723 (study PRJEB26092, sample SAMD00036211) | human gut metagenome | host: Homo sapiens | study: EMG produced TPA metagenomics assembly of...
ATCTATTTATGTGGATCTCAACCGCATCGACGAATTTGCTGCTTTAGCAAATGCCATGCCGGGACACATCCGTTTCGATGCTAACGAACAAGACTCGCTTACGTATGCCGCCGCAGAAAAGATTTATTTGACTTCTTTCAAAGAGATGGCATAAGCCAAAACGGGATCATTTGTCTGCTCCTGGTAAAACCGCCACACTTTGTTTTCATGGCTGCCCTCCAGATAAACTTCCCGTTCGCGCAGGGTATAGGTTCCGCAAGGGCGTGACATCCAAAGAAGCTGTTTATCCTCTGAACGCTCTGACACAGCCAGTTTTGAGATCAGTTCCTTATCCAGGTCAAAGTCCTCTTTATAATGTTGGGTATGAAGATCTACGATACGGGAAAGAGCACCCAAAAGATCTACATCCTCAAATCTTACCCCGGCCATCAGCGTTCCCTTTCCGGCGCAGGAGGCGCAACCTGCCTGGCCTCATGTTCCGGGCGGTCTGCTTTCAGCTTTTCCATGAGAGAGGTTTTTCCCTCCGGCAACGTCTCCGGGGCAAGATCCTGGATTTCCTCATAAGTCTGCCCGTCTGTCAGGTCAGGGCGCACAGGCGGCTCATTATTGAGCCTGCCATCCAGCATATTGTAATTTCCGGTCTGGCCTTCCTCGTAAAGCTCCGCATTACGCAGATAGCTCTCCGGCGGCTGGAAGGGCTGCCCGGCAAACAGGATTTCCCTGTGGGGCGTAAACTGTGATAGCACGCCGTCTCGAAGACTTGCAAATTCTTCATACTGGCGCAGGGTAAGGCCGCGCTCCAGCATTTCCGCCTGGGTATGCGCCCAGCCCTCCCCATAGAGGAAATAGTACATATCCGGCTGGTCGCAGACAAAGCACAGGGAGCCGTCCTGGTTGTCATAATAGGATACCTGCATATCCTGACAGTGGCAGCGTTCCTCACGCCCCAGGTACACCCGGTTGTCCGCGCCCAGCATGGCGACCATGCCCGCATAGTTGCTATGGACCGTAGAACGAATTTCCACCAATGGGTCCGCCTCCGGCATGGCCTGCCTGCCGGGAATTTCGTTCCGCTTTTCTGCCGCGTCATTTCTCGGCGTCACTTCCTCATGGGCGCGGGCATCCAAATCCGGCTGCGCCTGTGCGGAAGTCTTTCTGACGGCGCCCGGCTCCGGTTCTTTCTCCTGTGCGTAATAATGGACATTGGCGGTAGTTTTGCTGTTCATTTCCCTGGCGTAAGCCTCCGCAGCCTCGCGGGTGTCAAATTCCAAAGGCTTTCCGTCCTCCTTGCACCACGCCTCGGCGTGGCCGAAGATGGAAGCGCCGCTGCGCACCGCCCATACACCGTAGGTTGTTTCTTTTTCCATCTGATCCTCCTATCGTTCCTGCTGTTTTGATGGTTTCTGCTTTTGGGGCATCTCCGTGTGCTTTGCGTCTTTATCTGCTGCCGGAGGGAAGGTCTGTGCTCCGGCTCCGCTTCGGAATCCGTGATATTGACATACTCGCCAATAATACAAAGCGCCTCCCCGTAACTGCCACAAGCAAACACCCGGTCCTTCATTTCCTTTGCCTGATCCTTCAGGTCATGCTCCCGCAGGGTACGGGCAGCAATGCCTACCAGATTGAAGATATTGCCGTCCTGGCCGATCAGCGCACAATCCGGTTTTTCCGGCTCCGGCGAAGGTTCCCCGATAAAACCGCCCAAACGGTTCGGCACAAAATCGGACAGCCAGGTGCCCCCGAAATTCTCATGGGTCTGCAAACGCCACATGGCAAGTTTCCCAATGTCCAGCTTCACATCCTCGAAAGGATAGAGCAGACAGGTGAGCTCCCCATACTGGAAAGTGGAAACATCCTCAAATCTGCTGCCGTCCTTCAAAATCCCCGCCTCGGTGAACATCTCATTGATCCCGTCCACCCATTCCTTCAAATCCCCACCGCAGCCCTGCAGGATCAGGCCGTCTTTGCCCTCCATGTGCCGCAGGTCATCGGTTGTGATCGTATTGATATTCAAAAAATCGCCTCCTATCGTTCCTGTTGATGATTCGTTTTCTGCCGGGTGGCTTTTGCCTCCGGCTGTTTCTTTAGCTGCCTGCGGACAGAGGGTTTCTGCTCCGGTTTCCACATATCCGTAAAAATATCGGATAATGGCTGCTCCCAGCGTTCCCCGAAGCCGCGAACCACCGTACCCGCCAGAGCGCCGTTTCCCTGAAACATTTTCAGTGTGTCAAAAGCCCGGTCAAACAGCTTGATATTTCTCCCGTCCACACAGGGAGCAAAATGGATCACCCCTTTGGGATAGCCCCCGCCAGTACCGATCCAGCCCCGGACAAAATCGTCATAGCCTTTTGTGATCCCGGCATCGGCCAGTTCGTTGGCATGGCTGGAAACCATTGTACTTGTGGCTGCATACTGATAACCTAAGACCAATATGCCGGTTTTCGGGTTATACATAAAGCGCCGATTATCAATCTGCTGTATATCGATTATCTGCCTCATGGTATCAATCCGCATAAGCTCTTTTGTAATCGCTGTCTTTTCTATCTGCATCCCTCCCGTCCATTGATTTGTCCGCAACTTAGACCCGCTTCGGGGCGTCAGAGTATTCTTATACAGCCGCCCCTCAAACCGGGTTCCGAAAGCCTTGAAAATCAAGCCTCATTTTGGCCAAGTTGCGGACATATTACCCTTGATTTTGCCTGATCCGGCGCTTGCGTTCCCGCTCGGATTTCCGTCTGGCAAAGGCGCGGCAGGAATCCGAACAATACGCCTGGCTGGTAGTAGGCAGATAGGTTTTCCCACAGACCGGGCATGTTTTCTGTTTCAGGGAAGTGTCCTCGCCGGTAATGGCAGATTCCAGCGCCGGGTCCACCGGCAGCACCGCCTCCTGAAAGTACCGGCAGAAAGAGCCGGTCCACCATTTATGCAGCATATAACAGGGGCAGTCTAAGGGGAGGCAGAGCCTATCCTGATTGTCATGGTTGGCGCACAGGTCTGTTACCAGCCTTCGGATCGCTGCCCGTTCCTGTCTTGTTAATTCCCGTGAGGGCTGCCCGTTCATTTCCTCCTGCCTTTCTTAGCCGGAAATTCCAGCTTGAAATTCACATATTTTCCGCCTGTATCATCCAGCAGCACCACCGCGTCATAGGTCTTTCCTGTTTTTTCGCTGTAAAGCCCGGACATGGAAACGCGGCCCTCTTTCAGAAGAGCCGCCGCCACGGATTTTGTTATGGATTTTTTCTTTCCGGAAAAGAATTTATTGTCTTTCCACAGCGCAAAGGCACAGTCCCGGTTATCACAAAAGAAGCCTTTTTTGCCCTCATATACGGTTCCGCCGCAGCGGGGGCAGGTGCCGACAGCCTCACGCCCGTTTCTTTTTGCATCCGGGAACAGGCCGGCAAAGCGTTCCTCCGGGACGGTATGTTCTTTTACCAGCGTCCGGCTCATATCCGCAATCTGCCCCATAAAGGATTCTGCAGCCAGCTCGCCGCGTTCCACCTGCTTTAGCATGGATTCCCATTCTGCGGTGAGCGTAGGCGATTTGATATTGTCCGGCAGGACCAGGATCAGGTTCGTACCTTTTTCCGTTGGAATAAGCTGCTTTTTCTTCCGCTGCACAAATCCGGCAGAGACCAGTTTTTCCAGTGTAGCCGCACGGGTGGCCGGGGTGCCTAATCCCTTGCGCTCGGCGTCCTCCGGCATGTCCCCGGCACCGGCTGTCTCCATAGCTGCCAAAAGGGAATCCTCCGTATAGTGCTTCGGCGGGGAGGTTTTACCATCCCGGACGCTGGCAGAGACCGTTTCAAAAACCTGCCCCTCCTGCAGCACGGGGAGGGAGGCATCCTTGTTCCCGTCATCCTCCGGGCTGGATTGTTTCAATCCCATGCGGTAGAGGCGTTCCACTTCCTTCCATCCGGCCTGTAATTCTGTCTTTCCTTTTGCCGTGAAGGAATGGCCCCAGCAGTCCAGAACCGCCGTCACCGCCTCGAACCGGTGCGCCTGTGCCGTGGCAGAGAGCAGCCTTGCAGCGATCAGCGTCAGTACATCCCGCTCCCCGGAAGGCAGCTCCGATAAATCCGTCCGGGCAATCTCCACCGTGGGAATGATCGCATGGTGGTCGGTGACTTTGCTGCCATCCGTTACGCGGTCAATATCCGGTTCCTCGGCACAGCCTTTTCCAAATGGCATATGATCCCGCAGCCAGAGAACCAGGGAAGCGGCGGTTGCCTGCATATTCTCGGTCAAATACTGGCTGTCCGTCCGGGGATAGGTCGCCAGCTTTTTCTCATAGAGGGACTGCACATAGTCAAGGGTCTGCTGAGCCGTATAGCCATAGATACGGTTACATTCCCGCTGCAAAGTCGTCAGGTCATACAGGCGGGGCGGCTGCACCGTCTTGACCTGCTTTTCCACGGACAGCACCGAAGCAGTCTGCCCGTCACAATTCCTGCGGATTTTTTCAGCTTCATTTTTTCCCGACAGCTTTTCCCCAGAGGCAGTAAAGCCGCCGCAGGTGATCTCCGGCACATAGAAAGGCTTGCTCGTAAATGCCTGAATATCCGCCTCCCGCTGTACCAGAAGGGCCAGCGTGGGTGACATGACGCGCCCCACATTCAGCGTGACGCCATACAGGACAGAGAAAAGCCGGGTGGCGTTAATACCGATCAGCCAGTCGCTCCAGCCCGGCAGACCGCCGCGTCATAGAGCTTATCGTAGTCGCTGCCAGGGCGCAGGTGTTCAAACCCGTCACGGATCGCCGCATCCTCCATACTGGAAATCCAGAGGCGTTCCATCGGTTTCTTACATCCGGCGTGTTCATAGACCAGACGGAAGATCAGTTCACCCTCACGCCCGGCATCGGTAGCGCATACCACCGATTCCACCCGTTTGTCTTTCATCAGCCGACAAAGAAGGTCAAGCTGCTTTTTCTTATCCTTTGGCACCTCGTATTTCCATTCTTCCGGCAGGATCGGCAGATCACCATAACGCCATTTGGCATACTGTTCCCCATAAGCCTCCGGCTGCGCCAGCTCCAGAAGGTGCCCCACGCACCAGCTCACCAGATAGCCGCCGCCCTCCAGGTAGCCGTCTTTTTTCTCATTCGCACCCAGAACCGCCGCCAGCGACATGGCGACAGAGGGCTTTTCCGCAATTACTAATTTCATTCCTGTAACCTCCATTTCTTATAGCTCCGGTTTATTTCGGCCTATTTGCTTTGTTTTGGGTTTCATCGTGTCTTTTTCCTGTATCTGCTGTCGGTGGCTGGAAAGCTGCTCCACCACGCCTTTTTTCTGGCTGTCAGCACACCCGCCAAGGGCTGCGGTGGTTTCCTTTACCAGATTTGCCCGCTGGATGTTTCGGTCAAAGCAGGTAAGATAGGCATGGTAATCGCCTTGTCCGGGGGAGCAGCGCAGACAGTAGCGGTAATTCTCTGTCTCCACTACATATCCATAATTCTGCCGCCAGCCGCCTTCGATTGCCCCGCCGTGGCTGTAGCAGAAGCGGCTCATGGAATTTAAGTCCTTCAAAACACTGTCTCTAAGCTGATCGACCACTTGGCCTAATTCTTTTTTAAAAGCGGCGCTGTTCAGACTTTCTTCCCCGCGCGGGTGCCAGGTATGCCAAAATTCCTTACCGCCTGCTCCAAAGTCAATGCGGACATGACCGATGACGCCCATCTGTTTATCTTGATCTGGCGTCTGTGCATAAAAAATGCCTGCCTCATCATTGGAAGCAGGACGTATCTCAAAGCGGGGACAGTATTGAAGTTTGTATTCCGCACAGAATTCTTTCAAGCTGATTTCGTCGCCCAGGAAATTAAATCCATCCCGCAGACGCTTATAACCGCTCTTTGGAATCTTGACCGGTTCAGGAGTCAGGACAGTACCCGCATGGTTGACACCTACATACAACTCCAATGTTACCGGCCTGCCGGGATCATTGTCCGAACCCCGCAGGTTATAGCAGTAAAAGCCCAGCGGCACTGTACTCACATCCATCCGCGAATTTGTAAACAGAGCCGGTTTTCCAAACAGCTCCACATGTTCAAATTGTTCCTTCATTGCATCCATGCTCATTTACACGATTCCTCCTTTGCATTTGTTCAAATTCTTCGTCCGCTCGCTTTCCAGCCTGCAAAATACACATCAGTACAACGCCGGCAGACATACCGCAAGTAAAGGTCAGAAAGTGTGCTATAAGATTCCACATAAAAATCGCCTCCTTTTTGAATTTAGCTTATATAGCAAAGATAAAATCTGACACGGCAATACCGCCCTAGCGGTTGCCATTTCTTTCCCAAGAAAAAGAGCCGATAACCGCATTTTAATTTGCGTGTTATTGGCTCTGCGTCTTGCTCTGTATAGTTTTATATTTACTTTAACTTTCCATCTCCAGCCATTAAATCTGTCATTTCTTCAATTTTTTCAAGCGGGAATGGTGGAAGTGCTACGGGTTTCATGGCGATTGACATTAGTTTCATAGGATTGTCATCGGCTGCTATTCGGTTAGATGAAAGTTGTCCACATCTACGGCAACGGTGGATAATTGCCCATTCACCATTTTTACGTACCCATACCGCTATCGGCTCCATAATACCACCGCAATCGGACTCGCGGTCGCCAGGTTCTATATCCACATGGAGACTGTGCAAACAGTTTGGACAATGATTGCGGTGATCACTTCCGGCACCTGCTGGCACAACAAGCCTGCCACAAACTTTGCAGGTAAAACTGTCATTACAAGCATGAGTACGATAGTACCCTTTTTCATATTGTTTCCGTTTGTTTTCTCTATTCATGAAAATTGATCCTCCTAAAAGTCTTGGTAATTGCCCTTTTGGGAGGTTTGGTAGAGATTGATTTTACGCAAACCTCCCGGTTAGCAAACAATCTCCGATAATAAATATTTCTTATACATAAAAATCCTCCTGTTTTTATAAGCACAACTTTCGTTGGACTTTGTAAATTATTATATTTTCGGAAAACCAGATGTTTCCTCAATAACGACTATCTTTAAGTTTTCCGCTGAAATAATTCGTTCTTGTTTACACTTTGGACAGAACAAAGGGTAGTTTCTTAAAAATGTATCTTCTCTCTATTTCAAGAGTGTCTTGTTTTTGCAAACAGGGCACAAAACCCATTCAAATTCCATATGCTCACATTCCTATTTTACATTATCTGTTAATTCAACAATTAGCCTTTTTCAGCATAGCTGTCCGTTATTGCATATTTTTCTATGAAACGATCCATATGCGCTGTAAAGAGATTTTCAATTTCTTCTCTTTCTTCCTTATCATGTGCCGCATCTGAAATAGTTAATAACAGATAAAAGGGAGCATAAAATTCAACCGCCATTTGCTTTGGCTCACCTTTGCACCAAACTCCTTGTTCCATCATTTCACGAAATAAATCCTCGATAAAACTGACAGGGCCATTTCCCAAAACTTTTTGATAAAGGCTTGTCATTTCGGAATTTCTGTACTGTTCCAATGTCAACATTTTGCGAAAATTGCAAGCAATTTCATCCTCTGTCCAATAATGAAATTGAGACTCCATATATGCCTTAACGCTTTGTATTGAAGTATTCCTAAAAAGTTCTGTGGTTCCATCAAATTCTTTTTCTGGAATGCCTGCTTTTTTAGATCGTTCAATGTCTAATTGGCATATATGTTCAAAAATCTTATCGAAAATATCGCGCTTATTTTTATAGTGTCTATATAGTGCGCCTTTTGTCATGCCCAATTCTCCCGCAATCTTACTCACAGAAACTGCTTCATAGCCATCTTGGGCGAACAGTCTAAGAGCGGTTACTAAAATATTTTCTTTTGTATTAGCCATTTTCACACCTCCTGCAAATAAACGCTCGTTTACATATCTGCATTATAGTAAACGAGCGTTTATTTGTCAAGTGTGTTTGAACGATTTATTTGTAAAATAACTTTTATTGGATTAAAAAACGCAAAGGCTTCCAATACCTTTGCGTTTTATTACAGAGAAAAAGCACCACTGAAAATATGTGGCGCAGTTTCAAAGATATTTAATTGTGGGAAGGGAAGATTAGATGATCTATAAGCATTGATTCATGTGTAAAAATCATAGCATATTCAAATTATCCCTTTTTCTTATGAAGTTTTAAATCGATATTTTTCGCTGCCGCTGCATCCTGCAGTAATCCAGCAACAAATGCGCTTTTTTCTTTGAGCGTCATTGTTTCCATATCAGGTTTACGATCAATTTCTCTAAGTACCGTTTGCAGCTCTTGCAGTTCCAGCAGGTTGACGGCTACACAAAAGAGTGTCTTTTTGCGGCCATCATTATAATTGGATAATAAAACCTCCAGAATGTTGGCCTTCTCCGCCTGCTCTGCATTATAAGCGTCTATTCCAAGGCATTTGGCCTTTTCCATATCGGATTTTCGATTTCGATGTGTTATAAAGGAATCAAAATCGTCAATATGATCATATTTTTCGCAAGGGTATTCGCTGCATTGGAAACAGTATTGGGCACCGCCATGCTCTATACTGCACCTTGCAATTTTACACGACTGATTTCCTTCACCGCCACCACAGCCAGGGCAGTTTTTATTCAAAAACATGGGGCAAAGCCCGCAATTCAACCCACAAAGGGAAAATAATTGATTTTTCCGGTTAAATCCTTTCATGGAACCTCCTTAAACAGCCTACCTGTAAACGGTTAGGATAAGCTATAATAATACTTGACCTAACACAGTAGGAAATTTGAAAATTTAAAACTCATATCTTGTACCATGCGAGAGCAACAGGCCATCTGTTAATTCCACACGCAGAATGATAGTGTTTTCATCGTTAAAATCAGTATGGCCGTTATCGATCCATTCTGCAAAGACCTTTTTCAGCTTTCCAGCAATCACACAATTCTCTTTTTTCTGAAAAACCCAGGCTAACACCTTTTCCGTGCGCTGTAAACCATTCGCCGGCGATTGCAACAACAGGGTAATCTTTTATGTGTTTCATTTTATTTGAGAGGGCATGGGTAATGATATAAAATGCACCATCTTCGTAATAGGCATTTACATATCGCACATAAGGCGTTCCATTTTCTATTGTTGCCAATGCTATAATTGCGTCTTTTCCAAAGCGTTCAATCATGATCTGTTCGGCTTCTCGACTAAATTTCCTCATTAAATCCTTCCCCCTCATTCAAACTTTTTGCCTTCTCTTGCGCTGAATTACCCAATTTTTCATAGACATAGTTTCCTGCTTTCCAATTATTCAAGTTATGGATTTCTTGCTCCACGATCACCATGCTCCGGGTCATCAAACAGTTCTTTTAGCTTTTGGCAGGGCATATCTGAACATTCTCCGCAATGCTCAAGACCTTTTTCTATACAGCATTTTGCTTTATCGCACTCGCCCCAAAACATAATTCCTTTATTGGCTTTACATCCCTTACAGCCGATTTTATCTTTCCATTCACACGATCCGCAATATGTACCGCAAAAGGCTATCATATTTTTATCTATCATCAAAACATCCCTCTTTCTTATACCTAAAATTGCTGCTGATAGTCAAAAAGTTTCGCCTTGAAGCAATTCGGGGTTCCCGTCGGTTTCGCAGTAAGTCTAAACATAACACAGCCATCAGGGCACACAATAGTCTTGGTGTACTTTCCGTCCCCGCCGATATTTTCTAAATCGCCGCCACTCCGGACGGCCTCCATAATGGGGAACATAACCATCATACATTTGGAGCAAATGCCCTGTCCATCTTGATTTACTGGACAACCATAAGTACAAGTGTACTTGTCACCAATTTCTTCACCGTTGCGGCAATACCGTTCTGTATGATCTCCACGCAGAAAGCCTATAACCTCAATTTCCCATTCATATTCTTCGTCGTACCATTTTTTCATGTTGCACCTCAATTTTTATACATATTAAATACTCTTTTTACCATTGCTATTATTGGCAGTATTGATAGTAAGGAATACAAATTAGGCAATCTGATGAATAGCTTGTTGGATAAAATTTCTGATAATATCCCACCTAATACTCCTAATATGACAGCTATAATAATATTAAAAGCAATAACAAGCAAGAATTCCTTTTTACTGGATTTGCTTTTGTAGTTAAATATATTCTTCCAATAAGCTATAAAAATCTTCATATGTTCATTTTCCTCCAAGTTGCGATTTGCTCGATGCCTAATCCACATATCACATTTTTCGGCTCTGTTTAAAGTCCCGACAGACTGGAATTGTTATTTCCGATTCGGTTTTCTTTTGATAGCCAACAATTTCATATAATCATCAAAATCAGCCGTATTGGTCGGTTCAAACATGACCCATTTTCCGTCACGATAGGTTTTTGCCTCATCATATTGCCTGCAAACGGCGTCAGAAAGAGTACCCCGTATTGCTTCAAATTTTAGCTCTCTCATCTTTCCCAAAAATAATCATG
>ENA-OQHL01001709-OQHL01001709.1-human-gut-metagenome-genome-assembly--contig:-NODE-1709-length-10424-cov-3.021268_pt1 | contig 10424 bp, 12 predicted proteins | sample MGYA00242565_ERZ504723 | MGnify/ENA primary metagenome ERZ504723 (study PRJEB26092, sample SAMD00036211) | human gut metagenome | host: Homo sapiens | study: EMG produced TPA metagenomics assembly of...
CCCTATCATTTTCCATTACATTTTTTGTTCGTGCTCTAACATGTTCCTATTCTCCGTTCATTTGCTAGCTCCATTATATCATCCTGTACAAAGAATGGATTCTTTTTTCAACATCTCTTTCTTTTCGTCTTTTACCTGAAAACTTTCATAAAATTTTCTCAATTTTCCCTTATTTTCTTTCTTTCATTCTTCCTGTATACTAAAAAACAGGAGGTGATATCACGATATGAAGAATCCCTTATGGACCAGAAATTTTTCTCTGTTGATTGCAGCTACAACTTTTGGATGTATGGGAGGAATTGTGGGCAATTTCGCATTGTCATTTCTTGTTTTTGATGAAACTGGAAGCACCTTTGCATCTGCTCTTGTAATCGCAATCCAATTGATCCCCAATTTTTTAATCCCACTGTTGGTTGCTCCCTGGATGGACCGCTTTCCCAGAAAACCATTTCTTGTATTTGGAGATTTCATCAATGGAATCTTTTATGCTCTTATGGGAATCTATTTGCTGTTTTTCGACTTTTCATACGTTGGTTATCTTGGATATTCTTTGCTTCTTGCTACACTGGGAAGTCTGGATGAACTGGCATATAACAGTATTTTTCCAAAGATCATACCAAGTGGAATGGAACAAAAAGGATATGCCATTTCTTCCATGTTATATCCCCTACTGCGTGTGATCATGCTGCCTCTGGCTGCAGTACTTATGGATACGATCGGTATGCCGTGGCTTTTTATCGGACAAGGATTATTTTCCATATGTGCTGCACTCATTGAAAACACAATTCAGTTGACGGAAGAAACACGTGTGTGTGAAAAAACATTTTCTTTTCAGGTATGGAAAGAAGATCTTCAAGAAGTTCTCCGCTATTTTAAAAAAGAACGTGGATTACAGGCTATTTACTACTATATGGCAGCCACAAATGGGGTCGCTTCCGGATATGCTCCCATTCTGGTCGCATTTTTCCGTACCGCCCCCGGAATGTCCGCCGCACTTTATTCTTTATTTTCCATTGCTGAATTTTTAGGACGCACCATCGGCGGAGTGGTGCAGTACCGGATTGAAATTCCAAAAAAGAAAAAATTCTACGTTACTTTTGCAGTCTATACCTTTTACGAATGCATGGATCTTATTCTGCTTTGGCTTCCATATCCTCTTATGCTCGTAAACCGTGCCTTTGCCGGTTTTCTCGGAACAAACAGCGCCACCTTACGTGTTGCCGCCGTCCAGTCTTACATTCCGGAATCCATGCGCGCCAGAATCAATGCATTTGAAAATATGATTCTGATGGCTGTCAGCAGCATCCTTTCTGTAATTGTAGGAGCTACTGCTGAAATCTTGGATTATCGGCTCTGCATGTCTTTTTTTGCTGCATGCTCTCTTCTCATCTGTTTCTGCACAATTTTCAGATGCCGGGCTGATGTAAAAAAGGTCTATGAAACAGACAAAAACCTCTCAGGAGCCGACTGACTCCCAAGAGGTTCTTTGTTTCGTTTTATTTTAGTATGTAGTAAATCCACCATCACTTGCAACAATGGAACCTGTAATGTGTCTTGCCTCATCACTTGCAAAATACAAAATCGTTGCTGCCTGCTCTTCCGGTGTCGCATTTTTCTTCTGCAACGTCTCTGTCTTTCCAGACAACATAGAATTCTTCAGCCATTCCATAGGATCTTTTCCCTGTGCTGCAATCTCTGCCATTCTCGTCTTAATATCTGCTGAACTTCTCTCTGTAAGCGGAGTATCTGTTCCTGCAGGGCAAATCGCATTACACGTAATTCCTTTTGTAGCATAGTCCACTGCCACTGCTTTTGTCAGTCCACTGACTGCATGCTTACTTGCAACATAAGCTTGCTGCGGAAGGGAATCCACGCATTCCCGCAACACTGGACACGTTCACGATGGCTCCACCTGATGGCTGCATCAGCTTTACTTCTTCTCTGCAGCAGAAGAAACAAGAATTCAAATTTGCATCAATTACCTGGAACCAGTCATCATCCTCCAGTTCTTCTACCGTCTTAGAAGCACCAACGATTTCCCGCATTATTCAACTGCAACATCAAGTTTTCCGTATTTTTCCTGGATTTCTGCAAAAAGTGCCTTTACTGCATCTTTTGTTGCTGACGTCACATTTCATGAATTCTCCTTTTCCACCAGCTTCTTCCATTGCTGCTACAACAGCCGCTCCACGCTCTTCGTTGCGCCCCACCGCAACAACTGTTGCACCTTCTTTTGCTGCGCGAATTGCAACCGCTCTTCCAATTCCGGAAGTAGCTCCTGTTACCAGCATAATTTTCTCATCAAAACGTCCCATAATAAAACCTCCAAAATTCATTCAATAGTGCTACTATATCACAATCCGGCAACGCTTTCTATGAAATTTGTATAAAATTTTGTATTTTTGGGTTTTTTAGTTTGTCGTTTTGACGATTACCATAAATTCAGCAGATGCTGCATACTGAGCGTTACCACGGTAATGCCAAGCCAACATGCCATTCCCATTAAAATTGGCTTTCCGCCACCTTTGATCAATTTCACTACATCCGTATGAAATCCAATTGCTCCCATTGCCATAATGATGAAAAACTTGGAGAGCTCTTTTAATGGCTGAAAAACTTCTGTCGGTACTCCTGCTGCTGTTGCTGCTGTCGTAATCAGACTTGCTCCGATAAAAAACAGGATAAAAAATGGAAACACTTTCTTCAGAGACACTTTTTCTCCGCTTTCTGTTTCAGCCTTCCGCGCCCTGCGTAATGCAAGTATCAATGTGATGGGAATAATCGCCAATGTTCTGGTCAATTTAACCGTCACTGCCTTATCCAGTGTCTGGCTTCCCAGATGATACATGCTGTCCCACGTAGAAGCCGCTGCAGTTACAGAAGAGGTATCATTCACCGCAGTACCTGCAAAAATTCCAAATGCTTCCCCGGATGTTGTTGAAAATCCAAGCGCTGTTCCCAGTACCGGAAAAATCAATGCTGCCAGAATATTAAACAAAAAAATCACCGAAATTGCCTGTGCTACTTCTTCTTCATCCGCATCGATAACCGGAGCTGTTGCTGCGATCGCTGATCCCCCACAAATCGAAGATCCCACCCCAACCAGTGTAGAGATTTTTTCCGGAATGTTCATTGTGCGATGCAAAATATAAGAAATCACCAATGATGTTGTAATGGTGCACACAATAATCGGCAAAGACTGTTTTCCCGTCTCCATCACAACCTCCAAATTGAGTCCGAATCCAAGAAGTACAACGGCATATTGCAATATTTTCTTCGAAGTATATTTTATGCCACATTCCAGTGAATCCCGTTTTTTAATCACCAATGCAAGTATCATTCCAATTAAAATCGCAAACACTGGTCCACCGACGACCGGAAACAATTTTCCCAAAACAGCTGAAGGCACTGCCAAAGCCAGACAAAAAAGTAATCCCTTCCCGTTTTTCTTTATAAAGTCCATATTTGCCTCCTATCGTGCTGCATGAATTGCTGCAATCGTTCCATCTGCTACTGCTGTAGATACTTGTCGTACCTGTTTTACACGAATGTCACCAACTGCATATACACCGGGTATTTCCGTCTGCATATTTTCATCTGTCGTAAGAAACCCATTGTCCAACCTGATCTCATTATATAATTCTGTATTCGGAACCGTACCTACATACACAAAAATTCCACATCCCGGATCTTCAATTGTCTCAATTGCTCCTGTTTTCTCATCCAAGATTTCCAATGACTCTACTTTTTCCACTCCGTACACAGCATGAAGTCTGGCGTGAAGCCGTAATTCAATGTTTGGGGTATGTGCTACTTTTTCCTGAAATTGTGCAATGCATCCCAACGTTTCTTCAAAATGGATGATTGTTACTTTTTCTGCAACCCCCGCCAGATACAGTGCTTCTTTTACCGCTCCATCTGCACCTCCGATCACATATACATGTTTTCCACGATACTTCATTGCATCTTTTGCTGCATTCATTCCGATTCCTCGTCCTGCCAGTTCTATTTCTCCCGGAATCCCCAGTTTTCTTGGTGATGTACCATTCGCTAAAATTACCTTCTTCGCACAATAACATTCTTTCTCTGTATAAATCCTTTTTTCCACCCCGGTCAATTCTACTTTTTTCACCTCGGTCTTCAGGATTTCTACCCCTGCATTTTCCGCCTGTTTCCTCAGGCGCTTTGCAAAGCTTTCCCCGGTTTCCCCCTCTACAATTGCCGCATAATGTGTGACAGCGGACACTCTTCGAATCAGTCCTCCGACCTGATTTTTTTCTAAAATTAGTGCTTTTTGTCCTCTGCTCACTGCATAAATTCCTGCACTGATTCCTGCCGGTCCTGCTCCTATGATTATAACATCATACATTTTCATATCCTCCTGTTTTTCGCCTTCCTCATTTTACTTTTCCCTGTTTTCATATATACTATAAATCGCTCCTATTATTTTGTAAAATTATAAGTATTGATTATATAATAAATATTTGTTATGGTTTAAGTATAAACACATCTGAAAAAGGAGAAACAATTATGTTGGATTTTCGCATGGAAACATTTCTGACTGTATGCAACGATATGAACTTTACACATGCTGCCGAGCACCTGAATCTGACACAGCCCGCAGTTTCCCAGCATATTAAACATCTGGAAAAGACCTACGGTACCGAACTTTTTATAAGAGATAAGAAAAAGCTCAGACTAACTCCTGCCGGAGAAATCTTACGTTCTGCTCTGGAGACCATGAGAAATGATGAAAATACGTTAAAAAAACGGATGCAGGAAAGTATAGAAGAAAAAAAAGTTCTGACCTTTGGCGTAACAATGACCATTGGCGAATATGCGATCGTACCTGCTCTTTCCCGTTTTATCAAAACACATCCGGATATGGATTTTCACATCCGATATGGCAACACGCAGACCCTTCTCACCTATCTTCACGAAGGAACGATCGATTTTGCAATTGTGGAAGGATATTTTAGCGGTGATCATTACGAGACACGTGTCTACAAAACAGAAGAATACATTGCTGTTTCCTCCGCCCATCACACATTTTCAAAACCAGTACACAATCTCCGAGACCTGACATCTGAACGTCTCCTGATTCGAGAACACGGCTCTGGTACCCGGGCAATCCTGACCAAAACACTGGCATTGAAAAATATGTCTGTCAAAGACTTCCGACATCTTGTGGAAATCGAAAACATCCACACGATCGTCACTCTGTTAAAAGAAGATTGTGGAATTTCTTTTCTCTATAAATCTGCAGTGGAACAAGAATTAAATGAAGGAATGTTAGTACAGATCCCACTATCTGATTTCATGATTATGCACGACTTCACCTTTCTGTGGAATAAAAACAGTATCTTTTCGCAGGAATATGATGCTGTTTTTAAAGAATTGAGAGGGGCTGTTGCAAAATAGATGAGTAAACATCTATGGAGCAATAGCTCCCTTTTTATGCCTAAAAGTAAAAAACGGACTCCGAAGAGTCCGCAATCCATGGTATAATTAAGTATGACAAAATACATAAAATACCATAAAAATTATACCGAATTTGGCGAGCCTTATCAACTGGTTTTGCCATTAAATTTGGAAGGTCTAGTTCCTGATGATGATTCTGTGGAAGATCAACGGTTTTTCAACATTTCTGACACGTTTGCTTTTTCAACACATTCCACTACGTGGGATGCCTCCAGCGTCTCACTCAACACCCAGGAAATGATTTTTCTTGAATACAGATCCATCACACTGGTATAACCTTCTGAAATTGTACATCCCTTAACATTTAAGTAACTGGAAATACTTAATTTCACCAGATTCTCAAATGTTGGTGCTGTAAATACATTATAAATACAAGGCTTCACATTACTCCGCATTACACTTTAAAGCTACATATGTTCAATATAAAATTCATCCTGACAACTTCGCCCCTCATTTTTTAATAGTAATTTATGCTCATCATATGAACGCATTCCATTCACACGAAGTATTTCCCCTATATTCTGTCTGCTACTTGGAATGATTCTACTCTGTACCCAACGCATACTCCAATCTGAATTCATGGTTCGGATACCTTTTTTCAAAAGTAACGACATCATAAACGGAGCTTCCTTTGGCGTAACATTTTCCGGAATCTCAATTGTGTATTTCTTTGCTTTCTCATCATAATTTAATATTCCGACAATTTTATTTCTATTATTTCTCCTGATTGCGTACCTGTTCAAAAAAACACCACCTTTTCCAAATCATCTCCCATATTTTATTCCTATGACCCTCCGATAAAACATGCTTTATACCACTAAAAATATAATCCTGATCTTCTTTTTTAATTTCCAAATCTGTAAATCGTATCCTTTTGGTATCAATGACAGATTATACTCTAAAGATTTTGATCCAATATAATTATTAACCGGAAAATCTCTCATCACGTCCGTTTCTTCCGGAAGTTTTTCATTACCATATGTTGAAAACAATAACGATACTCCCTGATCAAACAAAGGAGCTATTCTCACACTATCGTCTTCATCATTTCTTAACACTTCCAGATTGCTTCCATGACGGTCTCTATTGGCAATCAAATAATCAATGCAAAACATCTGGTACATATATAATTCCCAATTGTTTCTTATTGCAAATTCTAACGGAGATTCATTTCCTTCTTTTTGCAAATCATAATACAAATCATATGCCAACTTTTCTTCATTATCCTTACGAAAGTTTTCCGAAACAGAAAGCCATGTTTCCTGTTCTTTTCCATCTATGATAATCTGCGCATGTATCAATTTATATTTCACATGGGGAATTCTCAAAATATCCATTACTCGACTTACAATCAATTCATTTACACATTCATGCCCAAATACACCGCGATAACTATCATAATTCGATAGTTTATAATATAATCTTTTTCCATTCACTTCTTCATATGCTTTCAGAAAACATCCCGGGGTTCCCGGTGACATTCATCAATGCTGACACAAATTCACATCAAAAACTCCCCAAGACCGAAGTCCTGAGGAGTCGAAAAATCTTTTTTGAAATTGTACGTTCCGAAACGTATAATTAACGTTTTGAGAACTGTGGTGCTCTACGAGCTGCTTTGAGACCGTATTTCTTACGTTCTTTCATACGTGGGTCACGTGTCAGGTATCCAGCGCTCTTTAATACTGGTCTGTACTCAGCATCAGCTTCAAGAAGTGCTCTGGAGATTCCGTGACGGATTGCTCCAGCCTGTCCTGTGTATCCACCACCATGTACGTTTACGATTACATCAAATTTGTCTGTTGTTCCTGTAGCAACGAGTGGCTGACGAACAACAACTTTTAATGTTTCCAGTCCAAGATACTCATCGATATCTCTTTTATTGATTGTAATCTTTCCTGTTCCCGGTACAAGATATACTCTTGCAACAGATTTTTTTCTTCTTCCTGTTCCGTAGAATTTTGCGTTAGCCAATGTAATGTCCTCCTTTCAACCTTTCCTTAAAATGTCAATACTTCTGGTTTCTGAGCCTGATTGTTGTGCTCTGGTCCAGCGTATACATGAAGTTTCTTGATCATTGCTCTTCCCAAAGGTCCTTTTGGAAGCATTCCTTTTACAGCAAGCTCAACAACTTTTTTCCGGTTTCTTTGCAAGCATCTCAGCCAGTGTTGTCTCTCTCATTCCACCTACATAATCAGAGTGATTGTAGTAGATTTTCTGCTGTAATTTCTTTCCTGTTACTTTCACTTTGTCAGCGTTTACAACGATTACATAATCTCCTGTATCAACATGTGGTGTGTACTCCGGTTTATTTTTCCTCTTAACACTTTAGCGATCTCTGAAAGACAGACGTCCTAATGTACATCCTTCAGCGTCAACCACATACCATTTTCTTTCGATCTTGTCTGGGTTAGCCATATAAGTTTTCATGGGTGTTCCTCCTACTTACTAATTATCATAGATTATTTACTTTAACTCTTCTATATGAAATCAGCATACTCCGGGGCTTTGGTGTAAGCTGTTTCTCCTTATGTCATACTGCTTTAATTATATTCTTTTGTCCTTGATTGTCAATGTTTTTTTCTCCAAAAAACAACGTAAAAATCCCTCTGCAACTGTACACAGTAACATACTCCGGACATAAAAATAAGACAGCCTTTATGACTGTCTTACAAGCTACGGATAGAGGACTCGAACCTCTACTAACAGAGTCAGAGTCTGCTGTGCTGCCATTACACCAATCCGCATCATTTCTCTTTCTGTCAGACTCAACATTTACATTATATCGCAATTTTCAAAAAGTCAAGCACTTTTTTATTTTTAAGCAAAGTTCGTTACCGTTCATCTCAGGTATTGATAGTAACCGGAGATAAACCGTAACGAACGTTTTGTCTCTTTTTCTATTATGCCTTCCACACTCCGTCAAAAACAACCTCTGCCGGTCCTGTCATATAGATTTTATTCTGTTCACGATCCCATTCGATCAGCAGATCTCCTCCGAGCAGCTTAACCGTCACTTTGTTTTCTGTATATCCTCCGAGAATACATGCCACTGCCACTGCACAGGCTCCGGTTCCACAGGCAAGTGTCTCCCCGGATCCCCGCTCCCAGACACGCATACTTGCCGTGTGTCTGTCTAAGACTTTCACGAATTCTGTATTCACTCTGTTCGGAAATCGTTCATGATGCTCGAATTTCGGTCCGATCTTCTCAATCTCCAGATGTTCGATATCATCCATAAATATGACTGCATGAGGATTTCCTATAGAAACACAAGTCATCTGGTATTCTGTTTCGTCCACAAGGATCGGAACAGCAACCGCTTCCGCCTCATCTGCGATGACCGGAATCTGCGCCGGTGTCAGGATCGGACTTCCCATGTCCACTCTTACCAGAACCACTTTTCCATCCTCTACAGTCAGATCCAGATATTTAATCCCGCCCAGTGTCTCCACAGAAATATGTGTCTTATCGGTAAGACCATAATCATAAACATATTTTGCCACACAACGAATTCCGTTTCCACACATCTCTCCCCTGGAACCGTCTGCATTATACATCTCCATCTCAAAATCTGCTTTCTCGGACGGATTGATCAGAATCAGTCCATCCGAACCGACTCCAAAATTCCGGTTGCTCACTTTTACAGCCATTTCAGAAGGATTTTCAATCCGTTCTTCAAAACCATTCACATAGACATAATCATTGCCCAATCCCTGCATTTTTGTAAATTTCATCCTGCTCTCTCCTTTCTTTTTCGAAAAAGGGTATCTCCCATCCACTGGAAAATACCCTTATGTTATCGATGTATACATACTTTAAACAAGAAATTTCTTGATCAATTCTTTCAATTCTTCTGCATCCCCATTAAACACCTGCAGTTCCATCTCTTCCTCTATATTCATACTGCAGATTCCCAGAAGAGACTTCGCATCAATCGTAATTCTCCCCTGTTTCAGATCAACATCTCCATCAAACTGATTCACTGCTTTTGCAAATTCCTGTATTTCATCGATGTTTCTAAACTTCACACACAATTCTTCTGCTACTGCTTCCGGCATTGTATATTCCTCCCATATCTTCATGTACTGCGCTTCATTGTACACTATTTATCGGGAAAAAGAAAGCAGTTTTTTATTTTTGCAGAAATTCCAGAACCTCTTCCTTCTCCGGCATGGAACGGATCGCTCCTTTTCTGGTTGTGATCAGCGCTGCTGCTGCATTGGCAAATGTGAGCATTTCTCCCAGCTGTTCTTCCGTCAGATTTTCAAAATCATGCTCCAGAATATAATTTAAAGAGCTTCCGCAGAATGTATCTCCGGCTCCTGTCGTTTCGATCGCCTTCACTGATTTTCCGGCTCTTTCTACACGCATTCCCTTGTAGTACGCACGGCTTCCGTCTTTCCCCATTGTCAGAAGAATCAACGGAATCTGATATTTCTCCTGAAGATACCGGATTCCCTCATCGTAATCTTCTTTTCCTGATACAAACTGAATCTCATTATCAGAAATTTTCAGAATATCACAGTACTGGAATCCGTACTCCATCTGTTCTTTCGCCAGATCCAGAGAACTCCACAGCGGCGGGCGCAGATTCGGATCAAAGGATACTAAAAGTCCATTGTCCTTCGCTGCCTTAAGCGCTTTTTTTGTTGCCTTTCTGACTTCTTCATGTGTCATGGACAGAGTTCCGAAATGGAACAGTCTTGCCTGACGGATAAAGTCTTCCTCAACTTCCTCCTCACGAAGCATCATATCTGCCCCCGGATTTCTATAGAAAGAAAATTCTCGGTCTCCATCCGGGAAAGTATGTACAAATGCAAGCGTCGTGTTCACTTCATCATCCGTCAGAAGATTCGATGCATCAATCCCTGCACTGCTGATCGTATCCCGCAGCAGTCTTCCAAACTGATCATCTCCTACTTTTCCCAGAAATGCAGTCT
>ENA-OQHL01001712-OQHL01001712.1-human-gut-metagenome-genome-assembly--contig:-NODE-1712-length-10415-cov-13.950816_pt1 | contig 10415 bp, 9 predicted proteins | sample MGYA00242565_ERZ504723 | MGnify/ENA primary metagenome ERZ504723 (study PRJEB26092, sample SAMD00036211) | human gut metagenome | host: Homo sapiens | study: EMG produced TPA metagenomics assembly of...
ACTCACATTTTTTTTTGATTTTACATTAATTTCTTTTACATTAATAGGATTAGGAACTTTAATGATTTTAGTAGGTTTTTGTTTTAAATCATATATCAAATACTTATATATACCATCAGATACAGCTATTATTTTATGTGAATATGGATAAATTATTCTTGTCCATATTTTTGAAAATTTTGCCCATAATCCCAAATGTTCAATTTCGATATTAAAATAATTATGTTGAGAAATTACAATTTTTGGCCTATGACTCAAATGCAGTGAAGCTAAAACTAGAACCATATTAGGATAGTCACCTCCAGTTATTATACAATCAAGCCTGTTCTGTTTCAAGTACTTTCTTAAATAATAAAAAGAATTAGCCAGTCTTACATTACCTAAATTATATACGTTTACTTTAGAAGACAATTCTTTCAACAGAATTCCTTCTTTTTTACACAAAACAAATTCCACATCATAAAATTCACTCAGTGAATTTGCATAAGTGATAAAAACACGCTCAATCCCTCCAACATTTAAAGTAGGCAAAAAGAAAGCTATTTTTAAAATCCTGTTCTTCATAAAGGTCTATATCCTAATTTTAGCCATTCTATAAGATGTCCTTCTTCATCTATATTTTTAGATACCCATTTATCCGTATAATGAAAATCTATCAATTGCACTGATGAAGATGTAAATAAAACATCAATTCGACTAAATTTCAAGAAGAAACGTATTTGCCAAAAAGAAAACAATATGTTTATTATTGTAAATACTACTACTATTCGTAAAAGTCTTTGCATTCTAAACGAATTATTCATGAAACATAGTGATGACAATATCAAAAATACCTTCAAAACATCGAGTAAACGAGCATGCAATATAGGTACCGAAGAACTCATAATAATAACAATAATGAATATATTCACAAACCGTTTAATTTTCAATGGTTGTGGGTTTAATTTATAGAATACATAATATTGATATAAAGTTATATAGTAAACAATATTAAAGAAGTATTTTGCAATTAACTGTCTTACAGTAAATTGAGAACTCAAATTTTCTGATTGACTTCCGGAAATATACTCTTCGAGATGAACCAACAAAGATTCCGAAAAAGGAAGAGAGCGTAAAAGAGTTACACCCAATGATGATGACTCTATAAAAATCAAGAGAAAGCAAAGATAGCAAAATACATTAGATGAAAAATTAAATATCTTATATCTACTAGCTATTGCAATAAAAATAAAAGGCATATAACTGACATGAATAAAGACTGCAAATATTATAAAGAAAAGTCCTTTCTTTCTATTTTTCATTAGAAACCAATAAATTCCATAAACTAAGACAACTTGGGCAAATCCCATTCGAAAGAGATAAATTGAAAAGGTTAAAGGAACAAGTAATATAAGAGAATAAACTCTAGTCCGCCTAGTCATATCCTTATTTGACAATGTTATATCATGGTACAAATCCAATAACAGATAGTAAGAACATGCCACAAACAGAAATCGAGTCGATTCTGGATATGCACCCAATTTACCCAATATCCATGAAAGTAGTGGCAAGAAATAATCAAATTTCAATGCCATAAAAATCCAGAAATATTCCCAATCTAGTTCTTTATATAAATTAAAGTCTTCAGCATATCTATACATATCTCCTGCCGGTGGATATAACATCCCTATGTACCCCATAAGAATAGCACCTAACAAATAAGCCCATCTTTCCCTTTTTAAAATACCTTTCAGAATGAACGGAAATGACAATATAGGATATATTATGAATATCAATATACCCAAGGTTTTATATTGATTATTCCTCCTATCAGATAAAATCAAAGAATGTATCATGAAATTCTCTCTAAATGATTTGGAACACGCATCTTTATTACTCTTTGATAACAAGATGAACTACAAAATTTCAAAATCCACTTCAACAAGGATTTAATCTTTAAATTCACGCTGTAAATCATATATATAAATTTCCATCCTACCGTTTTATCCTTACCATAAATCCTTCCTCGTTCCCTAAATATTTCTAAGGCACACTCTGATGAAGAAAGTCCATATATAGCATCAAAATTAGTAAAAACAAAAGGAAGATATAAGAATTTGCCATGCTCATAATAGACATCACGTAGAAGTTTAAAATCTGCTGAAATCCTATATGATACATCAAATAAATGACTAACAAATACAGATCTAGCTATAAACGTCGAAGGATGAAATAAAGGAAAGTCATTTTCAAAATGTGACAAATCTTGAGCTTTTGCATAATACACCCCATCACTACGACGAATAATCATATCACCATAAATTACATCCACCCTTTTATACCAATCTTTAAATATTTTTTCTATGACATGTTCATTCTCAAACCAATCCCCAGCATTAAGAAACTGAATAAAATCACCTGTAGCCTTAAGCCCACCTTTATTCATCGCATCATAAATCCCCTTATCTGGTTCACTCACCCAATAAGCGATTTTATCCGCATATTTCTTGATAATGTCCACTGTTCCATCTGTACTTCCTCCATCAATAATAATATATTCAACATTCGGATAAGTCTGATTAATAACGGAAAGGATAGTCTGTTCAATAGTTAAAACAGCGTTATATGACACTGTCACAACTGAAATCAAAGTATCTGTTTCTTTAAATAAATTCATCTATATCTCATTTTATCATATTCCATTTTCTCATATGCTGCTCTGTCACTATTTTATATGAAAACTTATTTGAAACAGAGTCAATCATATTCTTCTTTATTGCTTCATCCTCAGAATGACTTAATGCCCAAAGAATTCCATCTTTCAAATCTTCAATATCTTTTTCTCTTGCTAGATATCCAGTTTTCTCATGTTCTATAATATCAGGGATTCCTCCCAAATCGAACCCCACAGGAATGGTACCACACGCTTGCGCTTCTATTATGGTTTGTCCAAATGATTCAGCCAAAGAAGATGTTACATAAACATCAACTGCATTATATAACAATGTCAAAGAGTACTCATCAGATATTTTCCCCATAGAATAAGACGCAAATGGAAAAGAAGAAATTTCGTCAGGACAAAGAAAGTTTCCAAGCACCACTATTGCCATGTTTGACCCAGACATTCTACCTAGTGCTTTCTTTAAAAGAGGCCATCCTTTATATGGATTTTGTGTTCCTGAATCTGCTGCAAATAAAATTAGTTGAGTATTTAAAGGAAGCTGTAATAATTGACGGGCTACGATTTTATCTATCGGACTAAATCTAACAGTATTAAGCAAATTTGGAATAATCATCCTATCAACATGATGGAATAAAGCACTTTTTCCTACGCAATCATCCATCCAATGACTTGGAGATATAAGATGAAGATTACTATAATTCTTCAATCTTTCTTTATTCTTAAATACATATTTACATATCCATTTCACACTAGTTCTATTTATAGTAGGGCACTCATTGCATAACGAGTAATATTTTTGACAAGAAAAGGCATAGTGACAACCACCTGTCAACAGCCACATATCATGAAGGAAAATAAAAGTCGGTTTCCCTAACTTAAGTATGCTTTCTATTTCTTTAACAGTTAAAAAACCGCCATTAATCCAATGGATATATATGATGTCAGCCTCTTGTACAAGAGGCAAGTTGTGAATTCGACAGCTCCAATATTTACCCATAGAAAATGTCACAACATTATGCAACATTTTTTCTTTTATTAAAGTACGCAAAGGGATTAACGGTTTATAGAATAACTTTTCCCATATACTACAAAAAGAAGAAAAACGTTCGACTGTAGGATTCAAAGTTATTTTATTATATACCAACATTTTTGAATCTACTCCTTCATTTTGTAAAGCTTCATTAAGACGATATGCAGCTATTGCCGCTCCACCTTGACGATCGGATGTAGATATATGTAAAACTTTCATCTTGTAATTGATTTATTAATATCACAAATACTTATTATTGTTTTACAATACTCTTCAGATATGAATAGAAGTTCTGTCCCAACAAAAATTTTAATCCCCTTTTTATAACTTCCCCCTTTTTGTCGTTTCTATAAATTTTTTCTATCATTATTCTATTAAATCTTTTTGTAAACACACCTTTATGTTTTGGAGCAAAAGGATAATGTCGTTCTCCAAAAAATCCCTTAACTAACTTCAAGACACTCGCATTAGTATGCACGCCATACGCTCCTATATTCATAACAAGATTAACAATAGGGTAAACGCCATACGAATCATTTTTAAAGGAGTTCAAATCAAATATATAGTCCCAACAATGAGTACGTTTCACGAAATCATCCACTCTCATAAAATATTGTTCCATAATAATAGACTCTTTTTCCCCTCTATAATATCGATTGATATAGCCCTTTTCAATAACCTCTTCACAGGTTATATTAAAATCCAAAGTTTTCCATCTATCCTTCCAAGTAGCAAAGCCATAAAAACAAAATAGATTACAGTATATATGGTCATTTCCTTTCTCTGGAACATAATTTTTTAAATAATTTGCTCCGGAAATAAATCCTATGCTCTTATCCTCTTTATATTTATCAAGGAAGAAATCACAATACTCAAAAAATGCAACGGACGGCACACAGTCATCTTCAAGTATTATTGCCTGTTCTTCATTATCAAATACCCAGTCCATTGCACCACGAACCGAAGTATAAACATCCACATACTCTTCACGGAAAAAAGTGTGAAGTTCACAATCCCAATCCACTTCTTTCACCCATGAACGAATTTCTTCATTATTCCTTACTTCATCAGGACGGTCAACACGCGCCTTATTAGAATAAAAGTAAAGTTTCTTAGGCTTTGCCTTCTTTATCTGGTCAAAAACCTGACGAGCATATTGAGGCCGTGCAAATGTCTCAAAAAGAACTGCTGTATCCATTATTATATCAATATTATTTTATTCTTATTCTTTGTTTGACCATACGGCATACATCCAGAAGTAAAGGCTCTTTAGCAAAGCCTAAAACTGTGGCATAAACCGCACCTCCCACCAATGGCATTACAAACAGATTTAAGGTATGAGAAAACTTCCACAAAGACACTCCCCATAGACAGGTCCCCATAATGGCTACGGCAAACAGACACAGGGCGGTATGGCGAGTGAATATAGAAATAATCGAAAAACGGCGTATGATAAACAGATAGACTATCATAACAGAAAATTCTGCCAACAAAGTTCCTATTGCCGCCCCGTCCTGAGCCCAATGTGGTATAAGCATGAAATTTATAGCAACATTGGTCAAAGCACCCACTATGCCTGTGATAATAGTTATATTTTCCTTACCTAGAGAAAATATGGATTGTACCAACACATACGAGATGCTGATAAAAAGAATGATGGGAGCCGTTATCTGCATGGTTGAAATGGAGGGTACATATCCTTCACCACAAAAAAGGTAGACTAAAGTGGGGGCCATTATAACAAGCCCCATACTCATTGGTGCCGCTATCACATAATCCAAGGCTTTCTTCAATAATCTGTCAAATTCTTCACGCTTATTCCCCACTGCCAAATTGGATAGACGTGGCAAAAGGACAACACACAAGGAAGAAGTGACGCCCATCAGCATTTTTGTCAATTTTATGGCACCGGTATAATAGCCCACAGCCTCATTTCCTTTAAGAAATCCTAGCATGAGTGTATCCAGTTGAAGATAAATGCTGGCCACAATATTTAAAAGGAATATCCGCAAGGCAGGAATCAGATGCCGCATAGGACGAAGTTCCTTTAATCCCAATAGACGAAACTTTATATACTTTCTTAACCGGAATGCATTAAAGACATTTCCCCCGACAACTCCTACCACTGAATATATACCATAATAAAATAAATCCGACCGGTCTTTCACCAAAACAAAAAGCAATGCCACTGACAGCATCTTAACAATCAATCCTCTTATTGTGATATACTTAAAGTCTTCAATTCCCTGATAAAACCATTCACATCCAATAGTTAATAAAAAAGAGATTCGTGCTCAAAAATTAGGAAAAAGAGGAAGATTGACTTGAACTTGCGCTACGGTAAGTGCTACAACACCCACTACAATATATCCTAAAAGAGTAAGAAAGGTATGTAATAGAAGTATTTCCACTGCCACTTGGTTCATCACTTTCACATCGCTCTTCACTTTGGCTACTTCACGGATGGCATAAGTCGGTATTCCTAACCCTGCAAACATGGATATATAATTAATGATGGAAAGATAGAAATTTACTTGTCCTATCCCATCTGCCATTAAGATACGAGCAACATAAGGGAATGTTATAATCGGAAATAACAGCCCGGAAATAGTATTCAGCAAACTATAAAAATAGTTTTGTTTTACTGACATAGATGAAATAAAACTTTCACTAAATTCTTAAGAAAGATCTAACATACGGTATCTGATATACCCAATAAGATATGAAGAACCATAACAACCATAAACCTGCCCAAACAAGAAAGGAAAAATCTGTATGTACAAACAAATCTGTTTTCATATACAATAATGAAAGAATCGGATAATGAATGGTATAAACTAAAATACTACAAGATGACAGATCAACAATAGTCCTCCCTATATAACCGCTAAAAACTATCGACCTTAAGCCCAAGAAAAAACGACAAAGAAGCCAATACACAGATAATTGAATTTTGAAAATATTCTATCGCACCAACATTGTGATATAATAAATAACAAATTAACGCAGCACATAAAATATAAATTATATAAAACAAGACCGCTTTACCCCCCCCTATTACATTTTTTAACATATTATTATCTGTAAGATATAACCTCAAACAAACACCTAATAGAAAATACATCAGATGGGAATACAAACGAAAAGATTGAGGTATATACACATTTTCAAATATAAAAGAATAAGTGTAATTGGTATAAATATCGCAAGTATATACTATAAACTGCAACACTGACAGGAAAAGCAATAAGCCGTATAATCTAGTTCTTATTGGTATGACATATTTCTTTAAAAATGGCATCAGAGCATATATAAAGATGAGACTTCCAAAAAACCAAAATACAGGGAACACTCCACCCTGAAAAAACAGACTACTACAAGCCTGTTTAAACGGGATTAATATAGAGATATCACCTCTAGCAAGTTTAGGAATATCAAAAATGAAAGTAAATACACATACAATCTTGACAATATTAAAAATTTTCCTATAATAATACTTTATTCCGCCATCTTTAGGAGCCAGTAAAAAGCCGTTTACCATAAAAAACAATGGAACTGCAATCCCTGACATATAAAATAAAAGATAGGATAAATGAAAACCTGGAGACTCAGACATAAACATCCCTATTGTGTGAAGAGTACATACAAAAATGCAGGCCACTAATTTTATGGCATCCAATGAAATATCTCTATCCATTTTCTTAGTATGCTTATTTACATTTCAACTTTCAATCCACTCATCAAACTCTGGTCGCTCCACAGATATCCCCATTCCCCAAACCTTCCAATTGTCTCAATGCCAACAGAAGAAAGGTAGTCACGGACAATCTTACGGGCTTCATAAATATTATGGTCAAAAATGACATTGGCATATGACTCGAAACGGATATCAGTAAAAAGGATATCTTCTTCTTTTAAAATGTTTAAAGAAACAAGTTTCCCCACTGAACGCGCTAACAATTCCTCCTGTGTATATTCATCACGGTTGCAGTACACTTCCATCTGAAGTGAGGAACAACCTTCGGGAGCGTTATCGGGTGACTTCAAGGAAGGTGAATAAACACGTGCGGGAATAATATCCTCATCATAGATGTACCACCAAAGATAAGGAGGGATATTCTTCGTCTTCAGTCCGACTGATATCTGGTAGCCACAGGTACAGTGTAACCGTGTAGCTGCATTGCAAACATCAACAGGAACATTTTTCAGCATCTTAATTACCTCAGGAAGCGGAATACTGCTAATCAAACGGTCAAATTGATATTCATCGCCTTCTGATGTACGAAGAAGACGCTTCTCTACATCTATCGATATGACCTGTTGGTTATAACGAATATCCTGGTTTTCTGCCAAAGCAGACAAAAACTGCTTAAATCCACCTTTTTGTGGATAACGCATCTCCTTACTATAATAGGTTACAGGAGTTTCGGTTGTATTGCACCCCTGTATCACTTCTTCAACGGAAGGTTGGTATAAACGACTTCCTTCCCGGCTGCCCATCCATCTTGTTTCCAAATCCTTCGCCTCAGTCATCCAATATTTCTTAGTATAAGGAATCGGAAAATGTTCCGCAAAAAAATGACCGAATTGAAGCCGTAGCCATTGATCGTAATTTTCTATCTGAGAAGAGTCAATATCTGTCGGACGGGATAAAAAATCCCTTACTACGGCATCCTTCATCTTCTGACTAAGTGGATAAAGATTATTTTGGGCCGGATGCTTTATCCATATTCCCTGATAAAGATTATATGCATTAGGAACATGTCTGAATACCTCTCCGGCTCCATCCATAAAGATTCTATTTACTTGTTCATCTTTAGCAAAAGAAAAATGAACAAAACGGTCAAAACGGAAACCGTCAATGGTGAAGTTACCGCAAAGACCTCCATAAGTAGTATCCTTTTCCAAGACTACAGTCTGCCGACCATTGCAGGATAATTTGTATGCAGCTCCAAGACCGGATATTCCAGCACCAAGGATTAGAACGGGATTATTCATTTTCATATGTCTTCATATCTTCATGCAATATCCTGATACCCTCCTTCAAGGAGATGGATGCCTTCCATCCCAGCAAAGTGATGTTCCTATTTATAGGGGCCACGGCATACATGGCATCAGAAGGTGAATACGGGCGGCCGCCCCAATTTGCTTTTACGGGACGGTTCCAGACTGACTCTATCATATCCGCCACTTCGCGTAAAGAATGGCCCTCACCCGTCCCAAGATGAAACTGATAATAGCTGTCTTTCAAGTTATCCAAGGAAAAGATTAATGTATAAAAGAAATCGGCTATATCATCAACATGTATAAAGTCAAGTACCTGGTTACCAGGAGAAAAATCCATTGTTTTTTTCGCCCCTGCCGCATCGACCAGATAATCAATCACCTTCTTGCTTGAATTATACCGTCCATAGGGAGAGTAGACTACCACATTAATCCAACTCCAACATGACTGTGTCTGATAATACCTTATAATGGGGCGTACCGCTGTTTTGGTAGCGGAATAAAGATTATTGGGCAAATATTCACCCACGCCGTCCAAAAATTCAGTAAATGTACCTATATTAATGAAGTGGCTGCAGGAGGTATGGTCATCTCTTTGATTATAAAGTTGATATTGGCTGTCTGGAAAATCTTTAAAGAATCCTGTACATAAAGCACGATTCGCTGCTTTTTCAATTTCCTTACGATAACCTTCTTTATTAAAGTGATCTGGATCAGCACAATAAGTATCAATCAATTTACGGTAAGTTGAAACAACAGTAGCAATATAATGAAGAGATTTCATTCTTCCTTCGATTTTAAAAGAATCAACTCCTAATTCAATAAGTTTAGGTAATTCATCAACGAGTGACATATCTTTACTTGACATACTAAATGGTACAATTTCATCATGATTCAATTGTTGATCCTTTTCAAAAATATCATAATACCAACGGCATGATTGCGAACATCCTCCACGATTGGCATCTCTTCTTGAAAAGTAATTAGATAACATACATCTTCCTGAATAATGGATACACATAGCTCCATGAATAAAATATTCTAAATCAATATCCACTTTTTCCCTAACTTCTTTTAAATCTTGATAATCCACTTCTCTAGCAAAAACAACACGATCAACTCCTAAATTTTCATAGAAACGAATCGCACTGGTATTCATGGTTGAAAGTTGTGTAGAAACATGAACTTCTAATTTTAAGTTTAATTTTTTAGCCAGTGACATGATATAAGGATCCGCTACAATAATGGCATCAACCCCAATTTCATCTAGCTTTAAAAGATAATCTTCTAACCCTTCTAAATTATCTTCATGTAAAATAATATTACATGTTACATGAATTGCCGCACGATGTGCATGCGCAAATTCAACAGCTTCTTTAATATCATCTAAAGAAAAATTAGAAGCACTTGAACGCAAAGAAAACTCTTTACCCCCAATAAACACTGCATCTGCACCATAGAGGATAGCCACTTTTAGTTTTTCTAAGTTTCCTGCTGGCGCTAATAATTCAGGCTTTTTAACAATGACTCTTTTTCCATTAATAACTTGACTAACTTCTCTCATTTTCTTCTCTCTTCTTACATCAGAAATTTTATAAACAGTTGAATCAAATAAAAAACTATGATAGTAATGAACATTTGGTGTTAAACGATAAAGTAATTGCATCAACTTCATTGATTCTTTATTGTATGTTTGATTTTAATTGCTCTATAGCTGTA
>ENA-OQHL01001713-OQHL01001713.1-human-gut-metagenome-genome-assembly--contig:-NODE-1713-length-10414-cov-2.988238_pt1 | contig 10414 bp, 10 predicted proteins | sample MGYA00242565_ERZ504723 | MGnify/ENA primary metagenome ERZ504723 (study PRJEB26092, sample SAMD00036211) | human gut metagenome | host: Homo sapiens | study: EMG produced TPA metagenomics assembly of...
TGGGGTTTATTATCATGTGGTGCCCATATCTTTTGATAATGAGTAGTGTTGGAGTGAAATAGACGAATAAATGGTCAAGAAGGTGGCTATTATATAATTCGTATTAATTATTGAAAGAAACCTTCAACTGTTAGACAGTTTTATTGTATCTTTGCAGCCTTAACTTATTTTATTTCAAATAATGAAGGAATTTTTGCAACTGATGCGACGTTTTGTGTCGCCATATAAGAAGTATATCGGCTGGGCTATTTTGCTGAATATCTTGTCAGCTGTATTCAATGTGTTTTCATTTACTTTGTTAATTCCGATTCTGGATATTTTGTTTAAAACAGGAGAGAATAATAAGGTATATGAGTATATGGAATGGGGAACTGCCGGTTTTAAAGATGTTGCGATAAATAATTTCTATTATTATGTTTCCCAAATGATTCAGGATAATGGTCCTACTACTGCTTTGATTTTTCTGGGACTGTTTCTGGCTTTGATGACTTTATTTAAAACGTCCTGTTATTTTGCATCTTCAGCTGTGATGATTCCATTGCGTACAGGAGTTGTCAGGGATATCCGTATCATGGTATATGCGAAGGTAATGCGTTTGCCGATGGGCTTTTTCTCAGAGGAGAGAAAAGGAGATATTATAGCTCGTATGAGTGGTGATGTGGGAGAGGTGGAAAACTCTATTACCAGTTCATTGGACATGTTGATAAAGAGCCCTATCATGATTATATTGTATTTTATAACATTGATTGCTACCAGCTGGAAGTTAACTCTTTTCACCGTTTTGGTATTACCGGCTATGGGCTGGCTGATGGGTAAGGTCGGAAGAAAACTAAAGCGTCAATCACTGGAGGCACAAGGTAAGTGGAGTGATACAATGTCTCAATTGGAAGAAACATTGGGTGGTTTGCGTATTATCAAAGCGTTTATTGCAGAAGACAGAATGATAGATCGTTTTACGAGGTGTAGTAATGAACTCCGTGATGCAGTCAATAAAGTGGCTATGCGACAAGCTTTGGCTCATCCGATGAGTGAGTTCTTGGGAACAATTTTGATTGTATCTGTATTATGGTTTGGTGGTGCTTTGATTTTAGGGCATAATTCGTCATTAACTGCACCAACGTTTATATTTTATATGGTTATTTTGTATAGCGTGATAAATCCGTTGAAAGACTTTGCCAAGGCTGGTTACAATATCCCCAAGGGGCTTGCTTCTATGGAACGTGTGGACAAAATATTGAAGGCTGAAAATAATATTAAAGAAATTCCTAATCCGAAACCATTGACTGGAATGAATGATCGGATTGAGTTTAAAGATATAAGCTTTAGCTATGATGGTAAAAGAGAAGTGTTGAAACATGTGAACTTAACAGTGCCAAAGGGAAAGACAGTTGCTTTGGTAGGACAGTCAGGCTCAGGAAAATCAACGCTCGTAGATTTATTGCCACGTTATCATGATGTGCAAGGAGGAGATATCACCATCGATGGTACAAGTATTAAAGATGTACGTATTGCCGATTTGCGCAGTTTGATTGGCAATGTAAATCAAGAAGCCATTCTTTTTAATGATACATTTTTCAATAATATTGCTTTTGGCGTAGAAAATGCAACTATGGAACAAGTCATAGAGGCCGCTAAGATTGCCAATGCCCATGATTTTATTATGGAAAAGCCGGAAGGATATAATACAAATATCGGTGACCGTGGCGGCAAACTTTCCGGTGGACAGAGACAGCGTGTCAGCATCGCCCGTGCTATTCTGAAGAATCCTCCCATCCTGATTCTGGATGAGGCTACTTCTGCACTGGATACTGAATCGGAACGTTTGGTACAAGAAGCATTGGAGAGATTGATGAAGACGCGTACCACGATTGCAATTGCTCACCGTCTTTCTACTATCAAAAATGCGGATGAGATTTGTGTGCTCTATGAAGGGGAAATCGTAGAGCGTGGACGTCATGAAGAATTATTGGAATTAGACGGTTATTATAAAAGACTAAACGATATGCAAGCATTATAGGCTGTGGCTGCATATTTGCAGCAACTCACAGCAACAAACGTAAACTAGACTGATATTGGAATGATTTTATTAAGTTTTGACATTGAGGAATTTGATGTGCCCAAAGAACATCAGGTGGACATATCAATGGAAGAGCAAATTAAAGTTTCTGTAGAGGGGACTACCCGAATTTTGGATTGCTTAGAACGGAATCAGGTAAAAGCGACCTTTTTCTGTACGGCAAATTTTGCTCTTCATGCTCCTGATATAATAAAGCGCATTCAGGAGGGAGGTCACGAGATTGCTTCTCATGGCTTCTATCATTGGACCTTTGAAGTAGAAGATCTGAAAAGGTCGAAGGATCAGTTGGAGGAAATCACCGGAACCAAAGTTTATGGCTATCGGCAGGCACGCATGATGCCTGTGTCGGAAAAAGCTGTATATGAGGCGGGGTATATATATAATTCTTCCTTGAATCCGACATTTATCCCAGGAAGATATATGCGGCTTTCTACTCCCCGTACTCCTTTTATAAAAGACCGTGTGATGCAAATGCCGGCATCAGTTACTCCTTTGCTGCGTTTCCCTTTATTTTGGCTTTCATGTCATAATTTGCCCGCTTCACTTTATCGCTGGTTGTGTAAATACACTCATCGGCATGATGGATATTTTGTGACATACTTTCATCCGTGGGAATTTTATCCGTTAAATGAACATCCGGAATGGAAACTGCCATTTATTATAAGGAATCATGCAGGAGAAGGAATGGAAAAAAGGCTGGATGCTTTCATTCGATATTTTAGGAAAAAGAATGTTAGTTTTGGTCGTTTTATAGATTATATAAAACTAAACAAGGATATAATAAAATGAAAAATATAATAAGATTTATACTAAGGTTAGTGCAAAATCCTATTGTATTAGCAATTTTGTGGTTTGGGGTGGCTATCAGGGGATTTTGGGTAAGCTGGACAGAAGGACTTGCAAATAACTACTTGATATTTTCCCGTTCATTTTTTCATGCTTTGGAGCAAACGCCTTTATATGTAGAATATCCTAAAGAATATTTTGATTTATTTCTATATGGCATTCCTTTTACTTTATTGATTGCTCCTTTTTCAATCATGCCAACAATGGTGGGCTCTGCTTTGTGGAGTTTGTGTAATGCTCTTTTATTGTACTTTGCTATAAAGAAGTTAGAATTTGAAAAATGGAAAACTGCCATTATCATTTGGTTGTCATATAATGGCTTATATTTATCTGTTGTGACTCAGCAGTATAATGCAGCAGTAGCCGCTTTCATTCTTTTTACTTTTATTCTTGTCGAGAGAAAAAAAGATTTTTGGGCTGCATTGATGATTGTTTTAGGCACATTAACCAAAATTTATGGGGTTGTGGGGTTGGCTTTTTTCCTTTTCTCTAAAAGAAAATTATATTTTCTGTGGGGAATTCTATTTTGGGCATTCGTTCTATTTGTAGTTCCAATGTTTTATACTTCTCCACAATATGTATTTGATTCTTATAAAGAATGGATTAGTATTCTTGTAGTTAAGAATGATGTTAATGAGTTGAGCTTTTATCAGAATATCTCTTTATTAGGAATGGTTCGAAAGATTACTCATGCTGTTGAATATAGTGATATGTGGCTGATAATTCCTGGAATTGTTTTATTCTTATTACCTTATTTTCGTATTGGACAATACGAGAATAGAAATTTTCGGCTTTCGTTTTTGGCATCAGTTCTGTTATTTATGGTCTTGTTTAGTACGGGAACGGAAGAATGTGGATATGTGGGAGCTCTAATTGGTGTGGGTATATGGTATGTAAGTACGCCAACGTATAAAAATCGTTTGTGCTGAATACATGCTTATTGCTATTCTGTTTTGCGTTGACGGCAGCGTCTTCAAGCAGTATTCATTTTTTCAAAACATTTCAGGACTGAATACATTACTTCATTTGCACTTAAAGCTCTCCCATGTGCTATTATTTGGTTTAAAATCATCTGGGAACAATTAACTCAGGACTATACATCAAGAACCCCAACTCCTTTTCTACATAAAAAAGATGATGAACGGATTGATGTCATATTGCCCTGTTATAATCCTCATGAAGGATGGGAGCAGCAACTGATTGAAAAACATAAAGAGTTGGAAGGGATGCTGAACGGGTACAATATTCGCTTTATCGTAGTAAATGATGGTTCCAAACGCGGATTTACGGAAGAAGCTGTACTTCGTTTGACAAATAACTTACCCAACACTATCATTGTAGACAATAAGATAAATCAAGGGAAAGGAGCTGCTGTTCGTGATGGTATAGCACATTCTGATTCAGAGCTGGCTCTTTATACAGATTATGATTTTCCATATAAGATTGAGTCTGTTTGTCAAGTGATTAAATATCTTGAGGAAGGGTATGATGTAGTTGTAGCAAATCGTAATCATACGTATTATTCACAACTTTCTACCCGCAGAAAGTTGGCGAGTCATGCTTCACGTTTCTTGAACTTTATGCTGTTAGGGCTGACCCACACAGATACGCAGGGGGGATTAAAGGGGTTTAACTGTAAGGGAAAGCTTTTCTTGCGTCCACTCGTATTAAACAGTTCTTATTTGATACGGAGTTTATATATAAGGCTTCTCTTGATGATACCACCTTCATCAAAGAGGTTCCTGTAGACTTAAGAGGCGAAGTGATGTTGCCTGATATGAAAAAGGGGGTATTTGTAAATGAACTAAAAAACTTATTGATGATATGTTGGAGAGGTTGAAAGGATATGTGCAGAATCCCGTCTTTCTATTCATCTTGTGGATGGGAGTAGGATTAGCTTGCAGTTTATCATTGATGATGAAGGGGGTATATAGCAATTATGTTATATTTAGCCAGTCTTTTTGGCATGCGATATCTTCTTCTCCTTTATATGTAGAATATCTTCAGGAACAGAAGGATTTCTTTCTGTATGGTATTTCTTTCACTGCGTTGATTTCTCCTTTTGCGGTTCTTCCCAGACCGTTGGGGATGATCCTTTGGTGCTTGGTGAATTGTGGTTTCCTTTATTATGCTATCAGCAAGTTAGATTTGAAAAAGTGGCAATTTGCTGTTGTTATATTAGTTTCTGTAAATGACGTTTTTACAGCTGTTTTGTCTCAGCAATATAGCATAGGTATTACCGCTATGATTATATTCTCGTATGTGCTGATTGAGAAAGAAAAGGATTTTTGGTCTGCTTTGATGATTGTATTTGGGACTATGACCAAACTTTATGGGATAGTCGGACTGGCTTTCTTTTTATTCTCGAAACATAAAATGAAACTCGTCGGCGGATTAGTCTTTTGGGCAGTGATCGTTTTTCTGCTTCCGATGCTCTATGCTTCTCCGGAATATGTCGTTCATTCGTATAAGGAATGGTTCGATGTGCTTGTCTATAAGAATGGGCTGAATCAGTTTAGCATCAATCAAAACATATCTTTGCTGGGTATGTTACATCGGATAACGGGAGCCTCATTCAGCGATTTATGGATAATCGTGCCCGGAATGATTTTGTTTGCCCTTCCTTATTTACGCATCCGGCAATATCAATATGAATCTTTCAGATTCTTATTTTTGTCTTCTGCGCTTTTGTTTATGGTACTGTTCAGTACCGGAACGGAAACTTATGGCTATCTGACTGCTATGGTTGCTGTTGGAGTCTGGTATGTAAAGACACCGACAAAAGCTGCCACACCGATATTGAATCTGTCATTGCTTATATTCTGTATTCTACTGACTTCTTTGTCTACTACCGATCTTTTTCCAAGATTTATAAGAGCGGAATATGTGAAACCTTATGCTCTGAAGGCTCTGCCTTGTACCTTGATATGGCTGAAAATAGTGTGGGAACAACTGACTCAGGACTTTGCGCGTCCATCTGACTGAATGAAAATGAAACATCTGAACTGAACTATAAAACTACTTACTAATGGAAATTGTAAAATCAGTATTTCAATCGAAGAGTAAACGCTACCAGTTTATTCGTTATTGCACGGTGGGAACGTTGGCCGCCGGAATACATTATGGGGTTTATTATCTGTTGCAGGAATACGAAATGACCAACTTGAATATTGCCTACACGATAGGCTATGTGACGAGTTTTATCTGTAATTTCTTTCTGACTTCTTATTTCACGTTCCGTAGCAACCCTTCTTTGAAAAGGGCTTTGGGATTTGGAGGCAGCCATTTGGTGAACTATCTGATACATATGGGATTGTTCAATTTGTTCCTCTATTTGAATGTAGATCAGGAGATAGCTCCCTTGTGTGTACTCGCTGTGGCTGTTCCCGCTAATTTTCTGATGCTCCGCTTTGTGTTTAAACATAAGAAGGAACAGGCTGCTGATCAAGTCGCAGAATAGACTTCCCGGCTATTATTTTCTGCCGAAGTCTGCCGGAATCTCTCCCCACACTTTGGTTTCCCATTTAAGAATACGGGTGGTGTAAGTGTTCTCCCTGAGCCACTTCTCTGCCCGTTCTATCACTGTGAAGAGTTCTTCAGTCTCTTCATTCCGCGGAAGTTTGGTTTTGCATTTTTTCTGTCGCACCCAGCTGATGGCATTCACGCTGTCGCTATAAATGGGCATATCAAACCCTTTCTGTTTCAGCAACGCCAGTCCGTGCACGATGGCCAGAAACTCTCCGATATTGTTTGTACCTTTCATCGGGCCGAAATGAAAAATTTCCTGGCGGCTTGCCACGTGTACTCCCCGATACTCCATCGGACCGGGATTGCCACTGCACGCAGCATCGACTGCCAGACTATTGTCAATGACGGAAGCAGGCAGTGTATCGGAACCGGTTCGGGCAGCTTCCGTTTTTTTCTTCGCATTCTTGCCGATGTAGGCGTAAGGTGACGAGGCCAGTGCACGTTCCGCCTCTTCGCGGGTGTCGAACGATTTGTACTTTGCACCTTCATACCCCTTGATCTGGAGCTGGCAATCCGTCCAGGAAGCATATACTCCCGGCGTCACTCCTTCCCATACTACGTAGAACTTTTCTTTAGCCATTTTCTGATAATGAATGATTATGTCAACAGCATTGACGGTGCGAAGGTACAAATATATTCCGGAATCGAACAAGTTGGCAGAGAAGCTTGTTCTAATTTATAAGGAGTTTAAGAAAATAAAATTAAGAAAGGAGCCATTATGGAAAGAACTTTTAGTGAAGCTTTGAAGAATCGTCGGACTTATTATTCGATTACCGACCAGTCACCTATTCCGGATCAGGAGATAGAATGCATTATCAATCTGGCTGTGAGACACGTGCCGTCGGCATTCAATTCTCAGTCTACCCGTGTGGTGCTTCTTTTGGGCAAATCTCATAAAAAGTTATGGAACATTGTAAAAGATGCGTTGAGGAAGATTGTGCCGGGAGAAGCGTTTGCGAAAACCGAAGAAAAGATTGACAATTCCTTTGCCTGTGGATATGGTACGGTGCTGTTCTTTGAAGATCAGAAGGTGGTGAAGGGGCTTCAGGAAGCTTTCCCGTCTTATCAGGAGAATTTCCCCGGATGGTCATTACAAACCTCAGCGATGCATCAGCTGGCTGTTTGGGTCATGCTTGAAGATGTGGGCTTCGGTGCTTCCTTGCAACATTATAATCCGTTGATTGATGATGAGGTGCGTCGGGCATGGAATTTGCCTGCACATTGGCATCTGATTGCGGAAATGCCGTTTGGAGTGCCCGTCAATCAGCCAGGAGAAAAAGAGTTCCAGCCACTGGAAGAACGGATAAAAGTTTTTAAATAATAGAGAATCATTCTTCATTATTCATTAAATGATTAATTTTGTGAGCAAAATTAGTCATTTATGGTTCGTATCTTCCTTACCGGCTATATGGGTGCCGGAAAAACTACTTTGGGCAAGGCTTTTGCCCGCAAACTGAATGTCCCGTTCATTGATCTGGACTGGTATATCGAAGAACGTTTTCATAAAACTGTCGGAGAACTATTCACGGAACGGGGGGAAGCCGGATTTCGTGAGTTGGAAAGAAATATGCTTCATGAGGTAGCTGAGTTTGAGAACGTCGTTATCTCTACAGGCGGGGGAGCACCCTGCTTTTATGACAATATGGAGTTTATGAACCGGACGGGGAAAACCGTTTTCTTGAATGTACATCCCGATGTGCTGTTCAGACGCTTGCGTATTGCCAAGCAGCAACGTCCCATTCTTCAGGGAAAGGAAGATGATGAATTAATGGATTTCATCATTCAGGCGCTTGAAAAGCGTGCACCTTTTTATACGCAGGCGCAATATATCTTTAATGCGGACGAACTGGAAGACCGCTGGCAGATTGAATCGTCTGTGCAACGCCTGCAGGAACTGCTGGAAATATAAATTAAGACCGGTTATATAGACCAATTGAAAGAAATAATATCCAATTAATTGGCAGCCTGTAGATAAATCTGTATTTTTGCCATCCAATTATTTACTAAAAACACTGAATAACAGAAAATGAGAAAGTGGCGTATTGAAGATTCTGAAGAACTCTACAACATTACGGGTTGGGGTACTTCGTACTTTAGTATTAATGACGCAGGTCATGTTGTTGTTACACCGCGGAGAGATGGGGTGACTGTCGACCTGAAGGAACTGGTTGACGAGTTACAATTGCGGGATGTGGCATCTCCCATGCTGGTGCGTTTCCCGGATATTTTGGACAACCGTATTGAAAAGATGTCTTCCTGTTTTAAGCAGGCTGCCGAAGAGTACGGTTATAAAGCCGAGAATTTTATCATCTATCCCATTAAGGTCAACCAGATGCGCCCTGTGGTGGAAGAAATTATCAGCCACGGAAAGAAGTTCAATCTCGGACTGGAAGCCGGCTCTAAACCGGAAACTTCATGCGGTGATTGCCGTCAATACGGATTCTGACTCATTGATTGTTTGTAACGGCTATAAAGACGAAAGTTATATCGAACTGGCACTCCTTGCCCAAAAGATGGGCAAACGTATCTTCCTCGTAGTAGAGAAGATGAACGAACTGAAACTGATAGCCAAAATGGCGAAGCAGTTGAATGTGCAGCCCAATATCGGTATTCGTATTAAACTGGCTTCTTCCGGCAGTGGAAAATGGGAAGAATCGGGCGGTGATGCCAGCAAGTTCGGTCTGACTTCCAGCGAACTGCTCGAAGCGCTTGACTTTATGGAAAGCAAGGGCTTGAAAGATTGCCTGAAACTGATTCATTTCCATATTGGCAGCCAGGTGACGAAGATTCGTCGCATTAAGACGGCTTTGCGCGAAGCTTCTCAATTTTACGTGCAGCTTCACTCTATGGGATTCAATGTGGAGTTTGTGGACATCGGCGGCGGACTGGGCGTTGATTATGACGGAACCCGTTCTTCCAATAGTGAAGGTAGTGTAAACTATTCCATTCAGGAATATGTGAATGACTCCATTTCTACATTGGTAGATGTCAGCGATAAAAACGGCATCCCGCATCCGAACATTATTACCGAGAGCGGACGGGCATTGACGGCTCATCACTCTGTCTTGATCTTCGAGGTGCTCGAAACAGCTACTCTTCCGGAATGGGATGATGAAGAGGAAATCGCTCCGGATGCACATGAGCTTGTGCAGGAACTGTACAGTATCTGGGATTCGTTGAACCAGAATAAGATGCTGGAAGCATGGCATGATGCACAACAGATTCGGGAAGAAGCGCTCGACTTGTTCAGTCATGGTATTGTGGATTTGAAGACCCGTGCTCAGATCGAGCGTTTGTATTGGTCCATTACGCGGGAAATTAATCAGATCGCCGGAGGCTTGAAACATGCGCCGGATGAATTCCGGGGATTGTCCAAGTTGCTGGCGGATAAATATTTTTGTAATTTCTCATTGTTCCAGTCCTTGCCCGACTCTTGGGCGATTGATCAGATATTTCCGATTATGCCTATTCAGCGGTTGGATGAGAAGCCGGAGCGTTCGGCTACCCTGCAGGATATCACCTGTGATTCGGACGGAAAGATTGCAAATTTCATTTCTACCCGGAATGTAGCTCATTATCTGCCTGTGCATAGTCTGAAGAAAACAGAACCTTATTATGTGGCTGTATTCCTGGTGGGGGCTTATCAGGAGATTTTAGGAGATATGCATAATCTGTTTGGAGATACGAATGCTGTTCACGTTTCTGTGAATGAAAAGGGATATAATATCGAACAGATTATTGATGGTGAGACAGTAGCGGAAGTGTTGGATTACGTACAATATAATCCTAAAAAACTGGTACGTACCCTTGAAACAATGGGTGACCAAGTCTGTAAAAGAAGGAAAGATATCGTTGGAAGAGGGTAAAGAGTTTCTGTCCAAACTATCGTTCGGGACTTTACGGCTATACTTACTTAGAATAACCGGCAAGGTGCCGGAGCCGAGTTCTCCATTCGGCAAACTT
>ENA-OQHL01001714-OQHL01001714.1-human-gut-metagenome-genome-assembly--contig:-NODE-1714-length-10408-cov-2.932789_pt1 | contig 10408 bp, 8 predicted proteins | sample MGYA00242565_ERZ504723 | MGnify/ENA primary metagenome ERZ504723 (study PRJEB26092, sample SAMD00036211) | human gut metagenome | host: Homo sapiens | study: EMG produced TPA metagenomics assembly of...
CCCCAACCACGCCGAATGTATCCGCTGTGGGATGTGTATGAAAGCCTGCCCCACGGACGCCATCCAGTACAAGTTCGGGCTGGGAGACCAATCAAACACCGAAACAACAAAGGAGTAAAACCATGAAGATCCATCGTATCGCCGCACTTTTTCTCAGCCTTGTGCTGGCTTTCAGCCTTGCCGCCTGCGGGCAGGGCGCATCTTCTGCATCTTCTGCATCCTCTTCTGCCGCTTCCTCTGCGGCAGCAGAAAGCAAAACCGAGGAGCAGCTGCTGGCCGAGGAAAACGAGATCCTTTCTGCAAACGATGCTCTGTGGGAGAAAGTGTTCTCATCCATGGACAAAAACGTGACCGAAACCACGATCAGCGCCAACTACGGCGATTTTCTGCTCAGCGCTGTGGAAAAGGCCAAAGATCAGTTCTCGGACGAGGAGTACAAGACCCTGACCGCAGATGCCGAAAAGATTCGTGCCATCGAGGAGCAGATCGCCGCTCTTGCCCCCGCAGAGGATGCCGCTTCCAGTGCCGCCGCACAGGGCACCGCCTTCCCCAAGTTTGAGGGCAGCGATTTAGAGGGCAACCCGGTGGACAACAGTCTGTTTGCGGGCAACGCCTTTACGGTGGTGAACTTCTGGTTCAACGGCTGCAAGCCCTGCGTGGAGGAGTTGGACGACCTGAACGCCCTGAACGAGAAGGTCAAGGCACAGGGCGGTGAGGTCATCGGCATCAACACCGAGACGCTGGACGGCAACCAGCAGGGCATTGATGCCGCCAAAAAACTGCTGGAGACAACGGGCGCAAGCTACCGCAACATCTACTTTGCCTCCGGCAGTGAGGCCGGCAAGTTTGCACTGAACATCATGGCCTTCCCCACCACCTACGTTTTTGACCGGGACGGCAACGTTGTGGGGCAGCCCCTGCTTGGCGGCATCGACAAGGAAGAAAACCTTGCCGCTCTGCAAAAAAATATCGACGCCGCCCTTGCCAAGGACAGCGCCAAATAAACCTTTCTCCCCTGCCGCCTTCGGGCGGCTTTTTTATTTGCGGTGTGCATTGCCATGCACGCCCGGGTGCCGGACGGAATACGCTGTGAGAGAAGCATTCCATTCTCACAGCAAAGGAGCATCCGCCTATGAAAAACACCGGCATTCTACGCATTCAGGCTTTCGGTGCCCGTCAGTCCTCGCCCATCGAGGGTGTTCTCGTCACCGTGTCCGGCAACGGCTTTACCGCTCAGCGTATCACCGACGAGACCGGCACCGCTGCCGACCTTTCCATTGAAGCCCCCTCCTGTGCGCTGTCCCTGCAGGAGGACAACACCATCCGGCCCTATGCCGTTGTGGACCTGACTGCCGCAAAGGCAGGCTTCCGCACCGTGCGCATTCAGGGTGTGCAGATCTTTGCCGGGCAGGTCACACTGGCCCAGCCGGAGATGATCCCTGAGACCGAAGAGGATCGCGACGTGGTAAACCCGCCCATAGTCATCCCGGAGCATTCACTGTTCACCGGCGATGGCGGCAGCGGCCCGGACCCCATGGAGAACTGCGTGCCCCGGGTGCTGGACAGAGTCATCATTCCCAAAAACATCACGGTGCATCTGGGCAAGCCTGCGGCATCCGCCCGCAATGTGACTGTCTCCTTCCGGGATTATATCGCCAATGTTGCATCCAGCGAAGTCTACCCTACCTGGGCTGACGAAAATAACCCAACGGGGCCATTAAACTGCTCTACCCCTTAGAAATTCCATTCAATCGTGATTTTTTGCTCTCCGGTGAGTGGGTCTTTCGTTCCGACAACGACACGATGAACCAGCAGTACAGCAAGTTCACGGGTCAGATGGGAAACCCGTGCCAGTTCCCGTACACGCTGCATCTGCGTCTGAACCACACTGGTTTCTTCCTGCTGTTGTTCCAATTCCGCTTCCAAAATATTGATTCGCGTTTCTGCGTTTTTTACATCTTCCAGAAAAGTCTGGTTCATTTCAGAAAACTGGACAATATCGATCAGACCAGACACCTTATCCAGATACAGTTCCTGCATAGCTTTGCGCCGCCGGTCTACTTCGCTTTTCAACCGTTTCAGCTCGTCACGCTTTGCATGCTCTCGCTGCTGGATTGGGTCATCCTGTTCTGGAAGGGGAACTTTTTCAGGGTCAAAATAATCTGCCACATACGCCCGGATACGTTCCAGCACAGCATTCTCCAATGCGTTCATATCTGTACAGGTCTTGTTGCCGCACACTTCCGGTGCGCGCTGGTGCATCCGGCAGCGAACATAACGTCTTTGAGTCCCATCCGCCTTTGGCTGATGGCCAGTTTGTTCCATGTAGCTGCCGCAGCATCCGCAAACCACTTTTTTCGCCAGCGGGTGAATCGTTCCTTTTCCACCACTCCGGGTACGTTCTTTCAGCATCATCTGAACTGTTTCAAACGTCCCCCGGTCAATGATGGCTTCATGGGTGTTTTCTACAACGATCCACTGCGACTGGGGAAGCCAAATCGTCTTTTCGGACTTATAGCTCACCTTTTTATGCCGCCCCTGCACCATATCTCCGACATAAAGCTGATTGTGCAGCATCTGGTATACCGTGGGGCTACTCCAAAGGTCTGCATTGGGATTTTTCGCTGCAATATGGTAATGGATGCCATGCTGCTGTTTATAAGCAGTTGGGCTTGGAACTTTCTCATCATTCAGAATCCGTGCAATCTTATGCGCACCGATTCCACTAAGAGCCATAGAGAAAATCCGCCTTACCACTTCGGCAGCTTCCGGATCGATGATAAGTTTTCCTTTTGCATTCGGGTCTTTGCAATACCCATACCGCGCAAAAGAGCCGATGAACAAACCCTCTTTCCTCTTGTGGTCAAGCACCGAGCGGACATTGGTAGACAAGTCTTCCAGATACCACTCGTTGATCAGGCCATTGATCTGACGAGATTTTTTATTCGCAGTATCGTTTGTGTCCACATGGTCAACGACAGCAATGAACCGAATGCCCCACTCAATAAATTTTCCGTGCAGGTATTTTTCCACGAGCTCCATATCGCGGGTGAAACGGGATTGCGTCTTGGCCAGCACCACATCGAATTTATGTTCGCTTGCGGCTTGTATCATCGAATTGAAAGCCGGACGGTTCCGGTCGATGCCGGAATAATCCTCATCCGAATAAATCTGGTAAATATCAAATCCTTTTTCAATGGCGTACTGGATCAGCATCGATTTCTGGTTCTGAATACTTTCCGATTCGCCAATTTTATATTCATCTTCTTTGCTCAGGCGGCAATAAATTGCTGCTTTCATGATTTGCACCTTTCTTTTTGTGCACAATCGTCCATGCGCAACATACTGCATTCTCCCCTCAAATTCAAGGATGCCAAATCAGGCGCAGGATTTTGAAAGAGCGGTATTGGACAGTTCATCGACGATATATCGTTCAAATTTCTTTTGAAAATGTTCTTTGCGCTGTTCGTTGTTGTCCGAACGAAATTTTTCGTGCAGAATAAAAGGAGTTTTTTTCATCGAATCCCCCTTTTCGGTTCACTTGATTGTGATATGTGTCACTTCAGTCTATTTCCAGTCGGCGAAATTCAGAACTTTTCAACCCGTCAATATGTATCAAGAGGCACCCACAGCTTGCAGGTGCCTCTTGACAGAGAAAATATGTTTTAGAACTTCATCGGCAATGCGCCCTTGCGGCCTTTGCCGTTGTAAGCCATCTGCTAAGAATAGACAGATTATTACGTATATGGCTTATAAACTAAAAAAGCCTCCGAGGACAACTCCCAAATGGGAAGAGTCCTCGGAGGTATTCGTTTAGCGGGTGTTCTGCTGTCTGCGAGCGTCCTTCCGCACAGCTTTCTGTCCGCATCAAAAATATTTTCGGATGGTCGGAACAAGGATATTCCGATTGATTAACTTTGCGATACTGTTCATGTTGTAGTTGGTTCATTGCAGTTTCAGCTTACAACAAAAAATGAGATAGGCAACCCCTTTTGGGGGAAGTCTATCTCATTTTTTTGTTGGGGCTATTTTGCAACAGCCCCCTTTATAACAACCCTGCCTTACAGTTTGGGAGAAACGCTTAGTGCTTCAGTTCCAGCAGCGCATCGCCCTGCTTTACGGCACCACTGGCTTTAGCCGCGACAGCGGCATAATCATCAGTATTGCAGACAATGAGCGGCGTGGTCACGGGATAGCCTTCGGCCTTAATGGCTTCCAGTTCAAAGCGGATCAGCGGCTGGCCCTTGTGCACCTTGTCGCCCTCATTGACGAGGTAGGTAAAGTGCTTTCCGCCCAGCTTGACGGTGTCGATGCCAATGTGCATCAGCAGTTCCGCGCCGTCAACGGTGGTCATGCCCACCGCGTGGTGGGTGTCGAAGGTGGAGGAGATCTCACCGTCAGCAGGTGCCACCAGTTCACCATCGGTGGGCTCAATGGCAATGCCGTCCCCCAGTGCACCGCTGGCAAAGGCTTCGTCCTTCACCTCAGCCAGCGGGACAACGGTGCCGGTGAGGCAGGCTGCAAGCACGGTATCCTTTGCGGCTGCTGCCGGAACTGCGGGGGCCGCTGCCGGAGCGGGGGCTGCGGTCGCCGCCGGGGTCTTGGGTGCATTTTCCAGATAGTCTTCCAGCTTTGCCTTGATGACAGCCACCTTGGGGCCGTACACCACCTGCACACCGTTGCCCTTGCAGATCACGCCGGAGGCACCGGAGGCCTTGAGCACATCCTGCCGGACCAGCGCAGCATCCTTGACGGTGCAGCGCAGGCGGGTGGCGCAGCAGTCCACGTCGGACAGATTAGCGGCCCCGCCCAGACCTTCCACGATCAGGGCGCTGACCGGGTCATCCCCTGCGGGGGCGGTGCTGCCGGAAGCAGCGCTGCGGGCGTTCACGTCCGCACGGGTGTACAGCTTGACTTCCTCGGCATCATCGCGGCCCGGGGTCTTGTAGTCAAACTTGGAGATCATAAAGCGGAAAATCAGGTAGTACAGTACAAAGTACACCGCACCGACCACGACCACCCACATCCAGTGGGTCTTGGCGTTGCCCTGCATCACGCCGAACAGCACCAGGTCGATGAGACCGCCGGAGAAGGTCATGCCCACGCCCACATTCAGAATGTGCATCAGCATGAAGGACAGACCGGCCAGCACGCAGTGCACGGCGTACATGGGCAGAGCCACAAAGATAAAGGTAAATTCCAGCGGCTCGGTGATGCCGGTGAGGAAAGCCGTCAACGCAGCAGACAGCAGCAGGCCGCCTGCTACCTTTTTCTTTTCCGGCTTGGCGCACTGGTACATCGCCAGCGCCGCGCCGGGCAGACCGAACATCATAAAGGGGAACTTACCGGCCATGAAACGGGTAGCGCTGACCGAGAACACAGTGGTGGACTTGGAAGCCAGCTCGGCAAAGAAGATGTTCTGTGCGCCGGTCACGGTGACGCCATCGATGATGGCGGTGCCGCCCACAGCGGTCTGCCAGAACGGCATATAGAACACATGATGCAGCCCAAAGGGAATCAGCGCACGCTCCAGCAGGCCGTAAATAAAGGTGCCTGCGTAGCCGGAAGCCAGCACCAGTGCACCCAGCGCGGCAATACCGCTCTGCACCACCGGCCAGATGTAGAACATGGCAATGCCGACCACCAGATACACGATGGAGCTGACGATGGGCACAAAGCGGGTGCCGCCGAAGAAGGCCAGCACCTGCGGCAGCTCGATCTTATAGAACTTGTTGTGCAGCGCCGCCACGCCCAGACCGACCACGATGCCGCCGAACACACCCATTTGCAGGGTTGTGATACCCAGCATGGTGGTGGTGGAGTTGGCGGGCATTGCTTCTACGCCGCCTGCCGCATTGATCATGGCTTGAATGGCTGTATTCATAATGATATAGGCCACTGCACCGGACAGGGCGGCCACCTCTTTTTCCTTGCGGGCCATACCGATGGCCACGCCCATGGCGAACAGCAGCGCCAGATTGTTGAACACGGCGCTGCCGGTCTGGCTCATCACGTCCAGAATGGTGTAGATCAGGGTACCGGGGTGGATGACGCTGTTCAGGCCATAGGCCGCCAGCATGGTTTCGTTGGTGAACGAGCTGCCGATACCCAGCAGCAGGCCCGCTACAGGCAGCAGTGCAATGGGCAGCATAAAGCTGCGTCCCACGCGCTGCAGCACGCCAAAGATCTTGTCTTTCATCTTCAGTTCTCCTTTTCTCAAGTTCGTATCCAGCATATATATCCACACAGGAAAGACCTGTGGAGAATCAAAGGTGGAGCAAGAAAGTTTACTTCCCCATCCGAATCCGTTTCAGATGGATCGTAAGGAACACCAGTTCCTCGTCCGAAAGCTCCTTGTGCCAGGTGTTGCGGACATACTCCGCAATGCAGCAGGCGCATTTGTAGTGTTCGCTGCAATTGCGGGCAATCAGGGCGCGGAACACTTCGTCGTGGGTATCGTTTTCCTGCTCCTGTTTTCCTTGAAATACGCGTTGCGCAAAAAAGCGCAAATGTACTGTAAAGCGGCTGAAATCCAGTGCATCCCGGTCAAAATGGCAGTTGTAAAAGTATTCCACCACCTGCACGCAGCCATCCACAAAGCGAGTGACATCGTTCACCACGCTCATGGTGGTGTTGAGCTCTGCGTTGACGATGTGCAGCGCAATGAAGCCGCCCTCGTCGTCCGAAAGGTCTGCATGGCAGCGCTGGCGGATGGTGGCAAGGCACTCCATACCAAGGCGATACTCTTCCGGGTAGAATTCCCGAATGGGAGCCATCAGCGGGTTGGAAAAGCGAATCCCCTGCTCGCTGCGCTGGATGGCAAAACTGATGTGGTCGGCCAGCGTGATGAGCAGGCTTTCGTTCAGCGGGTAGTTCACCCGGCTGCGGATCATTGCCACCAGCTCATCGGTGAGCAGCAGATGCTCATACGGGATCTGTTCCAGAAGTTCCACCAACTTCTGCTGCACGGCAGGGCTGGTCATGCGGTAGCTGCGCTCCACGGTTTCAGCCTCAATTTTATAGCCCGGCTTAACGCCAAAGCCCAAACCGCGCCCGGTGACGATCAGCTCACAGCCCGTGGGGTCCACCACGCGCAGAATGTTGTTGTTGATCGGTTTTTTTGACGGTATATTGCATTGTTTCTCCTCCTCAGGTTGAAAAAAGGGCAATAAAAAAAGACCACTCTTGACACAGCAAACATACCGAAGGGCTGAAACACGCTTTCGGCTTGTGCTATGCAGAGTTGGTCTAGCCCGCCAAACGGTAACAATCCAACGACGCTGCTCACGTACATTTTTCTTTTTGTAAGGCACAAACAAATTAAGCACTTGAATAACAATTTATTCTATGCTTGATTACAATACCATATTCTTTGCGGAGTGTCAAGATGGGAACGAGTTTCTTTTTCACTTTATCAATTTTACCCAAACTCAGGTGATTTTCTACAGCAAATTGACAAGTAAGAATATTCCTTTTTTGCTTTATATGTGCAGTTGTTTTCAATCGAGATCATTGCGGAGAAAGCTGTGCTCCATCTCGTAACCCATCACCTTCACAAAAGACGGTCAAGAATTGCTGCCCTATATACAAAAAAGCCGCCGAGGACATCTTCCCAAAATGGGAAGAGTCCTCGACGGTATTCGCTTATCGGGTATGCTGCGGTCTGAGAACGTCCTTCTGTACAGCTTTCTATCCGCATCAACGATATTTTCGGATGGGCGGTAACAAAAATATTCAGATTGATCAGCTTTGCGATAAAGGGATGCTATTTTGCAACAGCCCCAAAATCATCTTTTTCTTAATTACAGCTGGCCCATAGCATGCTTTGCGGCCAGCATGCCGAAGGTGTAGCAGCGGCCCAGGGACAGGCCGGTCTGGTGGAACGGATAGTCCGCGCCGCCGTAGAACACGCCGCCCACGTTGCCCACGCAGTACAGGCCCTCGATGACCTTGCCGTCAGCGTCCAGAGCCTGGCCGTTGGCGTTGGTGTTCACGCCGCTGTCGATGGAGGACACGCGGATGTGCTTGCGCACGCCCCAGAAGGGAGCCTTCTCGATCTTGTGCATGTAGGCGCTCTTCTTGCCGAAGTCCGCATCGGTCCCCTGATCGCACAGCTCGTTGTAGCGGTCAATGGTCTTTTGCAGCTCATCGGCGGGCACGTCCAGCAGAGCAGCCAGCTCCTCGATGGTGTCGGCCTTATAGGTGTCGATCAGGTTGGTGAACACGCCCTGCGGGTTCTCCACGGCACCGGGGATGTACTTGGTCATCACCTGCTCCGGCACGGGGCTGTTGGCGTAGCTCATGTAGTCGCTGTCGTAGATCTGGCAGTACCAGCCCAGAGAGCCGTCCGGGTGGTTGGCATCCACGTTGGCACCGTTGTAGCGGGGCAGATACTTGGTGATGTTGCCCATGTAGACAAAGCCGGTGTCCTCGTTGCAGAAGCGCTTGCCCTCCATGTTGAGCTGCAGGAAGCTGTCCACGCCCAGGGCGCCGCCCATGTGGTGCGTCATCGGCGCGTGGGGGCCCAGCTCCATCCAACCGCCGGCCCAGATGCCCATGAGCTGGCCGCGGCCGTCATCCACGCCGCCCATGAACTCTTCGGTCCACGGCGCGTAGTAGTGGCGCATCTCGGTGTTCGCGCCGTAGTCGCCACAGCACAGCACGGTGGCTTTGGCGTTCACCTTGAGGTAGCCGTCCTTCGTCTTGGCGTAGGCGCCCACCACGGCGTCGCCTTCCTTGATGAGCTGCTCGCCCTCGGCCTCGTAGATGAGCTCGGCACCGGCGGCTAGGGCGGCGTTGAAGGCCGCCTCGCACGCCCACTGCATGTTGGGGTTCGTGGTGATGGTGCCGTGGAAGTACGGGTACACTTCTTCCTTGTAGTCGTACGTTTCCAGCTTGGGGAAGCACTTCGGGCGGATGAAGTTCGGCTTGTCGGTCTCGCGGTTGGCGGCCGTGGACTTCAGCACCTCGTAGTCGGCGCCCTCGATGAACCAGTCGAAGTCCTCGCCGGAGTGGTCGTACCAGTAGCTCATCATCCACGTGTCGCAGCGACCGCCGGTCTCCTTGACGTACTCGTTCATGATGTCGGCCTTGGGCGCCCATTCGATGCCCAGGTCCTTCTGGATTTGGGATCCCACGACGCCGAAGTCGCCGGCCATGGAGATGACCGAGTAGCTGTCTTCCGGCTGCTTTTCCAGCACGATGACCTTCTTGCCGGCTTCGGCGGCTTCCCTTCGCCGCGGCGGTGCCGGCGATGCCCATGCCGATGACCAGCACGTCGCAGTCCTTCTCCTCCTTGACGTCGGTGGGAATCGGCGGGGGCCGTGAGGAAGTCGGGGGTGTATTTGGTGGGGGAGACGCTCGACGCGCTGCCGCCGTTCGGGCTGCCGTCGTCCTCGGCGGATGCGGTGCCGGCGCTCTGCTGCGGAGCGCAGCCGGCCAAGCCGGCGGCTCCAGCGGCGACGGCTGCGGTGGCTCCCAAGCCCAGGAATGCGCGACGACTCAGTCTGGTTTCTTTCATGTCCCTCTCTCCTTTCGATGAGAAGCGGGTTGGTTTTCCGCTGCCCGCTTCATCGCGACGGATTTCCGGGTTGCAATCCGGAATCCCCTGCCCCTGGCGGCACTGCACAACCATACGCGCCCGCGAGCCTGCCCTGCCACACCTGCGGGCGGGTGGTTTTTTGCGTTTAGGCCGGTGAGAAGCCCACCTGATACGGGTAGGGTATCGGATAGGATGCCTGATGGAACGGCGTATGCGTACGCGTTTGCCATGGCGGGGGCTGTGCTGGGGCTCGAACCATGAGCCGGGGACGAATCCTTTTCGATGGGATATACTGGCGAAGAAGCAGACGGAGGGTGGGGGCCGATGAGCTGTTTGAAGGATCTGTTCACGGGCATGAGAGCGCGCGACGTCGTGTTCATGAGCGGGTATGCGTTGTATTTGACGTTCGGCTACATGTCGTTCGAATCGCCGACGGTGCTCACCTCGTTGGGAGAGTCGGGCGCCATCGTGCAGTCGCTGTTCCTGGTGGCGGTGATCGCGGCGCGCATGGTGGTGTACGCGGCGATGATCGCGTTGGCGCGCCGGTCGGGGCGCGGGTTCTCGACGGCGGTCGTCCTTGTGTGCGCGGGCGTTGCCGCGACAGGGTTCATCGTCACGCGCATGGCTTTTCGGTTCGCAGAGTTCGTGCCGCTGAACGAGCTGGTTCCGTGGCTGGTGGCGGGCGGTTTGTGCTTCGGTGCGGGCGATGCGCTGATCAACCTGTTGTGGGCGCGTTTCTCGGGTACGTTCGATTTGCGGCGCGTGTACCTGTTCGTGCTCTTGAGTAGCGGGCTCAGCCTGATCGTGTACTTCGTTGTCACGCTGCTGCCAGCGGCGCTCATGCTGCCGGCGGGCGCGCTGCTGTTC
>ENA-OQHL01001715-OQHL01001715.1-human-gut-metagenome-genome-assembly--contig:-NODE-1715-length-10407-cov-2.584047_pt1 | contig 10407 bp, 15 predicted proteins | sample MGYA00242565_ERZ504723 | MGnify/ENA primary metagenome ERZ504723 (study PRJEB26092, sample SAMD00036211) | human gut metagenome | host: Homo sapiens | study: EMG produced TPA metagenomics assembly of...
TTCCAGCAATCTGTACTCCCAACTTTGGGGGATATTTTGCAGAAAGCCTTTTTCAAACATGTTCTGGAATGAATATATCTAAAAGTTTATAGAGAAAATGAAAAATATGGGATTAAAGAATTTTGATAATAGTGATAAAATAAATCTTCATACATTTGCGGTATGCGCGTACGGTGAGAGTCCGTATTTGGAAGAATGTGTACAGTCTCTTCTGGCGCAGAAGGTCAGAACCAGAATTCTGATCGCGACTTCAACTCCCAATTCATATATATATGGAATTGGTGAGAAGTATGGAATACCTGTTCATATAAACCACGGTGAAAAAGGTCTTGCCGGAGACTGGAATTTTGCCTATAGCTGTGCAACAACACCGCTTGTAACCCTCGCTCATCAGGATGACAGATATTATTGTAAACTACACGGAGGATGTACTGGCAGCTGCGAAGAAATGTCGTCATCCTCTTATTAATTTTTACAGACTACAATGAACTTCGAAATGGAAAAACAGTGACAACTAACCGGCTTCTTAAGGTAAAACGCCTGCTTCTGACTCCTCTGAAACTGACAGTCTTTTGGAAAAACCGCTTTGTTCGGAGGAGAATTCTCTCTATAGGATCGGCTATCTGTTGCCCTGCAGTCACCCTTGTAAAAGAAAATCTGGACAGTTTTTCCTTTAAAAATAACATGAAAAGCAACATTGACTGGCAGGCATGGGAAGAAATTTCCAGGCGAAAAGGCGAGTTTGCATACACTGCAAGGGCAGGAATGGAGCACCGGATCCATCAGGAATCCACAACCTCGGAACTGATTGAGGAAAACGGAAGAAGAGCGGAAGACTTATATATGTTCCGGAAATTCTGGCCGGGGTGGGTTGCGAAAATGATTGAGAAGGTTTACCAGAAGAGTGAAGAATCTAATGAGGTGTGAGAATAGTCGAGGAGACATGGATTAAAAAATAGCTCGAAATAACTCGAACGATTTATAAGAAAATAAAAATCTTATGGTAGCGAATGAAATATGAATATGCTATGATGAAATAGATAACAAGTATATAAAAAGTTCTGTTGGGAAAAGTATGTAAAGGCAAAACTATATGAATGAGGTATTGACACAGAAACGAATAGAGAAGATATTTCCAGATTATTTTGAGAGATTTGAATTACCCGCAGGTGCTAAAGAAGAAAGTATTCAGGTGTATAGGGCCTGCAGGAGTGGAAAGTGTGACAAGGCGTCGTTTATGAATTCCTATGAACAAAATGGATATAAATTACAACCTATGCTTTCGGCAGATGATCCTGGGCAATATTCATTATCAGTATATGAAAAGCCTACACATGTTAAACGATTTGCATCCATGGACTCAGATATGCATGTGCCCTTTAAAATTGCAATAGGATACACTTTGCCTATATATGGGGTAACTCAAAGAACCAGAGAACGAGTAAAAAAAGAGAGATTCCCATGTTGACTGGTGGCTGTATAAAGATGCAACACCGTATGAGGCATTTGAATTGATTCCGGATTTTGAAGTACATCTTCAGGACTATATTAGAAAAAGAGATGGGGAAAAATGCGCAAATTTGTAAAAACTGAAAAAAATGGTACGTTATAATTGGGATAAGATTTTGTTTGAATCAGTCTATCCTATTTTATTTACTTGTAAAATGATAAGAATGAAATTTTTAGTTGTAATATGCTGTCAAAATTAACAGCAACTGGAATTTAAAATGGTTGGTAGGAAAAACCACTCCGGATAATATTGTAGAATGCTGTGTGATGAAATTACAATTCGGGAACTTATAAACAACTTACTCCACTGGACAGTTTTCGATAAACTATGATGAGGGAAAATATATTTGTAGTTATGATTCTAGTGAGTGGAAAGAAGAAAGTACTTACTTACCTAAAAAGGATTCTTACATTATGGCAGAACCTGGTGAATTTGATGAAGATATAGAGTATTTTACAAAAATGGAAAAAGAAGTTCATTATATATCTCAAAATGAATATTTTCCTATCGTCAATAAAAAAAGAACATTTGGAAAATGTTTTTAAAATGCCAGTTGTTGAAATTTCCCCATTAAGGTTAGTATCAAATTGTGAAAAAAACATATCGGGAGAATTAATACGAACGGTTCAAATTGTTGGTGAGTTATTGCCTGATACCCAAGAGAATCTTTTTTATAATGAATTTGTGTCGATAACTAGAAGTTATTTTACGCGGGAAGATTTTGAAAGTGTAAATATAGATTTAAAGAAAGAAACTGATCATAATTTGACAAATGCAGCTTAAAGGAGCGGAATATGGGTGATTATAGCAGCATATTGACACTGAAAAGAATATTTTTTGAAAAAAATTGAATTTGAGAGAAAAGGATTCAAAAATAATAATGAGCTAAAATTCAGCCTGCAGGTGCAAATTGGAAAAAATAAGGATAATATATATAAGGTTACTTTAGTTTTAGATGGAGATAAAAAGGAAGAGTACGAATTAAAGATAAGTTTGACAGGGCTGTTTGAGATACAGAATTCAGATGCGCTCTCTGATAATGTGACGCAATCACTTATTGATAAGAATGCAGTAGCAATTTTAATGCCTTATTTACGGAGTGAGGTTACATTGCTTACAGCGCAACCAGATACTGATAGCGTTGTTTTGCCGGCATTTAATATAAATAAATTGTTTTAGTTGTTAAGAAGTAATGAAAGCCTTTTTCAAATTCGTTTAGAATCGGAATTGAAAGCTTTTGGGCTGAAAAGAGTAAGCAGAAAAAACGCATAAGAAGCAAGGAGATTAAACATGCCAGCAGTGTCTGTCGTTATTCCAGTATACAATAGCGAAAAATACGTAGAAAAGTGTATCCAATCGGTTATGGCACAGACTTTGCCAGACCTGGAGATCATTATAATCAATGATGGAAGCACGGACGAAAGTGGAAGAATTTTGCGCGAATTAACGCAGAAGGATAGCAGAATCGTTCTGCTGGAACAGGCAAACCAAGGCGTAGCCGCAGCCAGAAATCAGGGCGTAGAAAAAGCAACTGGAAAATACATCACATTTGTAGACGGAGACGATTATCTGCAAGAGGATTATATTGAGCTAATGTACAATCTTGCCGAAAAAGAAACCCTGGATATGGTAATATGTGGTCTGACTTATGTTGATGAAGGTGGAAAAGAGCTGAACAGAGTTGTTCCAGGTGTGTATAAGCGTCTGGAAAACGAAGAATGGACATTCCGGGTTTCAGCAGTATGTTCTCATTTATATAGAAGAGAACTGTGGAAAAGATATGATGTGAAATTTCAAAGCGGTGAGCGTGGGGAAGATATGCCGATTTCTTTGTTCTTTGCCGCTATATGTCCGCGAATTAACACTTTGCCGGAATGCGGGTATTATTATGTGCAGCACGCATCGTCAGCGGTTCACAATTTCAAAGGTTTGGAAAAATACTCTCTTCCGTATAAAGGCCTGGAAAATACTTTAACCAGAGTAAATAAAATTGGAATTCAGAACAGTCCGGAATTCTATGAGCTGTTTGTTATGAGGATTTTTGCAACCTGTCTGTTTCAGCTCGCCCCGGGAGCAAGATGGGAGAAAATCAGGGAATTGTGCGATTATATCAGCTGTACGGTAAATATGTATTTTCCAGCTTATTGGAAAAACAGTAAAGCAAAGCTAAATGCAAAGGTGGACATTCCATTTACGCAGAAAGCAGCAGTAAAAGTATTGATTCTTTTATTAAAAACGAAACTTCTTAGGCCCTTTGGCTGGCTGATCAGTAAAAAAAAATAACAAAAAAGATTGTGTGGCGTGCTATTTCCAATGCTTCATATTTTAAATGTTGAAGTAAAATTTCAGTAGAAATATTAAGAGGAAAACAAATGGAATACGTAAGCTTTGTGATATTACATTATAAAGATTATTCAGTAACGGATACCTGTGTCAGGTCTATATTGGCAATGGAACAGCAGGAACGTATCCGGATTGTGATCGTAGACAACGACATTCAGAAAAAGAAAAGACAGACAGGAACTGCTCCAAAAATATCAGGGGAATTCCAGAATCAAGGTTTTGCAGATAAAAGAAAATGGCGGCTTTTCTTATGCAAATAATCAAGGGTATCAGTACGCCAGAGAACATTTTTGGGAAAAGCTATATCATTTGATTTTTGAATAATGACATTGAAATTTACACCAAAAAGACTTTATCAAGCAGACTGGAAAAAAGATTAATGTAAATAATCAATGGCCTATGTTCTGGGTCCCGATGTGATCAGGCAGAGTACCGGTGAACATCAGAACCCAATGGATACCAGACTTAGAACCAAAGAAGAAGCAGAATATACTATAAAAATGAACCGCCTGGCGTTACGTTTTTATCCAGTCATGTATCCTGTTGTTTACCATAATGCATTCAAAAAGCGGAAAAAACAAGATAGAAAATCAGAAACAACATATGACACTTTATAGTCAGCTTCAGAAAAATATTGTCCCTTTTGGCGCCTGTCTTATTTTTACTCCATCATTTGTCGAAAAAGAAGAAAAAGCCTTTGAGCCGGAAACCCGGTTTTTCTACGAAGAATATATACTGGCGCTGCGCTGTCAGCGAAAAGGCTATAATATTGTGTATGATCCTTCCATGTCGGTGAAACATGAAAGCGGTGCAGCAACCAAGAAAAGCTATGGGACGAAAAGAAGCGGATTCGGTTTATGATGGAGAAGACTGTGGGGGCGTGTGAGGTTTATTTGGAGATGCTGGGAGAAGAGTAAGTCTGAGAGATACTTTTTCATGTGGTTTTCTTGCGTTTTATATACATATATGATAAGATAACTTCGATTTAAAAGGACAAATATTTGAAATGATCAGGTGGAATACATGAAAAAATGGTGTGAGAAATTGAAAGGAAATTTATTTTTTGTTAGTCAGTTTGCATTGGATGATTTTAAAACAAAATATGCCGGTTCTGTGTTGGGATTTTTCTGGGCATTTGTTCAGCCGGTTATTACGGTATTAATATACTGGTTCATCTTTCAGATTGGATTCAAAAATGGAGATGTAGACGGCTATCCATTCATATTATGGCTGGTATCCGGCTTATTGCCATGGTTTTTTGTAAGTGATTCTATTACAAATGCAACTTCAAGCTTAGTAGAATACAGTTATCTTGTAAAAAAGGTTTTGTTTAATATTAATATATTGCCAGTTGCAAGAGTTGTATCTGTGTTTTTTGTACAATTATTTTTAATTGGTTTTACAGCGATATTATTTATCGTATATGGACAGATGCCAAGTGTGTATTGGTTACAGTTAGTTTATTATATTGTCTACATGCTTCTTGTATGCATTGGAATATCGTATTTCACTGCATCACTTTTTGTTTTTTTTAGGGATGTCGTTCAAATCGTATCCATTGTTCTACAGATTGTTTTCTGGATAACACCGATTGTATGGCAGATGAGTATTTTTGATGAAAAGGTACAGTGGGCACTGAACTTTAATCCTTTGTTTTATCCGGTACGAGGCTATCGTGACGCATTGATGAGTGGAAAATGCTTTTGGGAATATGGATTCGGATGGAATTTGTATTATTGGCTGATTGCGTTGGCTTTTTGTTTAATAGGAATGAGCTGCTTCAAAAAATTAAAACAGCATTTTGCTGACGTATTATAGAAGTGAGGATATTAGGAATGCAAAATTATGCAGTGAATATAGAAAATTTGAATAAAACATATCGCTTATATAATAAACCGTCTGATCGTGTAAAGGAAGCGTTAGGCTTTGGCAAGAAGCAGAGTAAAACTTTTGAGGCGCTTAAGGATGTAAGCTTCAATGTGAAAAAAGGCGAGACAGTGGGGATTATCGGAACGAATGGTGCCGGTAAATCTACTTTGCTGAAAATTGTAACCGGAGTTTTAAGTCCGACAGCAGGAAATATTCAGATAGAAGGTAAGGTTTCTGCTTTATTGGAACTTGGAGCTGGCTTTAATGAAGAATATTCTGGAATAGAAAATATATATTTGAATGGCCGTATGATGGGTTATTCACGTAAGGAAATGGATGAGCGCCTTAACGGAATCGTAGAATTTGCGGATATTGGAGACTTTATCAATCAGCCGGTGAAAACTTACTCAAGCGGTATGTTTGCACGTTTGGCTTTCGCAGTTGCGATTAATGTGGAACCAGATATTCTTATTGTAGATGAAGCACTGAGTGTTGGAGACATTTTCTTCCAGAACAAGTGTTTTAAAAAATTTGATGAGTTAAAACGAAATGGCGTTACGATTCTTTTTGTATCTCATGATATCGGAAGTGTACGCCAGATGTGTTCCAGAGTTTTATGGCTTGATCATGGTACGGTCAGAGCCTTTGGCGAAGCTGCGCATATTTGTGATATGTATATGGACGAAAAGCGAAAATCAGCAGAATATGTGGCCGGACATATTCAGGATGAAGTTGCAGGGAATGTCTTCATGGAAAAAATTGATGAAGAGAGAAAATATCCCAAGATCAGTTTTGTGGAGGATCGTTTTCACAATGACAGTGTGGCAATCCGTTCTCTGTTTTTTACAGATTCCGAAGATAAAGCGGTAAATCGACTGTACGTTGATAAAACTTATCGAACTCATGTAGTAATTGAGTGTATGAAAGATGCACCAAGCCTGATTGTTGGATTTGTGTTGGAGAATAATAAAGGACTTCCTCTGTTTGATATTAACAATTTTATTAATCAGGGCGAAGTGGTCAACGGAAAGAAAAATGACATTATTGAGATCGTGTACGAATATACATTGCCGCGTATCATGAATGGTGTTTATCTGGTAGGAGCAGCGGTAGGTCAGGGTACACAGTCTAAGCATGAAATGCTTACCTGGCTTCATGGTATTATGGAACTGGAAGTCGTAAATCAAGGTTACAATTCTTCTTATATTGAAATTCCAAGCAAGATCAGAGCCTTTTCCAATCGACAGGAAAATGTAATGTTTCTATAGAATTTGTGGGTAAAATATGGATATTGTAATTGTTACATATAATTCTGAAAAATGGATAAAAAGGTGCCTGGATTCTCTGCTGAAGGCAAAGGCACTTTCTTCAGATCTGAAGTTGTTTTTTGTGGATAATCATTCCAGTGATCAGACGGTAGAATTGCTGACTGCTTATGAAAAGAAAGACGACTTCAGCCGTTTTGAGATTATTCAGCAGGAACAGAATCAGGGTTTTGGAAATGCTAACAATCTAGGAGCATCCTTTGGAAAGGATGAAATTGTTTGCTTTTTGAACGTTGATACAGAGGTATTCGAAGATACTTTTAAGCGGCTGGAAGAGATAATTGCAGAGTCATCGAAAGAAATCGGAGCCTGGGAATTCAGACAGCTGCCATATGAGCATCCCAAAATTTATGATCCTGTTACTGGCATTACAAGTTGGATGTCCGGAGCAGCATTTGCAGTACGCAGAGAAATTTTTGAAAAACTTCAGGGGTTTGATAAAAATATTTTTATGTATGCGGAGGACGTGGATTTCAGTTGGCGTCTGAGAGCATCCGATTACAAAATTAAATATTGTCCGACTGTGAAAATAATGCATTATTCGTACGAAAGCATTGGAGCGGTGAAGCCGGCGCAGTATGTAAATTCTCTGATTAATAATCTGCTGCTGCGATATCGTTTTGGCAGCTTTTCCGATGTGATGAGAGGCTATTTTCAGTTTGCAATAGTGTTTTTTTTACATCGGGCCCCCTATCCGGGAGCAAAAAAACAATTGCTTCAGGCTTTTGCGGCACATTTTTCATGTATCTCTTCTTTTAATAATAAAAGTTATGCCAGGGCGCAGGTGGGACAGTTCCTGGAGTGGGATTATGAAATTACGCGTGACAATAAAATCCAAACACAGAAGGATTGTGAATTTTGTCCTTTGGTTTCCATTATTGTGCGAACCTGTCAGCGTGCAGAAGTTTTAAGAGAAGCGTTGATCAGCATCCGAAATCAGACGTATTCCAATATAGAGGTTATAGTGGTGGAAGATGGTGAGGCTTCTGCTGAAAAAATGATCGTAGAAGAATTTTCAGATTTGAATATCCGATATTATTCCACCGGAAAGAAAGCCGGACGTTCAGAAGCGGGAAATCTTGCATTATCGAAAGCAGCCGGGGAATATATTAATTTTCTGGACGATGATGATATCTTTTTTGCGGATCATGTAGAAACCCTGGTACAGGCTTTGGCGCAGAACAGAAAATATCTTGCAGCATATGCATTTGGATTTGAGACTCCGGTTGTTGTAGAAAGCACCTCTCCGTACAAATACCATATTAAAGCTTATAATAAGCGATATACGACTGCATTTGATGAAGTAGAGCTGTGTTATCATAATTTTATACCAATACAATGCATTATGTTCTCGAGACGTCTTTATGAAGAATTTGGGGGCTTTGACAGCTCACTGGATTATCTGGAGGACTGGGATTTATGGGTAAGGTATGCACAAAGGACAAAGTATATTTGTGTGGAAAAAACAACATCTTTGTATAGAGTTCCTTTTGAACAGAAGATTCAGAAAGAACGACAGCATCAATTAGACGAGGCATTAAAAACAGTACGAAAAAAACACGAATCCTATGAGATTCCTGTGAGTGCAGCAAGACTGGCTGTATATGGAAAAAAACGAATATGGGAGAAATAATAATGAAATTACAAATTCAATCTGTAATTTATGGAAATCAGGTAGACGCTTTGGTGAAAGCAATGAAAGCCCTTCAGCAGGCTGTAAAAGTCTATCACAGACGCGTGGGAGATCTGCAGGTGAGGCTTATTTATGGTGACTCTACACCAACTCCTGTTCTGGATGAAAAAACACAGAAAGATATCCGTGAAATGCTGAAGGCGGAAATTGAATTTGAATATAAAGTATTTGGATTTAATTCCGGAACTGCCAAAGGTCATAATCTGATGGCTGAGAATACAGATGCTGATATTATGATGATCATGAATCCAGATGTTATTTTGGAGCCAACCTGTCTGTGTAAGCTGATGGAACCTCTTAAACTGAAAGAGGTTGGAATGGTGGAGGCAAGACAGACTCCGCTGGAGCATGCAAAGGAATATAATACAAAAACAGGAGAAACGGAATGGGCATCTACTGCCTGTACTGTGTTTAAAACAGAGGTATACAATAAAATAAATGGTTTTGATGCAGAAACCTTCTTTTTATATTGTGATGACCTGGATTTTTCCTGGCGTGTGCGCTTGGCTGGTTATAAAATCATTTATATGCCATCCGCTATTGTATATCATGCTAAAAATCTGTCCTTATCAGGAACCTGGCAGCCTACATCCGCAGAAATATATTATTCTGCAGAAGCAGCCATGCTTCTTGCCTATAAATGGTCAAATCCGGAAAGGGCAGAAAAGCTTTGCCAGCAGTATCTGACTCATGGTGGTGAAAGCGAAAAAAAAGCAGCGCAGGAATATCGTAAAAGAGAAAAAGAGGGTACTTTACCCCAAATGATAGATCCAGAACATAAAATCGGAAGATTTTTAGGGGATGAATATTGTAAGATGCGATTTAAGTTTAATCACTAATTGCTTTGAGGAAATGAGTATGAATAATAAAAATAATAATAGTTGGAAAGATATTATTGGTGAATTTTCAGCGAACAGTAATGTTGGGCTGTATTTAAAAGGATTAGAGCATTTAAATACAGAAGAAAACCAGAAATTATACGAAGAGAAATATCTTCCTGTCATTCAAGGTGAAAAAAAGGAAAATTCTCCTTTTTTAAGCGTTATTATCCGTACGCAGGGAAAGAGAGAGCAGGGATTGCGCGAAGCCCTGCTGTGTCTGCAGGCGCAGGAATGCCAGGACTTTGAAATATTATTGATTGCGCATAAAGCTGATGAAGAACATGGTAAGTTGATCGAAGAAATTCTGGAAGATCAGGAAGAGGAATTCAGAAAGAAAATAAGATTCTTTCGTCTGAATGAAGGAACCAGAACAACTCCGCTGAATTATGGTTTTTCCCATGCGTGGGGCAAGTATGCAGCTGTTTTTGATGATGATGATATTCTTTTCTCAAACTGGGTAGAGGAATTTAAAAAGTGTGCAGAAGAAAACGAGGGCCGTATTCTTCATTCTTTTGCATTTGCACAGGACTGGGAAAATCTGGAAAAACTGGGATATTGTGCAGTGGCTGCTCCGTCTGCAAACTACTGTGTTCCCTTTAATTTGATCAATCAGTTATCTGTTAACAGTATGCCCATTGATGACTCTGGCGTTTCCTGTAAATATTTTTTCAGAAGGCAGGAATTATTATTCAACGAAAATGCCTTAATGTGACAGAAGATTGGGAATATTTTATGAGAACCGCTTTTTTATGCGGCGTTTCCGATATTGAAGCACCGACAGCAATC
>ENA-OQHL01001716-OQHL01001716.1-human-gut-metagenome-genome-assembly--contig:-NODE-1716-length-10402-cov-2.980535_pt1 | contig 10402 bp, 6 predicted proteins | sample MGYA00242565_ERZ504723 | MGnify/ENA primary metagenome ERZ504723 (study PRJEB26092, sample SAMD00036211) | human gut metagenome | host: Homo sapiens | study: EMG produced TPA metagenomics assembly of...
ATATTTCAAATGACTGAGGGAAGGCTCAAGCTTCCCTCCGTCCATCTGTTCCGGCAGATCTCAACTCCATTTTGTGCTCTTACTCTGCACTGTCTGCTGAAGATAAACCTCAACTCCATCCGCTTTCAGCTCGTCCAACATTCTCACTTCATTCTCTGTAACCGTAATAGGTCCTTCCAGTACCTTTGCATCCTTTCGCACTCCTGTCCCTCCAATCTGGAGTTCCTCAAAGTCTATTCCTTCCTTATAACAGTCGTAAGCGGTCTGGATACTTTTAAAGATCAGCATGACACTTTCCGGCCCAAACTGATCGTTCTTGTAGGCTGCGGTTCCCTCCTCATTTGTATAAACCGAAAATTCAATTCCCGGCGGCACCGCCAGCGAGAGAATATCCCTCATCATCTCATTTTCCGCTGTGGCAGTATCAATCACCACAATCTTTCCTGCATTACACTTCCCAATCCACCCGCTGGCCACCTGGCCGTGAATCATACGGTTATCAATTCTAACCAACGCAAGCTTTCCCATTAAAAAACCACCTTTCCATTCTTTTATATTTTTCACCTATGAAATTTTCTGCATGATTGGAGTGAGGCATTCTAAGAGCCGGAACGGAAATCATGCAGAAAATGTCACATATTTTTACCGCCGCCGACAGCATCAGCTTGATCCTGTTCATTTGATTGACCTGGCTGGCATCCGCGTCACAATCAAGCGCAATGATATTCGCCTGAGGATCAGTGCGCAGAAGCTCGCGGATCATGCCCTTGCCGGTAACATGATTCGGCAGGCAGGCAAACGGCTGCAGGCAGACGATATTATCTATGCCGCTGCGCAGCAGCTTGGCCATCTCGGCAGTCAGCAGCCAGCCTTCGCCGGCCATATTGCCGGTAGAAAGATGTTTTTCTGCCAAAGCGATCAAGGCCGATAAAGGTTCATAGGCACTGAAGCGTTTACTCTTTTGCAGCGCTATATTCAGCGGCTTGCGGTAATAATCCAAAAACTTCATAAATAATTTGGACTTGATCACATTGCCCAGCGTTCCGTCCAGCAGACGGCGTTTGACCTGTTCGTCATAAGCCGCATACAGGAAGAAGTCCATCATATTCGGCAGTATGACTTCGGCGCCTTCAGCTTCAAGATAGCTGACGATGTTATTGTTGGCAACCGGATGATATTTGACCAGTATTTCGCCGACGATGCCTACCTTGGGCTTGCGCACATTATCACGCAGCGGCAGCACATCAAAAGCAGCAGTCACCCGTTTGATCGTCTGTTCAAATGATAAGCCAGTCAAGCCTGCCAGGCTGTCCTTGCAAAGCTGTGACATCAGTTTATACAAAGCATCGGCCGCGCCCTTTTCCTGCTCATAAGGACGTACGCGATGCAGCAGCTGCATCAGTAAATCGCCATACAGCAAGCCTTTGACCATATCCTTCAGCAAATGCCACGACAGCGAAAACCCATCGCTTTTTTCACCATACAGCGAAAAAACAGGTATACTGCCAAGCCCTGCATCACGCAAAGCGCGGCGCATCAGAGCGATATAGTTGGTCGCACGGCAGGCGCCGCCCGATTGGAACAGAGCGATACTGGTTTTATTCAGGTCATATTTTCCTGACGTCAACGCCCGCAGCATCTGCCCAATAACCAGGATAGCCGGATAACAAATATCATTATTGACATATTTCAGACCTAAGGCTACTGCTTCCCGATCCGGCAGCGGCGCGATCTCCAGCTTGTATCCGGCACGGCGCAGAGCAGTTTCCATAAACTGGAAATGCACTGGTGAAAGCTGCGGCGCCAGGATAACGTGTGTATTCCGCATTGTTTTTGAAAACGACGGCGGTATATAAGCAGGTATGTCTGTTTCCTGATGTTTATCAATACGTTCGCGCATGGCCGCCAGCAAAGAACGGATACGGATACGTGCGGAACTGATATGGTTGATCTCGTCGACCTTCAGTAAGGTATACAGCCTGTGATGACGCTCTAAAATCTCTTTTACTACGTCTGAGGTGATGGCATCAAGCCCGCAGCCGAAGGAACTGAGCTGAATCAGCTCTAATTCCTTATGTGCAGCCACAAATTCTGCTGCCCGATAAAGCCGGGAATGCCACGACCACTGGTCAACAACTACCGGCAACTGCCCTTTAAGGCTTTCCGGCAGGTCGGCAACCGCATCTTCCGAAATGACTGTTAAACCAAAGGAGGCGATCATCTCCGGCAAACCGTGGTTGATTTCCGGATCTGCGTGATAAGGACGCCCTGCCAAAACTACGGCATGCCCATGCCCGTCCAGCACTTTTTGCAGCAGCTTGTGCCCCATATCTCTGATTTCCTGCTTATAGCTAAGCTGTTCGGTACGTGCTGCCTGTACGGCAGCTTCCAGTTCCTTATGCTTCAGGCCTTCCTGACGGAAAACTTCTGCCAGACGTTCTGCCAGGCGTTTATCATGGTACAGCGGCAGGAATGGATGCATAAACTCAACATCGGCCGCCCGCAGCTCTTCCATATTGGCGTAGACACTTTCGGCATAGGTTGCTACGACCGGGCAGTTATAGCAGTTATTGGCTTTCTGACATTCTTTTTCATTGTAAGGAACACAGGGATAGAAAATCTTTTTGACCCCTTTTACCAGCAGATCATGGATATGTCCATGTACCAGCTTGGCCGGATAACAGAGTGAGTCGGAAGGTATGGAGGCCATGGCCGATTCGTACAATTCCTTTGACGACGGCCCCGACAGCTCGACCCGATATCCCAGCCGGGTAAAGAGCGTGAACCAGAAGGGGTAATCCTCGTACATATTCAAAATCCGCGGTATGCCGATGACACCGCGCTTAGCGGCTTCTACCGGCAGCGGTTCGTAATCAAAAACCCGGTGGTATTTATATGCATACATATTAGGCGCGCTGGTATTGGTCATTGGCAGCCCCGCACCGCGCGGGCAACGATTGCCCGTATGAAATACTCCTGCCGGGAAGTAGTGAGCAGTTACCAAACAATTATTACCGCAGCCGCCGCAGCGATAGCTTTTACTGCGGTAGTCAAAAGCAGACAGTGTTGTGGCATCTACCAATGTCGATTTTTCCTGACAGCGGTCGTGCGCCAGCAGCGCAGCGCCAAACGCACCCATCAGCCCTGCAATATCCGGTCTGATGACTTCTTTGCCTGTCAGCTGTTCCATAGCACGCAAAATAGCATCGCTGTGGAAGGTGCCGCCCTGCACGACGATGGTATCACCAAGCTCGCCTGCGTCACGCAGACGAATAACTTTATAAAGCGCATTTTTAACAACGGAAATAGCCAGCCCGGCTGCAATATCGCCAATGGCCGCACCGTCCTTCTGCGCTTGTTTTACTTTAGAATTCATAAAAACAGTACAGCGTACACCCAAATCAACGGGTTCTTTAGCTGTTAAAGCCAGCTTGGCAAATTCACCAGCGTCAAGCCCCAGCCCCTGCGCAAAGTTTTCGATAAAAGAACCGCAGCCGGCACTGCACGCTTCATTCAGCATCAGGCGGTCAGGAATACCATTTTTCACAAAAAAGCATTTGATATCCTGTCCTCCGATATCGATCAAAAAGGAAACCTGCGGCGCAAAAAACTGTGCCGCCCGTAAATGTGCTACGGTCTCAACTTCGCCGAAGTCAGCGCCAAAAGCGACCTTCATCATTTCTTCACCGTAGCCGGTAACAGCCGCTCCGCCGATCACAGCCCCGGCAGGCATTTTTCCGTACAGATCCTTTAAGGCAGCAGCGGCGATCTGTACCGGATTGCCGTTATTACCGCTGTAATAAGACCACAGCAGTTTGTTATCCTCTGAAAGCAATGCCATTTTTAAAGTTGTCGAACCGGAATCGATACCCAGATAACATTTACCGTTATATGCGGCCAAAGCTTCACGCTCTACCTGATGCTGGGCATGTCTGCAGCAGAATTTTTCATAATCAGCTTCATCTGCAAACAGCGGCGGCAGTTTTGCCACTGCGTCCAGCGGCGCATCGTTCACTTTTGCCAGGGCCTGCAGCAGCTTTTCTTCGTTAAAAATCTCGCCGTCCTTACCTGCCAAAGCAGCACCGATAGCGACGAAGCAATCCGCATCTTCAGTTATCAAAGCTGCGTCAGCCTGCAATTTTAAAGTAGCAATAAACTGCTTGCGCAGCTGCGGTAAAAAGTGCAGCGGGCCACCCAGGAAAGCAACTTTGCCGCTGATTGGACGTCCCTGCGACAAATTGCCGATCGTCTGATGAACTACCGCCTGCAAAACCGAGCCGGCAATATCTTCTTTAGAAGCACCGTCGTTGATCAGGGCCTGCACATCAGTTTTAGCAAAAACACCACAGCGTGAGGCGATCGGATAAATACGCTTGCAACTTTCTGCCATACTGCCAAGTCCGGTAGCGTCAGTACCCAAAAGCGACGCCATATGGTCGATAAACGCGCCTGTGCCGCCGGCACAGACACCGTTCATACGCTGTTCCGGCGAACTGCCCAGCCAGGTTATCTTGGCATCCTCACCGCCTAATTCAACTGCTGTTTCCGCTTCGGGCAGCAAAGAACGAAGCGCCGCGCGACAAGCAATAACCTCTTGTACATGCGGCACCCCCATACGTTCGGCAAATCCAAAACCAGCCGAACCGGTCAATATCAACGAAAATTCCCTGCCGTCAATAATAGCGAGAATTTTCTGAATCTCTTGTAAAAATGCAGTGCTGGGATCTGACAAATGGCGAAAATAATCTTTAAAAATTATTCGCTCCTTTTCATCTAAGACCACAAATTTGATCGTAGTCGAACCAATATCGACCCCTAAATGATAAATCATCTTCTGCATATAAAATCCCCCTGTCAGGAAGCAGCGTCTCTTCCTGTAGCCACAAAACTTAAAGTCAAAGTCCCCAATGGTTACAAACCTGCTTTAAGCCCGCTGTTTCTGCGCTTTATCCCCCTGTATAAGCAATCATTTGCAAAGCATATTTATTTCTGTTACTTAATTCAATAAAAGGCAGCTTTTTTATAATTATATACCTCTTTAACTGGTATTATCAATGGTTTCGGCAACAAAAATCAACAAAAATACTCCATTTGTCGGATTAATAAATTACAAAATATCAAGGATAAGTAAAAACAGGATTTTACCAAATCTCTATGGATACATATTAAAAACGGCAGCTTTTTTAAAAAGCTGCCGTTGGTGATGCTTTTATTCAATTACAGGGCTTCTTTAAAGGCGCTGCCGCCCACAAATTCACGTAAAATAGAGTTTTTGGGAATCAGCTCTTTATCCAGCGGTGTCACATGGCTAAGCAGTCCAAGCAGTCTTTGCGCGTTAGTATAGACCGCTTCTGTTTCCGGTACGCCTTGCAGCAAAGGCTCGGCATACTTTTTCAATACTGCAAACTCATACACCAGTGTGGTATTAAAAATAATATCTGCTTCTTCCTGGAATGGGAAAATATATTTTTCTTCCCCACGGCGTACATCGTCCCACAGCTTCAAAGTCATCAGCGCGTCATGCGAACGGAACTGCGAATCACGCACCAGCCGGCGCAGCAGACGCATATCGGTAGTCTGGATACGGTTGTAATCATCCAGCGACATCGGCGTCAGGGCACTGATATAGACTTTCAGTTTATTACGGGCCGGAACAACGGCAGAAATACGTTCGTTCAAGCCATGGATACCTTCGACGATCAGCACAGAGTTATCGCTCAAAGTCAGCTCACGGCCACGGTATTCGCGCAGGCCGGTACGGAAATTGTATTTGGGTATTTTAACTGTTTCACCTGCCAGCAGACGCTTTAAATGGTCATTGAATAATTCCAGATCGATCGCTTCGACGCTTTCAAAATCATAAGATCCATCCGCTTTGCGCGGTGTATTCAAACGTTCTTTATAATAATCGTCCATTGATATCGGCACAGGTCTGAGACCATTGACTACCAGCTGGATGCTCAATCTTTGTGCAAAGGTCGTTTTCCCCGAGGAAGAAGGACCGGCGATCAACACGAGATGTACGTCTTTGCCTTTATCAGTGATTTCATCAGCTATGGCGGCGATCTTTTTTTCATGCAGTGCCTCAGCTACCTGAATGATCACTCCGGCATGGTCCTCTTTTATAATGCGGTTCAGCTTGGCAACAGTATTGCATTGCAGCATAGTTGACCATTCTTCCATCTCGTGGAACATTTTATTGAGTTTAGGACTGTCAACAAAAACATCCAGTTCGTTCTGACCCGTTTCCGGATAATTGATAACGATGCCGTTTTCGTAGTTTATCAGTTCAAACAGCTTCAAATAACCGCAATCCGGCAGCATCGGACCGAAAAAATATTCCATATGGCCCTTCAAGGTATAACAGGTCAGCAGTAAATCATCATCAATAGCGTGCAGCAGCTCCAAGCGGTCAGCTTCGTTCCGCTCGCATAAAATTTTTTCAGCTTCTTTTTTATTTATATGTTTATAAATGATCGGTTCAGACTTGGCTGCCAGCTCTTTCATATAGTCTTCCAAGGCCTTTAAATCGTAGTTGCTGAGTACGATATCGTTAGTGATTTCGCAAAATAAAGCGCTGCCCAGGGAATTACGGGCCTCAATTTTTACTTCCGGCCGCAGCTCTTTGATAGCTACCAGAAAAAGGAACAGCAGGCTGCGCACATAAACGCGCATCCCCTCCTCCGTATCCAGCGTTATAAAATCAACTGTACCATTTTCAAAAACAGGCTTTTGCAGATCAGTGCCAATGCCATTGAAAATACCTTCCACGATCGGGCTTTGATAGTTAGCAGCAAAGTCTCTGCTGACTTCCAACAGCGTCGTTCCTGCAGGATACTCTCTGATAATATTGTTGGGTAATGTCAATTTAATTTTCATAAATACTCCTTATGGGAAAAAAGACCGGAACTTTTTTAGCTCCGGTCTTTGATTGTTATCAATGCTTATTTTTCTACAGCCTGCATTGCAGCCTGTACTTTTGCAGCCATACCGGCGATCTTTTTAAGCGGTACTGCGCAAACGGCAATACGTACACCTGCAGCCAAAGGAACAGCAAAAATATTGTCTTCGTGCAGTTTATCACAGATAGCATCGGGATTTTTTGCCGGAATGGACAGGAAGAAGCCTGCTACATAAGGCAGCATCGGCAAGCCGCATTCTTCGGCTTCTTTTGTGAACAGGTCGGCACGTGCTTTGATCATTTGATAATAATCGTCACGCTCTTTTTCGGTAGCGGCAAGCAGTTCCGGGTCACTGTAAATATTAGCCAGAGTTTTCATTGCCGGACGGTTGATGTTGGACCAGGTCGCACGGCTTGTATATTGGTTGATGGCGGCAAATTCTTCAATGATTTCCTTAGAAGAAGAAACGCCGATCATAGCGCCGGTGCGCTGGCCATAAAGTGTAAAGCCTTTAGACATACTGTATGCCACAATACTGAGAATGTTAGCAGGCAGATTAGAAAGCTTTTTGAAGATCTTACGAACTTCTTCCTTTTTCGCCGGCATAATCAATATATGCTACGTCTAAAAGCAGCGTTACAGTTTTATCAGTACCTGCAGTCGCTTCTTTGATGATGTCGATAACGCCCTGCAAGTCTTCTTCACTGAGGCTGTAGCCAGTAGGGTTATGAGCCGGAGTGTTGATCATGAGCAGCAGGCTTTTCTGTTTGCCCAAAATCTCGTTTGACTTTGGCTTTTAAAGCCGGCAGATTGTATTTATTATTTTCATCCAGCATTTTATAGGTATCCAGCTTACGTCCCATATCCTGACACAAAACCTTATACGGTCCCCAGTACCAGTCGGAATGTCAGCGCAGTTTCACCTGCGTCCATATAGTTCCAGATAGTATGATGGATAACGCCTGTACCACCGGCAGTAGCAACAGCGGCGATATAGCCTTCAGGCCTGGAAGTGCCGAAAGCAGCAGTAATAAACTTTTTCAAGATAATCAGGCAGTCCGGAAATAGGAGCGTAGGCGATCATGCTCGTTTGTCGCAAGACCACGGTAAACCTTTTCGATAGTCGGCAGACAAACAAGTTTTTCATCTTCGTCTAAAATAGCGCCGATAGTGGCATTGGTTACTTTGTCAGCACCGTATTTAGCTGCTGCGGCAACGGCAGCGGCATTAGCGCCGAAAATTTTATCCTGGGCAGATTTTCCTTTAGCATGATTAGCTGCAATACTAGTGATCATTGGTAAAAGGCCTCCTTAATTTATATAAGTAACTTTGCTTGCTTTTTATTTTGCGCCTTCCGGGAAGAAATGTTCGTGGATAGCGTTCACAGCGGTTTTAACGTCCTTTTCCGGCACCAGGCAGGAAACGCTGATTTCGGAAGTACTGATAACGTCGATATTGACGTTGGCTTTGGCAAGCGCACCGAACATACCTGCGGCAATACCGGGGCTGCCCAGCATACCTGCACCAACGATAGATACCTTGGCAACATTGACTTCAATGTCAGCTTTATCAAAATGCATCGTTTCCTTCAGGCTTTCAATAACGCTCATCGCTTCTACCATATCGGTTTGGGTAACGGTAAACAGGATGTCATTTTTATGGTCGGTAGCGCTTGCGCTTTGAACGATCATATCGACATCGATATTGGCTTCAGCCAGAGCCGAGAAGATTTTATAGGCAATGCCCGGTTCGTCGCTGACACCGCGAACGGCGATTTTTGCGACATTAGTATCGTGCGCTACACCGCGAATAACAAAGTTTTTCTCTTGCACTGTGTATTCCTCCCTAATAATAGTTCCGGGTACGTCGTTAAAGGTAGAACGTACATGGATGGCAACGCCGTTGTGCTCACCATACTCTACGGCGCGCGGCTGCATAACGCCTGCACCCAGGCGGGCCAGTTCCAGCATTTCCACAAAAGTGATCTCGTCCAGCTTCTGCGCTCCCGGTACGATACGTGGATCAGCGGTATAAACACCGTCCACGTCAGTATAGATATCGCACATATCCGCTTTCAGACCTGCCGCAATCGCAACAGCAGTAGTATCGCTGCCGCCGCGGCCCAAAGTTGTGATCTGTCCCAAGTCAGTAATGCCCTGGAACCCGGCAACGATAACTATCTTGCCTTCGTCCAGAGCCTGCTTGACCTGACAGGCTTGTACGTCTAAAATACTGGCTTTAGAATGCTTATCGTTCGTTTTGATACCAGCCTGAGCACCGGTAAAGGATACTGCGGGCTGTCCTTTAGCACAGAAAGCACTGGCCATCAGGGCAATGGAGACCTGCTCGCCTGTCGCAAGCAGCATATCCAGTTCTCTTTTCGGCATTTCGGGATTGACTTTAGCAGCTAAAGTCAGCAAATCATCAGTATGGTCGCCCATAGCGGAAACAACTAAGACGATTCTGTCGTCCGGTTGACGTTCGCGCAGAATCCGGTCAACGATACCATGCATCTTCTCAGGTGTCGCAACCGAGCTGCCGCCAAACTTTTTCACTAGTGTAGCCATTTACTTCCCCCCGTTTGTTAACTTGCTACCCGGAAAAATCCATTCCAAGCGCACAGAAAGCATATATTTTCACTAACTATTATCACATTATTTAGTCTTTCGGTCAATATCTTCTACAAAATTTTCTTGATTGTATTACATTTTTACACAAAACTGCCTTTTACAGATAAATTACCGTCGCACCGGCACCGCCTTCATGCAGCGAAGCCAGCTCCAGTCTTTTGACCGCACGGTGCGCGGATAAATAGGCAGTCAGTCCGGCACGTAAAGCACCTGTTCCCTTGCCGTGAATGATACGCAGCTCCGGCAAACCTGCCAGCAGTGCATCGTCGATGCCTTTATCTACGGTCGGTATCGCTTCTTCGATCGTCATACCACGAACATCCAGTTCCTGTCTGGTAGAAGCAGTACGTGTGACCAGCATATCATGGGCATACCCCTTGCGTTTTTTAGGCCGCAGATCTTCGCTCACTTTGGTCTTACCTTTTACCAGCAGGCAATTTTTAGCAGGCACGTTAGTTTTTAATATACCTACCTGCACTGTCACATCGCCGCCGTTAACAGCAACAATCGTACCATTTTGACGCAGTGAAGGTAAAAAGACAGTCTGCCCGACTTTGGCAGTTTCTTTTGACAACGGCGTACCTTCCGGCAATGGCGCATCTTCACTGAACTGTTTATTTAACTGTTTGCGCGCGGCTTCTGCAGCAGCTTCCAGTTTTTTCGCATCAAAGTCAGCCTTCATTGAGCGCAGCTCTTTTAAAATAGCTTCCGATTCCCTACGGCTGCTGCGGTAAATCTCATCAGCCTGTTCACGGGCTTTACGCAGCATTTCGTTCTTGCGGCGGTCAAGCTCCTGTTTCTGCTTGTGCAGCTCCTGCTTAATCCGCTCACTTTCCAAACGCAGCATTTGTATTTCTTTGTTCTGCGATT
>ENA-OQHL01001718-OQHL01001718.1-human-gut-metagenome-genome-assembly--contig:-NODE-1718-length-10389-cov-1.903040_pt1 | contig 10389 bp, 10 predicted proteins | sample MGYA00242565_ERZ504723 | MGnify/ENA primary metagenome ERZ504723 (study PRJEB26092, sample SAMD00036211) | human gut metagenome | host: Homo sapiens | study: EMG produced TPA metagenomics assembly of...
TATAATTCATCGATATCAACGATAAAGCATCCGCCAACAATTGTATTGTTTTCTTCTGCTACATAATAATCGTCAATCGTATATAATTGTGAAAAGCATTCCCAGCTTACCTGTTCTAAACGCCACTGATGCATGTCATGGCCATCGTTATATAATACACGATCATGATACATGGCTTCTATTGCGGGAATATCTTTTGTTGTCGCTTTACGAATCTGCATTACTGAATCACTCTTTCTACGGTGCGTACACTATTGATTTTTCTTAAATTTGCCATCAGTGTATGAAGATGTTCGGCGTTTTCTACAACGACCGTCATCTTTGTGGTAGCACTGATCTGGTCTTCATCTACAGTAGAATCTACATGTTGTAGACCTGCCTTGCATTGTGATACCACTGTCACAATATCACTTAACAGATAATTACGGTCGCTGGAATGAATGATCAGCTTGACTTCATAAGTTTTCTGTTCAAGATTTTCATCCCATTCCACGGCAATCAAACGTTTCTTTTCATTGATGACGTTTGGACAGTCGCTGCGATGTACCTTGACACCGGCGCCTTTGGTGATATATCCAACAATATCATCTCCTGGTACAGGTGAGCAGCAATTTGCCAGTGTGATTTTCATCGAATCAATGCCGGCCACTCGAATACCAGTACTGCTGACTTTACGTTTACGATCCTGTCGGTTAAACATACGCTGTAATTCTTCATTATCAATCGGAACACTTGTTTTGTGTTTTACCAAACGATCAATAACCGCTGCAAAGATACCTGTTTTACCCCAATCGCAAACATCAGATCCTGATAAGAATTAAAGCTTAAGCTTCCGGCGATACTTTCTACTTTCTTTTGATCGGTATAAGTTTCTACATCAAGATTACGTTTTTTCAGTTCATCCTGAAGCATTTCTTCACCTTTTTTGATATCCAGATTGCGTCGTTCATTTTCCTGTTTTTGGAAGAAGGAACGTATCTTATTTCTGGCATGTGCACTTTTAACAATTTTGATCCAGTCTTCACTTGGCCCAGGTGATTGTTTACTTGTACGAATGGATACAACATCGCCTGTTTTCAATTTGGTATTTAAAGGTAACAGCACTCCATTGATGGTTGCGCCAACGGTATGATGCCCCACCTCTGTATGTACACGATATGCGAAATCAATCGGTGTAGAACCATTTGGCAAAGCAATTACTTTTCCTTTTGGTGTCATACAGTATACATTCGCTTCAAAGATATCCTTTTGTAGAAGATTCATATACTCCATAGAATCATCATTGACATCATCACTCATCACACTGAAATCTTTCAGCCAGTGCAATTGTTCTTCGATTTCTGACTGGTTGACTTCACGTCCGCCATTCATATTTTCCTTGTAACGCCAATGTGCAGCAATCCCTTGCTCCGCTACTTCATCCATCGATTCTGTACGTATCTGTATTTCAAATATATTGCCATCATCCGCAACGATGGTACTGTGTAAGGATTGATACATATTCATCTTTGGCATAGCGATATAATCTTTGAAACGACCTGGTATCGGGCGATATTTCGCATGTATATACCCTAATATTTCATAACATGCCGTATCACTGTCTGTAATGATACGAATCGCCAATAAATCTAGAATTTCTTCAAACCGTTTGTTTTTGGTTTTCATCTTTTTATAAATACTGTACAGATGTTTACTACGTCCAAAGATACGATATTGAATATGATGATCATCCAGCAGATCACTGATTTCTTTGATCATCCGCTGTACCTGTTCATCACGCTCTGCTTTACGTTTTTCTACCAATCGCGCAATTTCATAGTATTTCTCTTTATTTAAGTATTGAAATGATAAATCCTCCAGCTCATTTTTGATATCGCTGATACCTAGACGATGTGCAATTGGCGCATAGACATCCAATGTTTCTGCGGCAATCTTTTTCTGTTTTTCCGGCGTCATATATTGTAATGTTCGCATATTGTGCAAACGATCTGCCAATTTAATCAAAATGACACGCACATCTTTTGCCATCGCAATAAAAATCTTTCGATGGTTGCTGGCAAGATATTCTTTTTCATCCTTAAATTTAAGATTCCCTATTTTTGTGACAGAATCAACTAAAGATGCCACTTCATTTCCAAACATCTCTGTGATTTCTTCTAGTGTAACATCGCAGTCTTCCACCACATCATGTAAAAGACCAGCCGCTATCGTTCTAGGCCCTGTCCTTAACAACGACAAAATGTACCCGACTTGTATCGCATGGATAATATATGGTTCTCCACTTTTACGATATTGTCCGGTATGATTCTTCTCAGCACATAAATATGCCCGTGTGATCAGATCGATGTTTTCTTCTTTTTTGATGTACTTTTTAACTTCCGACATCATTTCGTCAAAAGTTACCACCTGACTACTTACCATACACTTATCACCCACATTCTAAAAAAGGGGAACACCCCTTCTTATTCGTAAGACATCAAAGCAAATACAGGATACTTCCTTTAAATGCTCTCTGCCGATTTAATCCAGCCAGCATCTATCAAAAAAGGCACATCCGGCAACGACACCACCCAGCTCTTTTACCATCTGAATGGTTGCATCCACAGTACCACCGGTTGCAAGCAGATCATCAACGATCAATACACGCTGTCCTTTTTTGATACTGTCTTTATGTACCTGCAGCTCATTGCTGCCATATTCCAAATCATAAGAAACACTGACTGTTTCTCTTGGAAGCTTTCCTGGTTTACGAACAGGAACAAAACCGATTCCAAGTTCATAAGCAACCGGACATCCAAAGATGAATCCTCTTGATTCAGGTCCAACCACAACTTCTGCATTTACTTCTTTTGCGAATGCAATGATTTCATCACATGCTTTTTTAAATACATCACCATCTGCCATTAATGGTGTTACATCACGAAATAAAATGCCATCCTGTGGAAAATCTGGAATATCCGCAATATAATCTTTATAATTCATAAAGTAATAGCCTCCTTAAAATACTTCTTCATTATAGCAAATTTAAAAGGCATTTAAAATGCCTCTCTTACAAAAATATTCACTTTTTCTTTCCCATGAAACGATTTATGGAAATTGTTCCAATAAAATTCATAGATTTTCTTTCAAAAAATGTATCATATGCTGTCTTATCATGAAACAATACTGCTTCTACTGTTTCATTGATGACCCATTTGACATGCTCTCCATTTCCCATTGGCTTGATTTGTTCAACCGCTACATTTTGAAGATAGAATAATGGTTCATCAAAGCCATGACCAAAGGGTGCCAGTTTCTGCAGGCTTTCTACCTCCAGAATACTGACCTCCTGAATTGTTAAAGGAATGACTTCATATTCATCTTCACAAGGTGTGATACAGGTTTTGGCTTTTTCATTTAAATAATCCTGTACATCCTGTTTATTTTCAATTCGAAAGCCAATACCAGCTGCTGCTTTATGTCCTCCATAACTGTCTAATACATCCATACATTCATCAAAAAATGTGGTTAGATCCAGATACCCTTGTGATCGGATACTGCCTTTTAATAATTCTTCATGTCTGCTTAATACCATGACCGGCTTTTTGATCTCTTCTGAAAGTTTTCCTGCCACAAGGCCTACAATACCTTCATGGAAACTGTCATGATACAACATCTGAAAATCATATTCGGGATGAATTAATGATTTAGCTGTTTCTACCATTTCATCACTCATTTTTTTACGATGTTCATTTAACTGCTGGATTTGTTTGGACACACGCTGTATTTCTTCTGCATTTTGAAGCAGTAAATATCTGACCATATTATTCACATTGACCTTATCTGCTAAACGCCCCATGACGTTTAATTTTGGTACGACCTGAAAAGCAATCAATGTTTCATCCCATTTGGGATAACGATCATTTGCTAATGCCTGAATTGGTTTACAGACACCCTGTTTTAAATACTGGATTCCAATACGTACAATATCTCGGGTTTCATTTTTTAATGTCATTACATCCGCAATAGAGGCAACTGCTGCCAGTACAATGTGTTCTTTGATATCTCCCAATAAAGCACGGGATATCTCTAAAGCCACACCAGCACCGCTAAGATATTGAAATTCCTCGCCCATTGTAAATGGGTGTAGCAGTAAAGAAGCTTCTACTTCCGCTTCTTCCATATCGTGATGGTCAGTGACAATGACATCCAATCCCCGCTTTTTTGCCTCTTGTAAAGCATCAAAAGCTTTCACTCCATTGTCTACTGTAATCAATAAGCGATATCCTTTTTCATCTGCCATCTTCACGGTATCAGGATGTAAACCATATCCTTGTTTAAATCGATCAGGTATATAAAAGCCACAGGCAATGCCAAACTGGCGCAAGGCATCAAATAATATCGTCGTCGCACAGATGCCATCTGCATCATAATCGCCACAGATCAACACTTTTTCATGATTGGCTTTGCCTGCTTAATACGTGCAATGACTTCTGGCATATGTATCGCACACATCGGATCATGTAGGATGGGGGCAGATAAAATCTGGGATATCTGTGTATAGTCCAACTGTTTAGCGGACAACACTTTCGCACATAAATGGGAAAGATGTAAGGTATTTTGTATTTCTTCTGTTTTTGATATATCTTGTAATGTTATTTTCATGTAATTTATCACCTTGTCTATTGTATCATAATTCTTACAAAAACTCGTCAGAAATGCTAAAAGAAAAGATGGCGCATGTCCATCTTATTCGTTTTAGTAATCATTCATTCCTGGAATGATCATTTCTTCTATATCTTCTTTTTTACGTTTTTTCCTTTGTATGCTTCTTAGGCTTTGTTGGTGGATACGAATCTGATACCACAGCTGTGCTGCGATAAATAAAGATGATCCAGCACCAAAGAACAATCCTATGAATAACATCAAACAGAATGTATTGATGGCATTACTTCCCATCAACAACAATGTGATAACTGGCATCATCGTTGTTAATGTAGAAAGAATAGAACGTGTTGCTGTCTTCTGCAATGCATCATTAACAATTTCTTTATATCTTTCTTTTGTGATAACTTCATGCTTATTAGCTTTTACATTGTCACGTATTCTATCAAATACAACAATTGAGTTATTAATAGAATAACCAATGATCGTTAGTAATACCGCGATAATTTCTGTATTCATTTCCAAACGCAGAATTGCACAGAATGCTATCATGACCAACAAGTCATGAATCAGGGCAACGATACCACTGATTGCATAATCCCATTTGAAACGGAATGAGATATAAATCATAATACCGATCCATGCCAGAATAGAAATCAAGAATGCATTTTTCACTAACTGACGTCCAATAATTGGTGTTACGGTATTGTCATTTACATCATGATGATAAATATCTTTCAGACTTGCTTTAACGCTGTCCATTTTTTCTGTTTCAATTGCTTCTTTTACGAATACAGTTGCAGTTGTATCGTCCTTTTCCATTTGATCTTAATATACTCTTAGTATTGATACCAAGATCTTTTAACTGGTCTTTTAATGTAGATGCGTTAATTGCATCATCACTTACCACTGTGATTTTTGTACCACTAGTAAAGTCAATGCCAAGATTTAAAGCTTCATTGCCATTAAAGCCATTGAAAGCCATAAAGCCGATACCAATCACCAATACACTGATTGTCACAGTAATAAAGTATCTTGCTTTTCCAACAAAATCAAATTTTGCGAATTTTCCATAATAGAAACGTTCTTCACCTTTGTTTACATCTGGTACACGTGTTTCTTTTACACCAAACAGTTTTAATTTACCATCCAGACATCCACTGTCAACCAACATCTTTAAGAAGAATTTTGCCACAAATACGATCAATAACAATGTAGAAATTGTAGATACAATCAACATTGTCGCAAATCCTTTGACACTTCCTGTACCTAATAAATACAGAATCAGTGCGGAAATAAAAGTTGTGAACTGAGCATCAAAAATAGTAATAAAAGATTTACTTGTTCCTTCATAGAAGGCTGTTTTTACACTTCTTCCAGAATACAATCCATCACGGATTCGTTCAAATGTTAAGATATTGGAGTCTGCCGCCATACCAACACCCAACACTAATGCAGCAATTCCAGATAGTGTAAATACACCACCCATCAGATTATAAATCAGGAATACAACAAATACATAAACAGCAATGGTGATTGCGGAAATGATTCCTGGTAACTGATAGTATAAAATCATAAACAACATAATGGCAATTACACCTACTGCACCAGCCATCATTGTGGATTCAAAAGCATTCATACCATAGTCTGCTGTTACTGCATTGGTATATTCTTCACTCATCTTCACTGGCAAGGAACCAGAATTGATCAAATCTTTTAATTCTGTTGCCTCTTCTTTTGTAAAGTTACCAGAGATTTGTACAGTATTGCTGTTTAATCCTTCTTTTACAGTTGCCGCAGAAACATAATTTGGTTTTTCTGTCTTGCTTTCTGCTGCATAGGAATCTTTTGTTTCATCAAAGTCTAACCATGTTACCATCAGATTGGAGCCAGTGCCCATTGCAGCAACCTTCTTTGTAGCTTCATAGAATTTCTCTGTATCTTTTACTTTTAGATTTACAAGATAACGGCCGTACTCATCTGTTCCAAGTGTTGCGCCGCCTTCTTCAAGTACGCTGGCATCCATCAACAGATTGTCGTTGATATCACGGAATGTCAGGTTAGCTGTTGTTGAAATGATACGTCTTGCTTCATCTGCATCTTTAACACCAGCCAATTGTACACGAATCTGATCATCACCTTCGACTGTGATTTCAGGTTCGTTGACACCTAATACGTCAATACGCTTGTTAATGGATTCTGCTACAGCTGTCATATCCGGCAATGTTTTGCCTTCTAACGGTGTGATTTTATAAAGAATTTCAAAACCACCCTGCAGATCCAGTCCCAATCTCATATTTTTTGCAATCCATGGACTTCCAAAAATCATCATTACCACAACGGTCACAATGGAAATACCAAAGACTACCAAACGGGATTTTTTCATTGCTTATCTCCTCCAAACAAGTCATCAAAGTCATTAATCTTCATTTTAGAACCCGCAATGATCGCCTCCGTAGACAAATAGGCAACCACTTCGTTTGCATCGATTTTCATTACATCATCTATGGCTTCATGAAAGCTTTTGGGCTTTTGAAACTTCCATTTTGCGATTAATGCACTTTCTACATGCTGATATGTTAAAGAAGACAACTGAGTTCTCTGAAGTTCGCTTGTTTTCAGGGTAATCGCTAATTTCAGATATTTATCATCAATGTTATTCTGAATCTCCATAGTCTCCTCCTCAATATCGCTGTTTAATATTATAGCATTATTTTATTTGATTGCACATTGTTTTTTTAAATTTTACATATCCTTATGTATCTTGCCCTCATGTACCATCCTATGTATACACACTTTCTTTTATGTATATGTGCCATTTACATATTTTAAAATCTGTTCATATACTGTATCGAAAGCAGGTGCTTTATGAAAAAAACGATCATCCGATCTACTTTCTATCTTGTCATATTATCCGTTATCGCCAAGGCATTATCCTTTATTGTCCGTATCCTATTAGCCCGCAAGTTAAGTGGCGATGCTATGAATTATTATTCTCTCGCCTCTTCTACCATGGTATTTATGATCACCCTTGCTCAAATGGGTATTCCCAATGCCTTAAGCAAGGTCATTGCCCAAAGTCACAATCCTCATAAACCATTAAAGGCAGCTATCTTTTTATCTGTCTGCAGTAATGTTGATTATTATCATGTTGTTTCTGTTTGCCATTCCTTTTATGGCACATGTGATATTAAAACAGGATGTGATTCTGCCTGTTTTATATGCGATATTGCCTTTGATTCCAATTGTTACGATATCCGGCATATTAAAAGGGTATTTATTTGGCATACAGCGTCATATGTCTGCGACTGCATGCCAGTTGTTTGAAGAAGGCAGCCGTATTATCTTTCTGTTGATCATCTTTGATCGATATCCTTTGCTGGATGCTGTATCCATGGCACGTTTGGCGATGATATCCATTAGTGTTGGCGAAGTATTTAGTTCTATCTACATGTTGTTATCATTATTGATAAAAAAAAGAACACCGCTTCATGTTCCTGCCTTATTCCATGATCTGCAACGAAAAAACTTTGATGAAGTCTTACATGTATCCATTCCTATGACAGGCAGTCGCCTGATTGGTTCGCTTACCTATTTTTTAGAACCGATTGTCATGGTTTATGGTTTATCTGCCCTACAATCCCAGGCGATGATCAATGCTTATGGTTCTGTGAATGGCTATATTCTTCCCATCATTACCATGCCTTCCTTTTGACCATTACCTTAAGCAACTTTTTATTGCCTTCTTTTACGTATCATTATACAAGACATCATGAAGCACAGGCGAATAAGCTGTTTACCACTATTTTAGGATGTTGTTTTCTTGTGGGGATGGGATGCAGTGTCATTTGTTATTTTTATAATGAAGAATTGTTACAGCTGTTTTATCATACAAATAAAGGCGCATTATTGTTGAAACAGATGGCTTGGCCTTTTGCATTATACGCCTTGCAGCCACCTTTATCCAGCATGCTTCATGCCCTCTCTTTAAGTAAAAAAAACCGTATCAGATACCCTGGCAGGTTCCCTGATACGGATTGGCTGTGTTGCTTTTCTTTCTTCCCAGATTGGTCCTGCAGCATTAAGTATAGGGATCACTGCTGGTATGCTAGTCACAACCCTTATGCATGCATTTCGTTTGTTCTTTGCTTTTAGAAAAAGCGTATTCCTAGATTTTATTTCTTTTTTAATCACAAAAAAAGCCATTCTTCTGCCAAAGGCATAAAAAACACATCAGACATGTTTTCTATGCCTTCTTTTTCCAGCTCTCGCTTTAACCAGGCACTGTCTTTATGTAAATCCTTTAATGCTTTCTCATTCACGGTTCCATCACTGATCAAAGGATCTGGATGTTTGACTTTACATTTATCCTTGGCAAGAATGCTTAATGTACCATTATTTTCTAATACCGCAAAAGCTACTTCATCTGGAGAACACAGATCCTTGCTTCTGATCTGACTCATTAAATCATCCATGCTGTAACGATTTTTCTGCATAGCTTCCTGATTTATATGACCATTATGAATCAAATAACATCTTTACCATCAAATACATCTCTGGCTTTTTTACTTTTCAATAAGAACCAGGAAATAACAATTTGTAAAAACGCCAGTGTAAAGATAGGTACTAGTGATTTCATAATACTTTCATCCGCATCTGTAATACTGATAGCTAGTAATTCACTCATAACCAGATAAATGACGATATCAAATACACTCAATTCCCCTACCTCTCTTTTACCCATTAAACGTAATGCAATCACGATGACGATATACACCACAAAACATTTGACCATTAAATTAAGATATTCCTGCATTTGTCTTCCTCCTTGCATAGTTGACCACATTCACACATAGAATACATTGAGGTGAAACACTTGAAACAGATATGTAAAATATCATTGGAGTCTGTTGCACTCCTTTGTGCATCCACATTGTTATTTTCTCTTATTTTTGCGGCTTTATACTATTTTATGCTGATATCTACTTCCACCTTCCATATGGCTAACTGGATATGTGGGGTAATTGCATTTGTAATCGGTGGTGTTTTTCTGGGGATATTGGCACAAAAAAAAGCGTTGTTACACGCTTTTGTGATTGCTTTATTGCTTTTTATTTTATGTATGTTGCTTTCTCATAGCTATGAATTTATGTCTATTTTACAAACATTGAGTAAATGTTTGGCATATATTATTGGCTGTATGATTGCCTATGCAAAGTTTAAAAAAGCTTAATCCTCCAGCACAAACAGACCTTCTCGTAAGTCATAGCCTAAATGCTGGTATGCTTTTTCCGTCACAACACGTCCTCTAGGTGTACGGTTGATAAAACCAATCTGTAAAAGATATGGTTCATACACATCTTCCAGTGTCATTGTTTCTTCTCCAATACTGCTGGCAAGAGCATCCAGACCAACAGGTCCACCTTTGAAACGTTCAATGATACCCTTAAGATATTTATGGTCAACGGCATCTAAGCCTAAGTGGTCAACTTTCAGTTTATCAAGTGCCATTGCGGCAATCTCTAATGAGATATAGCCATCATTCATCACCTGTGCAAAATCTCGCACCCTGCGAAATAAACGATTGGCGATACGTGGTGTTCCTCTGCTTCTTCTAGCGATTTCCAAGACTGCTTCTTCATCGATATCGGTATCCATGACACGAGCAGTTCTTCTTAAAATCTGCATCAGTTCCTCCAAGGTATAAAATTCCAATTGGGAAACGATACCAAAACGATCACGCAA
>ENA-OQHL01001719-OQHL01001719.1-human-gut-metagenome-genome-assembly--contig:-NODE-1719-length-10381-cov-2.682270_pt1 | contig 10381 bp, 12 predicted proteins | sample MGYA00242565_ERZ504723 | MGnify/ENA primary metagenome ERZ504723 (study PRJEB26092, sample SAMD00036211) | human gut metagenome | host: Homo sapiens | study: EMG produced TPA metagenomics assembly of...
AGCCGTATGGGAAGCTGTCCTTTTTCGATTTTATGCTGCTTTGGTAAGGTCGGACAACGGACGGAAGGTATATCCCATTTCCTCCCATTTTGAGAGGAGCTCCTCCATAATTTCTCCGTTGGTCTTTGATGTATTGTGAAGCAGTACAACCGCTCCGGGATGAACGCGGGAAAGCAGTTTGTCAAAGGCTTCTTCATGAGTAGGCTGATCATCCTGCTGCCAGTCTACATAGGCAAGGCTCCAGAAAAACTGTCTGGTATCCCAGCTGTTGTGCCATTTTCAGATTTTCAGTACTGTAGATACCTTGTGGGGGACGGTAATATTTGATCATGTCAGTGCCGGTGATTTCTTTATAGAGAGATTCTACGCCGGAAAGTTCTTTTTGAAAATTTTCGACAGAGGAAATCTTAGACATATCCGGATGACTGAGCGTATGATTGGCCACTGTATGCCCTTCTTCTGTCATGCGGCGGATCAAATCCGGATTATCCCGGACAAGTTTCCCACAACAAAGAAAGCAGCAGGAGCCTGATGTTTTTTCAGCGCATCTAAAATAGCTGGCGTAGCGCCGTTTTCATACCCGCAGTCAAAGGTCAAATATAAAAATTTTTTTCATCCGTATCCTGCGCGTAGTAAGCATCATATTGCTTCAGCTCTTCAATCGAAGCGTTGGCAGTGGGGAGTGTTCCTTCCTCTGGAAAACTAAGGCCCCAGTTTTCAGAGGATGAGAGGACCGGGCCGGATACCGGATGAATGCCAAGGGAAAGTTCGGCTTTTCCGGCGAGAGAACCGAGTAAAAAGGCAAGTGTAAGAAATAAAAGACGACGAAAACAGACAAACAGGATTTTTTTGTCATGCGTGCTAATGTTCATAGAAAAGCTCCGGAACGTTGTTTTTGCTACTATATTCGAGAAAACAGGGAAATATGCTTACAGTAGACTTTTGGAGAAAAGAGTGATACAGTTAATGCAGAAAATGAATGGAAAATCAGAGGTGACATATGAAAAAAGCGGCATTATTTTTTGATATTGACGGAACGATATTAAGTGAAAAAACAAAAGAGATTCCAAAGAGCGCGATCGAGGCACTTTTGGCGGCGCAGAAAAAAGGACATCTTTTATTTATCAATACAGGGAGAACTATGTGCTCGATTCCGGCACAGTTAAAGCAGTTCATGTTTGACGGATATTTGTGCGGATGCGGAACATATCTGACGTATCATGATGAGGTATTGTTCACAAGAAATATTGACAAAAAACGGGGAAGAGAAATTTTAAATAAAATGGCGGAATGCAATTTGGACGGGATTGCAGAAGGAACGGAAGATATTTATATTCCAGAGAGGATTACCAGGTTTGAACGTCTGGAGACATCCAGAAGATATTTTCAGTCCAATGGTCTTGGATTGGAATGTTATCTCGAAAAAGATGATTTCATTTATGACAAGGTGTTCATTTATGCAGATGAGAAAAGCAATCTTCAGGAATTTTTTACGTTTATCGAGGAAGATATGGAAGCAATTGACCGCGGAGGCAATACCTATGAAATTGTGCAGAAAGGCTACAGTAAAGGGACTGCCTGCGATGTAATCCTGAAAAAATTCGGGATGGAACTGGATCGGGCATATGTATTTGGAGACAGTATGAATGATCTTTCCATGTTTCAGTATGCGAAGCATACGATTGCCATGGGAAATCATGCAAAAGGACTGGATCCTTTTACAGAGTATGTAACAGCAGAAGTAGAGAAAGATGGGATTGCTCAGGCAATCCGTCATTACGGTTTAGATTAAAAAGGAGCGGCTTATGAAATTATTTGTATACAGTTACAGGACATTTGATGAGGATGTGTATTTCCGGGAATTTTCAAAGGAATATGGGGTAGAACTGGGAATCTGTCATCAGGGACCATCTATGGAAAATGCACATCTGGCAGAAGGATATGACTATATCAGTATTCTTACCAGCAAAATTAACGCAGCACTGGTAAGACGATTCCGGGAACTGGGAGTCAAAATGATCTCTACCCGGACGATCGGTTATGACCATATCGATCTGGATGCAGCGAGAGCGTGTGGGATGAAGGTCAGCAATGTGACATACTCACCGGAATGTGTGGCAGATTATACGATGCTTTTAATCCTGATGTCCATTCGAAAAATGAAACGGATTCTGCAGCGGGCAGAGCTCAACGACTTTTCACTGCCGGGAATCCAGGGAGGAGAACTGCATAATTTTACAGTGGGCGTCATCGGAACCGGCAAAATCGGGCAGGCTGTCATCCGGGATCTGAGTGGATTTGGCTGTAAGATCTATGCGTATGATGTCTATCGTTCAGAGAGTGTAAAAGAATATGCAGACTATGTGGAAAACGTGCAGGAAATTTATCAGAAGTGTGATCTGATCACACTGCATATGCCATTATTTGAGTCCAATTTCCATATGATCGATGAAAAGGCAATGGCGCAGATGAAAGATGGTGTAGTTCTGATCAACACGGCAAGAGGCGGTCTGATCGATACCAAAGCGCTGATCAAAGGTCTGGAAACAGGAAAAGTCGGTGCAGCAGGTCTAGATGTGATCGAGGATGAATTTGGATTGTATTATAAGGATCTGAAATCGAAGTGCTTAAGTAAGCATGATCTGTGTATCCTGAGAAGTTTTCCTAATGTAGTTGTGACACCACATATGGCATTTTATACCGACCAGGCAGTCAGTGATATGGTGAAAAATTCGATTTTGAGCTGTTGTCTGAATGAGCGGGGAGAGGAAAATCCCTGGGAAGTAAAATAATAAAAACGGACCGTGCATGAAAAAAGGTTCGTGTACGGTCCATTTGAGTTTAAGAAAAATAGAGCTCTTTAATCTTCTCCACAGGCATCTCCTGCCCGGTCCACAGCTTGAATGCCTCCGCCCCCTGGTACAGCAGCATATAGAGTCCGTTGAAAGTCGGACATCCGGCTTCTCTGGCAAGGCGCAGCAGTTTTGTCTCTTTCGGATTGTAGATCACATCGGAAACGATCAGGTCTTTATGGAAAAAGGACGGATCGTTGATGATGGAAGCGTCTGTATTCGGAGCCATGCCCACAGAAGTTCCGTTGGTCAGGATATAGCTGTCTGCAATCTCTCTTCGAAGGATGGAATCATCTTCAAAATCAAACAGTTGTACCTTACAATTTGTTCGCTCATTTAATGTCTGAACAATCTGCTCGGCGCGCACATAAAACTGGTCATGGATACTGAATACGGAAATCTCTGACAATCCGTCCAGTGCTGCCTGAACCAGAATGGAGGTGGCAGCTCCGCCTGCGCCGAGAAGTGTCATCTTTTTTCCAATCAGATCGTATCCGGCATCCTTTGCTGCGAGCAGGTATCCGGTACCATCCGTTGTATGTCCAGTCAGAATTCCGTTGTCATTCACGACGGTATTGACAGCCTGAGAGATTTCCGCAGCCGGAGAGAGTCGGTCACAGAGCTCACACATTTTATTTTTATCCGGCATGGTTAGGTTGAAGCCACGTACGTTCATGGCGCGAAGTCCATCCACGGCAGCGGCCAGTTTGTCGGTTCCGACATCGAATGCAAGGTAGACATAATCAAGTCCCAGATGTTCAAAAGAAGCGTTGTGCATCATGGGAGAGATGCTGTGTGCAACAGGGCTTCCGAACAGTCCTGTCAGTCCGGTGTGTCCGGTAATCTGTTTCATAAGTGGGTTCCTCCTGTTTTAAATTTCGTCTGCCTGGTCAAAGAATGTAAGATCGGCAGGGTATACATAACTGTCACCGATCTGGTGAAGGAGCACCAGATTTAAGTGATTGTTCAGATTTTTCTTATCCAGTGAGATGGCGTCCATAAGATCACTCATCGGCAGATGGCAGGTATCCGGAAGACCGTAGGCATTCAAAATCAGCCGGATCTTTTGGGCAGTACCTGGCTGGCACAAGTTTTTTTCTTCGGCGAGCTTACTGATCTGATACATACCGATGCCGACGGCTTCCCCATGGCTTTCCCGCTCATAGTGGAAATACTGTTCGATCGTGTGTGCAAGCGTGTGACCGAAATTTAAAAGCATCCGCTCCCCGGTATCGAACTGATCGTTTTCCACAACCTGACGTTTGATGTCCACACAGCGGAAAATGATTTCAGGAAGAATGTCCTGCAGGTTTTCAAAAGAACCACGTTCTTTTAATGTCTCAAACAGGGCAGCGTCTCTGATACAGCCGTATTTGATGACCTCGCCCATTCCATCCATAATAAAGTGTTCAGGAAGAGTGCGAAGAACCTGAGGATCGATCAGTACCAGTTTTGGGTGATAAAAAGCTCCTACCAGGTTTTTTCCCTGCGGGAGATCTACCGCAACCTTTCCGCCAACGGAAGAATCCACCTGTGCAAGCAGGGAAGTCGGAATCTGCACGAAACGGATCCCTCTTAAATAACTGGATGCGGCAAAACCCGCGAGATCTCCGATCACACCTCCGCCCAGAGCAATCACCAGATCACTGCGGGAAAACTTCTGCTTTAGCAGTGCATTGTAAAGCGCGGGGAGTGTCTCAAAGGCTTTGGTAGGTTCTCCGTGTGGAAGGACCAGCTCGTGTACCTCATAGTCACCGAGGGAAGTTTTCAACTTCTCTCCGTAAAGTGGGAATACATTGTCATCAGAGATGATCATAATCTTTTTTCCGGAAAAGCAGGAGGAAATATAAGAACTTGCCTTGTCCAGAATGTTGTTTTCAATATAAATCGGATAGCTGTTTTTTCCTAAATTTACTGTCAGTTTCAAAAATATCCCTCCCGTATATCAAGTTAAACCTGTTTTCCGACAACCTGGGCGATCTGTCCGATCTGTGCCAGAAGAGCCGCATATTTTTCCGGTTTCAGAGACTGGGCGCCGTCACAGAGTGCGCACTCCGGATCGTTGTGGACTTCGATCATCAGTCCGTCAGCGCCTGCTGCTACAGATGCTTTTGCCATTGGTTCTACCAGCCACCATTTTCCGCCGGCATGGCTTGGGTCGATGATGACCGGAAGGTGTGTTTTCTTCTTCAGAACAGGGATGCTCTGCAGATCCAGTGTGTTTCTGGTATAAGTTTCAAAAGTACGGATTCCGCGTTCGCAGAGGATGACATTCTCGTTTCCGGCTGCCATGATGTACTCTGCGGACATGATCCACTCTTCATAGGTCGCGTTCAGGCCTCGTTTTAAAAGAATTGGACGATCCAGCTGTCCAAGCTGTTTGAGCAGGTCAAAGTTCTGCATATTGCGGGCTCCGATCTGGATCAGGTCGACTTTTTCGTTGAAGACATCCAGGTGATCCGGAGACATCAGTTCTGTTACGATCGGAAGTCCGGTCTCCTCTTTGACTGCACAGAGAATGTCAAGTCCTTCCAGTCCGAGTCCCTGGAAAGAATACGGGCTTGTTCTCGGTTTGAAAGCGCCGCCGCGCAGCATATTGGCTCCGGCAGCTTTGACAGATTTTGCGATTCCAAGAACCTGCTCGTAGGATTCTACAGAACACGGACCTGCAATCAGTGCCAGATTGTCTCCGCCGACTTTGACACCGGATACATCAATAATAGAATCCTCCGGATGAAAGGCGCGGTTGGAAAGCTTATAAGGTTCCTGTACATGCATGACTTTGTCAACGGAAGCGTCTACTTCAAAAAGACGTGCATCCAGGCGGGTCGTATCTCCGATACACCCGATGATAGTCATCTCCTGTCCACGGACAATGTGAGTATCCAGACCGTTTCGTTTGATCTGATGTTCAACTCTGGCAATATCTTTGTCAGAGGTATTTGGCTTTAATACGATAATCATAAATCGATCCTCCAGTTATTTGAATTAATACTGTAAAATTTTAGTTGTTTAAAGTGCGAAACTAAAAATATCATAAAACAATCAGGGTGGATTGTCAATGTTTTCCGGGGAATTTTCGATTTTATTTTGGGAATGGCAGAAAACGTGGTAGAATAAAAACGTGAATGAGGAAAAAAAAAGAATGAGAGAAGGGACGTTATGAAAACGAATGATGTGTGGAAACGCGCACGTAGAATACCTGTTATGCTGATCACAGAAGGGCTCTGCGTCGGTCTTGTCGGCGGATTTGTCGTGCTGCTTTACCGAGTGGCGCTGACTTTTGCGGGAGACTGGCTTGTAAAGATTCTTTCTTATATGAAAGGAAATCCATTTCGATGTGTGGTGTGGTTTTTGATTTTGGCAGCGCTTGCATGGATTGTGGGAAAACTGGTGAAGTGGGAACCGATGATCTCAGGAAGCGGGATCCCTCAGGTGGAAGGGGAGATAGCAGGGAGGCTTTCCCAAAACTGGAAACGCGTGCTACCGGCAAAATTTGCAGGAGGCTTTTTGTGTATGCTGGGTGGTCTTTCTCTTGGAAGAGAAGGTCCGTCGATCCAACTTGGAGCCATGGCAGGACAGGGGATATCCAGAGCTTTGGGACGGGGAAAAAGAGAAGAGAAGTTTTTGATGACTTGTGGGGCGAGTGCGGGACTTTCTGCTGCTTTCCATGCACCGCTGGCAGGTATGATGTTTGCGGTAGAAGAGATCCATAAAACATTTTCAATCCCGATTCTTCTTCCGGTCATGACAGCTTCGGTGACGGCTGATTATATTGCTTCCCACATTCTTGGCCTAGATCCGGTATTTCGATTTCAGATCACGAAATATCTGCCGCAAAACTATTACTGGCTTTTGATCCTTTTGGGAATTTTGGTAGGTGTATCCGGTGTGTTTTATAATTGGGGGATGTTAAAGGCCCAGGAATTGTATCGCAAAATTCCGTTTATGAAAGAAACAGGCCGTCTGTTGATCGCCTTTCTGACTGCGGGAGTATTGGGGATTGTGATGCCGTGGGTATTGGGAAGTGGTTCGGGCTTGATTGTCAGCCTGACACAGGGTGAAATGGTATTGGGGATGGTTGTGCTGACGCTGGTTATGAAGTTTTTATTTTCCGCAGTCAGCTTTGGCTCCGGAGCGCGAGGAATTTCGATTTGCTCTTTTGGATTATTTAGGCGCTTGTATCGGGAGCAGTATTTGCCATTGGCGGGGGTCGAATTTTTTTGCTTGGCTCCGGTGTATGTCAACAATTTTGTACTGGCTTGGGATGACCGGATTCGTTTACAGCGATTGTAAGAGCACCGCTGACGGGGATTATCCTGTTATTTGAAATGTCCGGAAGTATCAGTCAGATGCTTTCCCTGTCGATCGTGTCGGTAACGGCATATATTGTGGCAACGCTGATGCGCTCAGAGCCGATTTATGACAGTCTTTTGAAGAGAATTCTCAAAGCGGATACTATAGTGCATGACAAATGAAACAACTTATGGTATACTTCATTTTAGAATATGCGTATGTGGCAGAGATGCCGGATACCAAAGAGATTTGAAGGAGCCAGACAGATGAAAAGAGTATTGTTAAAACTGAGCGGCGAAGCACTTGCCGGAGATAAAAAGACAGGATTTGATGAGGCAACCTGCATAGGAGTTGCAAATCAGGTGAAGCAGCTTGTAGATCAGGGAATTCAGGTTGCGATCGTGACAGGCGGCGGAAATTTCTGGAGAGGCCGTACCAGTGAGACGATCGACCGTACAAAGGCTGACCAGATCGGAATGCTTGCAACGGTGATGAACTGTATTTATGTGTCAGATATTTTCCGTCATGTGGGGATGAAGACAGAAGTATTCACTCCATTTGTGTGCGGAGCATTTACCTCCCTGTTTTCGAAGGACGCAGCAGTTGCAGCTATGGAATCAGGAAGGGTGATTTTCTTTGCCGGAGGAACCGGACACCCGTATTTTTCTACAGATACAGGAGCTGTTCTGCGTGCAATCGAGATTGAAGCAGATGCGATGCTTCTGGCAAAAGCCATTGATGGAATTTATGACAGTGATCCGAAGGTGAATCCGGAGGCTAAGAAATACGACGAGATCTCCATTCAGGAAGTGATCAATCAGAAGCTGGCAGCAGTGGATCTGACAGCATCCATTCTCTGCCTTGAGAATAAGATGCCGATGCTGGTATTTGGACTGAATGAAGAAAACAGTATTGTAGAGACCATGAGCGGTACATTTACCGGAACAAAAGTGACAGTATAAGGAGGACAAAAACATGGATGAAAAATTAAAAGTATATGATGACAAGATGACAAAAACAATCAACAATCTGGGAAGTGAGCTTGCAGCCATCCGCGCAGGACGTGCCAATCCACATGTATTGGATAAGCTGACAGTGGATTACTATGGAGTGCCGACTCCGATCCAGCAGGCAGCGAACATATCCGTACCGGAAGCACGCATGATCCAGATACAGCCATGGGAAAAGAGCATGTTAAAAGAAATCGAAAAAGCAATCCTGATGTCTGATATCGGAATCAATCCTACAAACGATGGAACGGTGGTACGCCTGATGTTCCCGGAACTGACAGAAGAGCGAAGAAAAGAACTGGTAAAAGATGTGAAGAAAAAAGGAGAGGCAGCAAAAGTTGCAATCCGCAATATCCGTCGTGACGGAAACGATGCATTCAAAAAACTGAAAGGAACAGAGATTTCAGAAGACGGGATCAAAGACTTGGAAGATTCACTTCAGAAACTGACAGACAAATACATTGCAGAAGTCGATAAAGCGGTGGAAGCAAAATCCAAAGAAGTACTGACAGTTTAGGATACAGCCTGTGTGACAGGCCAATATTACGAAACAGCAGGAGGGGCAGATGTGAAGAAGCCTCTCTTTTCCATCTTCTGGATGGAAAGACCTGCAAGAAGGAGGAAATACAATGAACGTACCGCAGCATATTGCCATCATCCTGGACGGAAACGGGAGATGGGCAAAAGCCAAGGGAATGCCGAGAAATTACGGGCATGCACAGGGCAGTAAGAATGTAGAGCGGATCTGCGAAGAAGCCTGGAGAATGGGGATTAAATATCTGACCGTGTATGCGTTTTCCACAGAGAATTGGAACCGGCCGGAAAGTGAAGTCAGCGCGCTGATGAAACTGCTGCGCAATTATATGAAGACCTGTCTGAAGACCGCGGCGAAAAATGATATGAAAGTGCGTGTGCTGGGAGACATTGAGGCGCTGGATGAGGATATCCGGACCAGAATTTTGGAACTGGAAGAAGCCACAAAGGATAACGGTGGCTTAAACTTTCAGATCGCGCTGAATTATGGAAGCCGGGATGAGATGATCCGCGCTGTGCGCCGCCTTGCAAGAGACTGCGCAGATGGAAAGGTTGTGCCGGAAACGATCGATGAGACAGTGTTTGAGTCTTATCTGGATACCCATGGGATACCGGATCCCGATCTTTTGATCCGTACCAGTGGGGAACTGCGGCTTTCCAATTATTTATTGTGGCAGCTGGCATATACGGAATTTTATTTTACAGAGATTCCATGGCCGGATTTTACAAAAGAGGAATTAGAAAAGGCAATTGCGCAGTATAATAAAAGAGACAGAAGATACGGCGGTGTGAAGGAGGAAGAAGATGTTTAAGACACGTCTTTTAAGTGGGATTCTCCTGGTGGTGATCGCTCTGATCACAGTGATCACAGGAGGAAATGTACTGTTTGCAACTTTGTTTTTGATCAGTATGATCGGAGTCTATGAGTTGTACAGAGTGTTTGAGATTGAAAATAAAGCAGTTGGGATCTGCGGAGTTTTTGTTTGCAGCAGGATACTATGGTCTGTTGTATGCCAAACCGCTGCTTCCAGATACAACGGATTGGTTCATGCTGTTATTTATGGCATTTGTGATCTGTCTGATGGCAGTGTTGGTATTTTCTTATCCAAAATATCGGACAGAGCAGATGTTGGCAGCGTTTTTCGGAGTATTTTATGTGGCAGTGATGTTGTCTTATATTTATCAGACAAGAATTCTGCCGGGCGGTGTCTTTCAGGTATGGCTGGTATTTATCTGTGCCTGGGGATGTGATACCTGCGCATATTGTGTGGGGATGCTGATCGGCAAGCATAAAATGGCACCGAAGCTGAGTCCGAAGAAGTCTGTGGAAGGCGGAATCGGCGGAATCGCGGGAGCAGCGCTGATCGCAGTTCTCTATGCACTTGCGATCAACCACTGGGGCAATGCAGGAGTCAGTGTGGCCAGCTTTGCAATAATCGGTGCAGCAGGCGGTGCGATTTCCCAGATCGGAGATCTGGCGGCATCCGCGATCAAGAGAAATCATGACATCAAAGATTACGGAAAGTTGATACCGGGACACGGTGGGATTCTGGACAGATTTGACAGTATTATTTTCACGGCACCGATCATTTTTTATCTTTCCGTGCTTCTCTAAGAAAGAAGGAAAACAGATATGAAAAAATAGCAATACTTGGTTCGACCGGCTCTATCGGAACCCAGACACTGGAA
>ENA-OQHL01001721-OQHL01001721.1-human-gut-metagenome-genome-assembly--contig:-NODE-1721-length-10379-cov-5.559793_pt1 | contig 10379 bp, 6 predicted proteins | sample MGYA00242565_ERZ504723 | MGnify/ENA primary metagenome ERZ504723 (study PRJEB26092, sample SAMD00036211) | human gut metagenome | host: Homo sapiens | study: EMG produced TPA metagenomics assembly of...
CTTGTTAATGGTAATCCCATTTGCATCACTCTCCAAATTCACCCAGTCTGGCATCTCTTTTGTGAAACTCTCACGCTTCTGGAAAAACAAAATATCAGCACTGACTTCTGTTCCTGCATTTGCCTTATGGTGTGTTTTTTTCGTAGGGCGTTGCCCTACGCTATATAATTAAGCCCTTTCAGGGCACCCCAATAAATATATAATTGTAAGGCTTTCAGCCTAACCGCTAAATTCTCATTTAACCGCTAAATTCCCATTTAACCGATAAATTCCCATTTATTATAGGCTGACAGGTTCGTATTTCAAACCAAATACATCGGCTACAGCTTTATAAACGATTTTTCCTTCTACAATATTCAGTCCAAGAGCCAATGCCGGATTATCTTTGCAGGCTTTTTTCCATCCCTTATTTGCTAAAGCGATCACGTAGGGGAGGGTAGCATTAGTCAGTGCAAGAGTGGAAGTATAAGGTACGGCTCCCGGAATATTAGCTACTGCATAATGAACGATTCCGTCTACAATATAGGTCGGTGCACTGTGGGTGGTTGGGTGAGAAGTCTCGAAGCATCCTCCCTGGTCAATTGCTACATCTACTAATACTGTGCCGGGTTGCATCATCGAAAGCATCTCTTTAGTAATCAGATGTGGTGCTTTATCACCGGGAATCAGTACAGAGCCGACAACTAAATCAACATCCGGCAATTCTTTTCTGATTCTTAGTTCGGATGAGTACAATGTCTTTACATTCTTCGGCAGTGTCTCGCTCAAATAGCGCAGACGTGCCAGATTTATATCTGTAATAGTGACATCTGCCCCCATTCCAGCAGCCATTTGTGCAGCATTGCTACCTACAACTCCACCTCCTAAAATTAATACTTTAGCTGGTTTAACACCTGGTACACCTCCCAAAAGGATACCTTTTCCGCCTTGCGGTTTTTCCAGAAAACGGGCACCTTCCTGAATAGACATACGTCCGGCAACTTCGCTCATCGGAATTAATAAAGGTAATGTATGGTCTGCTTCTTCTACAGTTTCGTAAGCCAGGCATATTGATTTGTTGGAGAGCATGGCAAGGGTTAACTCCCTGTCGGAAGCAAAATGGAAATAAGTGAATAGTAACTGTCCTTTTCTTATTAAGTTATATTCAGTGATTATCGGCTCTTTCACCTTTACGATCATCTCGGCAGTAGCGTAAATATCTTCTATTGTTGGCAGGATATGTGCGCCGACAGCTTGATATGCTTCATCCGGAAAACCGCTATTTATTCCCGCTGTATGTTGGATAAATACCCGATGCCCTTGTTTTACTACTTCAGCCACTCCCGAAGGTGTCATGCCTACACGGTTCTCATTGTTTTTGATTTCCTTTGGTACTCCGATAATCATAATGTTGCGTATTAAAGATTTAACATGTTCGAAAGTACGAAAAATCCCCTTACGTTGTTGTTCGTAAGGGGATGTTTTAGAACAGAATGTCTTCGCGTGTTGAGATGAATAAATGCGTAGAGTGGTTGTTTTATAGACATTCACTGCCCTGCTTGTTGATTTTCATGCTTTTTCCATAGAGACCCACTCGAGCTATGTTGTTATAAAAGGGTTCTGCAATATCGTACTTAAAAGGAAGTACTTCTTCATTATCTTTGTTTATGTATCCCCACTTGGACGACTGGCTTTCAATACAAACAGCAGCTAATCCTTCAGAAAAAGAGCATCCGTTATCATATTCCAGCGGAATGATAACTTCTCCTTTCTTATTAATGAATCCTACTTTGTTGTGTAGTGAGACGAGGGCTAATCCTTCCGCGAATTGCTCCATTTGACTGTAAGTCGGTGGAAGAATGTAGTTTCCTTGTCTGTCAATCAGTCCCCATAATCCATCGTGACATACTCGTGCACATTCTTGCTCAAACGAGTGAGCGGCTGCGTATTTAAACGGAATCCGTATTTGTCCGGTATGGTCGATGAATCCGTATTGAGAATTAAGTACTACCAGCCCTAATCCTTCTTTAAACGAGAAAGCCCGTTCATACATTAGAGGAATGACAACGTCATACTCTTTATTAATGTATCCCCATTGGATTTTTCCTTTAACCGGTGCCAATCCTTCAGAGAAACGGCCAATGGCCGAGAAGCGCTTTTTCTTATTAGCTACCCCATAAGCTAAAAAAGAAGCGAAGAACTTTGTAATAGTGCTGCTCATTTTCTTTATTGTTTGTGTGGTAAGCGTCCGGATACCATATATATACAAGAGAAGCGTGGACGTCGTTAGTTCATTCTATTCAAGGCTCTGGTAAGCCCAACAGTGAATGAACAACAGAGTCCACGCCCTTGCATATAACAAAGACGTGAACGCTTAGTTGCCATTACCCCACTGTTGATGAATTTACCAGATTCTGAATAGGGATAATATTCTAAACGCTTCTACGTTATTTTCCGTAATAAGTGCGGACAAAGATACGGATTTTCTGTTAATCGGCAATGCTTTTGGAGGATAAAGATTTAGCGATGGACGAGATGTGTAGATAAAATATAAAGTAGTTAGTGGACAGAATAAAAAAACTCCCCTTACGCTTTTGGTAAAGAGAGTTTTTTATAGTTTGTTATTTAGTGATATCTATAAGAATATAGATGGTAATATGTTATTAGTTTAATAATCCAGGATTGGCATCAATTGCATCTTGTGGAATACGCAATGTATAGCGGGAGTCATCTTGTACAAGTGTGTAGGTCACATCTTCTATTTCTTTTTTGATTTCTGGTCGGGTAGTTCGGCGTAAATCAAACCAGCGATGTCCTTCAAAAGCAAGCTCACGAGCGCGTTCTTTCAGAATTTCTGTGATTAGCTTTTCTTGGCTCATCGCATTTATTTCATTCTTCTTTTGTTCATAACCTTCTGGTGTATAACGATTCTCTACTAACTTTAGAAGTCGTGAACGTGCTTCAGGCAATTTGTTTAAATGTGCAGCAGCTTCTGCTGAATTTAAATAAAACTCTCCAGTGCGGAAAGTACATTTGAATCTAGATTCACCACTTTTGATAGAAGTATAATCTCCATTTTTATTTGCTTGATAGTACTTGTTTGGGCGTAGATCTTTTCCTTCCTCATATTCTTGTAAAAATGCAGGGTACAGTAAGAGTGATCCGGCATAATCGCTATTCGGGAAAATTTCATAGGCAGTGATCATTTCTACAGATGTAAATTCATTAGGAAGTTTGTCTCCTTCATCGTTTAGGTTCACTAATGTTGATTTTCCGGCTAGTACACGTTCCGAAGATTCATAAGATTTGCCCCATTCACCCATGTATAAATATACCCGTGATTCCATAGCATCTACTGACAATGTTGAGAAACGGTATGAATATTGAACTTCCCATTCTTTTTTATTAATCAGTTTCCTTGCTGTTTCTATATCAGACAATATGGAGGTATATATTTCTTTTACAGTGTTTCGTGATGGTATTTCTTCTAAATCAGTATTGAGTTTGAGAGGAACTGCTTTGGTTTCTAATGCTCCGGCAGCTGTATAAGGTTGTCCATAAAGATTGACCAATATAAAGTGCATATATGCTCTCATGAGGTAAGCTTCTCCAACTAATTGATTAATATCTTCTTGACTTCCTTCTGATATTTCATCTTTTTTATCGATGATTGCGTTGGCATAATAGATATTGGTATAATAGGCCGCCCATCCAAATTGTCTCGTACTTGCATTCGGATTAACATCATTCCATTTTTCAACATCTCCTAAAGAATTTTTGGAAGTGGCATCAGACTGTAATATGGTTGCGATATCTGTTCTGATTTCGCATATTCCTCTGTCATTGAGTGCTGTATTGTAAGCTGTTGTGAATAAAGCTCTGTATTCAGCTAGCGTATTGGGAATTACTTGGCCTACCGGTTGTATGTCTAAATAACTATCACAGGAAGATAATAGTAGGCTTCCTATTAATATGAATATATAATATATTTTCTTTGTCATAATATCTTTTTTAAAAGTTAAGACTTAGGTTGAATGTAATGGATTTAGGGACTGGAGTAGAGTATAGGTTCCCCATTGATTCTGGATCCATATAATTATCGTAATTTGAGCTGATAACAAATAGGTTACGAGCTTCTAAGCCTACAGTGGCTCCACCTATACTTAGTTTATGCAGCCATTCGGATGGAACCCGATAAGCAAGACGAATATTTTGTAGGCGTACAAAACTTAGTTTTTTTACCCAGATGTCCAGTGATCTGTAAATGTCATTTCGAGTACTGAACAAGTAGTAGTCAGCCGGATTGTAGTTATACGTTGCTAATGCAGGGAATTTTCCTGTTTTATTTTCCGGCGTCCATCTATCTAGTATGTCTCTATTCATATTGCGTCCTGGATCTAAGTCAGACACATTATAACTTGGAGTAGTTTTTACGTGTGCTCCAAAATTATAAGAAAAATTCAGGTTCAGTTCCCAATTGCGGTAATTGAACGTATTTAGAAAACCGCCCGTATAGGGAGCGTCTGACGTTCCGACATAGCTGTAGAAATCTCTTTGTTCTTCGCTATTCGGTCCTATTTGGTAAGTGCCAAGCCCGTCTTCATTCGATGTCATTCTAAATAATTCTTCCACAGTGACAGCTTTGCCCTCTTTATTCTCAAGATAGATTTGCCCTGTATCAGGATTTATACCTTTTGTTTTTAGTGCAAAGATTGCACCTACAGGATATCCTTCCAGACTAGGAGTCACTTGGCTTTTATCTGTAAGTACTTTTAGTACTTTATTTTGATTATATGCGAAGTTGAAAGTAGTGTACCAAGAGAAGTTTTTAGTGGTGATATTACGTGTCTGCAGATTTACTTCTACACCTTTATTTTCCATACTAGCCCAGTTTATAGACATATTAGTGAATCCATTTTCCAAAGCTAATGCTTTAGAACCAATTAAGTCTGTTCCTTTTCTATAGTAGTAATCTACACTAAGATTGATGGCTTGATTGAGTACGGAAAAATCCATTCCTAAATTGTAAGATGCTGTTTTTTCCCAGCGTAATTTACTGTTGGGAGCACTATTGATAATAATATTTTCTTCACTGTAACCAGGTAAAATATTCACATTATCATATTTCCCGACTAGGAATGGAGAGGTTCCCTTATCAATATTTCCTTGCAAACCATAAGAAAGGCGAAGAGCTAAATTATCAATCCATTTGTATTGTCTAATGAACGATTCATTAGATAAACGCCACAAACCGCTTACCGAATAGATTGGTAAGAAACGGTATTTCTTATCTACTCCGAATAAGTCAGAACCATCCATGCGCACACTTCCTCCCAATGTATAACGATTCATTAAAGTATATGAACCATTGGCAAAGAAAGAAGCAAAAGCGTTTTCCTTGTACGATTTAGTTTTTAGATTCCAATCATTGGCTTGTGCTTCATCATTAAATATGAGATTCTGGAATGTTAGTTTCTTGGGATCATATCCGTATCCGGTTGAGGCTTGGTTGTCTACCCAGTTTTTGCGAATTTCCGAACCAGCCATTATCTGTATGTCATGTATATCCCCAAATGTGTTTTTGTATTCTCCCTGGATTTTCCATGTGAGTTGTGAAGTTGTACTATTAGTTGTTTTAAGCATACCTCCTTCTGGTATGAGATAAGTGTGTACACCATCTTTCCAATATTTATTGGTTTCACGTATATTCCTAATATTATATGAATTTATCCCGGCATATTCTTCTTGCGACAATTGATCCCATTGCACACCAATCTGTGAATAAACTTTCCACTGATCGTTAAAGCGTAGTTGAACATCAAAGATAGAATTAATGGCTGTGGTGACAGACTCTTTATTTGTATTTGCTCGTTCTTCGAATATATTGAAGCCTTGCTTTTCATCTGTTTCACTACTTCTGACTACGTCGTAATCGTAAAGGTAGTTTCCTTGTTCGTCAAACGGAGCAAAGTAAGGGTTGGCGATACGTGAATAATATATAGGGTTAATAAGTCCGTAAGTATCAGTCATAAATGTGTTATTCTTGCGTCTGTTGGCAAAAATAGACATTCCTATTTTTAATATTTTGTTGATTTGGTAAGACGTTTTACTGGTCAGATTAAAACGACTCATGCTTACACCTGGTACATTTCCGTTTTCTTTGACGTAACCAAGTGAGTTGTAATAAGTAACCTTTTCGCTACCACCAGAAATGCTAAAGTTATATTCTTGCGTAAAAGCATCTCTGAATAATATGTCATTCCAATCTGTATTGATTGTTTTCAGTTTGTTTATAGCATTTTGGGCTTCAGGTGTCAGTCCGTTCCACCCCTGTTCTTTATAGATGTCTATTAAGTTATATTGTTTCATGATAGCAGCAACTTTTCCTTTTTCAGGAAATACGGGTATCGGATCTGTTAATCCCCATAATATGTCAAACCGTGCTTCTTTTAATAATTGAAGTTCCAAATCGACTTTCTCTTCCGAGTTTAGTAAGTTGAGTCGTGAAGTATTGAGATTTGGAGTATAAGTCAATTTAGTATTGAAGTTAATAACAGGTTTTCCGGTTTTTCCTCTTTTGGTTGTTACCACAATTACGCCATTTGCAGCACGTGCACCATAGATAGCAGTAGCAGCTGCATCTTTTAATATCGTAATGCTTTCAATGTCGTTTGGACTTAAACCTGCGATAGAAGATTGTGACATATTTACGATGTCATTATCGTTGTCTTTGTTGATTTCTGGAATATCTGTCCCCTCTAAAGGTATTCCATCCAATACCCACAACGGGTCTTGTGTTCCATTCAGTGAAGCCGTACCACGAATACGAATACGTGCTGGAGCTCCCGGTGCACCGGAAGTTGTCGTTACAGCCACACCTGCGATTTGTCCCGCTAATGCCTGATCGATACTTTTTGCTGCGCCTACCATTCCATCTGTAACATCTACTTTGGCAATGGCAGCAGTCAGTTTACGGCGTTCCAGTTCTTGATAACCGGTTACTACGACGTCTCCCAATGTGTGTGCAGAAGCTTGAAGTACAATGCGATAAGTATCTTTTCCTGCTTGCAAAACGATGTCTTGTTCTTCAAATCCTATATAACTACAATGTAACCTAGTCACCTTTTCCGGAATGGAAATGGAGAATTTACCATCCATATCAGTGATAGTACCTAGAGAAGTCTGTGATGCTCCGGCCTTTTTTAAGTCATCTGCGTTAACATATACGGAAGCGCCGATCAGAGGTTCATTATCTTCACCGGATATAACGACTCCGGTGATTGTACGATTAGCAGCGCTGGCAAAGGCCAGCGCATTTGCAAAGAGGCATATAAGAATGCACAAGTATTTTTTTCTCATTAATGTAGATAGTTAAAGTAATAAGTGGTTTTATTTGATTCCTAAAGCAGTATTAATACGCAGAATCATGTCCTCATAATGATAGCGTGCAGCAGTATCGGAAGTTCCGAGACGGTTCTGCAACAACTTCTTGATACGTAGTAATTCACCGCGTTTCACAGAGATAGCATCTGAAATACGATTGAGCTGGCTGCCATAGAAATTGAGCACACGTGGAGCACCCATCCGGTCTTCCTGACGAAGTGCACGTTGTTCGGCAGCGTAACAGCTACAGAAAGGAGTAGCGTGGTCAAGCAAGAAATGTTCGTTGGCGATCTTCTTGTTGATTTTAACGGCTTCCGGTTCTGCAGCGGCTGTAAGTAATGCATCAAGGAAGTTTTTCTGCAAAGAACGTTCCATAACATTAGGGATACCACCGCGTTCGGTAACACCGAAAATGTTCTTATGAAGTCCGTCCATAAGCTCCACTACTGTAAAGGCCTTCTTTCCGTTGACAGATTCATTCTCTATCATACGCATCAAACGAGTATTGCCAAGTAAATCCCAAAGGATATAGGCTTGGGCGTTCTTTAAGATTTGTGTAGGAGCATTCTCCTGTTTTCCGATGGGAGTATTGCGAAGTAGATAAGTATATTGCCCCACTTCCGTGTCAAACAGCCATTTAGGGTATGTCAAAACTTCATCCATCAGAAATTTCAGTGAAGCTTGTTGTTTCTCTTTCTCTACGAATGTATAAGTTTTAACGCCGTCTCCTACAATTGTATTTTCAATGTAGATGCCACCAATATTGGCAAGGACATGATATAAATAGTTGTTCCATTGGTTGATTACAGCGTAGTAGAGGCGAGATGCTTCTTCATAAGTTTGTCCCTTCTCACCGGTAGTAGTCCATTGAAGAATTTGTGGAACGATACGTTTCAGATTCTCAATGCCAAGTAAAGAAGAGCGAACCGGATCATCACCTAAATCTTCGTTCTGTGCACGTGGATCTACCGCATCGCGGACGTCCTGTGCCTCACTATATTTATAAAGCCGATCAGTATGTTTGCTCAAGAAATCGAATAAAATATCCTTTTCTTCTTCCGGAGTACTCTTTCCGTACCAACGATATCCATATTCGATAGCGAACATATCGTATGGACCGATATGCGGAGAAAGAACTTTCACGCCATCTCCAGGCTGTGCGATATAATTGAATCGTGCATAATCCATGATAGATGAAGCGGTAGAGTTCATTCTGGAAGTGAATGCTTCGGAACGTAATGAATCTGTCGGGAAAGCCCATGAACCCATCATATTGTGGCGGAGTCCCAGAGAGTGGCCTACCTCATGACAGGCGACGAATCGAATGGCATCTCCCATCAAAGCATCAGGCAATTGTACATTACGTGCTTCCGGACACACTGTTCCGGTCTGGACAGTAATCCATTCACGTACCATAGAAAGCACATTGTGCCACCACATAATATCAGCTTCCAGGATTTCTCCGGAACGGGGATCTAACAGAGAAGGTCCCATTGCATTTTTCTTTTCTGAAGCAGCATAAGTCAGTACGGAGTAGTTGACATCATCCATGTCTACATGCATACTGTCAGTGATTTCTTTGGCGATAATCGCATTCTTGAAACCAGCCTTTTCAAAGGCAATCTGCCAGTCCTCGATACCTCTCTTAATGTACGAACGCCATTGGTAAGGAGTTGAATTGTCAATGTAGAAGACAATCGGTTTGGCAGGTTCCACCATCTGACCTTTCAGATAAGCCTCCCGATCTTCCGGTTTGGGTTCCATACGCCAGCGGGTGATATACTGTGTCTTATCCGTACGCTGCTGCGCATCACTGAAACTTAATAACGGATTAGTGAAATAACCGACCTTCTGATTGTCGAATCGTCCCATCATCGGCTTCTCGGGCAATAAGAGAATAGAAGAACTAACTTCCACCGTTACATAAACAGTAGTAGTACCTTCCGTTACCCGGGTAGTCAACTCGGAAGTTGCCACGACATTGTTTGAAAAGGATTTGATGGATAGAATACGTGATAAATTCTTGATAGCCGAAGTACCCAGATTAATATTGGTAAATACGTTATTGATACTGGTTTCCGTACCATCATAAATATCATTCACCTTGATTACTAATGCCGTAGAATCTGCATTGACTGCTTCGATCTTGAATGCGGCAATCAGCGGAGAGATAAAATTATCCTTTACCGAACGGAAGATAGCATCCGTTTGGGGGGCCAGAGGTAATGGGCGTTGTTGGCGTAACATTAGTTTGCCCGTCGCTTTATCCCATTCCATGCAAACCATCTGATTCTCATAGTTTACTCCACGGTTTACACCTGCGTCGTTCAGTTCGGCAGGAACTCTTTGCAGTTTATTGACAACTAATAAATCACGTCCTAAAAGGGATGTGGGAACTTCAAAATAATAATCATTCTTTTTTGATGTACAGCAAACATTCCTTTGGTTGTTTTGCTGCCTTCCACTAATTTTTCGTAGTCGCTTTTACTCTTCTCCTCTCTTCCTTCTGGTTTCTTCTTTTTCTTTTTAAACCAACTCAGATTTTCTGTAGCGGGGGTAGTTGCAAATGCTGAGTGTGCTTCACCGCCCAGCAGCATACATGCAATGACCGCTGCCATTACTTTTACATACATTCTCATTGAGTTCTTTATATTTAATTAAAATTAAAAACGGATGCAAAAGTACTAATATAAATAACATAATAGATACAGGTTTGCAATGAATATAATAATAAAAAGAAATATTAACTAGTATCTCCGGCTATCATATCCGCCCGGATATTTCGTAATTTAGTTGGAATAGTGTACATTTGCGGGGAGTAAAAAAAGTGAATGGAATGATAAAACAATATATCACTGCTTTGATGCTGGCTTGTTGCATCGGAGTTTGTGGACAAGAAAAGAAGCAAGCCACCTTTGTGCCACCTTTTGACTTTCCTCTTACATTTGAGCGGAAACTTCGGAGAAATCCGCTCTAACCACTTTCATGGCGGATTGGATTTTAAGACAGGCGGAGTT
>ENA-OQHL01001722-OQHL01001722.1-human-gut-metagenome-genome-assembly--contig:-NODE-1722-length-10375-cov-2.675156_pt1 | contig 10375 bp, 10 predicted proteins | sample MGYA00242565_ERZ504723 | MGnify/ENA primary metagenome ERZ504723 (study PRJEB26092, sample SAMD00036211) | human gut metagenome | host: Homo sapiens | study: EMG produced TPA metagenomics assembly of...
CGCGCAGGGCGTGGCGGCAGCCTATCGCTGCACTGCTGATGTGGAGTTCAGCGACCACTGCCCCTGCATGGTGGTGGATACGTCTCTTGCCAAGAATGCCCTGACCTATATGACCGAACTGCTGGGGCCGTGGTGCCATGGATATGACCGCTCCTCACCGGCGGCAAGCCCGGCGGCGGCAGCGAGGACTTTGCCTTTGTCAGCCACGAAGTGCCTACCGTAAGCATGTTTCTCTCCGCAGGCAACGCCAAGGAGGGCTATGTTTACGGCCAGCACCATCCCAAGGTACGCTTTGACGACGGCGTGCTGTACGAGGGCTCTGCAGCCTATGTTTATATGGCTCTGCGGTGGCTGAGCGACCACAAGGCATAACCATTCGGAAAATTTATCATTTATTTGAACCTCCGAAAAATCTGCGGATTTTCCGGAGGTTCTTTTTCACGGATGGGTTCGGAGCAGCACGCTGCATCTCTTAAAAATCGCCTTTATAAACAAAAAAATCCCGGAAGGTTCACACCCTCCGGGGTCTTTTTTATATCAGCTTTGCCCCCGCATGGGGCAGGCTGTCGGCCCCAAGGCTTTGCAGCTGCTGCGGCAGGGCGGCGAGGTCGCCGCCGGTGTAATACCACGCAGCGGCAAACGCGGCCAGTGCCAGAATCAGCAGAAAAATCAGGGCATTCCGCACCCTGTGCCGTTTGCGCGGCGCTGCTGTCGGTGCATCCGGCTCCGGCTTGCCCGGCAGGCGCTGCGCCGTCAGGGCATCTGCCGGGATGGCCCTGCCATACTTCTGCCAGATCGTTCCCGCCGCCTGCGGCAGACCGGAAGCCGCCCGGCGGATCATATCCAGCAGCCACAAAGCAGGCGTATCTGCATTGGCCACCGTGCGCACCCAGCAGCCTTTCCGGCTGCCCAGAAACAGCACCGTGTCCTCGGCGCGCTCCAGACACCCGGCTGCAAAGTCTGCACCCACAAGGCGCTGCGCTGCCCGCACACGGGTAAGCTTTGCCGGCACCGGCCCGCCCTTGACCCGGCAGACCTTTGCGCTCAGCTTTTCCCGCACCTTTGCATCGGCATAGCTCATGGCTCCAAAATCGAACACTTTTTCTGCGCCGGCCACCGTTTCCATCCGGGCTTCCAGCAGAGTGCCTGCATCCGCATCACAGCATACCAGCAGCCTGCGGTGCGTTTCCAGCGCCTGCACCGCTGCATGAACAAGGGTCATCTCCCCTTCTCCGTACAGCTCTGCCGCAAAGCGGTCTGCCAGCGCTTTCCGCGCCTTGCTCAATGCCGCGGGCGTTTCTGTCTGCAGCGCAGCCAGTGTTTCTGCACCGCGGCTGCGGCACTGGGCAGCAAGTCCTGCCTGCTGCACTGCCTGTTGTACTGCCCACAGCGGTGCGCCAAACAACCGCAGCACACAGGTGGTCTGCGTTTTTTCTTCGTGTATCAACTGCTTCACCCCCGCGGCCCGGGGCCGCTCGTATTAACCCTTGAGGAAGGTGCTGTCCAGTGCCGTCAGAGCCGCAGCATCGTGCCGGGCGCTTTTTGCCAGTGCCTGTGTATCTGCAGGAACTTTGCCCTGAGCCAGACGCAGCGCCAGTTCCATTGCCGCCTGTGCCGCGCGGGCACGCACCAGCGCACGGTCGGGGCGGGAGACGAAGAGCTTTTTTACATAGACGGTCTCACCGCAGGCCGCACCCAGATACACCGTGCCCACCGGGCGGACGGCATCACCGCCGTTGGGGCCTGCCAGACCGGTGACGCTGACAGCGATATCGGCCCCGGCAGCTTCGGCTGCGCCCAGTGCCATCTGTGCTGCCACCGGTGCGGACACCACATTGTATTTTGCAATGACTGCCAGTTCCACACCTACCATTTTTGCCTTGGCCTGCTCCCAGTAGGTAACAAAGCCGAAGCCGAACACCTCACTTGCACCGGACACATTGGTCAGCCGCTGGGCGATCATGCCGCCTGTGCAGCTTTCTGCCGTGGCAATGGTGAGCCCCTTTTCCTTCAGGGTGTGCACCAGAGTCTCTTCCAGACCGGTCACATCCTCATCATACACCGCATCGCCCAGCAGATCATAGAACTTTGTGGCGTATGCGCGGCACATTTTTTCGGCTGAACTGTCGGTTTCTGCCCGGGCAGTAATGCGGATCTCGCACTCGCCGGTCTTGCAGTAGATGGCGGCGGTGGGATTTGCGTTTTCCAGCAGATGCCGCACACGGTATTCGATATCGCTTTCGCCGCCCAGCACCCGCAGCGTGATGGAATGCAGGGTGCAGTTCTGGCGGGCCAGCAGCAGCGGGCGCACGCTCTCCTCCCACATGGCCTTCATTTCGTGGGGCACTCCGGGCATGAGCACAGCACAGTGGCCATCCTGCTCGAACCATGCACCGGGGGCAGTGCCGTGGTTATTGGTGATCTTGTGGCCGTTCACCGGCACCATGGCCTGCTTGCGGTTGTTTGGGGTCGTCTTGCGCCCGGTACGAGTGAAGAAATCCACGATCTTCTGCCATTCTTCCGGGTCAAAAGCCAGCGTATCACCGTAGCATCCAGCAACCGTCTCCTTGGTCAGGTCGTCCGCCGTGGGGCCAAGGCCGCCGGTGAACACCAGCAGATCGCACCGCTGCTTTGCCTCGTTGACAAAATCTGCCAGACGGTCGTGGTTGTCGCCGATAGTGCTCTCGCGCTGGACGGTGATGCCCAGAGCCGCCAGTTCCCGGCTGAGGTACTGGGCGTTGGTGTTCAAAATGTTGCCGAGCAGCAGCTCGGTGGCCCACACTGATGATCTCTGCTGTCATTGCTTTCACCCTCAAATTCGACCTGATCGGTGATACGGATGCGGATGCGCTCGGCGCTCTCTGCTGCTTCGGCTTCCAGCGCGGCAAGGCCGGGCATGGCGGCTTCGGCTTCCAGAATTTCGGCCAGCTCCGGCGGATCTTCGGTGCGGCGGGGTGAAGATGGTGCAGGCAGTCCTCGTAGGGCAGGATGCTGGTCTGCAAACGGTGTTGATAGTGGCGTGCCGTCTCCACGATCTCGGTCTTGTCCATGCCGATGAGCGGGCGCAGGATGGGCAGATCCTGCGCAGCATCGGTGCACTGCAGGGCCTTGACGGTCTGGCTGGCTACCTGAGCCAGACTCTCGCCGGTAACAAGGGCTTCGCAGCCCTGCTTTTTGGCAATAACGTTGGCAATGCGCATCATGCTGCGGCGCATCAGCACCGTGAACAGCACATCCGGAGCATTATCCCGGATGTACTCCTGCGGCTTGGTGTAGGGCACGACGAACAGATTGGAGCTGCCCGTATAGATGCTGGTGAGCTGCGCCAGAGCTTTTACTTTCAGCTTTGCGCGCTCCGAAGTGTACGGCGGAGACGCAAAGTGGATGTGGTCCAGTGCCAGACCGCGCTTTGCCATGCGGTAAGCTGCCACGGGACTGTCGATGCCGCCAGACAGCATGTTCAATGCACGGCCGCTGGTGCCCACGGGCAGACCGCCCTCACCGGGTACTTTCGGGCCGTGGATGTAGGCACCGTAATCACGAATTTCTACGATCACCTTGAAATCCGGGTTATGCACATCCACCTTGAGGTAGTTGTGTTTGCCCAGCAGATAGGCACCCAGCTCCCGCATCAATTCAGGGCTGGTCATGGGGTAGGTCTTGTCGGAGCGGCGGGCTTCCACCTTGAAGGTGCGGATGCCGTGCAGGCTGGCACCGAGGTAGTCCTCAGCGGTCTGGCAGATGGTGTCAAAGTCCTTGTCGCAGACCACGGCGCGGCTGAGCGCCGCAAGGCCGAACACCTTGCTCACCCGCTCAAAGGCGAGGTCCATATCCACGTCCTCTTCCTCAGGCTCCATGTAAAAGGTGGACTGGGTGCAGTAGACCTTGAACTTGCCCACGGTCTTGAGCCGGTAGCGCAGAATTTTCATCATCGCCGACTCGAACTGGTTGCGGTTGAGGCCCTTCAGGGACATTTCGCCCTGATAGCCCATGATAATTTCATGCATAAATGTTGTATCTCCTAGGTTACGATTTAACATGGCCTTCGCTTGCGCTCTGGCCATTCTCAGCGGAAATTTTAATATTTATATTTGTGTTCTGGAAATGACTGCGGTCATTTCCAGAACACTTTTTCACGGGCAGGGTCGTAACGGTCAGCGGCATCCATCCTCCTATTCGCGAAAGTATCCTGACGAAAAATACAGAGGAACAATTTGTTGCATCTGCCGGTCCGGACCCCTTCCGTAAAAATGCGTTTGGAGTGCCCCGCAGGGCACGACAAACGCCCTAATCAGAATGATCCTTCCTCTAAACATGGCCAGAGCAAAGCGGCGGCCATTCCAGATGGTCCTGCCTGTGGAATCACTTCCGGATCCTCTGCAAGCTCTTCATTCCGTCCTCAAAGCGGTTGAGGAAAGCATCCACATCCTCCGGGGTGTTGTCGGCGCAGAAGGACACCCGGATGGCCGTGTCGATGGCAAGCGGGTCTTTGCCCATGGCTGCCAGCGTGTGGCTGGGCTGGCCGCGGCCGCAGGCACTTGCCGAGGAAACATACACCTGTGCTTCGGCCAGCCATGCCAGCATGGTCTCGCTCTTGATGCACATCTCACTGAAGTTCAGCACCTCGGGCACCGCGTTTTCCGGGCTGTTGAGCTCCACCTCCGGGAAAGCTTTCAGGCCGTCCCGCAGACGCTGGTTCAGGGCCTTCATAGCGGTGTCACGGCTCTTCATGGTCTTGGCAAGACGGGTGGCGGCTGCGGCAAGACCCATGGCGTAGGGCAGGTTTTCGGTGCCCGGGCGCAGGCCGCGCTCCTGCTCACCGCCGAGGTACGGCGGCCGGAACGCCTGCACCAGACGGTCAGAAAGATACAGCGCGCCAATGCCCTTGGGAGCGTGGATCTTGTGGCCGCTCACCGACAGGGTATCGATGTTCGTCAGCTTGATGGGCACACGCATCCACGCCTGCACTGCGTCCACATGGACAATGGTGCGGCTGTTGCGGCGCTTGACCTCGGCGGCAAGGCGTTCCACATCGTTGCGGGTGCCCACCTCGTTGTTCACCATCATGCAGGCCACGAGGATGGTGTTCTTGTCCACATGCTCCAGCATTTCGTTGATATCCAATGTGCCGTCCGGGCGGGGCTTGACCACCGTGACGTTGTAGCCCTGCTTCGCCAGCTCTTCCAGCGGGCGCTGACGCTGGGGTGCTCAAAGCCGGACACCACGATGCCCTTGCCGAAAGTGCGGGTGCGCACCGCGCCCAGTAGGGCCAGATTGTTGCTCTCGCTGCCGCAGGAGGTAAAGTACAGCTCCTTTGGCTTGCAGCCCAGTGTACGGGCCACAGCGGCACGGGCGGCGTTGAGCGCTTCCTCGCTGCGGGCACCGGGGCCGTACAGGCTGGACGGGTTTGCCCAGTGTTCCCGCATGGCCTTGTCGATGACATCCGCCACCTCGGGAGCCACCATGGTGGTAGCGGCGTTATCCAGATAATGCAATTCAGGGTTTTGCAGCATAAAAGGGATTCCTGCTTTCTGTTTTTATAATAATCCAGTTTAATTATAGCACAGAAAGCTGTAGAACGCAAAAATATTCGCGTTTGCGAGCGCAGCGCAGCAATGAAAGCCCCAGTGGGGCTTTTAAGCGACAGAACGGTCTTGCGCAGCAAGATGGAGGGGCCTCGCCCCGACAAGTTCGTATATGTTTTTCCTTGACAAACACCCCGGCATTGTGCTATCTTTACTGCATAGAGACCGTATCTCTGCTGACGGAACCTTGTGGAGCACCACAGTGCAGGGATGGCGGGAGAGTCAATGCCGACCGTCTGGGCAGCCTTGCGCAATTGCTGCGCAAAGCTGCCTTTTTTGTTGTCGGAAGTTGTTTTTATAAGCAGGGTGCGTTGAATGGCGAGATTTTTTGCCCGCAGACAAGGTGATTTTTCGCAGCAATCCTGACGGATTGCAAGGGAAAGCAACGCAGAATGCGAGCAAAAAGGCCGTTTAGGCGGCGTGCAATGCTCGTAAAAACGACTTTCAAAGGAGGATGTCTGATGAAAACCGATATCGAGATCGCACAGGAAGCCAAAATGAAACCCATCACCGAGATCGCCGCCCAGCTGGGCCTTTCCGATGAGCACGTGATCCCCTATGGCCGCTACAAGGCCAAGATCGATCACCGCCTGATCCACGATGCCAAAAAGCAGGGCAAGCTGATCCTTGTCACCGCCATCAGCCCCACCCCGGCGGGCGAGGGCAAGACCACCACCAGCGTGGGTCTGGCCGATGCCATGAACGCTCTGGGCAAAAAGACCATGCTCTGCCTGCGTGAGCCCAGCCTTGGTCCCGTGTTCGGTGTCAAGGGCGGCGCAGCCGGCGGCGGCTACGCACAGGTGGTGCCCATGGAGGATATCAACCTGCACTTCACCGGCGACCTGCACGCCATTGGCACGGCCAACAACCTGCTGGCCGCCATGATCGACAACAGCATCCAGCAGGGCAACCCCCTGAACATCGACCCCCGCCGCATCACCTGGAAGCGCTGCATGGACATGAACGACCGCCAGCTGCGGTTCATCGTGGACGGTCTGGGCGGCAAGGTGAACGGTACCCCCCGCGAGGACGGCTTTGATATCACCGTTGCCAGCGAGGTAATGGCAATTTTCTGCCTTGCCACCAGCATTTCCGATCTGAAGGAGCGTCTTTCCAAGATCGTATGCGCCTACACCTACGACGGCAAGCCCGTCACTGCCGGTGAGATCGGTGCTGCCGGTGCCATGACCGCCCTGCTGAAGGACGCGCTGGACCCGAACCTTGTACAGACGCTGGAAAACAACCCCGCCATCATCCACGGCGGCCCCTTCGCCAACATCGCCCACGGCTGCAACAGTGTGCTGGCTACCAAGCTGAGCCTTTCTCTGGCCGACTATACCATCACTGAAGCAGGCTTTGGTGCCGATCTGGGCGCAGAGAAGTTTTTGGATATCAAGTGCCGCTACGCCGGTATCGCTCCCTCTGCCTGCGTGCTGGTGGCCACCGTGCGTGCCCTCAAGAGCCACGGCGGCGTGGCAAAGGCCGACCTGAGCCAGCCCAACCTCGAAGCCGTCAAGGCCGGTGCATCCAACCTCATCCGCCACATCGACAACCTGAAAAATGGCTTCGGCCTGCCGGTGGTGGTCGCCATCAATGCCTTCCCCACCGATACCGCCGAAGAGCAGGCCTACGTGGAGCAGGTGTGCGCCGAGCAGGGTGTTCCCTGCGTCCTGAGCGAGGTCTTCGCCAAGGGCGGCGAGGGCGGCAAGGCTCTGGCCGAGAAGGTGCTGGAGGTGCTGGAGGATCGTCCCATCCAGTACACCTACCCGCTGGAAATGCCCCTCAAGGACAAGATCAACGCCATCGCCACCAAAATTTACCGGGCCGACGGCGTGAACTACAGCGCCGCCGCCAGCAAAACACTGGCCGAGCTCACCGACATGGGCTACGGTAATCTGCCTGTCTGCATCGCCAAGACCCAGTACAGCTTCAGCGACAATGCCAAGCTCACCGGTGCCCCCACCGGCTTTACCATGGAGGTGCGCGAGGTGCGCCTTGCTGCCGGTGCAGGCTTTGTGGTGGTCATCTGCGGCAATATCATGACCATGCCGGGCCTGCCCAAAAAGCCCGCCGCTGTGAGCATCGATGTGGATGCCGACGGCAAGATCACCGGCCTGTTCTAAGTTTCAAGTAAAAAATAAGAGGTTCGCTCAGTGAACGAACCTCTTATTTTTTATCCTTCTGTGTGGCTGCACAGATAATCCGTCCATGCGGCATACCCGGCGGGTCTCAGATGGTAGCCGTCCGGCTGGGCGTAGCTTTCGTTCAGGTCGCCGTTTTCATCTGCCAGCACTTCCCACAGGTTGAGAAAATAGCAGTTCTTTTCCAGCGCAATGGCTGCCAGCTCATTGTTGATCTGGCACAGGCGGTCGCGGTTCAGGCCCTCATGGCCGGGCTTCTGGCATACTTCCGGCCGCACCGGCGTGATGGACTGCACATAGATCTTTGCATTTGGCAGTGTCTGGCCCAGCATGTCCAGCATCAGCCGGTAATAGGTCAGAAAGCTGCTATAATCGGTATCGCGGCCCAGCACATTGGTGCCCAACAGAACATAAATAGCTCTGGGCTGCTGGGCGGTCAATGCTTCCAGCGGCACCTCAGCCACGCCGTCGGCACGCTTGCAGGTGGTGCCGTTGACGATCACGTTCGGCCCAACACCCTTGTACGCACAGAACATGGCGTTCTGCATTCCTTCTTCGTACAGCTGCATGCCCTGCGTCAGGCTGTCGCCCACAAAGCTCACGTCATTGAACCATTCCTTGCCCACAGCCGTGCTGCTCTTTGGCAGCGCCGCCATACGGAAATCCAGCGCAGTGGCCGCGCTGTCTGCAAGCGTCTGCACCGTGAGCTGCCGCGCCACCGCGTAGGAGGCCGTGTTCCAAGTATTATCCTGTGTTACCTCCTGCAGGATGGTGTTCTGCCCAACGCCGGAGGGCCGCTGTTCCCGGTGCAGGCTCTTCCACAACATCCCGATGGCTCCCACCAGCAAAAGCAGCAGCAGCAAAGCTGCCGCCATGAACCGCCTGCGCCAGCGTTTGCGCAACACGCGCCGCCGGTATTCCTGATAGTCTGCCATGCTGTCTCCCTCACTTTTCTGCCCGGGCTATGCTGCGGGCTTTCTCGTTCTTAGTATACCATATCTGTGCATTCCGGCAAGACCCGTTTTCTGCCAGAGTGCCTAAAATTGCAGATTCTTTTGCACGCAGGCATGCCATTGTGTGCAAAAAGCCCGCCTTCTATCGGGTCAAAAGCTTGCATCCTGTACCATAGATGTGTTATACTGAACTGAACTACTATTGATAGGGAGGCTTTCACGATGGCATTTACTCCAAAACTGACTTATAAAGGCAAGCCCCTCGTCCGCAAGGACAATGAGCTGTACTACGGCAATATGACCGACCCATATGTGCTCTATCTGCAGATCACGACCACCAAGCCTGTGGGCGACCAGCAGGTTGCAGACAAGGTCCACCTGATGCTGCTCTCTACCGACACCACCAAGGCTCCGCAGGAGCGCGTGATGCGTCAGACCACCAAGATCGGCCTGTACAACGCTTTGGACATCGGCAGCATCTGGCTGCAGAAGGCAAACGCACAGTAAACAAAAAAAGACCGCTGCACCGGAGTGCAGCGGTCTTTTTTGCTTATTCTTCGGTCACTTCAAAGTCGAGGGGCTTGCCGCAGTTCGGGCACTTGGGTGCGCCGTCCAGCAGTTCGTCTTCCTCAAACACGGCGGTGGTGCCACAGTCCGGGCAGGTCACTTCGTACTGCACGGGGCCATCCTCGGCATCCTCTTCGCCGTCCCCTTCCAGAGCGACCTCAAAGGTCACGCCGCAGTGCGCGCAGTTGGCTTCGCCTGCATCCAGATCATCCTCGCTGACGTAAACGGTCTCGCCGCAGTTGGGGCAGGCCACTTCATAGAACGGCTCGCTGGCGATGTCATCATCCTTGGCATCGTCGTCGCCGTCGGAGTCCTCATCCTCAGCGTCCTCGCTTTCGCCGTCTTCGTCCTCCTCGTACAGATCTGCTTCCAGATCTTCCAGCTCATCGCTCAGGTCGTTGATCTGGTCGTAGGCGCGGGAAAGATCTTCGTCCACGCTCTCGATGACCTCAGCCATTTCACCCAGCAGTGCGCTCATGGCCTTGATGATCTTGCCCTCTTTGGTGGTATCATCAATGCCCAGACCATCGACCAGACCCTGCAGATAAGCTGCCTTTTTGTTCAGTTCCATACGAATGCCCTCCTTAAAATGAGAAAAATCGGAGTTTTAAAAAACCGGGCAGACGGTTGCCCGCAGCCCGGTTTGGCGTTAAAGGGATCAGACGCGCTCCATATACTCGCCGGTGCGGGTATCGATGCGGATGTGGTCGCCCTCGTTGATGAACAGAGGCACACGAATCTCAGCACCGGTCTCGACGGTAGCGGGCTTCAGGGTGTTGGTGGCAGTGTTGCCCTTGACACCCGGCTCGGTCTGGGTGACTTCCAGCTCGATGAAGTTGGGGATCTCGACGCTGAAGACCTTGCCCTTGTAGCCTCAGCAGCTTGCACAGCTCGTTCTCCTTGCAGAACTTGAAGTTATCGGGCACATCGGCTGCGTTGACGGGGATGTCATCGTAGGTCTCGTTGTCCATGAAGTGGTACAGATCGCCATCCTCGTAGCTATAGGTCACGTCCTTGCGCTCGATGAAAGCCTGAGGGAACTTAGCGGTCGGGTTGTAGCTGGTCTCGACCACAGAGCCGGTGATGACGTTCTTGGTCTTGGTGCGGACAAAGGCAGCGCCCTTGCCGG
>ENA-OQHL01001723-OQHL01001723.1-human-gut-metagenome-genome-assembly--contig:-NODE-1723-length-10368-cov-2.195977_pt1 | contig 10368 bp, 11 predicted proteins | sample MGYA00242565_ERZ504723 | MGnify/ENA primary metagenome ERZ504723 (study PRJEB26092, sample SAMD00036211) | human gut metagenome | host: Homo sapiens | study: EMG produced TPA metagenomics assembly of...
CACTTATCGTTACTGCGGTTCTGACATACTTTATCACAACTGCTTACCACAAGAACGTAGCAAATGCTAAGATTGGTAATGCGGAAGATAGAGCACGTGAGATTATCGATGAAGCGGTAAAGACAGCAGAAACCAAAAAACGTGAAGCAATGCTCGAAGCAAAGGAAGAGTCCATCAGAGTCAAAAATGATTTGGACAAAGAAGTAAAAGAGCGCAGAGCAGAGATTTCAGCGTAGTGAACGCAGAGTTCGTACAGAAGGAAGAAAACTTAGACAAGAAGTTGGAATCCATCGAGAGACGCGAAGCCGGTTTTGCTGCAAAAGAAGAAGAAATCAACAAGCAGAAAGCTCAGATTGCAAAGCTCAATGAAGAGCGTTTACAGGAACTGGAAAGAATCTCTGGATTAACCTCCGAACAAGCAAAGGAATATCTCTTAAAAACCGTTGAAGAAGATGTTAAACTTGATACCGCAAAATTAATCAAAGAAATGGAAAACAAGGCAAAGGAAGAAGCTGATAAGAAGGCCAAAGATTATGTGGTAACTGCCATTCAGAAATGTGCAGCAGACCATGTGGCAGAGACAACAATTTCTGTTGTACAGCTTCCGAATGACGAGATGAAAGGTAGAATCATCGGACGAGAGGGACGTAATATTCGTACGTTAGAGACGATGACAGGTGTGGATTTAATTATTGATGATACACCGGAAGCAGTTATTTTGTCTGGATTTGATCCAATCAGAAGAGAAGTTGCCCGCATTGCTTTGGAAAAATTGATTGTAGATGGACGTATTCATCCGGCTAGAATCGAAGAAATGGTAGAAAAGGCACAAAAAGAAGTTGAAACAATGATTCGTGAGGAAGGTGAAGCAGCAACATTAGAAGTTGGTGTTCACGGAATTCATCCGGAACTCGTTCGCTTACTCGGCAGAATGAAGTTCAGGACAAGTTACGGACAGAATGCATTAAAGCATTCTATTGAAGTAGCACAGCTTTCCGGATTATTGGCAGCGGAAATTGGTGTAGACGTAAGAACTGCGAAACGTGCAGGTCTTTTACATGATATTGGTAAATCTGTGGATCATGATATGGAAGGATCTCATATTCAGATTGGTGTTGATTTATGTAGAAAATACAAAGAATCACCAATTATCATCAATGCAGTTGAGGCTCATCATGGTGATGTAGAACCTGAGTCCCTGATTGCTTGTATCGTACAGGCTGCTGATACGATCAGTGCGGCAAGACCTGGTGCAAGAAGAGAGACACTTGATACTTATACCAACAGATTAAAACAATTAGAAGATATTTCAAACGGATTTAAGGGAGTAGAAAAATCATTTGCTATTCAGGCAGGTAGAGAGATTCGAATTATGGTAGTTCCAGAACAGATCAGCGATGCTGACATGGTATTATTGGCACGCAATATTGCAAAACAGATTGAGTCTGAATTGGAATACCCTGGACAGATTAAAGTAAATGTGATTCGCGAGTCACGTGTAACGGATTTTGCGAAATAGCTTGACAAAGAGAGCATAAAAGAAGATTTGAAGAGGATGGATCCTGTTTCGAATCTTCTTTTTTATATGAAAAAGCGTTCGATTGTTATAGAATAATCCTAGAACCAGAAGAGGCAGGAGGAAAGAAAGATGAGTGAACATGCAAAAGAATTAAACGGGAATTGGTGATGAAAGGCACTATTCTTGATGTGTACAAAGATACAATGGAACTTCCAAATGGCAAAACAGAAGAATGGGATTTTGGTCTCACATAGAAAGGGAGCTGCGGCAGTTGTTGCAAGTGCGTGAGGATGGAAAACTGCTAATGGTGAGACAGTACCGGAATGCTTTAGAGCGTATGACGTTAGAGATTCCTGCCGGAGCGATGAGACAGTGTGACAGAAGATACCAAAGTGTGTGCTGCAAGGGAACTCGAAGAGGAGACCGGATACCGGAGTGAGAATCTGTCATTTTTGCTTTCAACTTCGAACGACGGTTGCATTTTGTGATGAATTTATCGATGTGTACCTTGCAAGAGATTTAGTGAAGAGTACACAGCATCTGGACGAGGGAGAAGCGATAGACGTGGAAGCACATGATGTAGACGAATTGTGTGAAATGATCTATGCAGGTAAAATACAGGATTCCAAGACGGTTTCTGCAATCCTCGCCTATAAGAATTTGCTGAATAAGGATTCCGGAAAAGCATAGATTATTAGTAAGATTGATTTTTGGTAGAAAATTGTGATTCAAAAAAATAAGATCATCTATGCATTATGTTTCCTTGCCGGAATATTGCTTGTCAATCTTATGGGAAGCGGTTTGTTGAACACCTATGGTGTGACTTCCTTCTGGGATCAGTCAGCTGTCACTTTCTGGAGCATGTCCTATGACCAGTATTTCTGGTATATTTTTTTCCATGCGGATGAAAGGACTGATTGTGATCCTGCTGCTTGGCACAGTATTTGGCAGGAGGATCGTGACAAGGGTTTTTCTGGCACTGTTTCTGTTCCTGACAGGAATATTTATCACAATGTCAGTGATAGAACAGGGACTGTCTGGAATCGCAGCAGTTTTACTGGCAATGCTTCCGCAGTGGATTTTCTATTTACTGGCGTTCACCGTGTATGAGAGAGGAAGAGAAAGAAAAGTAATATTTGTCTGTGCTTTGCTCGTTGTGCTGGGGTGTCTTGCAGAGGGGTATATTTCACCGTTTTTCCTGAAAAAAGTACTATGACAGCGAAAATGGGGCAGATTATGTAATATGTATGTAAAAAAATTGTAATGAATAATTACAACATATGGTAAGACAGAAATTACAAAAAACGACATGTTGTATATGGACAAAAAGAAACAAAAAAACAGGCAAAAATACTGATTGCATTTTGATTTCTGAATCATTATAATAGGGAATATACCTCGAAAATGAGGTATTTTTTCGGCTTGAAAGAGTTTACATTGAGAGAAAAGAATCGGGGCAGGTAATGAGCATGAATCAGGATATACATAATTTTATCCAATATCTTCATCAGGAAAAACAAACTTCAGAGAATACAGAAGTATCTTATGAGCGAGACTTAAAGAAGATGATTTTGTATTTAACAGCACATGGAGTGGATAGAATTGACGCTGTTACCCCAGAAGTTCTGAATTCTTATGTGATAGAGTTAGAACAGTCAGGATTAAAGCCTGCAACAGTATCCAGAAGTGTTGCGTCCATGAAAGCATTCTTTCACTATGAAGAGTTAGAACAAAGGACAAGCGCAGATCCAGCTTTTGAACTGAAAGCTCCAAAGGTGGAGAAGAAAGCCCCAACTATTCTGACAACAGAGCAAACAAACCGCCTGTTAGCCCAGCCGAAGGATAATTCGGCGAAAGGTCTGCGTGATAAAGCAATGCTTGAATTGTTGTATGCAACAGGAATCCGTGTTTCTGAATTGATCTCTTTGAAATTAACAGATGTGAATTTTGATACCGGGTATATTACATGTGTAGATTCACACAAGGAGCGTATGATTCCAATGACTCCGGTGGCAAAGGACGCACTTGTCAGATATATCAAGGATGGACGTCCACAGTTGGTGAAGGATGAGAATTCCATCTGGTTGTTTACCAATTGTTCCGGGGATGCGATGAGCCGTCAGGGATTCTGGAAGCTGATCAAGTCCTATGGAAAGCGGGCAGGAATAGAGTCCGAGATCACTCCGCATATGCTGCGACATTCTTTTGCTGCACATCTTGTGTGCAGCGGGGCAGACTTAAAGAGCGTGCAGGAGATATTAGGACATTCCGATATTTCAACAACGCAGATGTATGCACATATGAATCAGACTGCAAATGTATAAATAGGTACCGTGTAGTCTGCAGATATACACATAACATAATAATAAATAGAGTGTTCAGGATAAAATCCTATTGGGATTTATTTGCATATCAGTCGAGCAGATTTCGTACATCTTTCAGGGAACAGCCCTGTTTGAAAGCAATTGCTTTTAAATCTTCAAATTCCGGTTTTTCATGGTCTACATGATAACCGGAACTTTTTTTTGATGCGGATTTTCCGTAAGGAGTTTCTTTTGTCTTCAAAACGTGGAGACGAGTTTCACACGTTCGTAAACAGCATAACGGATGCCGCGGGTGGTTGTGTGCTGAAAGAAAAGGTTTGTGAAGTTTTCTTTTTCAGACAGCGCACAGAGGCAGGTCAGGATAATCCCTGGTCTGCCTTTTTTCATCTGGATCGGGATCGTATATACATCGAGTGCGCCGGCGTTTAAAAGGGTTTCCGCAGCAAAGCTTATATCTTCGCCTGTCATATCATCCAGATTGCAGGAGATACTTAAAATTTTATCATCATAACCGTTCGCCTGAACATCACCGAGAAATGTCCGGACACAGTTGGCGGTTTCAAAGTCTTTTTGTCCCATGCCGTAGCCGATATGTTCTAAAGTCATAACAGGCATTTCTTCAAAACCTTCCACATAATGGCGAAGGATAGCGGCACCGGTTGGCGTCAGAAGTTCGCCCTTGATGGAACCGGTATAAAAAGGGATTCCTTTTAAAAGCTCCGCGGTCGCAGGAGCTGGAACAGGGAGGATACCGTGGGCGCATTTTACAAAACCACTTCCGACATGAAGCGGGGAAGCGAATACTTTTTCCGGTGTAATCAGATACATGAGAAGAGCACAGCCACAGACATCAGCCAGCGCATCCAAAGTTCCAACCTCATGAAAATGAATCTGTTCTAATGTGGTGTTGTGTATGGCAGATTCTGCTTCTCCGATCAGGCGATAGATAGCAGCGGCATCTGCTTTTACCTGGGCAGGAAGCTGTAAGTGTTCGATCTGTGCGAGGACAGACTGGTAACTGTGATGCGTGTGCGCATGGGAAGATTCATCATGATGATGTTCCGCTGCCTCATGCTCGTTCGTGTGTACATGTTCTGCTTCTGTGTGATCATGGGTATGTGTATGTACATGTTCATGTACATGCACGCCTTCCTCTTCTCCGTTTATCATAACATGCATATGTGTGCCGGAAATGCCGCACTTTTTTGATTCCTCCGCAGAAATCTGAATCCCATATTCCGAGAAAGCCTGATTCATCGTCTGCAAAAATAATTCTTTCTGGTCGCATATTTCATAAAGGGCAGCCATGAGCATGTCTCCGGCAGCACCCATCTTACATTCAAAATATAATGTTTTCATAGAAAAATTCCTTTCTGATAGTAAAAACAAAGGTCAGAATCCGGTTACCTGTTATGTAAAAAGAGGTAACGGAATATGCCTGACTTATTTTATTTTAATCGACATTTTCATAGTATGCAAGCAGGGATTCCTGTTGGTACATTTCTACAAAAATGGAAACTATTTTGTGAAAGTAGTTTCTTGTGAGAAAAACTGGAACATGTTACAATAATGGAAACGGAAATGTGAAAAATAGTTTCCAAATAAAAAGCAGAGAAGGGGAGCGGATATGGAGTTACGGGAGACCATTTTAGAGGGAACGATTCAGGCATTTAATAAAAAGGGATTGAAGTTTACGATGGATGATATCGCCGCCCTGCTTGGAATCAGTAAGAAAACGATTTATACCGTATTTCAGGATAAGAATACACTGGTGTCAGAGATGGTGGATTACTGTTTTGATTCCATCAAAGAGAGCGAGCAGAAAGTACTCTCGGATACTTCGCTTGATACGGTTGGGAAGATTCGGGCAATTTTAGGAGTGCTCCCGGAGGGTTATAAAGACATTGATTTCCGCCAGCTATATTTATTGAAAGATAAATATCCAAAAATTTATAAAAAAGTGGAGCAGCGGTTAGAGACAGGCTGGGAGACAACGATCGCGTTGATCCAGCAGGGAATTCATGAGGGCACGGTCCGGCCGATTCAGATTCCAATTTTGAAAACCATGATGGAGGCAACGCTTGAGCAGTTTTTCCAGAGAGATATTCTGATCACAAATCAGATTTCCTACAACGAGGCATTAGAGGAAGTAGTCAATATACTGGTGGATGGAATTACAAGGTAAAAGATAGCATGGAGTTCGTTACACAGGAGAACAGAGAGGGTGAGGATGATGTCAGAACGTATTTATTTGAATAATGACTGGAAGTTTGCAGAACAGTTTGAAGCTTCTATGACAGAGGCAGCTTATGATGACAGTGTAATGCAGAATGTCAGGCTTCCACATACCTGTAAGGAAACGCCGCTTCACTATTTTGATGAACACTGCTATCAGATGGTCAGCGGTTATCGAAGAGTGATTGAGGCAGAGGAAGCTTGGAAAGGGAAAAAGATATTATTGACGATTGATGGTGCAGCCCATGACAGCGAAGTATTTTTAAATGGGGAGAAAGTGGGAGAACATCACTGTGGATATACAGCTTTTACGATGGATATCAGCGGAGTACTCCGCTATGGAGAAAAAAATATCCTTGTCGTGAAAGTAGACAGCAGGGAGGATTTGAATATTCCACCGTTTGGTTATGTGATCGACTATATGACATACGGCGGCATTTACCGGGATGTCTATCTGGATATTAAAAATAAAGACTACATCGAAGATATTTTTATCAGGACAAACATTGGACAAATGGATGACCAGAATGCGGAACTCATCTCTGAGGTGACGGATGCAAAGAACGCAGGAGGGATTGTTTTTAAAACAGAGTCTTAAAAATAAAAAGACAGGAGAGTATCAGCCATTAGGGGAGAGTGAAATCTCCGGCACTTCCATGCAGCTTTCCTATCCGGTAGAAAATGTGATTCTGTGGGAGCTGGAACATCCGGAACTTTATGAAGTTAAGACAGAATTAATCTGTGATGGAACCTTAATGGATGAGAGGATAGACCGAATCGGATTCCGAAGGGCAGAATTCAAAAAAAGACGGATTCTATCTGAACGGCAAAAAAATAAAACTGAGAGGTTTAAACCGTCACCAGAGTTATCCGTATGTGGGATATGCGATGCCAAAATCTATGCAGCAGCTGGATGCGGATATTTTAAAGAGGGAGCTGGGGGTGAATGCAGTGCGCACCTCCCACTATCCACAGTCCCATTATTTTATAGAGCGGTGTGACGAAATAGGACTTCTTGTTTTCACAGAAATTCCAGGGTGGCAGCATATCGGTGACGCTGCATGGAAAGATCAGGCGGTGGAAAATGTCAGGGATATGGTAAAACAGTACCGGAATCACACGTCGATCATCCTCTGGGGCGTGCGCATTAATGAATCGCAGGATGATGAGGCATTTTACAGAAGGACGAATGCGGCAGCACATGAGTTCGATGATTCGAGACCGACAGGCGGTGTGCGTGCGAACAGGAAAAGCAGTCTACTGGAAGATGTGTATACCTACAATGATTTTGTGCATGATGGAAAGGCAAAGGGATGTGAGCCGAAAAAGAATGTGACATCAGATATGGAAAAACCATACCTCATCAGTGAATACAATGGGCATATGTATCCGACGAAGGCATTTGACTGGGAAGAACACCGGACAGAGCATGCGCTCCGCCATGCAAATGTTTTGGATGCGGTGGCAGCCGAGGAGGACATTGCAGGATGCTTTGGCTGGTGCATGTTTGATTACAACACTCACAAGGATTTCGGAAGTGGTGATCGCATCTGTTATCACGGAGTCATGGATATGTTCCGCAATCCGAAACTGGCAGCGGCGGTCTATGCTTGTCAGCAGGAGAAAGAGCCGGTGCTGGAATTAAGTTCTTCCATGGATATTGGGGAACATCCGGGATGTAACCGCGGGGAAACCTATATTTTTACGAATGCGGATAAGGTGCGGATGTATAAAAATGACCGGTTCATTAAGGAGTACAGTGCCGCAGATTCTCCGTACACACATCTGAAACACGGTCCGATTCTTATCGATGATTTTATCGGAGATGCCCTGCAGGAAGAACATATGAAACCGGGACAGGAAGCCGGTGTGAAAAAAGCTTTGAATGCGTTTACCAGGTTTGGGTTCGCAAAGCTTCCAAAGTCCATTTATGCGACGGGAATATGGCTGATTCTTCGCTATCATATGAATATGGAAGAGGCAGTCCGGTTATATAACCAATATATTGGCGACTGGGGTGGCACCTCCACAACGTATCGTTTTGAGGCGGTGATGGTGGATGCTTCCACAAGACAGGAGCGGGTGGTGAAAACGATCATCAAAGAACCGATGACAGAGCGGAAGATCTCAGCTGTAGCGGATCATGAGAATCTGATCGATGCAGAGAGTTATGATGTGGCTGAGGTTCGGATTCAGGCACAGGATGAACATGGAAATATCCTTCCGTTTTACAATGAACCACTTACTATTGAAACAGAGGGACCGATTGAGATCATTGGACCAAAGACGGTGGCTTTGCAGGGAGGAATGGGCGGCGCTTATGTGAAGAGCAAAAGGCTTCAGCCAGGAGAAAAGCAGAATGCGGCACTTATCATACGGGATTGTGACATGGAGATAAAAATCGGTTTTACGGTTCAAAGTGAGAGAAATTTTTAAAGTTTGGAGAGAATGAAAACATGACAGACAGATCAAGCGTGATTTTTGGAAATAAAATGCCAGACAAGGTTTACAAAAAGGCAGTGAAGTCCAAAAAGAAATATATGAAAAAATTTGGAGATGACTCCCGGAAAAATTATGAGGTGGCGGTCGAGAAGAACCGTTATATCGGAGATTCCCTGGGAGTTTACAATATTCTGGTGGGAAATCTGGCAGAGAATGCACATTATGATGTCAATGCGCATGCGGAAAAAGGTACATTTGACACAGAAAAAGGGATCATTGTCGGAAATATCCGTATGGGATTTGGACACTACCGCATTTCCATGGCGATGGCGTCTGCGGCGAAGGCGATGGGCTATACGTCTTACTGGATGGACTTAAATTCCTATGGGGAGACGACCTGCACAAAAGTGATCGGTGCACAGAATGATCTGTATTCACTCGGCTCAAGGCTCTCGAAAAATCCAATCTTCAACAAACTGGTCTGGGAGCCAATGAATTATGAGGGATTCCGGGCATTGTCCTACAATGCGGCAGACCAGAAAAATGCGGAGCTGATGGCTCCGGTGTACCGCAATGTGCCGAAGGATATTCCGGTGATCGGAACACATGTCTGGCCGGCGCAGGCAGCCGTACATGCCGGAATGAAATACGTGGTGAACGCGATCCCGGATAACTGGCCGATGGCACTACACTTGTCAGAGGGAAGCGTGCATACGATCCAGTGTCATAATTCCTATATGGGATACCGCATTTTAAACGGCATGAATAAAGATAAAGTAAATAAACCAATGCCATCCGACAGCCTTGTATACACAGGACATTACATTGACCATGAACTTGTGCAGGGCATCGAAGCGGACTGTGCGGCGCGTATCAAAAGAAAAGAGAATGGCGAGCCGATGCGGTTTCCTTTTAACGATCGGCGGGGCTGGTGCGCAGAAGGAGATTTTTGCAGCGATCATCAAATTCCTGCTTCCGTATATTGAGAAGAAACAGGCAGCGTTATACGTCAATGTGGGCGATTACAGAAATGTCTGGGAAGCGCTGCTGGCAGAAATTCCTGAGATGAAAAACTATGCAACGGAGCATTTTGATCGTTGGGCAGATACAGAAGCATTTGCACAAAAAGCATTGGATGGAAAGGAGAAAATCGAAGGGATTCACGGATTCTGGCACAAAAATATTTTCGAGGCGGTATACTGCACGAATCTTCTCATGAGAAGCTGTGATGTCTTAGTGACAAAACCGAGCGAACTCGCATTTTATCCGGTGCCGAAACTGTTTATCCGCCGCGTGGGAAAACATGAGATGTGGGGGGCGGATCCATTCTGCGGAGGTGGGAGGATGGAACGTTAGAGTGCCGGGATATTCCGCACACGATCCAGATGCTGGAATTATTTTTACAGGACGATACTTTTCTTTCAGATATGTGTCGGAACATTGTAACGAATAAAAAGGCAGGTCTTTATGACGGTGCTTACAAAGTTGTGGAACTTGCAATGGGATTAAAAAATAAACAGAAATGATGAATTTTAATGGAGAAAAAGGAGATTTTTACGATGGAAGCAAAGAGAAGTTTGAGCGGCAGAGAGAAATTTGCCTATGGAATCGGGGCAGTGGGAAAGGATATGGTCTACATGCTTTCCGCCAGCTACATTTCCATTTATTTTTCTGGATGTTATGGGAATCAGCGCAGCAGCGATCGCAGTTCTTTTGATGGCAGCCCGCGTGTTTGATGCATTTAACGATCCGATCATGGGTGTGCTGGTCGCAAAGACAAAAACGAGATGGGGAAAATTTCGTCCGTGGCTGCTTGTCGGTACGGTCACAAACGCAGTTGTACTTTAC
>ENA-OQHL01001728-OQHL01001728.1-human-gut-metagenome-genome-assembly--contig:-NODE-1728-length-10349-cov-1.823127_pt1 | contig 10349 bp, 7 predicted proteins | sample MGYA00242565_ERZ504723 | MGnify/ENA primary metagenome ERZ504723 (study PRJEB26092, sample SAMD00036211) | human gut metagenome | host: Homo sapiens | study: EMG produced TPA metagenomics assembly of...
ATCGCGATCACATCCAAGAAGCCCCAGACCACCAGAAACCGTATCCAGACGGTCTATACCTGTGAGAAGGGACAGATCGTTTTCTTGGATACGCCTGGTATTCATAAGGCGAAGAATAAGCTTGGAGAGTATATGGTAGCCGTTGCAGAGCGCACCCTGAAAGAGGTGGATGCAATTATGTGGCTGGTTGAGCCGTCTACCTTCATCGGAGCCGGTGAGCGCCACATTGCAGAGCAGCTCCAGGGCGTTGGCGTGCCGGTCATTTTGATCATTAATAAGATCGATACAGTGAAAAAAGAGGAGATCCTTCCGGCAATCGATACGTACCGTAAGATCTGTGATTTTGCCGAGATTATCCCTTGCTCTGCCCTCCGCGGACAGAATACAGAGGATATTATTGACAGTATTTTGAAATATCTGCCTTATGGACCCATGTTCTATGATGAGGATACTGTAACGGACCAGCCTCAGCGCCAGATTGTGGCAGAGGTGATTCGCGAGAAGGCGCTCCACGCACTGGATGCGGAAATCCCACATGGAATCGCAGTGGCAATTGACAAAATGAAGGAGCGTCCGGGCAAAAATCCTATGGTGGATATTGAGGCGACCATTATTTGCGAGAGGGATTCCCACAAGGGCATTATCATTGGAAAAGGCGGCGCCATGCTAAAGAAAATCGGCAGCAACGCCAGATTTGAATTGGAACGTATGCTGGACTCCAAGGTAAACCTGAAGCTTTGGGTGAAGGTGAAAAAAGACTGGCGTGACAGTGATTTTATGATCAAAAACTTTGGATATGATAAGAAGGAAATCTGAAAATGAGTGATCTGATCACGGTACAGGGAATTGTACTTTCTGCGCAGCCCGTGGGAGAGTATGACAAGCGGATCGTGCTTCTTACCAGGGAGCGGGGGAAGATTTCTGCTTTCGCCAAGGGCGCCAGACGGCAGAACAGCCCGTTTATGGCAGCTGTCAATCCTTTTGTGTTCGGGAATTTTACCCTGTATGAAGGGCGCAGCAGCTACAATCTGAACCAGGTGACCGTGACCCATCATTTTGTGGAGCTGGCCGCCAGACAGCCGGGAGTTTATTATGGCTATTACTTTCTGGAGCTGGCAGATTATTTCGGAAGAGAGGGCACAAATGAGAAGAATATGATGAATCTTCTTTATCTCACTGTGAAGGCTCTCCTGAATCCGGAAATCGATGACCGGCTGGTAAGGTGCATTTTTGAACTGCGAACTATGACGGAGCAGGGGCTGATGCCGGAGCTTTTCCGGTGTGTGAACTGTGGGGAGGAGATCGCCGGAAAAGAGAATCTGTTCTTTTCCCAGGAGGCACATGGGATCCTGGATGGGGACTGCCTGAAGAAAGCAAGCCCCGGAGAAGCCAGAACCGCACGCCGGATTTCCCGGCAGCACTTTATACCATGCAGTACATTGTAAGCTCGCCCATGACGAAGCTGTATAGCTTACAGTGACCGAAGCAGGATGGCTGTGGGAGTTGGAACGGCATATTCAGCCTTATGTGGCAGGGAATACGGATAAGAAGTTTAAGAGTTTGCAGATATTAGAAGTTATGATGTAAGTGGATTGGATGTTGCACATAACAGGAAAGTTGATTAACGTGCTTTGCTCTATACTTCGATAGCAGCACATGATTTGCTGCTTAAAAGTGCGGAAATTGTGTTTTGCGGCAGAATGTACGGAATTGAGTACGCGGTAAAACTTTACAAAAAGAAAAGTTGCGAGTATAATGTTAGAAAATCATCTATCAAACAATGAGGAGAGATATCATGGGAAAAAAACAATGGATAAGATTATTGCTCTGGCAAAAGCAAGAGGATTTGTTTACCCGGGTTCTGAGATCTATGGAGGTCTTGCGAATACATGGGATTACGGCAACCTTGGCGTAGAGCTTAAGAATAACGTAAAGCGCGCATGGTGGCAGAAATTCATTCAGGAGTCTCCGTACAACGTAGGTGTTGACTGTGCCATCCTGATGAACCCGCAGACCTGGATCGCATCCGGACATCTGGGAAGCTTCTCTGATCCGCTTATGGATTGTAAAGAGTGCCATGAGCGTTTCCGCGCAGACAAGATCATCGAGGACTACAGCCAGGAGCACGGCATTGAGCTTGAGAGCTCTGTAGACGGATGGTCTCAGGAAGAGATGAAGAATTTCATCGAAGAGCATAATGTTCCATGTCCTTCCTGCGGCAAACACAATTTCACAGACATCCGTCAGTTCAACCTGATGTTCAAGACCTTCCAGGGCGTAACTGAGGATGCTAAGAATACTGTATATTTAAGACCTGAGACAGCACAGGGAATCTTTGTAAACTTCAAGAACGTACAGAGAACATCCCGTAAGAAGATTCCGTTTGGTATCGGTCAGATCGGTAAATCTTTCCGTAACGAGATCACACCTGGTAACTTCACATTCCGTACCCGTGAGTTCGAGCAGATGGAGCTTGAGTTCTTCTGCGAGCCGGATACAGACCTTGAGTGGTTTGCATACTGGAAGAGCTTCTGCCTGAACTGGCTGCATTCTCTTGGACTGAAGGATGAGGAAGTACGTTACCGTGACCATGACAAGGAAGAGCTGAGCTTCTACAGTAAGGCTACTACAGACGTTGAGTTCCTTTTCCCGTTTGGATGGGGCGAGCTTTGGGGAATCGCAGACAGAACAGACTACGACCTTACCCAGCACCAGAATGTATCCGGACAGGATCTTACTTATTTCGATGATGAGAAGAAGCAGAAATATATCCCATATGTAATCGAGCCGTCACTTGGTGCTGACCGTGTGGTTCTTGCATTCCTTTGCAGTGCATATGATGAGGAGGTTCTGGATGCAGAGAAGAATGATGTTCGTACAGTTCTTCATTTCCATCCGGTTCTGGCTCCGGTTAAGATTGGTGTGCTTCCGCTTTCCAAGAAGCTGAACGAGGGCGCTGAGAAAATCTACGCTCAGTTATCCAAGAAATACAACTGCGAATTTGATGATCGCGGAAATATCGGTAAACGTTACAGAAGACAGGATGAGATCGGTACTCCGTTCTGCGTAACCTACGATTTCGATTCCGAGACAGATGGTATGGTAACTGTTCGTGACCGTGATTCCATGGAGCAGGTTCGTATTAAGATTGATGAGCTGGATGCTTACTTCGCAGATAAATTTACATTCTGATTTATGTGACAGGCAGTTCAGAATCCTCATATAACAGGAATCTGAAAATGCCGCAGCAGCGTGTGGAAACCGCGTGGAGTGTATATAAAGTAATAAAAGGGCTGACTTTCTGAAATCAGATGGTTGGTCCTTTTGCTGTCCGTATTTGCCCGGAACAGCAGTTATTGGAGTTACGAGGAAATGAAAAAAAGACGTTGGACGTGTATTGATATTTTGAAATGCCTGGCTGCTATTGCAGTGGTTGAGATCCACAAGCCTCTGGAAATACAGGGGGGAGATGAATTCCTGATCCTGTGCCGTTTTGCAGTGCCTGTGTTTTTTATGATCACCGGATTCTTTTACCCGGAAACAGTGGCGAAGAAACGGGAACTGAAGCAGTTTGGCAAAATTTTCACCATTACCATTGGCGCAAATCTGTTTTACCTGCTATGGGAAATCCTTCTGGCAGTTGAGAAAAGAGAAAATATAAAAGAAGCACTGCTTGCAAGGTTTGAGGAAAGAGTTCCGGAGGATTTTATTTTGTGGAATTTTTCCCCGCTTTCACCGCACCTGTGGTATCTGCAGGCACTTCTCTATGTGCTTGTAATTGCTTTTATTGTAGAACATCTGGGACTGAGAAAGCTGGCTTATCTGGCGATTCCGGTGCTGTTGGCGGGAAGTCTCATAAAGGGAAGCTATTCCCTGTTTTTTGTGGGAAAAGAAGACTGTCATATTTATTATGCAAGGAACTTTCTGTACTGCGGACTTCCCTTTTTCTGGCTGGGCTGCTGGTTTGGATCCAGAAAGGAGGCTCTTCTTAGCTTTCTGGACAGGAAGAAAATGGGATTTTTGCTGTGTGGACTTCCTGTTTTCTGGAATATGGCTGTTATGGAGCAGAAGTGGCTGGAAAAGCGAAATGCCCTGGGAAGCCAGGAAGAGTATGCCGGAACCATTTTTCTGGCAATCTGCATCTTTCTTCTTTTTGTTGGCTGGCAGAATTTTTATGTGGAGAATTTCTCTTACCAGAGCATTGGCAAAAGTGGGAAAAGACTATTCCATGCTTATCTATGTTCTTCACTACGCGGTCCTGCAGGCCTTGTCCAGATGCTTTAAAGGCAGAAGGAGCCTGCTTGCAAAGGGATACCAGCAGTATGGGATGATGTTTGTGTTTGCGGTTACTGTGGTGATGGTGGCAGTTTACGCTAATGCTAGAGCCTGTTTGAAAAATCATTCTCGCAAATTGTGACGAACATCTTGCAGAAAGCCTTTTTTCAGACACAATCTGGGAAAAAACTGAGGATGCCTTATGAAACTGAAAAGTGAGTGAATAAAATATCGATACACTTCCAGAAGCGCGGAAGTGTACCGATATTTTTTTGCTCTGCTTAGAATGTGTCTGAAAAATCATTCCCACAATCTGCACGCCCCACTTTGCGGTATATTTTGCCCAAATTCGGTTGCGTAGCCCGCTGCGGCGCCCTCATCCGGGCATGATCTCCCACAAATTGTGACGCACATCTTGCAGAAAGCCCTTTTCAAACACGATTTAGAATATTTCAATAGTATATGCCGTTTCAAACATCTCATCCATTTTCAGATGATTGATAAATGGTTTCTCCGACAGATCTCCTGTGAATCCGCAATCATCGCAGCGTCCCATCCATGGCTCCAGGCAGACAAATGGGGCATCCTGGGAAGCTGACCAGATCCCGAAATTGGGGAATCCCACACAGCGCAGCTCCAGATAAGGAGTGCCGTCTGGCAGCTGGATGCCAGCCCTTGTGATCTGATTGTCAAATACCAGTGCATCGTGGTCAAACATGTGATCCTCAATCTGGCAGGTGCCATTTTCCAGCTTCAGAGTGGCCTTTTCCTCAGCCTTGGCCGTGCCGCTCTCCGGATCAAGAAGAAGGTATGTAAGGCTTTCCTGTCCGTCGAAGGTAAGACGGTAATCACTTCTTCTGGTATCCGGCAGAACCGGTACACGAAATGCCGGATGTCCGCCGATGGCGAAATACATATCCGTGTCACTGTTATTTGCTACCTTCCAGCTGACTGTAAGGGTGCGCCCCTTCAGAATATGACGGATGCGGAGCACGAAATCAAAAGGATAAACCTCTTTGGTCTCTTCTGTAGAACGAATCTGGTGGGTTACGGAATCCAGTGTGGAATCAATACATGTGAAATCTGTGTCACGGGCAAAGCCATGCTGCTTGGAAGCATATTCCTTATCACCGATCCGGTAATGATTTCCATAATGCTTTCCTACATTTGGAAAAAGAACCGGCGCATGACGTCCCCAGAACCTGGGATCTCCCTGCCAGATCACCTCACGGTCTTTCTCTTTGTCATAAATGCTGACCAGCTCAGCCCCATGGTCGTCAATGGTCACTTTCAGAAAGTCATTTTCCAAAACTCTTTTCATGATGTAAAACCTCCATGTGTGATGTTATATGTGGAGCGCGAATTCTGCCTGCAGAGCTCCACAGAGCGCGTTTTCTCCATTATATCACTATATCTGTAAATTTCACCATTAAAAAATTGCATTATTTGTCCGAAATATAAATAATTCATATAAAAACGACATAAAAACATAATTAAATATGCAAAACGTACAATATCACATTGACTTTGCTATATGCCTTTGGTAAACTATACAATTATAGGGTGAATGACATAGAGATTTTCGACACCCACATCCATTCGAAATAGAGGAGGAATACCACCATGGCAAAGAAAAGAAATATTATTGTAGGACAGTCCGGCGGCCCAACATCTGTAATTAATTCCAGTCTTGCAGGCGTATACAAGAATGCAGTAGAGCGTGGCTTTGACAAGGTATATGGAATGCTTCACGGAATCCAGGGGCTGCTTGACGAGCAGTATATCGACCTTTCTACCCAGATCCATTCCGAGCTTGACATTGAGCTTCTGAAAAGGACTCCGTCCGCATTTCTGGGTTCCTGCCGTTATAAGCTTCCGGAAATCCATGAAGACAGAGCTATCTATGAGAAAATCTTTGATATTCTGAACAAACTGGAGATCTATGCATTTATCTACATTGGCGGAAATGATTCCATGGATACTATCAAGAAGCTGTCTGATTATGCCATCATTACCGGACAGACCCAGAAATTCCTTGGTGTACCGAAGACCATTGACAATGATCTTGCGCTTACCGATCATACACCAGGCTTCGGAAGCGCAGCCAAGTATATTGCAGCTTCCACCAAGGAAGTGATCCGTGACGCAGAGGGCCTCACCTATAAGAAAAATATGATCACCATTATGGAAATCATGGGAAGAAATGCGGGCTGGCTTACAGGCGCCACTGCACTTTCCAAATCAGAAGACTGCGAAGGACCAGATCTTATTTACCTTCCGGAGGTTCCCTTTGACATTGAGAAATTCCTCGCAAAAGTGAAAGACCTTCTGAAAAAGAAATCCTCCGTTGTCATTGCTGTATCCGAAGGAATCAAGCTGGCTGACGGACGCTATGTCTGCGAGCTGGGAAGCGTAGGAGATTATGTGGACGCATTTGGACACAAGCAGCTGCAGGGAACTGCCACCTATCTGGCGAATTTCCTGGCAGCAGAGTGCGGCTGCAAAACTCGTGCCGTAGAGCTTTCCACTCTTCAGAGAAGCGCTTCCCATATGGCATCCCGTGTGGATATTGATGAGGCTATGATGGTTGGCGGTGCAGCCGTAAAGGCAGCAGATGAAGGAGACACCGGCAAGATGGTAGTCATCGACCGTGTATCTGACGATCCATATATGGCAGCTACCGGAATTTACGATGTACACCGAATCGCCAATGAAGAGAAGCTGGTTCCGAGAAGCTGGATGAACAAGGATGCAAATAATGTGACCAAAGATTTTATCGACTATATTAAACCACTGATTCAGGGCGATTATCAGCCGATCATGGTAAATGGTGTTCCCCGTCATCTGGTGCTGAATACTGGAAGAAAAAAGAAAAATTGAGAAAATGATAAAAATTTGACTGTTTTTTGCCAGAATTACCTTGACGAATGACGAATAAGCCTATAAAATAACTATGTGCGTATAAAACATAGTTTATGTTTATGAAAGTAACTGTGAAGATACTGAACAGTTACCAATGAACAAATTTTTAGGAGGAAAATGTAAAATGGCAAAATGGGGTTTACATGTTTACAGAAGGTAACGCTGATATGAGAAACCTTCTGGGTGGTAAAGGTGCTAACCTTGCTGAGATGACAAACCTTGGACTTCCTGTACCTCAGGGCTTCACAATCACAACTGAAGCTTGTACTCAGTACTATGAGGATGGCAGACAGATCAACGACGAGATCATGGGTCAGATCATGGAAGCAATCACCAAAATGGAAGGAGTTACCGGAAAGAAATTCGGTGACATCGAGAATCCTCTGCTTGTTTCCGTTCGTTCTGGTGCGAGAGCTTCTATGCCAGGTATGATGGATACTATCCTGAACCTTGGTTTAAATGAAGACGTTGTAGCTGTATTATCTGAGAAATCCGGCAACCCACGTTGGGCTTGGGACTGCTACAGAAGATTCATCCAGATGTACTCTGACGTAGTTATGGAAGTTGGTAAGAAATATTTCGAAGAGCTTATCGACAAAATGAAAGCTGAAAGAGGCGTTAAACTTGACGTTGAGCTTACAGCTGACGACCTTAAAGAACTTGCTATGCAGTTCAAGGCTGAATATAAAGAAAAAATCGGTTCCGATTTCCCGGCTGACCCGAAAGAGCAGTTAGTTGGTGCAATCAAAGCCGTATTCCGTTCCTGGGACAACCCACGTGCGAACGTATATCGTCGTGACAACGATATCCCATATTCCTGGGGTACAGCTGTTAACGTACAGATGATGGCATTCGGTAACATGGGTGATGACTGTGGTACAGGTGTTGCATTTACTCGTGACCCGGCTACAGGTGAAAATGGTCTGTTCGGAGAATTCCTGACAAATGCACAGGGTGAAGACGTTGTTGCCGGAGTTCGTACTCCAATGCACATTTCCGAAATGGAACAGAAATTCCCGGAAGCATTTGCTCAGTTCAAAGAAGTTTGCAAAACTCTGGAAACACACTACAGAGATATGCAGGATATGGAATTTACTGTAGAACACGGTAAACTGTATATGCTGCAGACACGTAACGGTAAAGAGAAACAGCTCAGGCTGCTCTGAAAATCGCTTGTGACCTTGTTGATGAAGGCATGAGAACAGAAGAAGAAGCAGTTGCAATGATCGATCCACGTAACTTAGATACACTGCTTCACCCACAGTTTGATGCTGCTGCTTTAAAAGCTGCAACACCAATGTCCAAAGCACTTGGAGCATCTCCGGGAGCTGCTTGCGGTAAAGTCGTATTCACAGCAGATGACGCTGTTGAATGGGCTGCAAGAGGAGAAAAAGTTATCCTTGTTCGTCTGGAAACATCACCGGAAGATATCACAGGTATGAAGAGCGCTCAGGGTATCCTGACAGTTCGTGGCGGTATGACATCTCACGCAGCCGTAGTTGCTCGTGGTATGGGAACATGCTGTGTATCCGGTTGTGGTGATATCACAATGGACGAAGCAAACAAGAAATTTACATTAGGCGGAAAAGAATTCCATGAAGGAGACAGCATTTCTCTGGATGGTTCTACAGGTGCTATCTATGATGGAATTATCCCAACAGTAGATGCTACAATCGCTGGTGAATTCGGAAGAATCATGGGATGGGCTGATAAATACAGAACAATGAAAGTTCGTACAAACGCTGATACTCCAGCAGATGCTGTCAAAGCTCGTGAGCTTGGTGCAGAAGGTATCGGTCTTTGCCGTACAGAGCATATGTTCTTCGAAGGTGACAGAATTGACGCATTCCGTGAAATGATTTGTTCTGATACAGTAGAAGAAAGAGAAGCTGCTCTGGAAAAAATTCTTCCGGAACAGCAGGGAGACTTCGAAAAATTATACGAAGCTCTTGAAGGCAACCCAGTTACGATTCGTTTCCTGGATCCGCCATTACATGAGTTCGTTCCTACAACAGAAGAAGATATCAAGAAATTAGCAGATGCTCAGGGCAAAACAGTTGAACAGATTAAAGCAATCATCGATTCTCTTCATGAGTTCAACCCAATGATGGGACATCGCGGATGCCGTCTTGCAGTTACTTACCCAGAAATTGCTAAGATGCAGACAAAAGCTGTTATCCGTGCAGCAATCAACGTACAGAAAGCTCACGCTGACTGGAACGTTTGCCCGGAAATCATGATTCCACTTGTTGGAGATACAAAAGAATTAGCATACGTTAAGAAATTCGTTGTTGAAACAGCTGACGCTGAAATCGCAGCAGCTGGTATTGAATTACACTACGAAGTTGGTACAATGATTGAAATCCCAAGAGCTGCATTAACAGCTGATGAAATCGCTAAAGACGCTGACTTCTTCTGCTTCGGTACAAACGACTTAACACAGATGACATACGGATTCTCTCGTGATGATGCTGGTAAATTCTTAGATGCTTACTATGATGCAAAAATCTTCGAAAACGATCCATTCGCTAAATTAGACCAGATTGGTGTTGGTAAATTAATGGAAACAGCTATCAAATTAGGTAAACCTGTAAATCCAAACTTACACATCGGTATCTGTGGAGAACACGGCGGTGACCCAAGTTCTGTAGAATTCTGCCATAAGATTGGCTTAGACTACGTTTCCTGCTCACCATTCCGTGTACCTATCGCAAGGCTGGCAGCAGCTCAGGCAGCTATCAATGCGAAAAGGGCTTAATGCTTTGGCAGATTGTAAAAAGTAAAAATATGTAACATAAAAGGACTTTGCCTTGGTATAGGATTCTTTCGGAAACCTGAACGATACAAGGCAGAGTCCTGTTTCTTTTCAATAGAACAGAGTGGAGAGAAGAAAATCATGTATTGACATATCATGCATTTAATGTTACTCTCTATATACTTTGTGAAAAACAGGAAGGAGAGAAAAATGAAGCACAGATTAAAATCAACAGTTGCAATTGTGTTAATGATTATGTTTGGCATTTTTCTGCCTTCTTTTTTGCTGTCCGAAGGTTCGGAGGTTTTTGTGAAAGAATCCGGATCAGGTATGCAGACAGAAGCAAAGTATACGGATAATGTGGAGAAGAAAATTCTTCACGAGAACTATATGCGTC
>ENA-OQHL01001729-OQHL01001729.1-human-gut-metagenome-genome-assembly--contig:-NODE-1729-length-10348-cov-5.692789_pt1 | contig 10348 bp, 8 predicted proteins | sample MGYA00242565_ERZ504723 | MGnify/ENA primary metagenome ERZ504723 (study PRJEB26092, sample SAMD00036211) | human gut metagenome | host: Homo sapiens | study: EMG produced TPA metagenomics assembly of...
TAAGAATAGTGTCGTCAACTGCCGTAAGATTCGTCCATTTGACCGAAAGCTTGATTTACTTCGTTTTTCTTAATCTATTAATAACGCATAACTCAATAGTGGTTTACTTTTGTCACTGACTCCTGTCATGGTTTACCTGAATCTCATCATTTTTCGACCGCCGGAATTTGTTTTTTGTGACAACGGCATACTCGCTCTCATCACTGAAGCCTGCCACTACAACACTATAACCATCGGGCCATTTATTGATACCACTGATTCTTCCGCTCATTCTCAATGTGCGTCCTTCTTCTGACAGGGTCTCTGTTTTTTCATAAATACGTCCGTCATCACATGACGTGATATATGCCAATAACAGTAGACAGCCACCGAAAAGAATGTATTTTTTCATAAACAAATCCTTTCTTGTGCTATTTAGAATGTATATTGAAGTAGAATACTGGCCGAATGTACTGCCAAACCTAAATCATCGTTATCCCGATCGAGTTGGGTGTCATGACCTTTGCGGGCAATATACTGGTACATAGCTTGTAACTTCAAGTTGCAGTTTTTGAAGAAATAGTTCATGCCTACGGCTGGCATATTCAGGAAACCATTGGTGTCCATTCCGTTACGATTGAAGAAATCATAACGTGCGGCTGCCTGCAGGCGGGGAGCTATAAAATAACCACCTTGTACATAACCGCCCAGGTAATTATATGACTCGGAAATCTTTTGTCTTTTTGTAAAACCTACATTCATATAATAAACTTCAGCACCCAGATAAAGTTTGTTTTTTAGCATTGCAAACTCTAATCCCGCACGATAATCATTGGTACTTTCATTTTCACTTTCTACATTAATAGAAGTAGAAATACCAAACATAATTTTGTCTTCATTCAGCCTGTTCGGATTTCCCTGTGTGGCAGGCATCACTCCCTTCGGCATATAAGTGAAACGTCCGGCATACAGTAAAGACGGAATGTGCCAGTCATCGCTGAATGTCTTTGTCGCGGTGTTGACAGAAGCGCCCGTACCATTGAATAGACCGATTTCATACCCGAATTTGTCAGCCACTAAACCGTGAATCTCTACCCCTAAATCGAATCCGGTGCCAATGTTAGGTGTTACCGCATTCAAGGAGTAGGGGAGGATAACGGGAGCAGTGAGTGATACTGGTAAATTGGGTAACAATGTTTCTCCCAGTGTTGTCAGATAGGCATGTGAGAACGGAGTCTTGAATTTACCGACCCGGATGGCAAATTGCTTTTTCAGCTGAACATCAAACCATGCCTGTTGAAGTAATGCGCCTCCGCTGGCTGCCGCATTGATGGAAAGGTTGAAAGATATTTTATCGAAAGCCTTTCCGGTGAACCCGAGTACAGCGTAAGGAACGGAAAAACCGGAGTTGGCTATGTTATCCTGATTATATGCCTTATCTAGTCCTTCATCGTCGTACCAATTGAAGTTTGCACTGGTTTGTACGAGCAGATAGGGTTTGAATACGAAATCTCCCTTCTTGGTTTCGATCGTGAATCCTTCTCTTCCAGCCAATGATACTACACCATTTTCTGTATCTTCTTCATGTTGCGCCATTGCAGCCAAAGGCATGATGGCAGTCAGCATGGCAATGATTATAAATTTCTTCATAATTGCTTTGTATATACTACTTTTAGTTTAAAGTGAATTTAAAAATGCGATCAGCGCATCGCGGTCTTCTTTACTCATGTTTTTAAATAAGTTCTTCGATGCTTCTCCTTCTCCGCCATGCCACATGATAGCTTCTGTCAGATTGCGGGCACGGCCGTCATGTAGGAAATAAGTATGCCCGTTGACCTTTTCTTGCAGGCCAATTCCCCAAAGAGGGGTAGTGCGCCATTCGTTTCCACGTGCCAGGCCGCTTACGTAGTTGTCATTCAGGCCGACTCCCATAATTTCCGAACCCATGTCGTGTAACAGATAATCGGAATAAGGGTGAATGGTCTGACCGCCCAGCCACGGGAGTTGGGTATTGTTTAATAACACAGTACCGCGTGGTTTGGTATGCAGGGTCGTCACATGACAAAGATGACATTTGGCTTTATAAAAGTTTTGTTCCCCTTTGATTACTTGCGGATCGTTTATATTACGCCGGGCGGGTACGCCGAGACTCTGCATATAGAGATCTACATTTTCCATCTCTTCTGTGCTGACATCCAACTGGTCATAAGAAAGTCCCATCATGCTGCCTTGGTTGACTTGCGTTTGTCCTTCGCAGATTTCTTCCGGATAGCGGCTGTTGGTAACACCCATATCACTGGAGAATCCTAACTCTACCGTTAAATCGGCATGTTGGGCTTTGTTGCCGGACAATCCCAGACATCTTACTCCCCGTTCGGTGATGTAATTACATCGTCCGCTGATTCCATATTCGGGATAATTGCTTTTTGCTGCGAGTGCTTCAATTTCAATGGGATCTAATGCCATCATCTGTCCCATACCTACGTGACGTAATGGAATACGTACGGTGCAAAACAAATCTTCCGGTTTGATCTCTTCGGCATACCATTCGGATATGCTATACTGCGGTTTGCAAAGCGTGTAGGCTTCTCCATCAGGGAAAGAAAATGTTTCGTAAGTGTATTCTACGGATAGTTTGCCTTCCGGTTGTACTCCGTAGATTGCCTGGTCATGAAGCACACGGCCATAATCCTGAAAGAAAGCTCCGTTCTTACGGGATATGTAAACCAGCATGGAGGAGAAACCATAGCTGCCCGATCCGCCCTCTGTCCATAAAGAGGGTTTAGTGCGCCCTGCATTCCGGTGGCAGCTGCCGCACGAGTAACCGGCATAAACAGGTCCGAGACCGCCACCATGCCCGTTGTTGCTTGTACGTACATCGTCATATAGCCTGTCGCCTCGGGTGAAGCGTACGTCATATGCTCCTGTTATCCAATCTGCAGGCGTATCATAAGCAACGGATGAACTCAAGAAAATGGTTGATGTTCCGGCTGACAGGGCATAGCCTTCCGGGATTTCGATATCCAATACGCCAATTCCGTCGTCATCACAGGCTGAGCATGCCAACAGGCAAAAAATAGAGAATGAATATTTTAGAAAGTGATTCATTGTTTATTGACTTTATTTCAATAATATGTTTTAAACATACCAAAGAAGTAAAGGTGGATGATTGACTTCCAACCTTTACTTCTCAATAATATCTTAGCTAAGATAAGTCTTTATTGTACTTTACGTGGTTCACCGTTTTTGTAGAGAAGGAATTCTAATGTGTGGAAACCGCGTACATTCTGTGCCGACTCAACAGCGGCTTCATCATCATTTTCATTCCATTCAAGATCACTCCAGCTTTGAGAATTCAGAATTTGCACGATGGCATTCTGGTCTAAAGGCCAGCTGTCCATGTTAGGATCAAGTCCCATCTCGTCTACCGGACCGAACAAGAAGGCTTCGCTCTTTTCCCATGGCTCACGTGCGGTGATCCAAGCTTCACAGGCTTTATCGAAAGCGCTATTTGACGGGTTGTCTGCAAGAGCTATTACTGCATTGTAGAGAGCATCGTTCTTTTCTTTCAAGCTTTTATAGGTAGGTACTACTACTGCATCTACATATTGCATTACCACAGGATTCAGTACGGCGTCGGTATTGATGTTGTTGGCATTATTGGCAATATAAGATTTTAAGTCATTCTTCAATATACTTTCCAGTTCGGCACAAGCATCCATTGCTGCTACTGTTTCATTACTGGGTATATGATTACGGAAAGGTTGCGGAATATCCTGAATGGCTTTTGCCGCTTTTTGAATGGCATTCTTTACATTAGTATCTAAGGATGGATTAACACCGGCGACTACAGTTGATAAAGAGTTAGCATTTATACTGCCGTCTAAAGAACCGTAATACGCATTCCGGATGGAGTAAATGTTGTTTGTATAATCATCACGTGAATGCCAGCTGTACCAGGATTCCACAGCGTACAATGCTTCTTCTGTATTTCCCGCTTTGTATAAGTTGTACGGATCACCAATCTTGGCAGTACCGACTTCGTTGGCAATTTCCGCGCATTTATCTACGATTTCTTCTACACAGCTCAATGCACTTGCATAAGGAGAACCGTTATGAGCCTTAAAGAGAGAAGCATAACTGTCGCCTCCTTTATAACTTGAGTTCCATGCGTTATAAAGATTGGTTGCATCTGTTTTTAAAAGTGCTGCTACATTTCTCATGTAGTTATGCCAGCTTGATGCGTTTTCAGAAGTGTAATCGATGTTAGCAGGATCTACTGTCGGGTTGTCATCGTCACTGCTACAAGAAGTAGTTGTAAATGCTAATCCCCATATGAGGGCTGCAACATAAAAGAATTTTGTTTTCATCATATAAAAATTAAATAATTGATTATTTGTTATTTCTTGATAAACCATCCTATATAGGCTATTCCAATGGAAAATTCGTTTTCACTGTTATATGCTTTTGAAACGCCAAAAACTTTGTTGGTACCAATCTGACGGGTGGCATAGTCAGCTTTTATCACTAAGTTTGGCAACGCATACCAATTTAATCCCGCTGTCCACATACTTACTTGGCAGCGTTTTTCCATCGTTTGCCCTTTTTCTCCTTTTTCTTGTGGATTGTAGTATTCATAGCGGGCAAATGGATAGATAACCGGAATCTTTTTATTGCCTCCGAAGACTGAGCGGATATTGATACCGGCTTCTGCTGCATAGCTTACAGCATTCTTAGCTACCGGTGCCAGACGACTGTACGGTGATTTATTGGATAACTTGACATTTGCTTGGCTCACTCCCAAAGAGTTTCCTAAATTTCCATATAAAATATTACCACGTGCCGTTACATATTTATTGCGATATTGTGCATCTGCGGTGAAGATTCTTACCGGAATTTTTCCATAGCTTGAATAAGTCTGTTCCTTGTCGGAATTGGCTCCTGCATCTGCGCAATAATAGAATGAGGCACCTACACGTAAGCCGGGAACTCCTTTATAGTCCAAGCGGAATACATATGCGGGAGAAGTGAAATTATCTTCTTCAAAAATTCCCTGTTTACCACTGCCTACCCATGTATTGCGATCGAATCCGTTAGGGTTCAGACCTGCTACAACCATAGCTTGGTAGTCAAAACTGGCATAACCTTTTCCAAAGGAACCAAAGATTTCCAAACCATTTTCATGCCAGGTAGAGGGCAGAAGGGTGGTTTCACCCTCCGGACGTGAAGTTCCGAAGAAATTGATCGGTTCATGGTGTGCGTTGGTCAGTCCTACCGGAACAATAATATGTCCGGCACGCACGTTGAGGGAGCGATGAATCAAACGTGTGATGTGAAATTGCTCAATAGCCACTTCTCCTCCTTTTTCAACTTCGGTTTCGTATTCACCGTTTTCGGTGTTTTCTAATTCGAAAGCTGTACCTGTTCCACCGGATTCAAACTCAATCTCTGCACCGAGTATCCATTTGGAATTAAACTTATAATCAAAAGCTAAAACGAAACGGGGGATTGAAATGGTATTCCTGTTTTTCTTTGGATTACCATCGTTTCCTCCATAGAAACGGTTGATGCCATAATCTTTAAAATTAGCGACCATTTCACCATATCCACCAAAACGGAATTTAGTATAATCTTCTGTAGAAGAAGAATTACTATTTTTGGAAATTTCTTTTGTCTCCTGTGCTGAATTTGAAAGAGAAGGCAGGAGACATAGAATAACGATTGCGGTTATTTTTCTCATCTTTTTAATAATTTTATCGGTTGCAAAGTTAGATGAGGTTAAAAAATGTGGCAATACCTAATACTAGGCATAGTTATTTCTTAAATTCAGTATATGTAGGTAATTTGAGACTAAAGAGTAAAAGAAAGATAAGTATTGAGAGAATAAAAAAGACAAAGGTATATATTAGTGTGGTAATTTTTACTGATATATACCTTTGCCTGTTGTTAATGTGTAGAGTTGTCCTTCTTGTTTATTTCATCATCGCTTTTGTTTGTATTTGAGTGAATCGTTTCCTTCACAACCAGTCTTTTTGGATATATCTACCATCAGGAAATTGCTCTTTTCAGAAACGATCCGACTCAAGACAAACTACATACAAACAAAGCTAAACTTATGCTAAGGTTATTGCTTAAACTGCCATCTTTATACCTTCTTTTTTGCTGCAATACCGTTTGCACTGCTGGCAGAGGTCATATCCCAGCATGGCCCCCAAAATAAAGTCTTCTTCGGCTGTCAGTTGATTTAAGGGGCGAATGATGATATGCCGCATGGCTTCCATACATTCAGGCTTTCCAAAGAACAGGTTGATTTTATTGGTGCCTACTTCCTGTATCATATAACTGATCTTTTGATTTTTCAATCGGCGGATGGCAAATTCTTCGTGCTCTTTACTCATTGTATAAAGTACCATGTTGCGTACGCCTTTCTTAAACTCATAAATGTGATTAAGAAAAATCCGGATTTCGCCGGGGATGATTCTTTCAGTTGCCATGATGCAAAGTATTCTTTTTATGTTAAGGTAAAATTAGCTGATTTCTTGTTTCACTTGTTCAACCCATGCGCTGATACGTTCGTCTGTCTTATTGTCTTCATTGACTTCGTCAAGCGGAAGCCCTACAAACTTGCCGTCTACAACAGCGATAGAAGAGTCGAATGTGTAGCCTGCAGTGTCTGTTGCTCCACAGAATTTACAATGGGTATCTTTCAAGTCTTCATAAAGAATACCTATTGCGTCACAGAAAGTGTCGCTATACGAGTCAGAGTCGCCGCAACCGAACAGGGCTACAGACTTATGAGATAAATCGCATTTTTTTAAAACTTTTACTCCATCATACCAGTCGTCCTGAAGTTCGCCTGCTCCCCAGGTAGAAGAGCCGAGCACCAATACGTCATATTCATTGACTAATGCCTCTGTTAGTTTGGAAACATCAAATACATGTGCCGAGGGTACATCTAATTTTTCTGCAATTCGGTGGGCAAGGTCTTCTGTTGTTCCGGTTGTGGAACCATAAAATACACCAATTTTATTCATCTTTGATTCGTTTTTAATGTAACGCTGCAAAGATAGAGGGTCTTGAAGAAATAGGAAATCCCCATTTATAATGGAAGATTTGTTTCCTTCTCATTATAAATGGGGATGTATGGAATAAAAAAAGTCGATATTTTTTAATGGTGGAACAAGCGGATGCCTGTAAATGCCATTGCCATATTGTATTTGTCGCAAGTTTCAATCACATGGTCATCACGTACGGAGCCACCCGGTTGTGCAATGTAGCTGACGCCACTCTTATGTGCGCGTTCTATATTATCTCCGAATGGGAAGAATGCGTCTGATCCTAAAGCTACGCCTGTCATTGTATCCAGCCATGCCCGTTTTTCTTCACGTGTCAGCACTTCCGGCTTTTCTGTGAAGAACTGTTGCCAAACACCGTCTGCCAATACATCGTCATAATCCTCCGAGATGTAAACGTCAATTGTGTTGTCACGATCTGCACGACGGATTTTCTCAATCCATGGCAAGTTCATCACTTTCGGATGTTGGCGTAAATACCAGATATCCGCTTTGTTTCCTGCCAGACGCGTGCAGTGGATACGTGACTGTTGACCTGCACCAATACCGATCGCCTGTCCGTCTTTGGCATAACATACCGAATTGGATTGCGTATATTTTAAAGTGATTAAGGCAATGATTAAGTCACGTTTTGCATCAGCAGGGATTTCTTTGTTTTGCGTAGGCATCTCTTTCAAAAGACTCTCATCAATTTTTAATTCATTTCTTCCTTGTTCGAAAGTTACTCCGAATACATCTTTGTGTTCGATAGGGGCCGGACGGTATGCGGGATCTATCTTTATTACATTGTAAGTCCCTTTTCTTTTATTCTTCAGAATTTCCAGCGCTTCGGTTGTGTAGTCGGGGGCAATTACGCCGTCGGACACTTCACGGTTGATAATACGTGCTGTTTCTTCGTCGCAAGTGTCGGACAATGCGATGAAATCTCCGTAAGATGACATACGGTCTGCGCCACGTGCACGTGCGTATGCTGTGGCCAATGGGGACAGCTTCATGTCATCTACGAAATAAATCTTTTTCAGCGTGTCGCTCATTTCTACCGCAACGGCAGCACCCGCAGGGCTGACATGTTTAAAAGACGCGGCAGCCGGCAGTCCGGTAGCTTCTTTTAGTTCTTTCACTAATTGCCAACTGTTGAACGCATCCAGCAGATTGATATAACCGGGACGTCCATTCAATACTTCGATGGGGAGTTCTCCTTCTTTCATGAAGATACGGGCAGGCTTTTGATTAGGGTTGCAGCCGTATTTCAGTTCGAGTTCGTTTGCCATTTTATTAAATATAAAATTACGAGTTACTAATTACAAATAGATAGCGACAAAATTACTAAAAAAAGACTAGCTTGCCTAAAGTTGTGCCACAAAATAGTAGCATATAATTAGTATTTGCTAACGAATGAGGGTATAAAATACCTATAAATGATGATTGTATTTCAGCAAAATATTCCGTTTCTTTGCAATCTCTAATATATAATAGGTATGATGGATAATTTACAGAAATACAAGCCAACTGATAAGATGATCGATCTCATCAGCGATAATTATTCTTTGTTGCAAGTGATGAGTCGTTTTGGACTTTCGTTGGGATTTGGTGACAAAACAGTCAAAGAAGTTTGTGAACTAAATGGAGTGGACTGTCGGACCTTTCTGATTGTTGTCAACTTTATGGCCGAAGGCTTTTCCCGGCTTGATGGGGATAAAGATGATATTTCCATACCTGCATTGATTGATTATCTGCGGCAGGCGCATATTTATTTTCTTGATTTTTCTCTTCCGGCTATTCGTCGTAAACTGATCGAGGCAATCGACTGTTCGCAGGACGATGTCGCTTTTCTTATTCTCAAGTTTTTTGATGAATATACGCGGGAAGTGCGTAAGCACATGGATTATGAAGAGAAAACCGTCTTTAAGTATGTCGATTCATTGATTAAGGGAAATGCTCCCAAAAACTACCAGATCAGTACCTTTTCCAAGCATCACGATCAGGTAGGGGAGAAGTTGACAGAACTAAAAAATATCATTATAAAATATTGTCCTGCCAAGGCAAATGAGAATCTTCTGAATGCGGCTCTTTTTGATATATATGCTTGCGAAGCCGGACTGGAATCTCATTGCAAGGTGGAGGATTATATTTTTGTTCCTGCTATTCTGAACTTGGAAAGGAGGATGAGGGAAAATGAAAAATAACGAAGTCGTTCGAATTGCTATTGCAGAAACTTCTGTGATTATTCGTGGTGGATTGACTGCTGCATTGAAGCGTCTTTCCAACGTAAAAGTGCAACCGATAGAATTGCTGTCTGTTGAAGCTTTACACGATTGTGTCCGGACGCAATGTCCTGAGATGTTGATTGTCAATCCTGCTTTTGGTGATTATTTTGATGTCGCTAAATTCCGGGAGGAAATATCCGGTAAAAGGATACGTTTAATAGCCCTGGTTACTTCTTTTGTAGATGCTTCATTGTTGGGTAAGTATGATGAGTCTATTTCAATATTCGATGATTTGGAAACTCTTTCCAAGAAAATAGCCGGTTTATTGAATGTTGTTTCTGAAGAAGAAGAGATGGATAATCAGGATACACTCAGTCAGCGGGAAAAAGAAATTGTCATCTGTGTGGTGAAGGGGATGACGAATAAGGAAATAGCGGAAAAGCTGTTCTTGTCGATTCATACCGTTATCACGCACCGGAGGAATATTAGCAAAAAATTGCAAATACATAGTGCTGCCGGTTTGACTATTTATGCTATTGTAAATAAGCTGGTTACGTTGAATGATGTGAAAGATTTATAGCCTGCGAAAGTGTTATAAAATACAAAACCGTTTGCGTACACGAAAAATGTTCGTACCTTTGCAAAGCAGTTGAGAAATTGCTGTTAGTTTATAAAGGTAAAAGAAAATATTAAAAAGGTATTAGATTAGACATTTTAAGGTATTAAAAGTTTTTTAGTTTATTCAATAGGATAAGTTTTTAATAGAAGGTAAAAGGATAACAATAGGTAAGAGGTTTTTAGGTAAAAAGAAGATTAGTTTTCAGGAAATTTGAGGTACTATGGAAAAGCCTTTTGGCTTTTCTGATGTAGTGGCGAGTGATTCTATAAAAAGAATTAGCTCGTTTTTTTTATGTATACAGCTTTAAGTATGTTGCAACATAGTGGGTTGAATGGAAAGTATTGGCTCAGTCTGAAACCTTGGGGGATTGCGTTAAAATTCTTATTTTTGCATCATGAAAACATCCTCTTCCCAAACGATTGATCCTGTTGCTTCTTTAAGCTTGTTCTTGCCTTCAGGAATCCTTGATT
>ENA-OQHL01001730-OQHL01001730.1-human-gut-metagenome-genome-assembly--contig:-NODE-1730-length-10339-cov-2.775362_pt1 | contig 10339 bp, 12 predicted proteins | sample MGYA00242565_ERZ504723 | MGnify/ENA primary metagenome ERZ504723 (study PRJEB26092, sample SAMD00036211) | human gut metagenome | host: Homo sapiens | study: EMG produced TPA metagenomics assembly of...
ATCAGCATATTCGACATTGTCATTGTAAGGGAAACTTTCCCGAATGTTTCCACATTCCAGTGATTCTCTATGGCAAATCTTACAATTCCATTAATTAAAAGCCCTGCAATATTGGCAAACATCAATTTACTGCCTATTGCTATATTTTCTCCGGACTCCCTCACTCCAATTCCTACACAAGATAGTTTTCTAAAAACCATATCTTTACATTGAATACAAAGAAGTACCAAAGTGACAAGCCTTGCAAATAAATCTGCTGAAATCAAAATCACAAAATTCTTTTGTCCCAGCGCGAGCATGGACAAAACACAGACTGCATACACGATTTTTTCCAACATATAATTTTTGGCATAATCTTTGATTCGGTCTGTAATCTGTAAAATATACTGAAGCAATGTCCGTGGAAGCTGGAGAATACAGCATGTCCCTGTCAGGATGAGAACGATCTGCTTCTGTGAATCATCTACCCCGAAATATGCAACTGCGCCGATTACCAAGGCAATCAAGATTTCAAAAAACGTCAGCAGCCAAAATTGTCTGTTAAAATATGTCTTATCTAACTCTTCATATTTCTTTCCGCCAAACTTCAGATAGATTCCATCTGCCCACCCAAAATGAAAAAAGCCGGTATAAGTGACATAAAAAGTATATAGCTGCCAGTATGAGTACTCTCTTACCCCCAGAGCTTTCGGTACAATAAATACCAGGACCATGGAAACAAGAGTATTGATTCCATTCGCCAATACAGAGTAGGATACGTTTTGAAATACATTTTTTATTTTAGAGTTCATTCAACTTTCCAACTTTCTTTTTGCTGACTCTCATAAGAACAAAATAGATTACCAAAATATAAACTGCTAAATACATATATGACGTCGATAAATACGAAGAAAGGATCAGTTCATCGATACTCTGCATAAATAATGGATACATCAGCACCCCGTAAAAGATCAGCAAAATTCCAAATCCATTCTCTTTTTTGATATTATTATAAAATAAGGAATAAAATGCACCTACAGCTCCCTGCATAAATAACATTCCAACATACCCGTAATCATTGATGTATCTGCGCAGGCATGTGTATACATTTCCAGATGCATCTCCGAAATCCACAAATTCCAAATGACGCACCGTTTCCTTTAGATGAACCAGATTCAGCTTTCTAAGGACACTGGTTACTCCATACAAGGTCTCTTCGCCAAAGACCGTCGACAGATCCTTGGCTTTATTCAGCCAGTAATCAAGAGATGGTATTGACATTCCTGTATAAACGGAAACCATATCAAACAACTTTCCTCCCTGGCTTTTTCCTGTAATAAATCCAAACAGGAAAAACAGAATAAAGAAAACGCCAAGCGCTGCCGCCGCAATCAATACAATTTCCATACATGAATGGTCTTCCATCCATTCTTTTTTCTTTCAATCAGGAAATGAAAAATAATGACCATTCCTAAAAACTCTGATCATAAAGGTACGTCCTGTGCCCAGGGCTGCCATACATAAGTATAACACAACTGGGAAAAAGATAAAGAACGTCCCGCCTGTTCTTCCCTGCATGGAGATTATTGATAAAGAAATATAAAAAAACCGCTGAAAATGCTTTCCTAGCAGAGATATATGAATACTTGCCTTTCCGATCGTATATCCTGGAATAATATACATTTTTCTTGCATACTCCAACATCGAAGCCAGACCATTCGTATTTCCTGCCAGCAGCGAAATTTCATATGTCTGCTTGATCATAACTGCCAAACCTGCTACCATACCAAGTACAATTACGATCACTATCGTTTGGGGAATTTCAATTCTTGAAATTCCTCTGTTTTGCTTTCTTTTTGGAACAGCATGTTTTTTCAAAAGCAGCTGAAATCAATATTTCTCCCACGCCAAATGCAAAAACTCCGGTCAAGATCACGAAACAAGTCAGCGGACGTCAGCGTAAACTGCCATGTGTCAATGTTCAGAATCGCAAAAAATGTACTGACCAGAAACATCCCGATCGTAATGACCCAGGGAGACAATATATCTTTTTGATTCATCAAATATGCTGTAACAAACATACAACATAATCCAAAAAATAATATATAAATCATAAAGACTCCTGTGCTTTATTTCTTTCTTACAAATAATATCGTGATCACAAATAATCCGCCTAAAACTCCCAAAACTCCGGCAAGAGCAAATTCTTTCACTTTAAAAGTATTCTCTGCCTCCACGATCTGATTCCTGATATATGTCTTCTCTTTGGCAACTTCATATTTCAAATCCTTTTCTACCAAAGAAACACTTTCCATTGCTTTCTCTATATAGTCATTCATCATCTCTTCCATAACAGGCTGGATTTCTTCCTGTTTCGATTCCGCAATCACTTTATAGAATCTCACTTCATAGATCATGGAATTCGGTACATGGTAAAGCTGGAATTTGTTCCTGGATCCATTCTACCTGATACTTCAGAGCCATATTTCCCCATCCGGGACAGACTTGTTCCATATCATAGTTTTCTGTATAAGAATCCGCAAGCTCAGACAACAATGTACTTCTTGTCCACAAAAGACTCATATCGTAATCTAACGTTTCACCTGTCTTCGTGCTTTCCAGTGAAGCTACGTCAATATTTAACAGACGGTAAACATCTACTTCGATAGATTTTCCGGCTCCGCCTTTTTCTTTTGCGTATAAATAAGACTGTCCGAAATAGGCTGCTCCTCCTATCACAAGTACCGCTAAAAGAAAAATATACCATTTCCTTTTTAAATGTTTTAAATATTCTAAAATCATAGATGTCTCCTTTTTTATTTTCTCAATTTTTCCACAATATGAATTTATAATATAGATCCGCCAATATCAGAAGTATCATATACCACTGTCTGTCAAAAAGAACCGCCATCCATTTCCTTTGCTTCGGCAAATTTCCCAACTGCTCTTTCTTATGAAATATCCGAAACACTTTTTGGGAGCGTACCCATTTTAACGCCTTTTTCTTGTCCCGATATCCATAATTACACCCTCTTCTTTCAAAAAGGAAGAGAATATCTATTAGATAATCCGTTGCTCTTAATACCCATGTAAACGTAGTCCCATACTCCTGATTCATTCTACGCAGGAGATGATACTCTGCCTCCGCTGCCTTTACATTTGCTTCGATCTGATTTGGATGAAACTTCTTTGAAGTACTATGCTGATATCTCTGATAATGAATATATCCCACATAATCCATAATCACTTGTCGTTCCGGTATCAGATACATCTGATTGTTAAAAATCCAATCTTCGTATCCCATAATCACAGACTCATCAAACATCAACTTTTTATCCTCAAACAGAGTCCGGCGATAGATTCCATTCCAGATCATATTAAAATATCCACTTCGGTAGATATTCTGATATTCCTCTCCACATTGTTCTCTTGTTATAATCAGTTGTTGTTTTATACAATTATCCCGGACTTCTTTGGCTCCATTCGGAAAATCCTCTTCTACACGATATCCAAACTTGACAATATCTGCCCTATATTTTTTCGCATACGAGCAGGATTTTTCCATAATATCTTCGACAAGTTCATCGTCATTATCAATAAAAGTAATGAATTCGCCCCTGGCTTCTTTGATTCCCCGGTTTCTTGTCTTCGTAATTCCCTGGTTTTCCTGATGAAACACACGAATTCTTGCATCCTCTTTCGCATAGGCATCACATAATCTCCCGGACGCATCCGATGAACCATCGTCGATCAAAAGCAGCTCCCATTCTTTCATGGTCTGCCTCTTTACACTTTCTACAGCCAGATATAAAAATGTTTCCGAATTATATACCGGCATGATAATACTGATTTCTGGTATATTGTTTTCTACTTCCACCATATTTTTCCTCTGTGCGACGCCACTCTTTTTTCCTTGGGCGGCATCTGCATATAATCACCATATAAATTTGTCAGATACTTCTCATATCCCTCAGGCGCATAAAATCGCTTTCCCTCAAATTCCATTTTAATCATATTGTCAAAATACTTTCTCTCAATCAACTCGCGCTCGATACCCGCGCCGCCAACCGCGCTTGCGATCCATTTGGAATCCTGGAACGTTTCCTGTTTCACATACTTCATCATATAATGATAACATCTTTTAATACCGATGATTTTTATCAGTCCATTGGCGGCAGATTTAATCATTTGATTTTTCAGATTTCTCTCTTTATTTTTAATTTCATCTTTTTTCAGCGCTGCTTCCCAGATTCTGCTGCGTAAACGAATAATCTTCATCAAACGCTGCATTGCTTTCTCTTTTTGATTTCCCATCCCGTCAATCGGAAAAATATCGATAAATACTCCCATCTGATGAAGGTCTTTCCCGATTTCTTCCACAAGTCTGGTTCTGGTATCCACAACTTTTGCAAACGTATATGGATATCCCTTGGTACATTCAATAGCAAGCAGTTTATAGATGGGATGCTTTTTGTGGCTCATGATTTTGATAAACTGTTCATAGTCCTCCCTTGGCATAGCGATATCGATGTCGTCATCCCATGGAATAAAGCCCTGATGTCTGACCGCTCCAAGAAGCGTACCTCCAGCGAGGTAATATCGTATGTGGTAATGCCTGCAAATTTTGTCGATTTCTTGCAGCATTTCCAGTTCTATTTTTTGAAGCTCTTTTAATTCTGTTATTTCCCGCATGATTTTTCCCTCTTACTGTCCAGGCATTTTCTTATGATATTTTTGTCCAGCGGATGTTTCAGATCATACCCATGTTTCATTACCTGTTGTCCCTGATTGTTCCGTTCCATTCCTCTACATCCTATGATTTCATCCGCCCAGCGTGCTTTATCATCTAAGGAAAGGAATTGGCAGTTTCCCGTAATATCGGTTTCTCTTGTCACACAGTCCGAAAAGAGACACGGCAGTCCACTTGCCTGCGCCTCGATTCCTACAATCGGAAGTCCTTCATAAAATGATGGAAGAATAAACACGTCTGATGCCTGCATAATCTCATTTACATCCTGCCGTACACCTAAAAATCGGACGCGCTCTGTCACATGCTTTGCTTTTGCATATTGCCTGACTTTCTCTTTCATATCTCCGGTACCTACAGACAGCAAAATGACGTCTTTGTCTTTTTTTACGGTTTCCGCCAGGATGTCAATCACTCCCTTAGGATTCTTTTGATGGGTCAGCCGGCCAACATGACAAATCACAAACTGATCCTCTATTCCCAGCTCTCTTCGTTTTCTCGCTCTGACATCCTGATCAAAAAGGTACTTTTCCGTGTCAATTTTATTATGTATGACAACAGTTTGTTTCCTTTTCCTTTTTCCAAACAAATATTCCGAAGCGCATTGCGCACACGACATTCGCTGATTTACAGCTAGATTCAGAAAAAATCTGCATATCTTCTGGACTTTGCTTTTCATCATATCGCCATTATGACTGTGCACCACGCATTTTCTTCTCATAAGACGCGCTGCCATCACCGTTGGAAATACCATCGGATCCATGACATTAAAATAAATCACCCGATATTCCCGATGTTTTCTCAAGAAATGGAAAAACGCTCTCAAATGCGTGAGGATACCCTGTCCTTTCCCCGGAATATAAAATATTTGAGATCCGTTTTCCCTCATCTCTTTTTCAAAAGCCATAGATTCAAAGTGGATGAGAAAATCAAACTGAAATACTCCTCGGAACTCCTTGGTAAGATTGTAAATATAGTTTTCAATTCCCCCGGTAAGATTGGTCATACCATAAACTAATACCTTTTTCATTGTTACCTCGCACTCGCTTTGACATAAAACCGCTCCAGCTTATTTGCTTCCTCAAGCACATCATATCCTGCATTTCTGACATTCTGTGTTCCTGCCGCCCGATCCTCAACACGCATATCGAGCAATGTTTCTGCCCACACATCTTTTTTTTTCCATTCAAAGATAAAAACACCATATTTTCCGAACATTTTGCTTCTCCCGGAATGGTATCTGTACAACAGCATGGCAGTCCTGCCGCCTGCGCTTCAATCAATACGATGCCGAGCCCTTCCGCAAAAGAAGGAAAGGCAAACACATCCATCGCCTGAAGCCATTCATTTACATTCTTTTTGATTCCTAAAAATCGTACCTGGCGTTCCATTCCTTTTTCACTGACCTGCTTCTTCACATCGTCCATCGTTTCGCCCTCTCCGATCAAAAGAAGCAAGGCATCTTTTTCCTTTTCCAATACCTTTTCAAAGACGTCTACAAGGAATTTATGATTCTTATTTTCATTAAATCTTCCCACATGCCCAATTACCAGCTCTTTATCTGCTCCCAGCTCCCGGCGCAGCCTTTCTCTTACCTCGGTTTGGAAAGCATACTCTTCTGTCCGAATCGCATTATGAAGTACCTGTCCCCTTTCTTGAAATACCTGATCACCAAACAGATAATCCCCTGCCATCTTGGAACATGCCATCACATCTGTGCAATATCTTTCAAACGCATGCCTGCTGACAGACGCAATCAGCTCTTTCACAGGCGACGTCATTCCCACACTATGACTATGCGCAATTCGTACCGGTACTTTGTATTTTTTCCCATACCACAGTGCAGGCAAACTCATAATCGCCTCGTGTCCATGGATGATGTCATATCCTCCCTGTTTCACAATTTTCCTGATCTCTGCCAAAAAACGGATGGGATTTTTTTTATAGCTGGTAACAAGAAAAACTCTCCCACCCATTTTTTTAATTTCAGCATAGCAATTATCTTCTCTTTTGTCCCAGCACACAAAATCCATGCGGAATTTTTTCATGTCCATGGCTCGCAGGTAATTCATCAGAAAGCAAGCCACTCCACTGTCAGAATTCATATTGGCAATATTCAAAATTCTGATTCTCTGATCTCTCATTATCTTCCCGCCTTTAATTTGGTAAACAGTTTCGTGTTTTTCGTCTTTACAAAGGTAATCACCTTTGCCTCCAGATAGGTAAGCCAGGTGCTCTTCCAACGAACCGGCAGAAGCATCACTTTCATATAGAAAGATCTTGGTCTTGCCACTTTCACCATCTTACCTACTCTCGGATTTGCCAGCATCTTTTTGATCTCGGCACGTTTTTCCTGGTTTGTCATTTCGCATTTCGGATTCGTGACATTTTCCACACAGCCGATGAAACGCTCTACATATCTCCTTGCTATCATCTCTTTACTCTTTGCGTCGCCAACATGCCACTCTTTGTAAAGATCCATCATCCAGCCATGCTCTTCTTCCCGCTTTTCATACATACCCGGACGATAAGCCGCAGTCTCAGACTCGGAGCGTGCCCGCAGGAAGTGGTAGTACTGCTTATGGGTCACGGTCACTCGTTCCACATTTCTTACAATGCTGACATTGAACGGGAAATCATCCCAGAATGTCTCAGGGAAACGCAGATTGTTTTCCATAATATATCTGGACTCAAAGAGCTTATTCCAAGGTGTATAGAGTAGATTTTTGTCAAATAGTTTGTATGCGTTTCTCCGGAACGATTCTTTGTCCGGATAAACAGCATCCTCCACCACGTAATCGTCTGTCACATAATGCTCCTTGTCATAATAGGTGTCAATGAAGAAACCTGCCACCACGAGCTGCGCGTTGTCCCGCTTTGCAAGCTTGTACATATCTTCCAGCATCGTCGGTTCCGCCCAGTCGTCGGAATCCATGAAATACATGTATTCTCCTTTCGCGATCTCGATCGCGGTATTTCTTGCACTTGGAGCGCCGCCGTTTTCCTTATGGATCACATGGATTCTTTCATCCTCCGCAGCATACGCGTCACAGATCTCCCCGCTTTTATCCGGAGTTCCGTCATCGACAATCAGAAATTCCCAGTCCTTTAATGTCTGAGCCTGAATACTCTCAATCGCCTTTCCAACATATTCTTCTACCTTGTAGACAGGCATAATGACGCTGACTTTGATCTTATTCTCTTCCATACTTTATTCTCCTATTGCAATTCTTTTTCCACAAGCTGGAACGCAGACTCAATCACTTTATCCATATCGTAGTATTTATATTCTGCCAGCCTGCCGCCGATCAGGAGATGCTCCTCATCAGCTAACGTTCTGTATTTCTGGTATAATTCCTGGTTCTTTTCATCGTTGACCGGGTAATATGGCTCCATCCCCTCTTCCCAGTCTGTTGGATATTCTTTCGTGATGACTGTCTTTTCCTGGGTTCCAAATTCAAAGTGCTTATGCTCAATTACACGGGTATATGGCGTCTCCCTGTCCGTATAATTGACAACCGCCACCCCCTGATGATTCTGTTCATCCAGCACCTCTGTCTCAAATCTCAGGCTTCTGTACTCCAGCTTGCCAAACTGATATCCAAAATATGCATCCAGCATACCGGTATAGAGCACTTTTCCTCCAAGCGCGTTGTACTTTTCTTTATTTTCATTGTAATCTACGCCAAGCTCCACATCGCAGCCTTCGAACAGTGCATCGATCAACACATTATATCCGCCGATTGGGATACCCTGGTAGAGATCATTAAAGTAATTGTTATCATAAGTATAACGTACCGGAAGGCGCTTGATGATAAAAGCCGGAAGATCTTTACAGTCACGTCCCCACTGCTTTTCCGTGTATCCCTTGATAAGTTTTTTGTAAATATCTTCTCCCACCAGACTGATCGCCTGTTCCTCCAGATTCTTCGGTTCCCCTTTGACAGCCGCCTTCTGCCGGTTGATGATCTCCTCCGCCTCTTTCGGGGTCGCAATCCCCACATTTTGCTGAAGGTATTCATATTGAACGGCATATTGTAGATTTCCCCTTTATAATTTGCCACCGGGGAGTTTGTGTAACGGTTGAACTCCACAAGAGAATTCACGAAATCCCATACTTTTCTGTTGCTCGTATGAAAAATATGGGCGCCGTACTTGTGTACATGGATTCCTTCCACGTCTTCACAGTAAAGATTGCCGCCGAGCGTCTCCCTTTTTTCCACAACCAGACAGGATTTTCCTGCTTTTTTTGCAAAGTACGCAAATGTACCCGCAAACAATCCGCCTCCTACGATCACATAATCATACTTTTTCATGTTTTACTGTTCCTCCGTTTTCGTTTCTTGTGCTTCTTTAAATATATATTTCCGTGTTTCGTTCGTCCGAAAAGCCTCTGTACTGTCAGATTTCAAAAGTACAATCGCAGTCTGGAAAATCAGTTGGATATCTCTCAGGATACTGAACTCCTCAATATAGATCATATCCATCATCAGCTTGTCTTTCGGTGATGTGTTATATTTTCCGGAAATCTGGGCATATCCGGTAAGGCCAGCTTTCACCCGGAGTCTGTAGCGAAATTCCGGAAGCTGGTCTTCATAAGCCCTGACATTTTCAAGCATTTCCGGTCTCGGGCCGACGAAACTCATATCTCCTTTTAAAATATTAATCAGCTGCGGAAGCTCGTCCATTCGGATCTTCCGCAGAATCTTCCCTGGTTTGGTAATCCGGTCATCATCATCCGTTACAGAATGGTTCTCCACATGTTCTTTCATGGTCCGAAATTTATATACTTCAAAAACACGTCCGTTCAGTGTCGCACGTTTCTGTTTAAAGAAGATATGTCCGCCGTCATAAGCTTTAATTGCGATAGCACTTACAATCCAGATGGGGGACGTCAGAATCCCAAGCACAATAGCCAGAGACATGTCCAAAAGTTTCTTCATTACCCTCTGCTCCATTGTCCACGCTTTCACATTGGCGTTGAGTACAGAGACATCATCGAGCAGATAGTATTTTGCGCTCATCTCCACAATATCTTCAATCTCCGGATTGAAGTAAATATTAATCTTATTTTATAGCAGAAACGGACAATCCGGCTTCTAACATCCAACGGTACATCATGGATGAAGACAGTATCTGCCCTTTCCCACTGTCTCAAACAGATTCTTTTCTTTATAGTCCATGATGTAGTCGATCTTGTACTGTTTCTTATACTTTAGAATTCCTCTGACAATATTGTCGAGGCTCTCCTGGGACGAAGTTACGATACAGCAGCTTTCCGGCTTATGAATCGTAAAAAAACAGCCCGTTTCCACCGTAGGCAAATACGATGATAATCATAACCTGAACAAGAAAACTCAGGAGCAGTGATCCAAGGCTGTCCAACCGGAAAGCATAAATGCTCGGAGTGATCGTATTCATAATCATCAACTGGATATATGTCACAACATCTGTAAACAGAACCGCCAAAGAAAGGGAATAGATGATTGGCTTACTCTTTCTCCGTCCCACATCATATCTGCCGTAAATATTCAAAAACAACAGTCCCACAACACAATAGGTAGAAAATGTGATACCCATTGTTCTGGAAAGAACGCCCAAAGCCCTGTTTTC
>ENA-OQHL01001731-OQHL01001731.1-human-gut-metagenome-genome-assembly--contig:-NODE-1731-length-10339-cov-2.024383_pt1 | contig 10339 bp, 12 predicted proteins | sample MGYA00242565_ERZ504723 | MGnify/ENA primary metagenome ERZ504723 (study PRJEB26092, sample SAMD00036211) | human gut metagenome | host: Homo sapiens | study: EMG produced TPA metagenomics assembly of...
ATCGTCAAACTGCGAAGGCGAAGCCGGCCAGTGTATCAGATACAAATCAAGATAGTCAACACCTAGATCTTTCAGTGATTTTTCAAAAGCAGCTAAGGTCGTCTCATAACCTCTTTCTGTATTCCATACCTTGCTGGTGATAAATAACTGACTACGGTCAATTCCTGACTCCCGGATTCCCTGTCCTACACTTTTTTCATTCCCATAGCAAGCAGCAGTATCAATATGACGATATCCAACCTTTACAGCTTCCTTTACAGACTTTACCGTAGTCTCTCCATCAGGTGCCTGCCAGGTTCCATACCCTATGCAGGGTATCCTATACCCATTACATAATTGAAACGTGTCTATCATACTGGATAGTTTAGTCATACTCCTTCCCCTTTCGCAATCTCTAAAATCATATTATTCCTTGCTCTGATTCTGTTCAGCGATTTCCTTAGCATTTATTTCCATCCATAAATCCGCATTTTTGATGCCAAGTTTCTCTGGATTAAAAATAGGAGCATCTATTCCTGACTTTAACTGAGCAGTATAGTCCTTATAAATAGCAATGATTTTTTTGGTGTTGATTAAAAGTATAATAACGTTAAACCACACCATGATGCCTACTCCGACTTCGCCAATGGCAAAACTCGCGCCTGAACTTTGGATTGCAAAGATGAAGAAGCATATTGGCATCAGAATTCTCAAAATAAGAATAGCTGTCTTACGGATAGACTGCTTACTGTTCCTGAAAATAAATGCCAGCGAAGTCTCGCCCTGGTAATAGTAATTCAGGACAGTCGTAAATGCGAAGAACAATAGGCAGAACGCAAGTACAAGACCGCCGATTGTAGGAAGAACCGTGCCAATTGCCTCCTGCGCCCATACAATGCCTGCCTCGCCATCTGCTGCCTGCTGGGCCATTACCGCTGATCCTTTTCCCAAGTGCAGGATCTTTCCAGCAGCATCCTTTACATTGAAGCAGTCTGTAAGGACAATCATAATACCTGTACAGATGCAGACTATTACATCAATGAAAACGCTGAATGAATTTACGAGGCCAACACTTCCGGGATGTTTGCAGTCCGTTGCCGCTGCGGCCGGAACCGCCTCGCCCATACCTGCCCCGCTCGAATTCACGCTTCTTTTAACTCCCCAAAGAACTGCCGTCCCTAATAATCCGCCGAAGATGGCGTCAGTGCCGAACGCACTGGATACGATTGTTCCGATAGCAGCTGGTATATGCTTTACATCCGCTACGAGAACTATAACCGTCATTAATAGATAGAGCCCAGTCATAACCGGTACAAGGTAAGTATTAATTCTTGCGATTCTCTTAATACCGCCGAAAACCGTCCACAATAAGAATATACCCACTACAATGCCTGATACCCACAGCGGAAGCCCGATACTGTTATTGAATGCTTTCGAGATAGAGTTTGCATGAGGCGCCACCGTAAGGATCGGTACGCAGATCAACGTAAGGAGCGCATATATGATTGCCGTGCCTTTTAGGCCCATGCCTCTTTCAATATAGTAATAAGCCCCACCACGGTATTCGCCATCCTGCTTTATCTTATATACTTGGCCAAGCGCGCATTCCGCATAGGATATAGCCGCGTCAAGGATAGATGTTATCAGCATCCACAGAACAGCCCCAGGGCCGCCGCTAAATACAGCAACGGCAACGCCGGCGATATTCGCGGTACCTACACGATACCCCACTACAGTACAGAATGCTTCAAAGGGTGATATGCCTTCCAAAGATTCATTCTTCTTAAAAAGCAGGGAGAACTGGTGCTTTAGATTTCTGACCTGCACGAAATGCATTCTGATGGTAAACCAGATTGCTGACCCAAGAATCAGGAATACAATTGGGTTTGACCAGATCAGGCTGTTGACAGGTTCTACCATTTTATTAAAAGTTTCTAACATATTTACACATCTCTCCTTTGTTTTTAATGATTTCTACCAATCATGTTCAAAGAATTCCTCGTCAGCCTCGATATCCAGAGATGTGTAATTAGATAGTTTTATCGGTCGGACAGGTCCTCTTTTCGTTGCCTGCGGGACCTGTGCCGGTGAAACATGCAGTTCCTGCGCAATGATCCGTTCAATTGTCTTTGCGCAATTGCGTCCCTGGCAGAGCCCCATTCCGGCTCTGAGCAGACGCTTCACTTCATTTACACTGGTCGCGCCATTTCTGACCGCTTCTATTACTTCGGCCTTTGTAATCTCCTCGCAGCGGCAAACATACATGTCATCTTCATTTATTTCCTCCTGAAGTTTCTCTGACGTCTTATTTGGCTCGCTGGTTGCAGCCATCCTTTTTTTGTCAGTAGACAGGCCCCGTACATCCATCCCATATCCTTTTGGAACCTTTATTTCCACTACAGCAGTTCTATCATTCGCTTTTGTCATAACAACACGTACTACATTGCCCATTGTCAGGAATTCTCCTGCCCTGCTTAAGCAGTATACTTCCTGCCCTTTTTCCGGTAATGGATAGTACTCATACGGAATCGTCACTGTATCAAAATCCTCCTGGCTCAAATCCACCAGGAAAATGGCCTGGCCCGGGCATTTGGCTACGCACAGTCCGCAGCCAATGCATTTTTCCGCATCAATTACAGGCAGGTTCGTAATTGGCTCTCCCACCGTAATCGCATTGTGAGGACAGGCTGCTTCACATGGATTGCATGTATGTTCTGCTGACATTCTATTACTACGCATTTTTTCCTGGTCAGGACTTCCTGCCCTGGGAATCCGGGAATATCTTTGATTTCTTCAATATCTAAAAACCCATCTTTAGCAAGCATTATTTCTCACCTTCCATTCGTCCATCTCTCTTATGATTTCTTCCTTCGCCTCTGCACGTCCAGAACCAAAAGGACCAGTCCTGAGCTGATTTAGAGAATTCCATACATTTGCCTTTGCTTCTCTGGCGGTTTCCTCATCAATTTTTCCAAGGGCTGCAGCCGCTGCAATTCCTGCAAGCTTGCCTTCTTCAATTGCAGAGGAAGCCTCTTCCACGCCCGCCGAATCACCTGCTACATAGATGCCATCTTTCGTTGTCATCATATCTCTATCATGCATGGGGACTTGCGCGCCCAGTCTTCCGGCATTAATAAATGTAACATCCGCCATAGACGGAAGTCCGATATCCGGCGTCAGTCCAACTGCGATTCCAATGGTGTCACATTCTATAAACTGTTCCGTACCTTTGATGGGCTGGAATTTTTCATCCACTTCGGCAATAATCGCCCCTTTTACCCCGCTTAAATCTTCATTCGGCACAGCTTTTAGCACAGTATGGCCTGTGTACATCGGTACTCCAGCTCTTCTAACCTTTGCAGAATGTACTCCGTAACCGCCCACTGTAGGCGCTGCTTCCACAATCCCAGCCACATCGGCACCTGACTGGAGAAGCTGATAGGTAACAATCAGTCCTACATTACCCCGATCCAATCATCAGAACCTTGCTGCCTACCGGAACTCTATGCACGTTAATCATAGTCTGGATTGCGCCTGCCCCTACTACTCCCGGAAGCGTTCCATCCCGGAAAAGCAAGGGATTTTCGGATGCCCCGGTAGCCATGATTACTTTTTTCGGGTGTACGATCATACCCTTTTCACCGTTTACAGCAAGAGCCACCCCTTCATCATTTGGGATAAATGCCGTAAGCCACCGTGTCCAGCATTACCTCCACTCCCAGTTTTTCCACTTCCTTCTAACTAGTTCTGTACCTATATCTATACTCTGACCCCTGCTTTGTGTCGTCTGGAGCCGAAAAACTTATGTATCTGCTTAAACAGCTGTCCGCCTGGCTTGCTGTTTTCATCAACCACCAGCACTTCCGCGCCGTATTTTGCTGCTTCTATAGCAGCAGAAAGCCCTGCCGGTCCTGCGCCAATAATCAATATATCAAAAACATCTTTCATTTTGACTCCTCCCATTTTCCAAGGCCGTCCTGTGTCTCTACAACCATTCCATCTTCCACAGGGGTGATACAGGTACGCACATTCGGATCTCCGTTTACTGTCATAACGCAGTTCGTGCATCGGCCAATGCCGCAAAAATACCCTCTAGGTTCGTGTTTCTTGGCACTGATATTCTGAACCTTAATGCCATTTGCCAGAAGAGCTGATAAAATCGGCTCGCCCTCCTTTGCGGAAATCTTCTTTCCGTCTACTGTAATCTGGACTTCTTTTCCTTTTTCCAGATCACCCAAAATAATATGATTTTCTATTCTGGACATTTCGTATCCTCCCAACTAATCCATATCTCTATCCATGAACTTTAAAATATTCTTCTCCATTCATACACTGAATCGCATGCGCCGCTACTGCAGGTCCTATCGCATATCCGCAGAAACCTGTGACCGCGTAATAGATTCCCGGATATTTTTCTACCTCTCCTATATAGGGAAGCCTCTCCGGCGTGAATCCCTCAAACCCTGACCAACTACGCAGGATATTAAGTTTTTTTAGCGAAGGGATGATATCCTGTGCCTCCCTTACATTGAAGCACAAGCCATTGATAGATACATCTTTTCTGTCACTTGTTGCCAGGTCGCCATATCCTTCTCTTCCCCCTCCGATTAAGAAGGAGCCTTCTGCCGTCTGTTTCATAGTCATTGTTGGAGTTGTTATCGTATAATCAACAAAATGCGGCGCCTTTTCTGTAACGGTTATCATATTATGCTTTTCTTCAAGTTCGATATGCACGCCCAGAGGATCTAGAAGTCGTGGCGAACGGATGCCACATGCAACCAATATCTTATTTGCCTGGAAAACCTCATTTTCAGAATAGGCCATATATCCTTTTCCATCAGCGGCAGGCTCTATCTTTGTAATAATCTGATGATCAAAAAATTCGGCCCCAAGTTTTTTAGCCGCCATGAGTATGCTTACTCCTGCCTTTAATGGATTGGAGTATCCGGACATCGGGCTGAAGTTTGCTGCAATCACATTGTCACAAATATATGGTACTTTCGCAGAAACCTCTTCTTTATTCAGACGTTGTACAGGAAGGCCATTCTTTTCAAATCTCTCTTCCTGCTCATCTAAAAGATGAAGGTCTTCTTCCCTAAGGATGCAGTACAGTCCGCCTGTCCGATGATACCCAACGTCTATCCCTTCTTCATTTTGAAACTTATTCCAAAGTTCTGCAGATAATTTATGTAAAGGCAGGGATCTTGGCGGCTGCTGGAGAAGTTCCAGCCCGCCTGCATTTACCCCTGATGCCTCGTTGCAGGGATAGGTCCTGTCAACAATCATCACCTTTTTATTCTCTTTTGCCAGGAAATATGCCGTGCTGCACCCAACAATCCCTGCGCCGATAATCAAATATTCTGTGTATTTCACAAGAAACTCCTCCTTTTACTCCTTAGACAGTGCCACAATGTCGCTCCAGTCAAGCACAAGTTTTTTCTCCTCATCACTTAATCCATAGCGTGGACGTCTGCAGATTCCTTCCTCAAATCCATACACTTCCTCCAGGATATATTTCACTGCCTGGGTCGGTTTCGGGAACCTTTCCGTCATATTTACTACCGGATAGAGTTTTTTATAAAGTTCCAGCCCTTTTGCGAAATCTTTCTCCACAATCATTGCCTTGTGGAATTCTGCGGATAATTTTGGAAGAATATTAGCGGTCATACTAATCCATCCGATCGCGCCAGTCGCATAAGCCTGATACAGCAGATAGTCGCATCCGCAAAGTACCGCCTTCTCTTCCTCTGCTTTCTCAGCCTCAAATATGTAGTCTGTCATAACATCAATCGTCATAGATGCATCTTTGACAATTTTCACATGATCCAGTTTGTACAGTTCCTTCATGGTCTCAGTAGCGATAGGGCTGCTGCAATGCGGATTGTTATATACCATAATATCCAGCCCGGAATGGTCATTGATATATTCATAGTGTTTATATATTTCTTTCTGATCCATTCGGTAGTAGAAAGAAGGAAGCACCATGGCAGCATCCGCTCCTGCTTCACGGGCATTCTCCATAAGTTCAACAACATCCTCCACGCGTTCCCTGGAAGCGCCAACGATAACAGATGCCCCTTTTCCTTTTTACATATGGCACCATCTCGCGGACATACGTTTTTATGTTCCTCCAAGGTCACGCTCTGGTATTCGCCGGCTGCCATCAGTACGCCCACGCCGTCGATGCCCTGGCTGATCATCCAGTCTGCATGCTTTTTTGCGGTTTCAAAGTTAAAACTTCCATCTTCATTAAATGGTGTCACCATTGCTGGATATACGTGTGCAAACTTATTCATTTTCATTTCTCCTTATCATTTCTTTTTATTTTTTAATTACCTGGCACTTTTTCTATACTTTCTCAAAACTGTCTATATTCTCACTACCGGAAACTGCTGTCTTCATAAAATACCTTCAATCCATTCTGCAGTTTCATCGTCTTTTCAAACAATTTGTCATATGCTTCTTTTACATTTTCATTTGGGGCAAAAGAAGCATCCGCCTTCACAATAGCATCCGCCGCCTCTTCCGGAGACGTCCATATGCCGGATGCCACTCCCGCAAGAATTGCCGCCCCAAGACACGCAGAACTTTCCGTTGTGGACATGATACTAATTGGTACGCCTGTGGCATCTGCTTTCATCTGACACCATACATCGCTTTTGGAGCCTCCGCCCAAGGCAATGATCTGTCTTACCTCAACACCTAATGGCTCCATTGCCTCAATCATTCTCCTTAAGACCATCGCAATACTCTCCATCAGTGCACGGGCAAAATGCGCTTTCCCATGAGCCAGCGTAATGCCAAAATATACGCCTTTCTGATTATTATCCGTATCCGGCGGCCCTGAACCTTGAAGATGCGGGATCATAATCAGCCCGTCACTTCCCGGGGCGATCTTCTCCACTTCTTTTCCTATCTGATCAAATGCGGCCTCTCCACCCCCTGCCTCGATATTTTTTTCAATCTCGCAAAAGATATCCCGGAACCATTTCAAAACCATTCCTCCGCTTGAAAATGCATGAAGCATGTATTTCCCCGGAATAGCACTTGCAAAACAAGGCATCTGCATGGAAGGATCCAGTGTAAGTTTATCTACGATAGCCACTGTGGATAAATTAGAACCTGTGCAGTCGGAAAATGTTCCTGGCCTTACGTTTCCAACGCCCAGAGCGCCACATGCCTGGTCGAGCGCCCCAATATTGACGGTTGTTTTTGTACTCAGTCCGAACATGGCAGCGCCTTTTGGCGTAATCTGTCCCACACACTCGCCCTGTTTTAAGACTTCCGGCAACTGGCTTTCATTGATTCCTAATAAGTCCATCATTTCCGGCCAGTATTTCCGAGTATTAATATCCCAATACATAGTCGTACACAGAATCGAATCCTCGCAGGCCATTCTTCCGGTTAGGAGATAACTAAAATAGCCTTTTAACTGTACATATTTACATGTCTTTTCATATGTCTCAGGCTCATTCTTTTTAAGCCACAGAATTTTTGCTGCAGGCCAGATCGCGTCCATGCCGGGCTGACCGGTATGCTCCTGGATCTTTTTTCGGCCAATTCGTCTTCTCAATATACTCGGCCTCTTTTGGTTGCCCGGATGTCCAGCCATACAATGGCTGGCCGGAGCGGATGATTATTTTCATCCAGGCAGATGGTCGTCTCCCCCTGGGCAGACATCCCCAGCGACACAATCTCATCTGGAGTGACTGCTGCCCTCTCCATTGCTGATTTTGCAGCGGAGATAAACGTATCTACATATACTTGCGCATCCAATTCTGCATAGCCAGGATGCGGCGTATCAGGAGTATACTCTACAGTCTTGGAACCGCATTCCTTCCCCTTGTCATCAAATACTGCTGCCTTAATTGCCGTTGTTCCAAGGTCTATACCAAGAATATAACTCATGTACCCTCCTCCTTTCTTAATACGAGCGGATATTCCGCTTTTGATTCATTGTTATTCCTTGAGGTAATCAAGTACGTATTCCAGATTTTCACGGAACGTACCGCCTTTTACAAAATTACCATTAAACAGCGCGCTTCCCATAGTATACTCGGCAACGCCAGCTTTTTTCATGGCTTCCATACGCTCGGCATTGCCTATGCTGCCCGCTATGCACACCTTATCCGCGCCGACTGCATCAACAACTGCTTTTATAAGCTCGATTGGGTCGCCGTCCGCATAGCGGTATGCAGTGAGGTCTACACCGGCTGCTCCGGATTCGATGGCTTTTTTTGCCGAGGCCGTCACCGACTCGATGGAGCCTTTCAGTTCTACCGGGCTGCCCCCCACATCTCCTGCAAATGGATAGTATTTCAAATTATGCGCCTTAGCGTATTCAAGCACAGAGTCAAATGGCAAAGTCCCGGTCAGATAGTCGAATCCGCATTCGTATGCAAGTTTTGCACCTTCTAGACACCCTTCTTCTGTATAGGTAACTACTTCTATGTATGTTTCTTTACCTGCATCTTTCATTTTTTTTGCAAGTTCTATCATCCTATCCTTTTCCAGGCCAACATCCTTAAATCCCCACTTTTTTGCAGGAAGGTCTTTACATTCCTCAAAAATTTCCTCTGCATCGGGTACCGTGATATCGTTGTTGGTTAACATTATAATCATTTCTGGTTTCATTTTCTACCTTCTTTCTATGATTCAGATGGAGCCAAACTCCAGGTAACAACACAAGCCTCTGTTCCGATATTCGTCAACTGGTGAGGCTCGCCAGGAGGGATAATCTGAGCATCGCCTTCCCTGAGATCGTAAAGCTTATCCCCGCATCTGAGGAGTACATGGCCCTTTGCCACATAAAACACTTCGTGCGAATCCTTGTGCCCATTGTCAACCGCTCCCGTCTGTCCAGGCTGCAGTTCAGATGTGCCAAAAGTAATTTTTTCTGTGTGAAAATATTCCCGGCATACCTCCACTCCTTCTAAAAAAATATTGGCTTCTGAAGGCTTTACTATTTTTGTATCCATACTTGTTTCTCCTTCCTTTCATTTTCTAATTCAATATTAGCGCTTTTTCTAATTGTTTTCAATCGTTTTTTGTTATATCAATCAATTTTGTTGGATTTTATCAAATAATATTCATCGTTTTTGTGTATATTGACTGCTACAATCATTGTTTATCATCGTTTTCGCCAATTTTTTTACAAATCTTCCTTTAACCACTTGTTTTGGAATGCGTAATGAATTATAATAGTATCAAATAATGGAAAAGGAGGAAAAACGATTGTCAAGGACATCAAACGGCCGCTTTTCAGAAGAGCGGGAACATGTCATTATGGAACTTTTACAGCAAAATGGGAGGATCACTGTCGATGAGATTACCGAAGCATTAGGCATATCTTCATCAACTGCCCGTCTGCAGCTCCAGAAAATGAACGACAAAGGCATGCTTCTTCGGACTCATGGCGGCGCGGTAAAGATTGACCATCCACAGCCTCCAAACAACGAAAATTTTTATGGCGGCATCACAAATCTGGAAAAGAAAATGCAGATTGCCCAGGCCGCAGCGGATACGATTAAGGATGGGGATTTTATCGCGCTCAGCAGTGGCACAACCACCTTTTTGCTGGCTACCATGCTCCACAATAAAAAGAATCTGACAGTAGTGACCGATTCTGTTCCCATCGCCTATGAACTAGTATTTGACCGCAATATCCGGTTATATATATGTGGCGGAGAAGTCCAGCATAGAAACGGCGCCTGTCTGGGTCCAACCGCCGAAGACTTTCTCACCAGCCTAAGAGTAGACAGATCCTACTGCAGCGTGGATTCTATTGATTTGGATTTTGGGATCACTTCGATAGACCTTGATCCAAGATCTGAGCGGGCATTGTGCCACTGTGGGAAAAAATGTTATATATTGGCGGACTCCACAAAATTCCGTGTGAAGCCTTTTATTGAAAAGATAATAGGTCTTGAAGAAATCTCTTACTTGATCTCGGATTCCTCATTAGACCAGAAGTATATTGATCATTTAAAAAAGGTGGGCGTTCACGTGATTATTGGAACGGAAACTATGCAAGGAGAAGCATAGCCTATACAAAAGTAGCGGCGAAGTCTGGATAACTTCGCCGCTACTTTGTTTTCTTTATGCACGCCGTAACTACGGCGCTTTTTTTTAGTGGACCTGGCGGGAGTTGAACCCGCGTCCGAAAGCCCATCCATCAAAGCATCTCCCATCACAGTCATTATATTGACATTCCCTCCATCAGCCGCCTAATGACAGGCTGCCGACTTTAGTAGCTTCATAAGTTCTTCCATTCCCTCAAAGCTTTGGAAACGAAGTGCTCCGCCTGTTTGAAGCCGGTGACCCAGACGGCGGAAGATCCGGGGCCGACTGCCGCCTAATT
>ENA-OQHL01001733-OQHL01001733.1-human-gut-metagenome-genome-assembly--contig:-NODE-1733-length-10333-cov-3.936900_pt1 | contig 10333 bp, 7 predicted proteins | sample MGYA00242565_ERZ504723 | MGnify/ENA primary metagenome ERZ504723 (study PRJEB26092, sample SAMD00036211) | human gut metagenome | host: Homo sapiens | study: EMG produced TPA metagenomics assembly of...
AAAAAAATCATCTGTTTAATACAAATGATTTTCCTGTCATTTCTAACTGTCAAAAAAATATGGAAGTTGTCAAGGTTAATGACATCCTTTATTTTATATATAAGAATATAATTGTATAGACTTTCAAATGATTTAGAGAATAAATTACATTATTTCTATTTATTAAAAGAAATAATGTAATTTATTTACAAAAAAAGATGATTTGCATCATCCTCTTTATCTATATTATTAAAAGATAATATTTTATTATATGATTTAGTCTAAAATTGGGAAGTTACGATTTATACGTAAAAGGGATATAACAACATTATCTTTTAATACCAAAATTATTTATCTAATTGATAAAATGAATCAATTCCTCCATAAACACTTTGTCTATCTAATTCATCTTCAATTCTTAATAATTGATTATATTTAGCAATACGGTCTGTTCTTGAAGCAGAACCTGTTTTAATTTGTCCAGCATTTGTTGCTACAGCAATATCAGCAATTGTTGTATCTTCAGTTTCACCAGATCTATGAGAAACAACAGCAGTATAGTTTGCTTTTTGAGCCATTTCAATAGCTTCTAATGTTTCTGTTAAAGTACCAATTTGATTAACTTTAATTAAAATAGAGTTAGCTGTTTTCTTTTCAATACCTTGTTGTAAACGTTTTGTATTTGTAACAAAAAAATCATCTCCAACTAATTGTACTTTTTTACCTAATTTTTCAGTTAAATATTTCCATCCATCCCAATCATCTTGATCAAGACCATCTTCAATAGAAATAATTGGATATTTTTCAACTAATTCTGCATAAAAATCAACAAGTTCTTTAGAAGTAAATGTTCTATTGCCTTCACCTGGTAAAATATATTGACCATCTTTATAGAATTCTGAACTAGCAACATCCATTGCAAGTTTAACATCTACGCCTGGTTTATATCCTGCTTTTTCAATAGCCTCAATAACTGTTTGAATAGCTTCTTCATTTGATTTTAAGTTAGGAGCAAATCCCCCTTCATCACCAACAGCAGTATTTAATCCTTTATCATGTAATACAGCTTTTAAATTATGGAATACTTCAGCCCCCATACGAATTGCCTCTTTAAATGTAGGAGCTGAAACTGGCATAATCATAAATTCTTGGAAATCAATGTTGTTATCAGCATGTGCCCCACCATTGATAATATTCATCATTGGTGTAGGAATAATATGAGCATTTGCTCCACCAATATAACGATATAATGGCATACCTAAAGAATCAGCGGCACATTTAGCAACCGCAAGAGAAACACCTAAGATAGCATTTGCTCCTAATTTTCCTTTATTATCAGTACCATCTAAATCAATCATTGCTTGATCGATTTCTCTTTGAGCAAAGACATCATATCCTAATAATTCAGGAGCAATCACTTCGTTTACATTTTTAACAGCTTGTAAAACACCTTTACCTAAATAACGTGATTTGTCTCCATCTCTTAATTCTACTGCTTCATAAATTCCTGTAGAAGCTCCACTTGGTACGATTGCTCTACCAAAAGCTCCACATTCACTTCTAACTTCAACTTCAACAGTTGGATTTCCACGAGAGTCTAATACTTCGCGTGCTTTAATACTTTGAATTAAATCCATTTTAATACTTCCTTCTTTCATTTTTGTTTTGTTTGTGATTTTTGTTTGTGATCTGGTATCAATAAAAAATGATTTATTAACACAAAGTTAGCTGTAACTAACTGTCTATAAGTTAGCATACACTAACCTTATGTGTCAACCCTTTTTGACTACTTTTTTTCAACTTCAAATACTATTTTGTCCCTTTTTTTATAAAATATTCTTTGATAGATACAAAAAAATTCCTTTTTTCATTTATTTATCTTTCTTGTTTCATTGACTTTCTTTAATCGACACTTTATAATTTGTTCAGGTGAATTCCTTCACCTGAAGGAAGAAATTTATGTAGTTTTACGTTATTTCTTTTTTAATGTTTGTGATCATTAATGTGATGAAAGGAGAAAATAAAAAATGATTTATTCACATGAAGTTGAAGAAATGTGCACTGTAAATCGTGGTGCATCACACGGATGTGCTCCTATTCCTGAAGAAGGAAAATGGGTATATTCAAGAGAAATCAAAGATATTTCTGGTTTAACACATGGTATTGGTTGGTGTGCTCCACAACAAGGTGCATGTAAACTTACTTTAAATGTTAAAGAAGGTATCATTGAAGAAGCATTAATTGAAACTGTTGGATGCTCAGGTATGACTCACTCTGCTGCTATGGCTAGTGAAGCATTAGTTGGTAAAACTTTATTAGAAGGTTTAAATACTGACTTAGTTTGTGACGCTATTAACACAGCTATGAGAGAATTATTCTTACAAATCGTTTATGGACGTACTCAATCAGCATTCTCTGAAGGTGGATTACCTGTAGGTGCTGGTCTTGAAGACTTAGGTAAAGGTTTAAGATCAATGGTAGGTACATCATACTCTACTAAATTAAAAGGACCTCGTTACTTAGAATTAACTGAAGGTTACATTACTCGTATCGCTTTAGATACAAATGATGAAATTATCGGTTACGAATTCGTTAACTTAGGTAGAATGATGGAAATGATTAAAGATGGAAAAGATGCTAATGAAGCTTTAGAAGCTGCTAAAGGTAACTATGGTAGATTCAACGATGCTGCTAAATACATCGATCCAAGAAAAGAATAATAGGAGGATACGAAAAAATGGCATTATTTGAAAGTTATGAAAGAAGAATTGATCAAATTAACGCTGCATTAGCTAAATATGATATCAAATCAATCGAAGAAGCAAAAGCTATTTGTGATGAAAAAGGTATCAACGTTTATGATATCGTAAAATCTACACAACCAATTTGTTTCGAAAACGCTTGTTGGGCATATACAGTTGGTGCTGCTATGGCAATTAAAAATGGTGATACTAAAGCAGAAGATGCTGCTAAAACAATCGGTGTTGGTTTACAATCATTCTGTATTCCAGGATCTGTTGCTGATGATCGTAAAGTAGGTTTAGGTCATGGTAACTTAGGAGCAATGTTATTAAATGAAAATACTCAATGTTTCGCTTTCTTAGCTGGACATGAATCTTTCGCTGCTGCTGAAGGTGCAATCAAAATCGCTGAAAAAGCTAACAAAGTTAGAAAAAATCCATTAAGAGTTATCTTAAATGGTTTAGGAAAAGATGCTGCTAAAATCATCTCAAGAATCAATGGTTTCACTTATGTAGAAACTCAATTCGATTATTTCACTGGAGAAGTTAAAGAAGTATCTAGAACTGCTTATAGTGATGGTCCACGTGCTAAAGTTAACTGCTATGGTGCAGATGACGTACGTGAAGGTGTTGCTATCATGCATAAAGAAGGTGTAGATGTATCAATCACTGGTAACTCTACTAACCCTACTCGTTTCCAACATCCTGTTGCTGGAACATATAAAAAAGAATGTATTGAACAAGGTAAAAAATACTTCTCAGTTGCATCTGGTGGTGGAACTGGACGTACTTTACATCCTGATAACATGGCTGCTGGTCCTGCTTCATATGGTATGACTGATACTATGGGACGTATGCATAGTGATGCTCAATTCGCTGGTTCTTCATCAGTTCCTGCTCACGTAGAAATGATGGGATTAATCGGTATGGGTAACAACCCAATGGTTGGAGCTACTGTTGCTGTTGCTGTTGCAATTGAAGAAGCTTGTAAATAATTAGGATTTTCCGAATTATTTGAAAAACCTCGATAAAATCGAGGTTTTTTTGTTTGCTGATGATTATTTGATTTCTAAAAAATATAAAAGAACTTAGTGGGATTTTATGAAACTTCTAAAGATTTTCTCGGTTACTAACACGTTACTAACAGGTTACTAACACAATTACTAACAAATTACTAACACGTTACTAACAAATCAAATTCTAAATAACTCACATTTTATCGATATTTTTTTAATTGTTGATAAAACTGGTTGGGGCATAGTGGGAGCTTTTGAGACTTACTAAATTGTTTCCAGTTACTAACACATTACTAACAAATCAAATTTTATACTCCCCTTTTACATAGTTTGATTGAAACAATCTTGACTATGTAGAAAGGAGAGTTTTTTATGCCCAAAAGCAAAGTAATTGCGATTACCAACCAGAAAGGAGGTGTAGGAAAAACTGTTACCTCTGTTTCCTTAGGTGCTTGCCTTGCAAGAGATAAAAAGAAAGTCCTCATTGTTGACTTTGACCCACAAGGAAGCTTGACAAAAGGTTTAGGTTATCGTGACTCTAATTCCTATCCTTACAGTATCAAGGATGTCTTATTTAATGAAATAAATGAAACTTCTATGAACTATAAGGATGCCGTCATTCATACAAATGAAAGTTTTGATCTGCTACCTGCTAATATTTCTCTTTCAGGTGCTGATATCCAACTTTCAAATGTCATGAGTCGAGAAACAATCTTTAAAAGAGTTATCGATACACTCAAAGATGATTATGATTATGTTTTGATTGACAGCAACCCTGCTTTAAATCTATTTACAATCAATGGATTGGTTGCTGCTGACAGTGTCATTATTCCAGTTCAGGCTGAACCATATGCCTGTGATGGTTTAAATGACCTACTTCATACGATTGCAACTGCTAAAAAACAAATCAATCCAAATTTAAAGATTGATGGAATACTCATTACAATGACAGATGCAAGAACAAATCTATCAAAGCATATTGCTAATGAAGTTCGTGAAAATTATGGACAGCATATCAGAGTATTCAAAACTGAAATACCTCGTGTCGTTAAGACTAGCGAAGCATCGTTAAGCGGTCAAAGTCCTGTCAAGTATGCTCCTAACAGCGAGTCTACCCTCGCCTATCAACGTTTAGCAAAGGAGGTCGAACAAATTGACAAAACCATTGCCAAAAATAAACACGAGTTCTCTCGATGATCTCTTTACCACAGAAGAACAACGTCAAGATGCAAAACTTGAAAAAGTCATCAAGATACCAATTGATGATATTGCAGATTTCAAAAAACATCCATTCAATGTTAGATTAGATGAAGAAATGGAATCGTTAATAAAAAGCGTTCAAGAAAATGGTATTTTAGTTCCTGTTCTTGTCCGTCCAAATCAAAAAGGTAATGGATATGAAATGGTATCCGGACACAGACGTAAGTTTGCCATGATTCAAAATGGTGCAACTGAAATAGATGCAATCGTTCGTGACCTAGATGATGACCAAGCAACAATAATTATGGTCGATTCCAATATTCAAAGGGAAAATATTCTTCCTACTGAACGAGGATTTGCCTATAGGATGAAACTAGATGCCATGAAACGCCAAGCAGGTAGACCTTTAAAAAATGCGTCCCAAGTTGGGACAAATATTCGTTCTGATCAATTACTTGCCGATGAAATCGGTGAAAGTAGAAATCAGATACAAAGATATATCAGACTCACTTATCTTGTTAAACCATTGAGAGATATGGTCGATGGAATAAGTGAAGACGGGTTCAAAATTGCATTGAATCCAGCATATGAATTATCATTTTTAAAAATTGATGAACAAAATGATTTGGTTCAATGTATTCAAGATACACTAGCGACACCATCTCTTGCACAAGCTCAGGAACTTAAACGATTAAGTCAAAAGAATGAACTTGATGAAGATAAAATAGTAGACATGTTAATGGATGTCAAACCAAATCAAAAAGAAAAACTCAGTCTCAAGATGGAGGAAATCAACAAATACTTTCCAAAATCTTATACACCGATGCAAAAGAAAGATATTATCATAAAATTGCTGGGTGATTGGGCAAAAAGAAAAGATAAATCAATGGAAAGATAACAAATGTACGAATTTTTTAATTGTACATGTGACATTTTTTAACTCTCAGTAGCTTTGAAAATGTCCAAAAAAATTCCATGATTTACCGTACACTTGGGGAATGTACGTTCTTTGCATCCAAAAACGTGACTGTGTTTTCCCCCTAAAACCCCCTTTCCTACTTACCGGAAAGAATGTTTAATATGAGTAGAAGTATAAAAAAATAAGTTATAATTGTTATTTATATTAGAATATATAAAGTGTCATACATTCGTTATTTAAAACTAATAGAAGTAAAATCAAATTAGAAAAAAAGAAACGAAATGGAGATGAAAAAAATGAAAAATAAAATCATTTTAAGTGCAGTATTTAGTTTGTTAGTAATATGTAATGCTTTACCACTTCACAATTCTAACAATGATCTAAAGAATGAACAGACAGTTCAAATCAGTCATAAGAAAAAAATCAGTAATAAAACTAAGAAATCACAAACGAAAAAAAAGAAAGTATTCCTGCTGAAAAGACTGAAACTGGAGAAATTACTTTAGAACAAAATTTAGAAGAAAATGATAATACATCAAAAATTGATGTAACTAACATAAATCAAGAAACGCCTTCCAATCCAAAACAAAAACAGACTAATAAAACAGAAACAAATACTTCAACTTCAAAAAATAAAGTAAATCAAACTCAACAAACGAAAGAAGCACAAAATCAAAATGAAAATAAGAATTCTAATATAATGACAAATCAGCCATCCGTTCCAAAAGAGAACGTTCCAACAAATGATACAGGTAATGTTTCTCAGGAAAAACCAAAACAGGATACTCCTCCATCACAAAAATATTACTTTGCAAAATGTGATTGTGGTTATATGGTAGAAAGTCATGTATCTATGGATGATGCAATCAATAAATTATTCGCTGCTGGTCATGGTAATTCATATGAACATTCAGGATATGTAGCAGGTGGAGATTTAGATTAACTTTTTAATAATCTACACACATTAGAACTTAATAAACGTATTGGACAGAAATACTCATTCTGTCTTTTTTTATTAAAAGAATTTAAAACGATAAACTATAAAAAAATCGAAAGGAATTGTTTAAAATGATTAATCAAAATTTTATAAAACGAATAAGTAAAATATTTTTGGTATTGACGATGATATTTTCTATGTGTTTTCCAACAGGAAATCAAAATATAGTTAATGCCTATGATGTAAATATTCCTCAGCAATTTACAAGAGTCAAAAGCATTAAGTATCCTGAGTGGTGGAGAAGAAAATGCCCTTCTATTTCTAAACAATGGTCAACTGTGATGTGTAAATACAAAGACAACTGGTCATATTGTTTAGAAGCAAGTAAACATACACCTGTTGCAGGTGCTTATACCTCTCAAGTAATTGAAAACAACGTAATGGTTAGAAAATTACTTTACTATGGATTTGGAGGTCCAGGTGCTAGTGATGCCAATGGCGGATTAGATGGCAATCCAAATGATGGCAAAGGATGTGGAGCATTAACTGATGATGGATTAGGTTATGAAGAAACTGCCTATCTTTATACACATGTTCTTCTAAGCCTTGCATACAGCGGTGATTTATGTGGCGCAAACATGGATGAACTTGAATCATTAGGTATTGGTCTTAAAGGTCTTTACAGTTACATTTCTTCTTTACCTGAACCTAGCAAAGCAAGTTTTAATGGTCAAACAAGAGCAACTTTTAAAGCAACATTTGATAAAACTACAAAGTCTCAAAAAACAAATACTGTTTCTTTTGATGGTGGAAGCAATTCAACAATCAATATTCCTCTTCAAAGCAACGTAACATTACACAATGTTTCTACTGGAACTAGTCAAACTGGTGGAACTGTTGTAGTACATGGTGGTCAAAGTTTTTATTTCACTGCTCCATGTAAAAACAGTCCAACTAATTATAAAACTGGTAACATTGCCGGAGAAAACTGTGCAAGATTTACAGCTCTAGCTATCGTACCCGGTGGAGATAAACAAACTCATGGTTCATGGGCTATGGATCCAGCCTATTTGGATTTAAATATCAACTGGTTGGACTTTGGAAGTATTGAAATCAATAAAACAAATACAAACAAAGATTTGATTGATGGAGCTGAATTTAATTTAAAATCAACTTCATACGATGGATACAATGAAAATGTCACAGTGAAAAATGGAAAAATAATTGTTGAAGATTTACTTGTTGGAACATACCAACTTAAAGAATTAAATGCGCCTGATGGTTATCTATTAAACACCGATACTTTTACTATTACTGTTGAAAAAGATAAAACGACTGTTCAAACAGTTATGGATCAAGAACCAACAGGAAAAATTGAATTACAAAAAGAAATTGACACGTCAAGAACAAATGGTTTATTAGGTGATGCAAATGCTAAAGATGTCACTTTCAAATTATATGCTAAAGAAAAGATCATGAATAAAGCAGGAACAGTTAAATTCTATGATAAAGATGAAGTTGTTTCTATTTCTAAAACTGATGAAAGCGGAAAAATCATTTGGGACAATCTTCCTCTTGGAAAATATTATATTCAAGAATCAAAATCTAATAATTCACTAGTCATCAATGATGAAAAGATTAATGTTTCTATTGATTACGAAGGTCAAACAGTTTCAAAAGTATCAAGAGATGCTAAAGGAACAAATCGTGTCAATAAGCAAAAAATCCAAGTATTTAAATCAGGAGAAAAAGATGGAATTTCCGGACTCGTTAAGGGTCTACAAGGTGCAGAATTTACTTTCCGTTTAAAAAGCGAAGTCGACCACGTTGGCTGGGATAATGCTACTGTATACGCCGTGATTACAACTGACTCAAACGGAAAAGCAAATACACCATACTTGCCTTATGGTAAATATATTGTTAGAGAAACAAAAACTCCTAAAGATTATATTACTGCTCCTGACTTTATGGTTTCCATTACTGATGATTACACTGAATATAAAGACGTGGAACAAGTTAAAAGAATCAATATCAACAACAGACCTTTTACTTCTCAATTAAAGATCATCAAAGTTGATAAAGAAACAGGAAAAACAGTTACATTGAATGGTGCTTCTTTTAAAATCAAAGATGCTCAAGGAAATTATGTAACTCAAAAAGTGTCAGGAAAAAAATATGACACATTTACAACTAACTCTAAAAATGTTGTTACTATAAAAGATACTGAAGAAGGAACTGTTACCCTTCCATTACAACTAGATGCAGGAACTTATACGATTGAAGAAATCAAAACACCAAAAGGATTCTTGGACTTAGATAATCCTATCCAATTTACAATTACAAATACTAGAGATTATGATAAAGACGAAGATGAAGATCCTATTTTAACAATCAAAGTTAAAAATGCTCAACCTAAAGCCGAAATCAAAATCAACAAAACAATTATTGATTTAGATACCGATAAAGACTTAGTAGACAGATCTGATCTTTCTAAAATCCAATTTGTATTGAAAGCCAAAGATGACATTTACAGTTCAATTGATGGCTCTCTTTTATTCAAAAAAGATCAAAATATTTCTTTAAAAGAATCAAAAGCAACATTACTTGCTGGTAAAGAAATCAAAGATGGATTATTTGCCCTATCAAATGATGGCCATTTAAAAATTACAAATTTACCAATGAGTTATACTGATTCTGCTTATTATTTACAAGAAGTAAAAACTATTGATGGATGCGTCTTAGATTCTAAAAAATATGATGTTACTTTCAAACAAACTGACACTAAAACTCAACTTTATTCTAAGACATTCAATATCGAAAATAAAACAACACATTTTGAATTTAATAAAACAGACATTACAGGTGATAAAGAAGTAGCAGGTGCTACATTAACAATCAAAGATGATCAAGGTAATGTCGTCGATGAATGGATTTCAAATGATAAAGCCCATTCTATTGAAGGACTAATTGTTGGAAAAACATATACTTTAACAGAAACAATTACAGCTAATGATTATGTTAAAGCTACAGATATTATTTTTACTGTTAAGAACTCTAGTGAACTAGAAACTGTAACTATGAAAGACAAACAAGTTGCTTTTTCAAAAACTGATATTACTGGCGAAAATGAAATTGAAGGTGCAACTATTACTGTAAGTGAAAAACAAAGTGGAAAAGTAGTTGATGAATGGGTTTCTGAAAAGAAAAAACATTTAATCAACGGTCTTGAAGAAGGAAAATCTTATATTCTTTCTGAAAAAATCTCACCTGAAGAATTTGTTAAATCTAGCGATATTGAATTTACAGTAACGAAAGAAAAAATCAATCAAAAAATTATCATGAAAGATAAACAAGTTTCTATTTCTAAATCAACAGTTAGTGATAAAGAAGTCGTTGGTGCTTTGATGCAAATCATTGACGAAGGCGGTAATGTGGTTGATGAATGGACTTCTGAAGGAAAAGTACATTTTGCAAATAATTTAGAAGAAGGAAAATCTTATATTTTACACGAAGACTTATCCCCTCTTGGTTTAAACTTAGC
>ENA-OQHL01001736-OQHL01001736.1-human-gut-metagenome-genome-assembly--contig:-NODE-1736-length-10326-cov-6.386705_pt1 | contig 10326 bp, 6 predicted proteins | sample MGYA00242565_ERZ504723 | MGnify/ENA primary metagenome ERZ504723 (study PRJEB26092, sample SAMD00036211) | human gut metagenome | host: Homo sapiens | study: EMG produced TPA metagenomics assembly of...
CAACGGTCAGGCGGTACTGCTCGATCTGCTCGCCGCCCTTGCCGATGACGACGCCGGGGCGGGCGCAGTGCAGGTAGATGCGAACCTTGGCATTGTCGCGCTCGATCTCGATCTTGGGGATACCGGCCCTTTTACTCAGGCTGAAATGGACGAGTATAATGCAACTATAGATGGCGATTATAAACTTTTAGCTCCGGAATACTATGATATGCCTGCTACAGTAGCCTTTGAGGATGGTGTCGAATATAGAAATGTAGATGTGGTATTCAAAGGAAATATGAGTGAACTGGCTAAGACCGGCGAGTATATGCTCCCCATTCGTTTAGAAGCTGATAATGGAACGGTGAATGATAACAAAAATATCATTTATTTCAAGCCGAACATCATCGTACCTAGCATCATTACGGATCCTACGGGGGTTCATGTAATCAGAATGGAAGAGGGTAAGAGAGAGAAACAAAGTTTTGAGCTTGCTTTCTATTTAGACGTGAAAAATGAGTGGGATCTCAAATTGAGAATAGAGAACAACGAAGATGAGTTGGAAAAAGCTGTAAGGCAATATAATGAAACGATGGGAGTTGATTATCTTCTTTTACCTAAGGAAAATCGTTCGTTTGAATCAACAATACTTTTTCCTGCAGGCGAGGCACTTGCTTCCTCTTTTGTGGAGGTGAATAATAATAATCTCATGATGGATGATTACCTGCTTCCAATTATTCCGAAAAAGGTGGTGGGTATGCCGTTTGATGTAAGAGAAGCAATCTGTTACATTCATGTGATGGTTACCGGTGAATTGAAATTAATTTCTTTGGCTGATGATATGTTGAGTTCCAATAGTATACATCCTGGTCAACCACTCAGAAATATGCTTGATAATGATATTAAAACATATTATGAATCTATTTGGACAAGCAATACAGACCCTAAGCATGATTCGAAATATGGTGTGTATATAGATATTGACGTATCTGATGTTACTCCTATGATAGAGAAGCAAATTAAGATTGATTATTCGACTAGAGAGTATGCAAATGCTGTACCTAATCAGATTATTCTTTATGTAGGAACGAGTGTGGATAATTTGAGAAAAGTGGGTGAGTTGAGTGCAACGAAAAATAATTTGCCTAAAAAAGGTGGAGTTTGGACAGATGACTCTGAACAAAATGTAGATATGCCTCAATTCTCGGTAGGACGTCAAGAGATATCTTTAATTCGTGTCTCTTTCTTGTCTAGTGCTAATGGTACACAAATTAAAAACCTGACACAATCCGGAGCCATAAGTGGAGACCAAAACTCGGTCGCAATATCAGGATTTAGATTGTATGGTAAATAATTGTGAAGGAATAAAAACGAAAATATATGGAAGCTTTAATGAAAAATATATGGAGAATCATTCCCGTGCTACTATTATCTGTAGCAATGGCAGGTTGTAGTGACGATGATGATACAACTTCGTCATTCTTCGAACTTTCTTCAACGGATTTGGAATGTAACAGTAATAATGTTATCGATGTTGTAGTACCTATAGAGGGCCAGACATATAAGTTGACTGTAAAATCTTCTGTGGATGTAATTTGGACAACTAAGCTTGAAGGTGGCAGTTGGATAGTAGCCACACCTGTGACTAAGCAAAGTGGGGACGGAGAGATTTTGATTGTTGCATCGAGCAACCCGACTAATATAAAAAACAGAGTAGCTACAGTGACTATTAGAAACAGTGTTAACGACGAGATTTATAGATATGCGTTTACACAGTCGTATGATCCGAATCAAATGGCGCAAAAAGAAGAATTATATGCTTACATTCATTATAATGAGGACAGATATAACAAAGAAGAACTTATTTATACTACTTCTATAAATAAGGTAGAGGGTAATGTTTCAATTTCTTCACTTGGCCAAGAAGAACTGGATAAATATAATGAGGATAATCTCACTCTGTATAAACTTCTCCCTACTGATTGCTATACTTTGCCAAATTCGATAAGTTTTGATGGAGAGGTATCTGCCTTATTGGATATTAAATTCAATAAGAAAACAGGAGATTTGAGTACAAGTGAAGAGTATATGTTGCCCATAATAGTTTCTGTAGATGATAGAAAGGCTGAATTGATTTGGTTGGTAGTGAACATATACGATCGGAATATCTCAAGGAGCGTGAAACAATTTGATTTTTATAATGCCAATCAGGATATCACTACCTTATTGACAATTAATAAAGAAGAGGGTGAAGTGACTCTTTCTGCATTCACAGAAGAGGAACTGAACGCACATAACTCTTTGTATGGTACAAGCTACATGTCTATTCCTGAAGATTATATTGTAATGCCTGCTTCTGTTGATTTTGATGATTCGGATCTGTCGAAAGATGTAAAAATAACATTTAAAAAAGAAGTAGGAGAGTTGGATGAGGATAAAGAATATGTTTGGGGTATTCGTGTTTATGTAGATGGTTTCCCTGTCTCTGAAATCTTTATGAAACCTCGTATTGCAACTCCTGTTGTTACTATGGAGTCGAAAGAGTACAAGCATATTCTTATTTTGGACCAAGGAGAGAAAAAGGCATCTTACGGTTTTAATCTTTCTCTTGATGTAATCAATCAGTGGGAATTTACGGTGGAATTTGAAGAGAACGAAACTGCTTTGAAAGCTGCGGTTGATAAATATAATGCGGATAAAGGTACTTCCTATACATTATTACCCAAAGGCAACTGCGTTTTATCATCTTCCGAATTTACACAGGAAGATAATGAGAAATTAGTGACTGCTACATTGTCAGGGGATGGTTTGACTTTAGATAAGGATTATTTGTATCCGATTATTCCAATTGGATGTGGTAATAGTCCTTTCGAAGTCAAAGAAAAGATAACCTATGTTCACGTGATTATGGAAACAAAAGTGGAGTCGATCAGTGACTTGAGAAGTATAAATCTAGAAGCGAATATGCTAAAGGCAAGTGCTACTGACGGAGGCAATAATGTAGGTAATCTACTTGCATATAATAATTATTGGCAATCCATTTGGTCACCTAACGGAGGTAAAAACGATCCTAAAATAGATCCGGTATATGGCGTGTATCTCGATATTGATTTCTCAAATAAACCTCTTTCCCAAGCATTCTCATTCAACTATTTGCCGAGGAATTGGCCTAATGCTGTTCCTAATGAAATTGTTGTTTATGCTGGAACAAGTAATGATGATTTGAAGAAGATTGGAGAATTGAAATATGAGGATAACCAACTGCCGTTTGCAGACAAAACTTGGATTGGTCGTGTCAGCGAAGAAGATTTGTCCAAATTGTCACTTTACAGTTTGAAAGAGAGTGGAGCGACTTTGGTACGATTGTCATTCATATCTAGTCGTGATAAGACTTATAGTAACAATAGTGTAAAGAATATATTGGGTTATGATTATACGAAGTGGAATAATAGTGGTGATTACCCGTGCGTTGCCCTTCAACAGTTGAAGATATATGGTAAGTGATAAATTTTATAAGATCAAATCATAAAAGAAACAAATATGAATATTTTAAAATGGATGTGGAAGATTCTTCCTATAATGTTATTAGCAGTTAATGCAACAGCTTGTAACGATGATGACGATAGCGGAAAGAGAGAAAGGCCACTTACTTTTGAAGTGACCTTCTTGAGCTTGGTTTGCAATTATACCCGACCGGTTGTTGTAAATGCTCCTTTTACTGGTAAAGATTATCACTTGACGGTTACAGCTTCACCGGAAGTGACGTGGAAAGTGGAAGTGGTAAGTGGAGATTTGGTGACTGCTACTCCCTCGGGCGAGCAAAGTGGTAGTGGAGAGATTACTCTTACGGTAGCTGCCAATCCAGCTAAAGACCCTGGGAAAAAAAGTGAAGTCGTGATAACTAATAACGCAAATGATGATACTTATAGGTTTGTATTTACACAAGTAGAAAAGGTGTTACTTATTCCGGAACATACTATGATCGGACAAAGCGGACCTGAACTTTTTGAAAACGAAAACAGCAAATTTAATAAGCACTACATGAAAGAAAGCGACAATGTGGCTCTCTTTTGGGAAAAATCATTTGGTACCAATCCACAAAATGCAGAGCGGAAGTTCAATCCGGATGATTTGCTGAAAATGACGGAGGAAGTATATGACTTCATGAAATATGATTTGTACTTTGGAAATAAGGAAGAATCCGTGACGAATAAATACAAGCTCATTGTGTATGTGATAAATGATAGTGAGGGTGGTGCTACAGGAGGAGGAAATTATCCGGTAGGTGAGTTGGCTATTCGTCCACATCATTCGGGAAATCCTAATATGGTATATCATGAGGTGTCTCACAGTTTCCAATATTTGGCCTTGTGGGATTCAGGTATTAAAGATGCTTGGTTCCCTGGCCCGATATTTGAAATGACTTCGCAATGGACATTGCTTAGACGTTCTCCGGAATGGATTGATCAGGAATTTAATCATTTTACGAATTATATTAGTGGCACGCATCGATCATTGGGGCATAATGACAATGCATACAATAACCCGTATATGTTTGAGTATTGGGCGAATAAGCATGGAGTGGAAATCATGAGCAGAATATTTCAGGAGACTACTTTGGACGATAAGACAGAATCGGGCCAACTCAACTTTATTAAAACCTATAAACGTTTGACTCACATTAATCAAGAACAACTCAATGAAGAAATGTATGATGCTGCATCCCGTTTCATTACCTGGGATTTGCCGCGTATTGAAATGGCATATGCTGCCAGAGGAGCTAATGTGCATACTTGTCAGCTTGTTCAATTGGGAGTGACTTATCGGATCTCACCCGAACGTTGCCCAAGCAACTATGGATATAACGGTATTAAATTAACAGTACCGGAGGCCGGAACTACAGTAAAAGTTAATTTTAGAGGTATAATAAACAGTTCAGAGTATAATATTCACAAACCGAATAATGCTCAATGGAGATATGGATTTCTGGCTGTGCTGAAAGATGGTTCACGTGTATATGGCGAGCCAAGCAAAGAAGATATAGGATCTGCAAGTCTTCAGGTTCCCGAGAATACGGAACATCTTTGGCTGGTAGTGGCTGCTACTCCCAAAGAAATCTATGATACGGGGGCTGACAATCAGTGGCCTTATCAGTTTACATTGGATAACACAGAACCAGATGGTGACAAATGTAGAGTAATTAAGAAGTAAGGTCTCAATAAACGAATGATTATTTCTGAGAAAGTTACCTTAAGTAGCTCTTTAAAGATAATCATTCGTTTTTGTTAATGGATATTGCTATTCGAAACCGTAATTTAAGTCTTGGTAAATATGAAACATCGTTTATGGGCATTTGTTGTTGCTTTTTTGTGTTATAGTTCGATAGTCTTTGCTGAAAGACAGGATATCCTGCTAAATAATCAGTGGAAATTCCGTTTTTCTCATCAAGTACAAAAAGGTACGGAAGTTCGAGTGGATCTACCTCATACTTGGAATGCGCAGGATGCCTTATCTGGTAAAATAGATTATAAGCGAGGAATTGGCAATTATGAGAAGAAGCTATTTGTCCAGTCACAATGGAAAGGGAAACGTCTCTTTTTACGTTTTGAAGGAGTGAATAGTATAGCTAATGTGTTTATTAACCGTAAACATATTGGTGAACATAGAGGAGGATATGGAGCTTTTGTGTTTGAAATCACAGATAGAGTAGAGTATGGAAAGGACAATTCTATTTTAGTACGAGTGAATAATGGTGAACAGTTGGATATAATGCCTTTGGTCGGAGACTTCAATTTTTATGGAGGAATTTATCGGGATGTGCATTTATTAGTTACCGATGAGATTTGTATTTCTCCTTTGGATTATGCTTCTCCGGGCGTTCGACTGATTCAAGATAGCGTAAGTCATGAATATGCTTGTGTACGTGCTCTTATTGATTTGTCTAACGGAAGTGACAAATTACGGGAACTGGAACTTAACATTATTCTCTCGAATGCAGGTAAAGTAGTGAAAGAAAAAAACGAAAAGGTTACACTTTATCCTGATTCTGTTTCACAAAAAGAAATGAGGATAGAGTTGAATAATCCACATTTATGGAATGGACGACAAGATCCGTTTCTGTATCAGGTAGAAGTCTCTCTTTTGCATAACGGAGAGATACTAGATCAGGTAATACAGCCTTTGGGACTTCGTTTTTATCGAATAGATCCGGATGAGGGTTTTTTCTTGAATGGAGAACATTTGCCACTTCGAGGAGTATGCCGTCATCAAGATAGGAGCGAGATAGGTAATGCTTTGCATCCCGAGCATCACGAAGAGGATGCGGCATTGATGCTGGAAATGGGAGTGAATGCCGTGCGACTGGCTCATTATCCTCAAGCTACTTATTTTTATGACCTCATGGATAAGCTTGGTATAGTGGTATGGGCTGAAATCCCTTTTATCGGTCCTGGCGGGTATGAAGATAAGGGTTTCGTTGATTCACCGTCTTTCCGTACCAATGGAAAAGAACAGCTTAAAGAATTAATTCGTCAGCATTATAATCATCCTTCTATTTGTGTTTGGGGATTGTTTAATGAGTTGGCAGAATATGGAGATAATCCGGTGGAGTACATTAATGAGTTGAATGTACTGGCACATCAGGAAGATACTACTCGCCCCACCACTTCTGCCAGTAACCAATCAGGAAAAATAAACTTTGTGACCGATCTTATTGCCTGGAACCGCTATGATGGATGGTATGGTGGTACCCCACAAGATTTAGGAAAATGGCTGGACTGGATGCATAAAGAATATCCTGAAATTCGTATTGCTATTAGTGAATATGGTGCCGGCGCAAGTATATATCATCAACAAGATTCGCTAGTGAAAACAAATCCCACAAGTTGGTGGCATCCGGAAAATTGGCAAACTTATTATCATATAGAAAACTGGAAAGCGATAACCGAACGTCCTTTCGTTTGGGGAAGTTTTGTGTGGAATATGTTTGACTTTGGTGCTGCGCACCGCACCGAGGGTGATCGTCCTGGAGTTAATGACAAAGGGTTGGTTACATTTGATCGGAAAGTGCGAAAAGATGCTTTTTATTTTTATAAAGCGAATTGGAATAAAGAGGATCCTATGATTTATTTAATAGGTAAACGTAACATAATACGTGTGCAGCGACAACAAACGATTATAGCCTTTTCCAATCAACCTGAAGCAGAATTATTTGTCAACGGAAAGAGTTGTGGTAAAGTGGAAACAGACCGGTATTCTATCTTGGAGTGGAAACATGTGATATTGACCCCTGGAAAGAATAAAATAGAAGTGAAAACTACAAATAAGAAACAGACACTGACAGATATGTATTATTGCATTTTATGAAAAGTATATATTATACTGGGTTGAATACATCTAATGGTCAGGAAAAGGTAATACTTAATATCAATATAATAAAAACAAATCTATGATTATAAATATGAAGCAGAGCTTAATAGCCGCTATTGGTTTGTTATTATCAAGTTCTTTATTTGCTAAAGATTATTTGATTTCGACGTCCAAAACGTCATTGTTGATTACAGCAAATGCAGGTGAACCATCAAAGATGCAATATTATGGAGTCAGTATTGCTCCCGGGCAGATACAAAGTATCTATGATGCCGGACTGGTATTGAATGCGAACAGCTATCCCGCTTTCGGTCTCCAGACGGTAGGGGAGAAAGCGATTGCTATTACTCAACCGGATGGCAATATGTCACTTGACTTGGCGGTAGATGCGGTTACTCAATACACTTCCAAGGATGGAGAGATAACCGAAGTTCTTTTGAAAGATAAGATATATCCTGTTTGGGTGAAACAATGTTATAAGGCTTATAAAGGAACGGATATAATTACCACTTGGGTTGAGATTGGCAATGCAGGTAAGAAACCAGTAACACTGTTTCAGTTTGCTTCCGCTTATTTGCCGATGTTTCGCGGGGACAACTGGCTGACTCATTTTCATGGTTCGTGGGGCGCGGAACATACGATGGATGAAGAGAAACTGACGAACGGGCAAAAAGTGATTGCCAACAAAGATGGACTTGCGAATACGGAAACTGATAATCCGTCTTTTATGTTATCATTGGATGGCAGACCGCAGGAAGAATCAGGAAAAGTGTTTGGGGGCGTTCTGGCTTGGAGTGGTAATTATAAGTTGAAGCTGGATGTTCGCAACACAGCACTGAATATAATAGTCGGTATGAATGAGGAAAGTTCACAATACATATTGGAACCGAAAGAAACATTCGTCACTCCTGAATTTGCCATGACATATAGTACCAATGGCAAAGGTGGGGTGAGTCGTGCTTTTCATCATTGGGCACGCCAATATAAAATGAATCAGGGTGAAAGGCTGCATGACATCTTGTTGAATAGCTGGGAAGGTGTTTATTTCAAGGTGAACCAAAAAGGGATGGATGAGATGATGGAAGCTTTCTCTGCCATGGGTGGAGAGTTGTTTGTCATGGACGATGGCTGGTTTGGAAATAAATATCCCCGTAATGGTGGAAACAGTAGTTTGGGTGATTGGGAAGTCTGCAAAGAAAAACTGCCTGAAGGTATTGAAGGATTGCTTGCGTCTGCCAGGAAGCATCATATAAAATTCGGTATCTGGATTGAACCGGAAATGTCGAATACTAAGAGCGAACTGTTCGAAAAGCACCCGGACTGGATTCTGAAATTTGATAACCGTCCTTTATCTACCGGGCGTGGCAAAACGCAGGTAGTTCTGGATTTGACTAATCCGAAAGTACAGGATTTTGTTTTTGGAGTGGTCGATAATTTGATGACGAACTATCCGGAAATTTCCTATATGAAATGGGATGATAATTGCAGTTTGCTGGATTATGGTTCTTCTTACTTACCAAAAAAACAAGCAATCACATCTCTATATTGAGTATAATAGGGGTTTGCAGAAAGTACTTCAGCGTATTCGTGCTAAGTATCCTGAACTCGTGATGCAGCTATGTGCTGGTGGCGGTGCCCGCGTCAATTATGGATTGCTTCCGTATTTTGATGAGTTCTGGACGAGTGATGATACGGATGCTTTGCAAAGAATTTATATGCAATGGGGAGTTTCCGGTTTCTTTCCGGCTATTGCTATGGCATCTCACGTAAGTGCGGACAAGAATCATCAGACCGGACGCCGTATTCCATTGAAATTCCGTTTTGATGTGGCAATGTCCGGGCGATTGGGAATGGAAATTCAGCCGAAGGACATGAATGATGTTGATAAGGCATTCGCCAAGCGTGCTATTGCAGCGTATAAAGATATTCGTCCTGTGGTTCAGTTCGGTGATTTGTATCGGTTGGTGTCTCCATACGATAATAAAGGAGTATCCTCTCTGATGTATGTCACTTCCGAAAAGAATAAGGCGGTCTTTTATGCATATAAGATTTCTCATTTCATCAATATGGTTATTCCGAAGGTTTGTATGAATGGATTGGATCCGTCGAAGAATTATCGTTTGGTAGATTTGACACCTGTGGACAGTAGCAAACCTTGTGACCTGAATGGTAAAATCATTAGTGGAAAGATATTGATGGAAGAAGGCATTGCATTAAAATCATTGCTGAAAAGTGAATATTCAAGTTTGGCTTTACAACTACAGGCTGTGGATTAAGTTGATAAAAGACAATGAGAATGATAAAAAGAGAAATTCCTGTTATTGGTATTTCTACTGAAATTGATATTCCGGGAAGAATATCTGTGAAAAGAAAATATGTGGATGCTGTCCTTCAAGCGGGCGGCATCCCTTTTATTCTTCCGTTTACCGACAATGTACAGATTTTACAATCTGTGGTTTCTTCTATTGATGGTTTACTCCTGACAGGTGGGGGAGATATATCGCCTGTGATATACGGAGAATCGACTCTTCCTGAATGTGGAGAATGTTGCCGGGATAGGGATGACTTTGATTATGCTTTGCTGCGCTTAGCATCCGAAAGGCAAATTCCCGTTTTAGGTATTTGTCGGGGAATGCAGATTATTAATACTTATTTTGGTGGAACATTATATCAGGATTTGCCTGCTCAATATCCCTCGGAAATTAATCATCGGTCACCGGATGCGTTTATGATATTACAGCATATGTGCGATGTTGAGGACCGGAAAATTGTATTCTGTTACAGGACAAGGAAAGTTTGAAAGTCTCCTCCATTCATCATCAAGCCGTTAAGAAATTGGCTTGTGGATTCAAGGCATCTGCTTTCGCTGATGATGGAGTCATAGAATCAATCGAATCTGATTCCGAACATATTGGGGTGTTCAGTTCCACCCAGAGTTGCAGGCTGTGGAAGGGGATGAAGCTATGAAAAAACTATTTG
>ENA-OQHL01001738-OQHL01001738.1-human-gut-metagenome-genome-assembly--contig:-NODE-1738-length-10313-cov-8.442863_pt1 | contig 10313 bp, 12 predicted proteins | sample MGYA00242565_ERZ504723 | MGnify/ENA primary metagenome ERZ504723 (study PRJEB26092, sample SAMD00036211) | human gut metagenome | host: Homo sapiens | study: EMG produced TPA metagenomics assembly of...
AATCACCAAATCTTCAGTTCCGAAGAAAATCAAATAAGGTGTTTCGTTCGACTTGCATGTGTTAAGCACGCCGCCAGCGTTCATCCTGAGCCAGGATCAAACTCTCATGTTCAATGTTGATCCAAGTTCAAGAAGCACTAGCTTCTTTATCCTTGTTATTACTGTTCTTATAAAGAACGTTCGTTGATTTTATTCTAAAATCATCTGAAAAATTCATTAGAATTTTCAAGGTTGTCTTATTGTTCAGTTGTCAAAGATCTTTTTGTGATCCGCTTCTTGTGTACAAGAAGCTTTATTATTTTATCACAGTTCTTTTTGTTTGTCAAGAACTTTTTTAACTTATTTTGTTGTTCTGAGCTGTTCTGCTCTGCAACAACTTTTATATAATATCATTTCTGATCTCATCTGTCAAGAACTTTTTAACTTTTCTTTCAGATCTGATCTCTATTGTTCTGATCGTTCTCCGTCAGTAACTTTTATAGATTATCACATCTGATCACTTGTGTCAAGAAGTTTTTTTATTCTTTTCAGAAGCCAGATCAGCTCCGATGTTATATTTTCCTGCCGCTCTTTCAGCGACGTTGACTATCTTACCACAGCTGTATACAGTATGTCAACAGCTTTTTTATGTTTTTTCGACAATTATTTTTGCCATCCATATATTGTGTTTTTCTTTATCAAAGCTACAATATATGGATGGCATTTTTCATTTTATAATAGATACGTTATATTTATGGTTCCCGAAATTTAAATACGCACTTTATTTTCCCTGCATGATACCTGTAAATCCTGCCTTCTAAAATATTTTCTTCATAGAACGGTTTCATTACCCAGAATCTGTCTTTTCCTGATTTTAAATAGAAGTTTGTCATCAGCTCATATTTTTTCTTTTTTGCATACTGCTTCATATCCTTTGAAAATTTTGCTATCTTTGGATAATTATTTTCGGATACGCCTTCCTTCTTCTTCAAATTTTCCAGATGATTTCCCTTTCGGTATGTTACCTCATCTTTCTTTGAATCAATGACTATACTCTTAAGTTCTTTATCATCTTTAGCATTGATTGTTTGATCTTTTGAATTATATCTGCATTCATTATAAATTAGATATTTTTCTCCATCTTTGGATGGATAAAACATTGTTGATTCTTCATTATAATAATAATTCATTCCATATGGATGCAAATCTATGATCTTATTGATCTTATATGTATGATTCTTCTTGTTCTCATTCAGCACAAGAAAGTAATTACCTATCACAGCTGTGATTTTCTGATCAGCAACTTGTATGATATCCAAGTCGTTCAATTCTTCCTCTTTTAGATTCTCGTAAAAATCCTCGTAGCTCATCGTCTCTAGTTTCTCTGTTTTTACAACCTTTGCATCATTTGTATTCGTCTTCTGCTTTGGCTTTGTTGTCTGATCCTTCTGACATCCTGCAAGTACGATGATCAGAAGTAACACTGTCATAGATAAAAATTTCTTCATAGTTAACTCCTTTCCTATCCTGCCTTTATTGTTTTAACCTACCATATTTTCATTATATCATTTCTATATTTATCCATCAACTTTTTTTACTTTTCATTCATAAGATTCTCCTATAAAATAAAAATGCAGTTCTGCATTTCCTACATACAAAACTGCATTTCTTCTATAATAAAATTAATTATAAATATTCTTCCAGCTGATCGATCGAACTTTCATCTGTTGACCAACTTGTTGCAAATCTCACAACCGTATGGTTATCATCATACTTCTCCCAAAAACCAAATTCTACATTCTTGCTCAGTTCTTTCATCTTCTCATTCTCAAGGATGATAAACTGCTGATTCGTTGGGGACTCTAAGAAAAATGTATATCCTTTCTTATGAAAGACTTCTTTTAATCTCTCAGCCATTGCAATCGCATGTTTGCTGATCTCAAAATACAAATGATCTGTGAATAGAGTATCAAACTGGATTCCCAACAATCTTCCCTTCGCTAATAATGCCCCTCTTTGCTTAATCTGTGTCACAAAATGTTTTGGTGTATTATGATGTGGAAATACGACTGCTTCTCCACATAATGCTCCTACTTTGGTTCCCCCAATATAAAATACATCACATAGTTCTGCAATTTCTTCTGGTCTCAGATCATTTTCTTTACTTTCAATTCCGTAACCTAATCTCGCCCCATCAATGAATAATGGAATTTCATAGTTTCTACAAATATAGGATATCTCTGTCAGTTCCTGTTTTGAATACAATGTTCCGTATTCTGTAGGAAATGAGATATAAACCATTCCCGGATATACCATATGTTCGTGATTATCGTCTGAATAAAAATCTTCGATACATTTCTTAATATCTTCCGCTGCTAACTTTCCGTCATTTTCTTCTAATTCGATCACTTTATGTCCACTATATTCAATCGCTCCTGCTTCATGAACACTGACATGTCCTGTTTTTGCTGCGATCACACCTTCATAAGGAGCAAGCATTGTACTGATGATCACCTGATTTGTCTGTGTGCCTCCGACTAAGAAAAAGACCTCTCCATCTGGACATTGAAATGCCTGTTTGATCTTTTCTTTTGCCTGTGCACAATATTGGTCCGTTCCATATCCACTTAAGTTTTCCATGTTTGTTTCTAGTAATCTTTGCATAATTACCGGGTGTGCCCCTGCGATATAGTCACTTGCAAATGAAATCATATTATTGTCCTCCATTTTTCTTTCTGATATCTATTTTAGCACAAATTTTTTGCAACGAAAAACTATAACATTATTTTCCTTAATATTAATGAAACAAACAACAGCTTCATACAATGGTCTGGCTTCCGGCGCCTGTCCCAACATCTCCGATAATGTCAATCCATAAGCAAACTTGATCACAAAAAGGCAAAGTAAAAGGGATTATTCAAACTTGTAAATTATTTAATTCTGATCAGGGTCACACGTCCAGATTTTCACCTTGTGATAGTGAAATATCTGCGATAAGCTTTTTTACAAATTCCACTACAGAAGGAATTGTGCTGATGCATCCTTTTGCCTCTTCACAGACTTACCATGTCAACGACATTTCTACAAGTTCCGGGGTATTTGGATTGCCAATCAGCGCAGTTTTCTGATCCAGTGCTGTAAGTTTAGAAAGTTCATCCTCTGTCAGAGTGAAATCAAAAATGTCAAAATTCTCTCTGATATGCTCCGGCTCCGTGCTTCTTGGAATTACGATGATACCCTTCTGCGTCAGAAATCGAAGCAGCACCTGCGCTTCGCTCTTATGATATTTTTCTGCAAGAGCTGTCACCTCAGGCTCGCTGAACATATCGTTTCTGTTTCCTTGCCCCAGTGGAGCATACGACATGTGTGCTACATTCTTTTTATCCAGCCACTTACGTTCTTCTGATCTCTGGCAGTACAGATTTGTTTCGATCTGGTCGATTGCAGGCACAATCCTGTTATATGCAATCAGATCAACAATCTGTGCCAGTTCAAAATTTGACACACCGATAGCCCGTAATTTTCCCTCTTCATAGAGCTTTTCCAATTCACGCCATGCATTGTAGTAATTTGCAAAAGGCCAGTGCAAAAGCAATAAGTCAATATAATCTGTCTGCAAGTTTTTAAGAGACCTTTCAACAGTTTCCATGACATTTTCATATGATTTGTAATTAACCTTTGTTACAAGGAATAATTTCTTTCGGTCAATACCGCTTTTGACAATAGCATTTCCAACGGCTGCTTCATTTCCGTATGCTTCGGCTGTGTCAATCATGCAATATCCTTCCTTAATCGCAGACAATACAGCTTTTTCGCAAGCCTCTCCATTAAGCATAAATGTTCCAAAACCGAGTACTGAACCACTATACCCCACATGGCGACCTCGTGGTAGACTAGATTTTCAATTACTCTATATTGCTGCTGGAAAAGCACATTTTCATTTTGATAACAATGATGAAGAAACTATTGTTCATGCTGGTCATATGGTTCTATATCGTCCAAAAGAACCACAAAAATATGAATATTACGCAAAAGATCAAACTGAAGTTTACTGGGTTCACTTTACTGGAAACAATGTCACGAACCTGCTTCGTTCTTATGGACTTACTAATAAAAAAGTTTTTCACTGTGGATCCGGTGCAGAATATCAAAATCTGTTTCGTTCTATGATAAAAGAATTGCAAATGTGCCAAGATGGTTATGAAGAAATGCTTGAAATATATTTACGACAGATTTTTATCAAACTTCAGCGACATTTTAAATCATCTCTCAATTCTGATAATTCACATGCTTTCGAAGAAATAGATAACGCAATCTCTTACTTTTGTGAACATTATAATGAACCAATTAATATTGATGATTATGCCAAAGAAAATCATTTTAGTACTAGTTGGTTTATCCGTAATTTTAAATTATACACTGGGATTACACCAAAACAGTATATTCTAAAAAAAGAATATATAATGCAGAAGCATTACTTCAAAATACACAATATAATATCAATGAAATCGCACAGATTATTGGTTATGACAATCCTCTGTATTTTAGCCGTGTTTTTCAAAAGACAAAAGGAATATCGCCTTCTGAATATCGCAAAAACATATCACAACGTGTATTCAATTCTCCTTCTTTATAAATTTTGTATAAAAAAATAGAGATACTTTGTAATTAAAGTCTCTATTTTTCAATAACTATTGCAAAATTATATCTTGTTTAAGAAAATATTTTAATTTTAAAGATAAAAAATTCTTCATCCTGCAATGCTTTATATTCTATATTGTAATTATTCAGAATATTACTTACAATATATAAACCTAATCCATTACTATTTTCCTTATTTAAATCAAATTTAACATCAAATATTTCATCCATATTCGAAATTTTATTGTTACCGTATGAATTTTCTATATATAACCAATCATTAACTATCCCAATATTAATTACCCCATTTACATCAGTATATTTTACCGCATTACTAATCAAATTAGATAAAATAATCTTTAAAGCTGTTTTTCCTATATAAACATTCTCATCTAATATATAATTATTGATAGTTATTTTCTTTTGATGTGCTAATATTTCATACTTTTTTAATACATCTTCTAATGTATCATTTATTTTCAAATATTCTTCATCATTATTCAAATTTTCTATAGAATGAACTGATAATATTTGAGAAATATTTTTTGTTAAACTATCAACGATTTCAATACATTCATTAATATAAAGTAAGCGCAAAATAATTAGACGGATTGTGTTGCCCTAAAAATCATTCCATAATAATCATTAGAAAATGCAAGCATTTCACTTTATCTTCTCTTGCCAGAAATGATAGATGCGAGCATTTTACTCTATCCGATTTATGGAGGTGTGCTCATGAGAAGCAAAAGAATACCTGCCGAAGAACAATACCGTCTCATCATGGAATGCCGTCAAAGTGGATTGACAGATCATCAATGGTGTGTGGAACACGACATCAAACCGGGAACTTTTTACAACTGGGTAAAAAGGCTGCGTCAGAAAGGTTGTGTGGATTTGCCAGCGTCAACCGGACGCAGCTATCGTGCACCGGAAAACCAGGAAGTTGTCAGAGTGGATTTTCATGATACTGACCCGCTCCAATATGAACAGCCATTAAATGTGATTCCGGTAGCTACGGAAAGAAATAACCTTTCCGTAGCAGAGCCAATGAAGCTGTCTGTAGGAAGCTTTCATCTAACAATACCAAATGGAACAGATCCTCAGCTTCTGGCTCAAACGCTTCGCATTGTGAAGGAGTTGGAATGTTAGGGGATATCACAGCCGCCGATGAAATCTATATCGTAACAGGCAGAACGGATATGCGGAAATCCATTGACGGGCTGTGTGCTATTGTAGAGGATCAACTCCATATGGATCCAAGGCGAAGTGCCCTGTATCTTTTCTGTGGAAAACGTTGTGACAGGATCAAAGCTTTGCTCTGGGAATCTGACGGATTTGTGCTGCTGTATAAACGTATGGAAGTCCAGGGAAGATTCCGCTGGCCCAGAAATCAGTTGGAAGTAAAACAATTGACCTGGCAGCAATTCGACTGGCTCATGTCCGGGCTTGAAATCGAACAACCAAAGGCATTCAAACCTACGGAATGACCGCGTAAAACATCTATGCCAACCAACAGAAACGGAGGGGGTTCTCACCCTATATCATGTCTGAAATCCCTTGTAAATGCTGGGTTTTCTGCTTCTTTTTCATTGCTTTTTATGGTATAATAAGAGCAGTGAAAAAGGAGCAGAAAACATATGGCTGGTAATTCAAAAGATTCAAAAATCCTCGCGTACAAGGACCTGATCAACCAACTGAATAAGACGATTTCCACACAGACAGAACTGATTCAGTCTTTACAAAAAACATTGGAAGCAGACCGTCTGGAAAAAGAAAACCTTCGTCAGCAGATTGAATATCTCACGAAGAAGCTTTTTGGTACTTCCAGTGAAAAACGGAAAGATATCGATGGTCAGCTGAATCTTTTTGATGAAGCCGAGCAGGAAGCAGATCCGACATGGAAACAGGAACTTCCTGATGACATCACTGTTCCGGAACATAAGCGAAAAGCACGACGGACACATGCAGATCTCTTTAAAAATGTTCCTTCCTGCGACGAGATCATTTCTCTTCCGGAGGAGGAGCGAAACTGTCCAACCTGCGGAACGCAGATGGAATGTATTGGGAAAGAATTCGTCCGCCATGAATTTCGCTTTACCCCTGCCAAAGGAAAAGTAGTAAATATCTATCGTGAAACCTATAAATGCCCGGAATGTGCCATATCAGAGGAACACCCAGATGATCAGACATTTGTCAAAGCGCCTGTCCAGGAACCATTGATCCCAGAAAGTTATGCATCGGAATCCGTTGTAGGATGGGCAATGCACCAGAAGTACCAGAATGGTCTGCCATTAAACCGGCAGGAATCGGAATGGAAGCAGCTGGGTGTCCCATTAAGCCGGGCTACGCTTGCTAACTGGATCATTTACTGTGCCGAGAATTACCTCTGTCATGTTTATGATTATTTTCACCGTCAGTTACGGATGCGTAAATATCTGATGGCAGATGAAACCCGGGTTCAGGTACTGAATGAGCCGGAGCGCAATCCTGAAACAGATTCCTGGATGTGGCTCTTCCGCAGTGGAGAAGATGGGCTTCCGCCGATCCTGCTCTATCATTACACAGAGACAAGGGCAAAGTTCCATGCGGCATCTTTCCTACAGGGGTTCAGCGGATATCTGGAGACTGATGGATACCAGGGTTATAACAATCTGCCGGATATCAAACGATGCTCTTGCTGGGCACATGTGAGACGTTACTTCACAGATGCCATACCGAAAGGGAAAGAGTATGATTACAGCCTTCCGGCAGTGCAGGGAGTACAGTTCTGCTCCAAGCTGTTTGATTGTGAGCGGTACTCAAAAGCAAAAAATCATACTGCGGAGCAGAGAAAACAGTTCCGTCTTGAAAAGGAGAAGCCGATACTGGAGGCATTCTGGAATTGGCTGGATCAACAGCGTCCAAACAAGGGAACCCGTTTGGCGAAAGCGGTGAACTATGCCCAAAATCGGAAAGACACCCTGATGACCTATCTGGAAGACGGTCATTGCAGTTTATCCAATAATCTTAGCGAGAATGCAATCAGACCATTCACTGTTGGCCGGAAAAACTGGCTGTTCAGTGCCAGCCCGAAGGGAGCTGCCTCTAGCGCTATTGTGTATACAATGGTTGAGATGGCAAAAGCGAATGACCTGAATACCTACAAATATCTGACATATCTCTTATCACAGCGGCCAGACGCTAAAATGTCAGATGAACAGTTGGAACAGCTTGCCCCATGGAGCGAGACTGCGAAAGCGAACTGTCAAAACTAAACATAGAGCAAAACGCTTGCATCTATCATTTTGGTGCAAGCGTGATTCATGGGCAGCGTAGCAATATTTTGCGCTTACGAAGTTTAAACTTATTAGCAATCAACAATATTATTAATGCTACCAGCCATGAAACCGTATATCCAAGTTTGATTGCCGAATTGCCGAATAATGCTGGGATTTGTGATAAGTTGCTTAATATTATTGCAATTACCAGCATAATTTCAGTTATCTTTCTGTAAGTCATTTTAGATTACTCCTTTAAAGTCGAATCAACTTTTATATAATGTTTTTTCTTTTGCATGATTCTAATATGCTTCTTCAATTTTTTATCCACATCATACGTATTCGTAGGTATCCATCCAATCATCTCATTTACCCACATGTCAAGGTTTACAAATATTTCAAATGACCTTCTACCATTTTTTCAATAGTAAACGATTTAATTATTTCAAGACTCTTTGCACCAAACTTTCGCGCAATATTCTCTGAACTAATTATAACTTGGATGTACTCTTCAAGTAAGCAAACATCTTCACAGGGAATAATATAGCCATTTTCACCATGCTTAATCAATTCTAATGCCGCTGCACATTTGTCTGTAGAAATCACAGGCAAACCACATGCCATTGCTTCCTGAATTACCAATCCCCAAATATCCTCCCTTGTCGGTAATACAAATAAATCAGCGGCTCTATAATATTTTTCTAATTCGTTTTTTAACTTAAATCCTTCAAAATGGACATTAGTCAATCCATTTTTATCTCTTTTTAATAAGTATTCTTTTGTAGGTATGCCTCCAACAAAATATATACCTACATCTCTCGGAATATCTCTAACTGCATTCATTAAAATATCAAAGCCCTTTCTAGGAATGAATTGACCTACAGATAAAATAACCCTTTTTTCTTGTATACCTAATTCTTTCTTCAATCTTCTTTTTTCCTCTACTGAAGGAACAGATTTTACTAAATCCGATTCTTTCAGTGATGAAAAGGGATATCTTATTAATTTTGATTCTTCTGCCCCATAAGTTACATAATATTCATCACAGGTTCTACCTGTACTAAAATATCCAGCTGCTCCACGAATGATACTTTTTTTATTTTTTCCTTTAATCCTTTGCCATCTTTAGCAAACCCACCATCACACTCAAGATAATATGGCGTATGAAGCAACTTCATTGCTTGAACAGCTAACATACCGGTTGCATCCGTAAAGATTGTACAAATAATTCTGTCAAATGAATGATTTAAAACATATTTTAATACACTCGGACAAAACGCTGTATCTGTATTAATTGATTTTCCCTGTAAAATAATACCATTAAAATTATGAAATTTATAATTTCCCCAAGATTGATCTCTCTCGTCAGAAGTAGCCTTTTCAAACAATACTGTTAAATCACAGTACTTACCTAACTCATTAAAAAAATCTACCCGATATGGAGAAGGTACATTCGCTAAAACAATACTTTCATTTTTTACACTCTGAATATCTCTAAATACTTGGCCACTGCTGTATTTTTGTCAATATTCATACTTTCCTTCTTAATAATTTCACTAGATCTTATTTGCCCTGCAATTGCCTTTATATTACCTTGAGCAAAAAACCTTTCCATACAACAATGCACTTTCAGGACTACCTCCAGTATTATATGTAAGTACTGGAGTACCACAGCTTATCGCCTCAAGATTGGTTGTTGGATAATTGTCTTCATATGTTGGATTTACAAAATAATCTGCAATAGCATATAGTTCTGCTAATTCCTCCACATCATTTGTTGCCTTAACAACGTATATATTGGATGGTATTTGAGAAACCTGTTCTTCACTAAGACCAACAATTATTATTCTATAATTGTCATCAAGTATTTTTGACAATTGTATTAAACTGTCAAGCCCTTTTCTTTCATCCCAAATAGCTGCTACCCCCAAAATCACACTTTTACCAATTAAGTTATATTTCACTTTTGCTTTCCAATACCCCCCCCTATATAAATCGAGAGTCTCTTTTCTAAAACGCTTCAAATCATACTTCTTAACTGATATATTTTCCCTGACATCATTATATTGAAATGAATTCAAAATATTTATTAATGCGTCTAAATCTCCTTTATTAATTAAGATCCCATTATCTCCTACACTCTCACAACAACCACCGGTATCATATGAAACGATTGGCGTTCCACAAAGTGCGGCTTCTAAATTTACTAAACCATATGAATCACAATATGTTAAATTCAAAAATATTCCGCAGCACTATATATTTGCACTAATTCTTTTATACTAGTGTACTGTATTGTTGACATTTGGCTAAATATTTATAGCTATTATAGCCGCTTCATGTTAAAATAAAAGAAAACGGCGGTGATTTATATGGCAAGACCAAGAAAATATGTCATTAAACTTACAGATGATGAATTGAAGACATTAAAATCTA
>ENA-OQHL01001739-OQHL01001739.1-human-gut-metagenome-genome-assembly--contig:-NODE-1739-length-10311-cov-3.657895_pt1 | contig 10311 bp, 10 predicted proteins | sample MGYA00242565_ERZ504723 | MGnify/ENA primary metagenome ERZ504723 (study PRJEB26092, sample SAMD00036211) | human gut metagenome | host: Homo sapiens | study: EMG produced TPA metagenomics assembly of...
CGGCATCTGCGCGCCCAAGGGCTTTGCAGCGGCTGGCGTGCACTGCGGCATCCGCGCAAACCATGCAGAAAAATACGATCTGGCACTCATCAAAGCGGACGTGCGCTGCGCCGCCGCCGGTGTGTACACCACCAACAAGGTCTGCGGCGCACCCATCAAGGTGGACCGCGCCCACCTGAAGGACGGCTACGCACAGGCGATCATCGTGAACAGCGGCAACGCCAACACCTGCGCCGCCAACGGCGTGGCTCTGGCCGAAGAATGCTGTGAGCTGGTGGGCAAGGAGCTGGGCATCGACCCGCAGGACGTTCTGCCCGCTTCCACCGGTGTCATCGGTCAGCCCATGGTCATCGACCCCTTTGCCCGGGGCATCCCTGCCGCCGCCGCAAAGCTGGCTGCGGACGAGCAGGGCAGCACCGATGCTGCCACCGCCATCATGACCACCGACACCCACAAGAAGGAATATGCCATCCAGTTTGAGCTGGGCGGCAAGACCTGCACGGTGGGCGCCATCGGCAAGGGCAGCGGCATGATCGCCCCCAATATGGCAACCATGCTGGCGTTCTACACCACCGATGCGGCGGTGTCCCCCATCCTGCTGGAAAAGGCCCTCAAGACCGTGGTGCCCGGCACCTACAACCAGATGAGCGTGGATCTGGATACTTCCACCAACGATACCTTGATCATCATGGCTTCCGGCCTTGCAGGCAACCCGGAGATCTGCGAGGAGAACGCGGACTACGAAGCCTTTGTTGCCGCGCTCACCGCCATTGCAGAGCACATGTGTGCCGAGCACGCCGGTGACGGCGAGGGTGCCACCCACCTCATCACCTGCGAGGTGACCCACGCCCCCGACCTAAAGACCGCCCGTGCCGTCAGCCGCAGCGTGGTGTGCTCCAACCTGTTCAAGGCCGCAGTGTTCGGCCGCGATGCCAACTGGGGCCGCATCCTGTGCGCCATCGGCTATACCCCAGGCGATTTCTCCATTGATAAGGTCTGCGTGTGGCTTTCTAGCAAGGCGGGCGAGGTGTATGTGTGCGAGAACGCCGCCTACCACCCCTACAGCGAGGAGGAGGCCGCCAAGGTGCTGGCTGAGCACGATGTGCTGGTCAAGGTGGACATGGGCACCGGCGATGCATCCGCAAAGGCATGGGGCTGCGATCTGACCTACGATTACGTCAAGATCAACGGCGATTATAGAACTTAATGGAACTCCCCCAGTCGCCTGCGGCGACGGAAGGAGTTCGTCTGGTGGAAAACGAATGCCGGAGCAAGCGTGCTGGCGGCAAGGAGAGTATATGAAAAACGAAGAAATGGCGCGCCTTTTCTCTGAGGCGACACCCTACATCCAGAAGTATCACGGAAAGACCATGGTGGTAAAGTACGGCGGCAATGCCATGATCAACGAAGAACTGAAAAATGCCGTCATGAACGATCTGGTCACCCTTACCCTGCTGGGTGTGCGCGTGGTGCTGGTGCACGGCGGCGGCCCGGCCATCAACGAGATGCTGAAGAAAGTGGGCGTGGAGAGCCATTTCGCAAACGGTCTGCGCGTGACTGACGATGCCACCATGGAGATCGTGCAGCAGGTGCTGGCCGGTAAGGTGAACAAGGATCTGGTTGCCAAGCTGCGCGGCCGCGGCGTGGGCCTGTGCGGCATGGACGGTCAGATGCTGCGCTGCACCGAGCTGGACCCCCAGCTGGGCCATGTGGGCGAGATCGTGCATGTGGACGCTACCCTGATCGCAAGCCTGCTGGACGGCGGCTTCATCCCCGTGATCGCCACGGTGGGCATGGACGATCTGGGTCAGGCCTACAACGTGAACGCCGACACCGCCGCTGCGCAGATCGCGATTGCGCTGAAAGCGGAGAAGTTGGTGTCCATGACCGATATCGCGGGCCTGCTGCGGGATAAGGACGATGAAAGCACCCTCATCCCCGAGGTGGAGGTGTCCGAGATCGAGGGCTATAAGTCCGCCGGCATCATTGCGGGCGGCATGATCCCCAAGATCGGCGGCATGGCCGATGCCATCTATCAGGGCGTGCACGAGGCGGTCATCATCGATGGACGCGTGCCCCACTCCATCCTGCTGGAGCTGTTCTCCAACCGCGGCTCCGGCACCCGCTTTTACCGCCGCAGCCACCGCGAATAAGCATTGCGCAGGTGCCGTGCAGGCGGTATAATAAGAAAAATGACCCTCTCAAGCCTTTGCCAGCATTTTCTGGCGCGAAAGCGCCTGAGAGGGTTTTCTGTTCACAGTTTCTGTTCACAGGAGGGTACACCTATGGATTCTGAAAAAGTCATCAAGCGGGACAATGAATATGTCCTGCACACCTATAACCGCAACCCTATTGTGCTGGAAAAAGGCCACGGCCTGCGCGCCGCAGGCCCCGAGGGCCAGCAGTATCTGGATTTTACCAGCGGCATTGGCGTGAACAGCCTTGGCTACTGTGATCTGGACTGGGCCGAGGCCGTCTCCGAGCAGGCCCACAAGCTGCAGCATACCTCTAACCTTTACTACACCGCGCCCTGCGGCAAGCTGGCCAAAAAGCTGTGCAAGCGCACCGGCATGAGCAAGGTGTTCTTTGGCAACTCCGGTGCCGAGGCCAACGAGGGTGCCATTAAGGCCGCGCGCAAGTACAGCGTGGACCACTACCGCAAGGACCGCACCACGGTCATCACGCTGGTGAACAGCTTCCACGGCCGCACCATCGCCACCCTGACCGCCACCGGTCAGGAGGTGTTCCACAACTACTTCGGCCCCTTCAACGAGGGCTTCCTGTATGCTCCGGCAGGCGATATCGAAGCGCTGGAGGAGCTGGTGGATCGCACCACCTGCGCCGTGATGCTGGAACTCATTCAGGGCGAGGGCGGTGTGATGGCGCTGGACCCGGACTACGTGCAGGCCGTGCGCAAGCTCTGCGACGCAAAAAAGACCTTGTGCTCATCGTGGACGAGGTGCAGACCGGCGTGGGCCGCACCGGCACCTTCCTGTGCTGCGAGCACTACAACCTCAAGCCGGACGTGGTCACGCTGGCCAAGGGTCTGGGCGGCGGCCTGCCCATCGGCGCAGTGCTGATGAACGCAAAAGGTAGCCGAGGGCAGTGGGCCCCGGCACCCATGGCTCCACCTTCGGCGGCAACCCGGTGGTCTGCGCCGGTGCCAACGTGGTGGTGGACCGCATGGACCAGAGCTTCCTTGCCAATGTCAACGAGCGCGCCGTCCAGCTGCGCGCAGGCATCGCAAAGCTGCCCCATGTCAAGAGCATTTCCGGCATCGGCCTGATGGTGGGCATCGAGTTCTACGACCTCAAGGCCGCAGATGTGCTGGCCGCCTGCCGCGAAGCGGGCCTGCTGGTGCTGACAGCCAAGACCCGCCTGCGCCTGCTGCCGCCGCTGACCCTCAGCGAGCACGATGTGGACATGGCGCTGGAGATCCTGAGCGATGTGCTGGGCAAGATGGAGCCGACGGCTCCGAAGGAGCAGGCATGAAAAATCTGCTGAAAATGAGCGACCTCTCCCCTGCCGAGCTGACCCACATTCTGGATGTGGCCGACCAGCTCAAGGCACAGCAGAAGCTGGGCGGCACGGCCCCGCTGCTGGCAGGAAAGACGGTTGCCCTGATATTCTCCAAGGCATCCACCCGAACCCGCACCAGCTTTGAGGTGGGTGTGTACCAGCTGGGCGGTCTGGGCAACTACATGAACACCGCCGAGCTGCAGGCCGGGCGCGGCGAGCCCCTCAAGGACACCGCCCGGGTGCTGGGCCGCTACTACGACTGCGTGGTGTGGCGCACCTACCGCCAGAGCGATCTGGAAGAGTTTGCCGAGCTGGCCGGTGTGCCGGTGATCAACGGCCTGACGGATTACGCCCATCCCTGCCAGGTTCTGGCCGACCTGATGACCATTCGGGAGCGCCGGGGCAGCCTTGCGGGCCGGAAGCTCTGCTTTGTCGGCGACGGCAGCAGCATGGCAAACAGCCTCATCGTGGGCGGACTGCTGGCTGGGATGCAGGTCACCTGCGTCTGCCCGCAGAGCTACCGCCCGGCGGCGGATGTGCTGATGTTCGCCCACAAGTACGGCAGCGCCTTCCACATGACCGCAGACCCTGCCGAGGGTATTCAGGATGCCGACGTGGTGGCAACGGCTGTGTGGAACACCGCCAAGCCCGGCACGCCGGAAAGTGAGCAGCGCCTGCGGGATTTCGTGGGCTATCAGCTCACCGGCAAGCTGCTGGAAAGCGCCAAGCCCGATGTCATGGTGCTGCACTGCCTGCCCGCCCACCGGGGCGAGGAGATCTCCTCGGCGGTGTTCGAGCAGCACGCACCGGAGATCTTCGATGAAGCCGAGAACCGCCTGCACGTGCAGAAAGCCGTGCTGGCCATTCTGCTGGCGGGGAAATAAAAACAGAACGCCAACAGGGCCGCCGCACATCGTTTGTGCGGCGGCCCTGTTTTTTATCGTGGGAGATTTGTTGATGGAATAGAGCGTTGGCTGTGCGCTGCGGTGAAATGGCGTCAACCGATACTTTGCTGGCGCTCGTCCCCATAGGTCTCTATGTAGCGGAAGAACAGGTATTCGCACAGCATCAGCAGCTGTACGCGGGACTGCACCGGAAGGCCGGAGCACACAAAGTTTGTGGCGTTGACATACAGGTTTTCATCTGCCATGCCGCTGAGGGTATTGTTGCCGAGATTTGTAAAGGAAACCAATGCGGCACCACGGCTTTTGGCAACCGTTGCAGCGGCAATGATCAGACTTGTTTCGCCGGAAATGGAAAGGGCCAGAACCAGATCATCGGAAGTCAGCTGCCGGGCGCTGATATTCATCAGGGTGCTGTCATCGTAACAGAAGGCGGCCTTGCCGATGGTCTGCAGCCGCTTTGCAAGTTCGGAGCCGGGCATTCTGCTGCTGCCTACGGCATACAGCTCAATGCGGCGGCTGCAGTGGATCAGCTCTACGATACGCTCTACGGTCTCCTCCGGAACCATCTCGATGGTTTTGTGGATATCCCGGAAAAAGTCGGTCGGGTGAGACTTTCGCGGCGTTTCCTCCGGCTCAAACAGATCCATGCGCAAAGATGCCTTAAAATCGGAATAACCACTGAAACCGAGCTTCTTGCAAAAGCGGACGACAGAAGCCGGTGAGATGAACAACCGGTCCGCAAGTTCCGTCACCTTGAGATTGGCGATCTCGGTGTGGTTGCGAATGCAGTAAGAAAGAAGCTCATTATCGTTTTTGTTCAGCTGGGGAGTGTGTTCTGCAATGCGGGTGAAAAAGTCCATGATGTCCTCCGGCGGGAAGGCTTTGAAGAAAGTTAGCAGGTGTGAAAATATTTTCAGACTCTGGAATTGTTTCAACTTGGGCAAACTGGTTCAAAACTTTCAAAACGCCTTTAAAAAAATGTTCATATCGATTATATTATAGTCACTCTCCAAAGCGCGCGCAAGGGTAAAATCAGAAACATGATCGCAAAACGAATGTGAGGTTTCAAAAATGGAAGGATTTAAAGTTGTTATTGTCGGCGGCGGCTCCAGCCATACCCCCGGCATTATCCAGAGCCTGATTGCAAATCTTGACCGCTTCCCGCTGAAAAAGCTGGTGCTGTACGATATTGACCCGGATCGTCTGGAGCTGGTCGATACCCTGTGCGGCTCGCTGATCGCAAAGCTGGATCCGGAGTGCGTCTACTTCACCACCACGGACCCGGAAAAGGCCTACACCGATATTGACTTTGCCTTTGCTCAGATCCGTCAGGGCGGCATGGAAATGCGGGAGAAGGACGAGAAGATCTCGCTGGAGTTTGGCGTTGTGGGTCAGGAGACCTGCGGCCCCGGCGGCATGGCATACGGCCTGCGTTCCATCCCCGGCGTGTTCCAGGTGATCGACGATGTGCGCAAGTACGCACCCGAGGCATGGATTATCAATTACTCCAACCCTGCTGCGATCGTGGCTGAGGCCACCCGCCGCAAGTACAACAACTATAAGATCCTGAACATCTGCGATATGCCGGTAGCCATCATGCTGTCCTTCGCAAAGATGCTGGGTACTGGAAAAATACAACGATGTGGACCCGGTCTACTTTGGTTTGAACCACTTTGGCTGGTGGACCCACCTGTACGACAAGAGCGGTGTGGACCGTATGCCGGAACTGAAGGAAAAGATCATGAAGTTCGGTCTGGCTGCTTCTCATGATAAGCACCACTCCGATCCTTCCTGGCGCCACACATGGGAAAACTTTAAGGAAATCCTCACCGACTTCCCGGAGTATCTGCCCAATACCTACCTGCAGTACTATCTGTATGCCAAGGAAAGCGCCGAGGATATGGATCCCAACTACACGCGTGCCAACATGGTCATGGATGGCCGTGAGAAGGACATGATCGAGCAGGCAAAGCTGATCCGCGAGAGCGGCGGCAAGAAGGAAGCAAACCTGAATCTGTTCAATGCTTTTGGCGATTTTATTGTGGATGTGGCATGTTCCATTGCCTATAACAATGCGGACCGCTATCTGGTCATTGTGGAAAACAAGGGCTGCATCCCGCAGATGCCGTATGATGCCATGGTGGAAGTTCCCTGCTACCTGCGCAAGTGGGGCCCGGAGCCTGTTACCATCGGCAATATCCCCCAGTTCCAGCTGGGCATGATGATGCAGCAGGTCTCTTCGGAAAAGCTGATCGTGGATGCTTATTTTGAACACTCCTACCAGAAGGCACTGGAAGCATTCACGATGAACAAGACAGTTCCCTCTGCCAAGGTGGCACGCAAGATCCTGGATAAGATGATCGAAGCCAATAAGGGCTACTGGCCCGAACTGCACTGAGATCCTCAGGAGGTAAATCATGGAGAAGAGAGAGAAGAAAGTTACCTTTTCACAGTTCCAGAAACTGGGAAAAGTTCTAATGACGCCTGTCATGATCCTGCCCATCGCAGGTATTCTGGTGGGCATTGGCTCTGCGTTCACGACAAAGAACATTGTGGCACTGTGGCCGGTTCTGGGCAATACCTATGTCAAGCTGTTCTTTAATCTGCTCAAGGCCATGGGCAATACCATTAACTCCTATCTTCCAATCATTTTTGCTGTTTCCGTTGCCATCGGCTATGCAGAAAAGGAAAAGGGCATCGCGGCATTGTCCAGCGTGATCGGTTTCCTCGCCATGAACAATGTGATGAATATCCTGCTGACCAGTCTGGGCATTCTGGACCCTGCGGCGATGAAGACCGGCCAGTCCATGGTCATGGGCATCGCTTCGCTTGACACCGGTGTATTCGGCGGTATTCTGGTGGGTCTGCTGGTTGCAAAGCTGCATAACAAATACTATAATATTCAGCTGCCGCCGGTTCTGGGCATCTTCTCAGGCACAAAATTCGTGCCGATGATCTCGCTGCTGGCCTGCTCTGCGCTGGGTCTGGTAATGTCTGTGGTGTGGCCCTTCGTTCAGACCGGTCTGGGCTTTATGGGCGAGATCATTTATGACACTGGCATGGCAGGCAGTGTGATCTATGGTCTGGCAGAGCGTGCGCTGCTGCCTTTTGGCCTGCATCACTTTATTTACACTCCGTTCTTCTTCACAAACCTTGGCGGTTCCATGGTCATTGATGGCACGCTGTATGAAGGCGCGGTGAACATTTACAACGCCATGCTGGCTTCTCCGGATGCCATGTTTGACGTGAACATTACCCGCTTTATCATGAACGGCAAGGTTATTTTTGCTATGTTTGGTCTGCCCGGTGCGGCTCTGGCCATGTACCATTGCGCAAAGCCGGAGCGTAAGCCTCAGGTCAAGGCGCTGCTGATCGCAGCCATCATCCCCTCCATCTTCACTGGCATCACCGAGCCCATTGAGTACAGTTTCCTGTTTGCGGCTCCGCTGCTGTTCGTGGTGCACGCTGGCTATGCAGGTCTGGCCTACCTGCTGACTTACATCTGCAAGGTGAATATCCCGGGGCCCAGTTCCTTCGGCGGCCCTTTCCTGAGCACGATCTTCAATGGCATCATGCAGGCGGATAAAGGCTCTAACTGGATCTGGGTGTTCATCATTGGCATTCCCTGCTTCTTCCTGTACTATTTCACCTTCCGCTTCATGATCACCAAGTTCAACTACAAGACTCCCGGCCGCGAAGATGATGGCCAGGAGGTCAAGAAGCTGGACAAGAAAATGAGCGACGAGATGATGGCGACCATCATTGAAGGTCTGGGTGGTGCAGACAATATCCAGCATGTGGATGCCTGCTTTACTCGACTGCGCGTCAAAGTCAAAGACAAGGCTCTCGTTATGCCGGATACTGACTGGAAGCAGAAGACGGGTGCAAACGGCGTCGTTCAGGTCGCAGATGGTGTGCAGATCATCTACGGTGCCAAGGCCGATATCTACAAAAACAACCTCAAGAGCGCTCTGAACATGGACTGATTTTTCAGTGCCGGTCAGGGTTTCCCGAATAAACAGCGAGGGCATCTGCCAACGGCAGATGCCCTTTCTGCATACAAAAAAATCAAACCTTTGCCGCGCCGCGGTCGAGGATCTTATCGAACCGGGCAAAGAAGGTGATGGTGGTGATGGTGGCGGCCAGAATGTCGCTGACCGGCTCGGCCAGAAACACGCCGAACACTGCATCCGGCAAAACATGCGGCAGAATGAAGATGAGGGGGATCAACAGAATGATCTTGCGCAGGCAGGCCAGCAGCAGGCTGACCTTAGCCTGCCCCAGCGCCATAAAGCTTTGCTGGCAGGCGATCTGGAAGCCCATGGCAAAAATGCCCGCCATGTAAATGCGCATGGCCCACGTGGTGTACTGGATCAGTGCGGTGTCCGAGGTGAAAATGCCTGCCACCGCGCCGGGAAACAGCATCATCAACAGCCAGAACAAGCAGGTGTAGGCCCCGCACAGCGTCAGCTGAAAACGGAAGGCTTCCTTGACGCGGGCCTTCTTGCCTGCGCCGAAGTTGAAGCTCATCACCGGCTGTCCGCCCTGACAGATGCCCTGAATGGGCAGCGTGCACAGCTGGGATGCGCTGGTGATGACGGTCATGGCACCCACAGCCACATCGCCGCCGTACCGCGCCAGACTGGAGCTGAAGCTGATAGACAGCAGGCTCTCGGTGGAGAGCATCACAAACGAAGAGATGCCCAGCGCCAGCACCGGCAGAATGATCTGCTTTTCCGGGCGCAGGTAGTCTCTGCGCAGGCGCAGGATGGTCTTTTTGCCGGTGAGAAAGAGGATGATCCATGCCGCGCCCACGGCCTGACTGAGCACCGTGGCAATGGCCGCGCCCCGCACGCCCAGCCCGAACCCGAAAATCAGGATGGGGTCGAGGATAATGTTGATCACCGCGCCGATCACGGTGGTAAGCATACTGGTCTTGGCAAAGCCCTGCGTGGTGATAAAGGGGTTCATGCCCAGCACCACCAGCACGAACACCGAGCCTGCAATGTAGATGCGGCTGTAGCTCAGGGCGTACGGCAGGGTGGCATCGCTGGCACCGAACAGCCGCAGCAGCACCGGTGCCCCGGCATAGAAGCCGATGGTCAGCACCACCGAAAAGAGCAGCAGCATGGTAAAGCTGTTGGAGACGATCTTTTCGGCCTGCTGCCTGTCCCCCTGCCCCAGAGCAATGGCGGTGCGCGGCGCGCCGCCCGCGCCCACCAGCATGGCAAAAGCGTTCAGCAGCATCAGAATGGGTGTGAACAGCCCCACGCCGGTCAGCGCTGCCGCGCCAATGCCCGCAATGTGGCCGATGTAAATGCGGTCCACGATGTTATACAGCAGGTTCACCACCTGCGCCACCACGGCGGGGATCATGAGCTGCAGCATCAGCTTTTTGATGCTGCCGGTGCCCATATCTTGTTTTGCCTGTGCCATTGGAATGCTCTCCTCTGTACTTCAAATTTGAAAAATATCGTTCCTATTATACTCGGCTCCCGCCCAAAAGAACAGCCTTTTTTGCAAAGAAACCGCGCTTTCTGCCCCAAAAACGCAAAACGGCACGGCTGCGTATGGCTTGCAGCCGTGCCGTAACGGGAGAAAAGTGTTGACGGAAAACCGCTTTTTTGCTATACTGTAAAGGCTAATATATGGAGATGTATCGAAGCGGTCGTAACGAGAACGACTCGAAATCTAACTGGCTTTTTGGAAGTGGTTTTCCAGTTTTGCTAGGTTTCATGCGAGTTTTCCGACTTCGTGAGTGAACGATTTTCGGTCGTTCTCTCCTGAAATTCTCTCCAAAATTTTCCCAGAATGCACGGAGCATTCTAAAATTTAATATGTGGAGCATTACTCAAGTGGTCGTAAGAGGTCGCACTCGAAATGCGAT
>ENA-OQHL01001745-OQHL01001745.1-human-gut-metagenome-genome-assembly--contig:-NODE-1745-length-10293-cov-4.333366_pt1 | contig 10293 bp, 7 predicted proteins | sample MGYA00242565_ERZ504723 | MGnify/ENA primary metagenome ERZ504723 (study PRJEB26092, sample SAMD00036211) | human gut metagenome | host: Homo sapiens | study: EMG produced TPA metagenomics assembly of...
AATTATGCGATTTTCTCTTGCTTGCACCGATTTCTGCATCAATTGATGTAAGTTTGATGTAAATCGCTGTTTTTTTAGTTTTTTATCAAATGAAGTACGTCCCGTCTATTTGGTTAAACGGTACATCTTTACATCATCTTAATAGAGCTTTGCACCTGCCGGAATGTGGTCATCAACCATCAGAAGATGGAGCTTTTCTTCTCCTTCTTCTTCGTGAATAGCACTGAGGAGCATACCGCAAGAGTCAATACCCATCATAGCTCTCGGTGGAAGATTTGTGATAGCGATAAGAGTTTTTCCAACCAGTTCTTCAGGCTCATAAAAGCTATGAATACCACTTAAAATAGTTCTGTCTGTGCCTGTTCCGTCATCAAGCGTAAACTGTAAGAGTTTCTTTGACTTCGGTACTGCAACACACTCTTTAACCTTTACTGCACGGAAATCTGACTTGCTGAATGTGTCAAAATCAACTGCTTCCTCAAACAAGGGCTCAATCTTTACCTTAGAAAAATCAATCTTTTCAGGCTCAGCTTTCACTGCTGGAGCTGCTTCGGAAGTCTTGGAAGCTTTCTTATCAGCGTCCAGGGACTTCATAGTCGGGAACAGTAATACATCGCGGATGGCCGGGCTGTTGGTGAACAGCATGACCAGACGGTCGATACCGTAACCGATACCGCCTGTCGGAGGCATACCGATCTCCAGTGCGTTCATGAAGTCTTCATCGGTGGTGTTTGCCTCGTCATCACCTGCTGCCAGTGCAGCCTCCTGTGCTTTGAAACGCTCTCTCTGGTCGATCGGGTCGTTTAACTCGGAGTATGCGTTACACATCTCACGTCCGTAGATGTACATCTCGAAACGCTCTACATACTCTGGTTTATCCGGCTTTCTCTTGGTCAGCGGTGAGATTTCTACTGGATGATCCATGATAAAGGTCGGCTGGATCAAGTTTTCTTCTACGAACTCTTCGAAGAAGAGGTTGATGATATCGCCGCGCACATGACGGTCTTCGTAGTGAACACCCTTCTCGTCTGCCAGCTTCTTAGCCTCTTCGGTGGTCTGGATCTCGTCGAAGTCAACTCCTGCATATTTCTTGATCGCATCTACCATAGTCAGACGCTCGAACGGCTTGCCTAAATCAATCTCAACGTCTGCATACGGAATGGTGGTGGTTCCCATAACCTCATTTGCGATATGACGGAACATATTCTCGGTTAAGTCCATCATACCGTAGTAATCAGTATATGCCTGGTACAGCTCCATGAGGGTGAACTCCGGGTTGTGGCGGGTATCAAGACCCTCGTTACGGAATACACGGCCGATCTCGTATACACGTTCCATGCCGCCTACGATCAGTCTCTTTAAGTACAGCTCCAGGGAAATACGAAGCTTTACATCCTCATCCAGTGCGTTGTAATGGGTCTCAAACGGTCTTGCAGCAGCGCCGCCTGCGTTTGCCACCAGCATCGGGGTTTCTACCTCTAAGAAGCCCTGTCCGTCTAAGTAACGGCGGATGCAGCTGATGATGCGGGAACGCATCACGAAGGTTTTCTTCACGTCCTCGTTCATGATCAGGTCTGTATAGCGCTGACGGTAACGCACGTCCGTGTTGGTCAGACCGTGATACTTCTCCGGAAGGATCTGCAGGCTCTTGGAGAGCAGCACCATGGAGGTTGCGTGAATTGAGATCTCACCCATCTTGGTGGTGAAGACGATACCTTTAATGCCCACGATATCACCGATATCCATACGCTTGAAGTCTTTGTATGCTTCTTCACCCAGGTCATCACGCGCAACGTAGCACTGGATGTTGCCCTTTAAATCCTGAACATTGCAGAAGGATGCTTTACCCATGACACGCTTGGACATCATACGTCCTGCGACGGATACTTCTTTGCCTTCCCATTCTGCATAGTCTGCTTTTACGTCCTCGCTGTGTGCGGTTACGTCATACTTTGTGATCTGGAACGGATCCTTGCCTGCTGCCTGAAGCTCTGCCAGTTTTTCACGGCGAACCTTCAGAAGCTGGTTGAGATCCGGCTCCTTCGCATTCTGCTGCTTTGCGTTCTGCTGCTCTGCCATCTTTTCCCTTACTCCTTCGTTCTTCTATAATAAATGCTGCTCTTATGATACTCTCTGGATCTCCAGAACCTTGTACTGAAGTACACCAGCCTGGGTTTCTACGTCTACAACATCTCCTACGCTCTTACCGATTAAAGCCGCGCCTACCGGAGACTCGTTAGAAATCTTATTCTGCAGGCTGTTGGCCTCGGTAGAACCAACAATCTTAAACTCCATCTCCTCGTCGAAGTCTACATCGTAAACCTTTACCTGGCAGCCGATGCTTACCTTGTCTAAGTCGATCTCATCTTCATCTACAACCTCTGCGTTCTTTAACAGCTTTTCCAGCTCCTCGATACGCAGTTCAATGTCTCTCTGCTCGTCCTTTGCTGCATCGTACTCAGCGTTCTCGGACAGGTCGCCCTGCTCACGCGCCTCTTTGATCTTCTGCGCGATTTCCTGTCTGCGGTGGATCTTTAAATCCTGTAACTCATCCTCATACTTTTTTAAACCAGCATAGGTTAAAATGTGTTTCTTGCTATCTGCCATGACACTCATTTCCTTCCTTATTTACACTGCCTGCTCCTGTAAGCAGGGCAATATTTTACACCTGAAACCACGGTCTGAACCCAAACCCGGGACCTGTGGTCATACATTCTGAATATTATACTTGAAAGCACTTTTCTTGTCAAGCGCTGAAACAGCCCGCACACACTGGTTTTTCCCGCTGTATACGGCAAATTTTTCTTCCGGGAAAGTACATCCCGATTACTGAAGCATTCTATGCTGCCGCAGCAGCTCCACCAGCTCCGCCTCCGTCTCCAGCATATTGCAGTCTCTGCGAATGGCAGAAGAATGTGGAAGTCCGGCGGTGTACCAGGCGATGTGCTTGCGCATCTCTTTCATGCCGATGTACTCGCCCTTTAAGGCTACGTGCATCCGGGTGTGGCGCAGGATCATCTCGCCCACCTCCACCGGTCCCGGCGGCGGAAGCACTTCCCCGGTTTCCAGGTAATGATTAATCCGCTCAAAGATCCATGGGTTTCCCCTGGCTCCGCGGCCTACCATCAGTCCGTCACAGCCGGTTTCTTCCAACATCCGCTTTGCGTCCTGGGGTTCAAAAATGTCTCCATTTCCGATAACCGGAATCTTCACAGCTTCCTTCACCTGACGGATAATATCCCAGTCCGCCTTGCCGGAATAGTACTGCTCCCGGGTCCGTCCATGCACCGCCACAGCGGCCACGCCGCAGCTTTCCGCGATTTTTGCGATCTCTACCGCATTCACATGGTCATCGTCAAAGCCTTTGCGGAACTTGACAGTGACTGGCTTGTGTACCTTTCGCACCAGCGCCGATAAAAGCTCCTCCACCAGCTTCGGATTCTTCATAAGGGCGGAACCCTCGCCGTTTCCTACAATTTTGGGAACCGGACATCCCATATTCAGGTCGATGATATCATAAGGACCGTCCTCTACCTGATGGGCAATGTCACTGACGATCTCAGGATCAGAGCCGAACAGCTGTAAAGATACTGGCCGCTCGCCCTCGCCGATAGCCATAAGATCCTTCGTGTTGCGGTTCTTATAAAGAATGGCCTGGCGCTCACCATCTCCGTGACCAGAAGGCCGCAGGCCCTGCTCCCGGCACAGCTGGCGGAAATTGACATATCTGTCACTCCTGCCATTGGGGGCCAGAACCAGGTTGTTGTCCAGTTCTACATTTCCGATTTTCAGCTTCATTCTTCCGGTTCCTCGCCAAGGTAAAATACCTTAAAGTATAACTCCAGTGCCTTTAAGAACTCCTGTCCCTCCCTGGCGGTACTGCTTGATCTTTAAGTCTGCGCCGATCTCATCACAGTAGCCATCATATTCGGATACCGTGTGCTTAAATTCCAGCGTGCCATCTGGCTCAAATTCCATGGTCAGAATACCGCCGCACTCCTCTGTAAACCAGACGCACATCACATGAAGCTGTTTCTTCACTGCCTCTGGGAGGCTTGCAAACTCTTCATTAAAATAATACTTTTTTCGTAGCTGTTAGAACCACAAAGAACGATATTTCCGTCCTGTCCTGTCATCCGCGTTTTCCTCCTGAATTTATGCTTCAGCAGCCCATGATCCAGACCAGAAACTACTGCAGCATCTTGTCAAAAAAATTTCATATCCGCAAACATGAAACACGCCCGGCGGATATGCTGCCGGGCGGATATAATATGTTTGATTGTCTCATGCAGCCCCGCCTGAGGGCAGGACGCATGTCGATTCTGCTGACCTGAAATGCTTTATCTTGCCAGCATCTTTGCGATTTCGAACTGTTCCTCAGAGATGTCCTTCTTCATCTGAAGGGCTTCCTGAATGTCGAAATCAACAAACTCACCATGCTTGTAAGCTACCAGACGGTTGCTCTTGCCTTCACACAGGAGTTCTGCTGCCCTTGCGCCCATGATGGACGCGTACACACGGTCCTTACAGGTCGGAGTGCCGCCTCGCTGCATGTGGCCCAGAATGGTGGCTCTGGTCTCAATGCCGGTAGCTGCCTCAATGCGGCGGGCCATGGAAGTGGAATGTCCGATGCCCTCTGCGTTGATGATGATGTTATGCTTTTTGCCGCGTTTGCGGTTTTCGATGATCCGGTCAATGAGGGCCTGCTCGTTGCCGTCATAGCGCTCCGGAAGCAGAATGTCCTCCGCTCCGTTCGCGATACCGCACCACAGTGCGATGTAGCCCGCGTTACGTCCCATAACCTCGATGATACTACAGCGCTCATGGGAGGTAGAGGTATCACGTACCTTATCGATGGCCTCCATAGCGGTATTGACTGCAGTATCAAATCCGATGGTGTAATCGGTGCAGGCAATATCCAGGTCAATGGTTCCCGGAACGCCGATGGTGTTGACGCCAAGGGCCGCCAGCTTCGGCGCCGCGGAAGGAACCGTCACCGCCGATGACTACGATACCGTCAATGCCATGCTTGCGGCAGATCTCCGCGCCCTGTTCCTGGCCTTCCGGAGTTACAAACTCCATACATCTTGCTGTATACAGGATGGTACCTCCACGGAAAATGATATTGGACACATCGGTACTGCTCATGTCTACGATCTCTTCCTGTAAAAGTCCTGCGTAGCCACGCATGATTCCTTTTACCTTCATACCCTTACTGATGGCAGTACGAACCACCGCACGGATGGCTGCGTTCATGCCCGGAGCATCTCCTCCGCTTGTCAGGACACCGATTGTCTTTACTTGCTTTGCCATAGTTGTCTCCTCCTGTTACCCTTCGTTTTCGCGATGAGCTCTCTGTCTCGTGCAGAAAGCGCTACGCGATTTCCATTCCGTTTATTTTATATAGATGCACTTTTTTTCATACAAACTGTATTCTAAAACATTTTTTCTATCTTTTCAATCCCTTTTCCACAACTTTGACATTCTTTTCACCAATTATTTTCATCAGCTTTTCCGTCACTTCTGTTGACGCTGCCACATGCCAGTTTGCGGGAAGAACCTTCTTTGCCCGTTCCTTTTCCAGATAAATGATCACGGTATCATGGCCATCAGAGCCCCTCAGAATTTCCGTCACTTCCGGCCACCGGGCATCATACTCGGTCTTATCGGCAAACTTCAGCCACAGATCCTTCGGAACCTCGTCAAAGGGGATCACCTGCTCACAGATCAGCCGTCCTGCCGGGTCATCCCCAATGGAGGTACGTCCGCTGATAAACACCTTTGCATCCTCATTCAGGAGCTGCTTCTTATTCTCGTAATCCCGCGGGAAGACGATGACTTCCACGGAACCAACCATATCCTCCAGAGTCACAAAGGCCATCTGCTGGCCATTCTTCGTAAGCTTTACGGTCCTGGCTGTTATCATGCCGCCAATGGTCGCCCGGGCGCCGTCTTCCACAACAGCTCTTCCTGTCTCCTCATCCACCATAAAATCGGTTGTTTTGGCGGTAATGCTGTTTTTCCAGGTTTCAAGATACTCATCCATCGGATGACCACTGACATAGATGCCAAGTGTCTCCTTCTCGAAGGCCAAAAGTTCTCCCTTCGGAAACTCCGGCACCTTCGGCATGGTGATCTGGTATTGCTGCTTTTCTTCCTCTGCCGCAAAATCAAAAAGGCTCAGCTGACCCTCCAGCACATTTTTGCGGTCCTTATTTTTCTGATCCAGAAGTTCCGGCGCAATCATGGTCTTCTGTCTCCGGTTGCCCGGAAGAGAATCCATGGCACCGGCCTTGATGAAATTCTCCAGGGTACGCTTATTCACCTCACGGCCGCCCATGCGCTCCACAAAATCATCAATGGAGGTAAAAAGGCCGTTATTCTGACGCTCCCGGATGATCTCGTCCACCACATTGCGTCCAATGCTCTTGATTGCCGACAGACCATATCGGATCGCATCACCGGAAACAGAGAAACCGCTCTGCCCTTCGTTGATGTCAGGCGGCAGGATACGAATGCCCATCTGGCGGCAGGTCAGAATGTACTCCGACACCTTACCCACATTGTCCATAACAGAAGTCATAAGTGCCGCGAAGAACTCCTTCGGATAATAGTATTTCAGATACGCCGTCTGATATGCAACCACCGCATAGCAGGCTGCATGGGATTTGTTAAAAGCGTATCTTGCGAAATCGATCATCTCATCATAAATATGATTTGCAGTCTTCTCATCAATGCCATTCTCAATACAGCCCTTTACGTTTTCTTCCTGATTGCCGTACACAAAATTCTGGCGTTCCTTCTCCATGACCGCCGCCTTCTTCTTGGACATGGCACGGCGCACCAGATCGCTTCGGCCCATGGTATAGCCCGCCAGATCGCGAACGATCTGCATAACCTGTTCCTGGTAGACGATACAGCCATAGGTCGGTCCCAGAATATGCTCCAGCTGCGGACATTCATATGTGATGGAGGCCTTATCATTCTTTCCTTTCAAATAACGCGGAATGAAATCCATCGGTCCCGGACGATAGAGAGAAATTCCCGCAATGATATCCTCCAGGTTTTCGGGCCGCAGCTCCTTCATGAAGCTTTTCATTCCCGAACTCTCCAGCTGGAAGATGCCATCGCACTTTCCGGTGCCAATGGATGCCAGGACATCTTTATCATTATAATCAATTTCTTCCATAACCAGATGAACGCCGTAGTTTTCCTCTGCCTGACGCACCGCATTCTGAATGACAGTCAGGGTTCGGAGGCCTAAAAAGTCCATCTTTAACAGTCCAAGCTCCTCCAGCGTCGTCATGGTAAACTGTGTGGTAATGGTACCGTCTGATGCGCGGGAAAGCGGAACAAACTCATCCATGGCCCGCTGGCCGATCACCACGCCGGCCGCGTGCATGGAGGTATGACGCGGAAGGCCCTCCAGGCGTCTGGCCATGTCGATGAGGTAGCGCACCTCATCATCATTCTGATAGGCCTCACGCAGATCCGGACTCTGCTTTAAGGCCTTTTCCAGGGTCATGCCGAGATCTCCCGGGATCATCTTTGCGATCGCGTCACAGCGGGCGTACGGAAGGTCCAGAACACGTCCCACATCCCGCACAACACCCTTGGCCGCCAGGGTACCGAAGGTAACGATCTGTACCACCTGATCCTTTCCGTATTTCTCGACCACGTAATCGATGACTTCCTGCCTGCGTTCGAAGCAGAAGTCAATATCGATATCCGGCATGGATACCCGTTCCGGGTTCAGGAAACGCTCAAAGAGCAGATCATAGCGCACCGGATCGATATTAGTGATCTCCAGACAGTAGGAAACGATACTTCCCGCTGCGGACCCTCGTCCCGGACCGACCATGATGTCGTGGGATCTTGCGAAATGAATGAAATCCCATACGATCAGGAAGTAATCCACATACCCCATGTTGTGGATTACACCCAGCTCGTAGGAAAGGCGTTCCTGCAGGGTTCCATCATCATTTGGGTAACGCTTCGCCATGCCATCCTGGCACAGCTTATTCAGATAGCTCCAGGAATCGTATCCCTCCGGCACCTCGTACTTCGGCAGCTTTGTCACGCCAAACTCGATCTCAACGTTGCAGCGCTCCGCGATCTTATGGGTGTTATCGATGGCTTCCTGGGCGTATGGAAACAGCGCCCGCATCTCTTCCTCAGACTTCACATAGTACTGGCCGCCCTCGTAACGCATACGGTTCTCATCAGACACCTTCTTGCCGGTCTGGATACACAGCAGAATGTCGTGAGCTGCCGCATCCTCTGCCAGAATGTAATGAATATCGTTGGTTGCCACCAGATCCATGGAAAGCTCCCGGCTCATGCGCATCAGGCCCTGGTTTACCATTTTCTGGGTGGAAATTCCGTGGTCCTGCAGCTCCAAAAAGAAGTTGCCTTTTCCAAAGATCTCTTCATAATGCCTTGCAGACCTGCAGGCCTCCTCGTACATGCCCCGGGCCAGATAGCGCTGCACCTCGCCCGCCAGGCAGGCACTGAGGGCAATGACGCCCTCATGGTAGGTTTCCAGCACCTCATAATCCACACGGGGCTTATAATAAAAGCCGTCCACAAATCCCTTGGACACGATTTTCATAAGGTTGTGGTATCCGGTATCATTTTCCGCCAGCAAAACCAGATGATAGTAGCGGTCCTCGCTATTGGTGTTTTCCCGTTCAAAGCGGGAACCGGGCGCCACATAAACCTCGCAGCCGATGATGGGCTTGATGCCCACTTCCCTTGCCGCACGGTAAAAGTCAATGACGCCATACATAACGCCATGGTCGGTGATGGCCATGCTGTCCATGCCAAGCTCTTTGGCCCGCGCCGCCAGCTCTTTGATCTTACAGGAACCGTCCAGCAGACTGTACTCTGTATGGACGTGCAAATGTGTAAATGCCACTGTCTTCTCCTTTATATCCTCATAAAACAGGGCGGAAATATCATTTCCACCCTGCCGCTTCAGCATCTCTTGTATAGACTAACTTTTGGGGAAAGGATCGGTAGGATCTTATTTCTCGCCCTTTAAGTAATTTTTCAATGTTGTCAAGTGCTTCGTTCTCATCGTCTCCGTCAGCAGAAACGGTAATCTCCTCACCAGCGCCCATGCCAAGTGTCATCATACCCCATAATGCTCTTCGCATTCACGCGGGCATTGTTGTTCTCTACATAGATCTGACTGTCAAACTGGCTCGCAATCTGAACCAGCATAGCGACTGGTCTTGCCTCAAGTCCGGATGAAAGTCCAATGGTGATCGTTTTCTTTAACATAATTATCCTCCTCGTTTTCGGACATGATCAAAGGCTCTTCTCTCTCTGTCATGCCCCTGTGTCAGGCCTTTCCTGTCTCAACCGTTCTGCCATATTTCCCAGTTTTCTGAGACGATGGTTGACACCTGATTTCCCAACCGGCGGGTCCAGAGCTTCTCCCAGCTCTTTCAGCGTAGCCTCCGGTCTGGCCAGCCTTAACTCTGCGATTTCCCTCAGATTGTCCGGCAGACTGTCAAACCCTGCCGTATCTCTGATGTATATGATATCTTCCATCTGCTTGACTGCCGCCGATACCGTCTTGTTGATATTGGCTGTCTCACAGTTTACCTGCCGGTTCACACTCCCGCGCATCTCCTTGAGAATGCGGATGTTCTCCAGCTCCATAAGCGCAACTGGTGCTTCCATGACGTTTAAGATATCAACGATCTGGCTTCCCTCTTTGATGTAAACCACGAAATATTTCTTCCGCAGCACGATCTTGGCTTCGATTCCCATGGAAAGGATGAGGCCCTGAATCTGCTTTGCCTTTGCTTCGGTCGCGCAGGCAATCTCAAAATGGTAAAACTTTTCCGGATCGCTGATGGAACCTGCTGCCAGAAATGCCCCCCGTATGAAGGCACGTTTGCAGCAGTTCTGCATGAGGACCACGTTCTGGGCCAGGGACAGATTCTCCTCGATTTCCCCGTATGGATCAATGAGTTTCACTGCCTGAAGCACCCGCATGGCGTCCTCGTGATGGGTAACTGCCACGGTGCAGGTCCTGTTTTTGTGGTTCCCGATGCCCTGCCGTATGGAGACATCAATTCTTATATTAAATGTTTTTTTCAATAATGTAAAGTACTTTCTTGCAACTGCCTCATTTTCCGTGTGGATCTTCACCCGGTAGCGGTTATTCTCCGAAATCTGGATACGCCCGCAAAGGCTTAAGATTGCCGCGATCTCCGCGATCTGGCAGTGCCTGGCCGGAGAAAGCTGCCTGGAAAGTTCTTCCTTTACCTTAGAAGAAAA
>ENA-OQHL01001747-OQHL01001747.1-human-gut-metagenome-genome-assembly--contig:-NODE-1747-length-10289-cov-4.405924_pt1 | contig 10289 bp, 7 predicted proteins | sample MGYA00242565_ERZ504723 | MGnify/ENA primary metagenome ERZ504723 (study PRJEB26092, sample SAMD00036211) | human gut metagenome | host: Homo sapiens | study: EMG produced TPA metagenomics assembly of...
AACCATTTTAACACACCGCGCTTTTATTAGGAAATATACATAAACAATATGCCTATAACATAAACTTATCGCAATAAAAAAAGAAATCTGAAAGGTTATCGCATTTCCTTTCAGATTTCCTGTTATCCAGTAATCCTATTCTGTTTTTTGGCCATCTTCACAAACTCCTGTGCAGCCGCCGATAAGTTCTTCTCCAAATATCCGACCGCCAGTGTCCGGATTGCATCCGGGCTGTTGATGGAGTAATATACGATTTCTTCATGGTTCGCTGTTTTTTCTACCGAGGAAGGTACAAACCCGATTCCCATGCCATTTCCCACCATCGCATTCAGGCTTTCGCAGGAATTGGATAAAAATGCCGCCTTCGGAACAAATCCGGCACTTCTGCACAATTTCTGAGAACTTTCATACATACGCCGTCCACGTTCATATAGAATAAATGGCTCCTCTTGCAGCTTCCGCAGATCTTCCGTCTCCAGTTCCCGTGATTCAGATCCCCCCAACTTCTGACATACATCCGAATGCTTCGGAACCGCCAGATAAATCTGCTCCCGGTAAAGCGGTTCATACCGAATCGTACCGCTGTGGAACGGCAGCATAACCAGTGCAAGATCCACTTCCCCGTTCATCAGCAGTTCCTCCGAGTAATTGGAAAACGCATCTACCACCTGCACCATGATTCCCGGATATTTTTTTCGGAATTCCGCCAGAAACGGAAGCAGAAAATTCTTCTGGTAAAATGGCGCAATGGCAATTGACAATTTTCCCTGGGTCAGCTCTTTAAATTCCCCCATCCGGCTAATCAGATGCTGACTGCGATTCAGGATTTCCCGCCCCTCTTCGCAGAAAATAGCACCCTCCTCTGTGAGGATTACTTTGTTGCTCTTCCTTATAAAAAGCTTCACCCCAAGCTCATCCTCCAGACGCTGGATCATCTGGCTCAACGCAGGCTGGCTTACGTGCACCACAAGCGCTGCCTTAGAAAAGCTGCCAGCTTCCGCAGCCGCAATTACATACTGGATATCACGTAGCTGCATTGTATCCCCTCCCCAATTATGTCGATTCTCTCTCGCATGACGTCTATTTTACCACAAAATCAACAAAATATGACCGTTATTTTTCGCAAAAAATGTGAAGAGGCGAACAGAAAAACAACTGCTATGTTTTTCTGTCCGCCTGGCATACAATATATTATTTCCGTTTTTACAGATGCAGCACGCGGTCGCGGATTTCCTGCGTCCGTCCCTGGTTCCAGAACTGGGTTCCGATATAGCCGCAGGTACGGCGTGCAACAGACATCTTGTCCTGGTCACGGTTGCCGCAGTTCGGGCACTCCCAGATCAGCTTACCTGCCTCATCCTCGACGATTTTGATCTCACCGTCATAGCCGCAGCACTCGCAGTAATCGCTCTTGGTATTCAGCTCTGCATACATGATGTTCTCATAGATGAACTTCATGACAGACAGGACTGCCGGGATATTCTGCTGCATGTTCGGCACTTCCACATAGCTGATCGCGCCGCCCGGAGACAGCTTCTGGAAATCAGACTCAAATTTCAGCTTGCTGAAGGCATCGATCTCCTCACTGACGTGAACATGATAGCTGTTGGTAATGTAGTTCTTATCGGTTACGCCCGGAATAATACCGAAGCGTTTCTGTAAGCATTTCGCGAACTTGTAGGTGGTGGACTCCATCGGGGTTCCGTATACGGAATAGCTGATGTTCTCGGCCTCCTTCCACTCCCTGCACTTGTCGTTCATCTTCTGCATAACAGCCAGGGCAAACGGCTTTGCAGACGGATCTGTATGGGACTTGCCGGTCATGCGTACGCACATCTCATGCAGGCCGCAGTAGCCCAGAGAGATGGTGGAATAGCCGTTAAACAAAAGCTTGTCGATGGTCTCACCCTTTTTCAGTCTTGCCAGGGCACCGTTCTGCCACAGGATCGGGGCTACATCGGAGATGGTTCCAAGCAGACGCTCATGACGGCAGCGCAGCGCGCGGTGGCAGAGCTCCAGGCGCTCCTCAAAAATCTCCCAGAAGCGGTCCATATCGCCCTCCGAAGAGCAGGCTACATCCACCAGGTTGATGGTAACAACACCCTGATTGAAACGTCCGTAGAACTTGTGGCTTCCGTCTGCGTTTCTCTGGGAATCCTCCACAGTCAGGAAGGAACGGCAGCCCATGCAGGTATATACGTTTCCGCCCTTTAATTCCTTCATGATCTTTGCAGAAATATAATCCGGAACCATACGCTTTGCAGTACACTTTGCAGCCAGCTCCGTCAGATACCAGTATTTGGAATCCTCTGTAATGTTATCTTCATCCAGAACGTAGATCAGCTTCGGGAAGGCCGGAGTGATCCAGACACCCTTTTCATTTTTTACGCCCTGCATTCTCTGGATCAGAACCTCTTCGATGATCATAGCCAGATCATCACGAGTGCGTCCCTCCGGAACCTCGTCCAGATACATGAACATGGTCACAAACGGTGCCTGTCCGTTACAGGTCATCAGAGTGATCAGCTGATACTGGATCGTCTGGATACCGCTCTTGACCTCCTCACGCAGTCTGCGTTCTACTACACGGTTGATGATGGTCTCATCCAGAGTCTCTCCGCACTCCTTGCGCTCCTCGATCACGTTCTTACGCAGCTTCTGGCGGCTGATATCCACAAACGGTGCCAGATGAGCCAGGGAGAAGGACTGTCCGCCGTACTGGTTGCTGGCCACCTGTGCCACGATCTGGGTGGTAACGTTGCAGGCAGTAAAGAAGCTGTGCGGCTTCTCGATCATGGTCTCACTGATAACTGTACCGTTCTGGAGCATATCCTCCAGATTGATCAGGTCGCAGTTATGCTCCTTCTGCGCAAAATAATCGGTATCGTGGAAATGGATGATACCGGCCTCATGCGCGCGCACAATCTCTTCCGGAAGCAGGACACGGCGGCTTAAGTCCTTGCTGACCTCGCCGGCCATGTAATCACGCTGGGTAGAGTTGATGACCGGATTCTTATTGGAGTTTTCCTGCTTTACTTCCTCATTCAGATGCTCGATCAGAGCAAGGATGCCATTGTCCGTGGTATTGGACTTTCTGGTCAGCTCTCTCTTATAACGGTAACGCACATATTTCTGCGCCACCTCATAACCGCGCATCTCCATGATGCCGGTCTCTACCATATCCTGAATATCTTCTACATTTACCGCATGCGTAGCCTCTTCCACCTGCTTAGCGATCATATCTGCCACTGCATTGATCTGATATTCATTCAGCTGATGAAGATGATCCACACTGGCATTTGCCTTTGTGATCGCATTCACGATTTTAGAGACATCAAAAGAAACTTCCTTGCCGTTTCTCTTGATGACATTTGTCTTAACATCCGTAGTCATGCCTAAACCCCTCTCAAATATACTATATCTTGTATTTTTATTGTTTATAAACAACTATATATCGTAGCAGAGACTATGATACTACAAATACAGGGAAAATGGAAGTGGCAATTTCACGAATATTTCATGGAATATTTGGTTGAATATTTATTTTACATAAGGTATGATTAGACAGGTCCGGTTTGCCAAAATACGGATATTTCCGCAGAGTTCCTTGCTTTTCACTCGAACCGGCAAACGGAAAAAGAACACGGGAGGTTTGCACATTGCTAAATAAATGGAAACAAACGATATCAAAATTTGTATGTTTTGTCCTAACATGCCAGTTGTTCATTCTGACAACCTGGGCAAAACCGGACTGGCCCTCCGATACCGGCATCATGGCTGAGGCAGGCATTGTCATGGATATGGATTCCGGTGCCATTCTGTATGGTCAGAATATCCACCTGACCTACCCGCCGGCCAGTATCACCAAAATCCTCACAGCACTCATCGTCCTGGAAAATTGCAATCTGGATGATACTGTAACATTTTCTACAACGGCTGTCAACCAGGTTGAGGCCGACAGCGGAAATAAAATCAGCGTTGTGGCAGGTGACCAGCTGTCCGTAGAAGACTGTCTCTACTCCATGCTGCTAGTATCCTGCAACCAGGCCGCCAATGCTCTGGCCGAGCATACGGCAGGCAGTATTTCTGCCTTTGTGAACATGATGAATGAAAAGCTGGCGCAGCTTGGATGTCAGGAAAGCCACTTCGAAAACCCATCCGGCTTAAATGGCGATAATCAGTATGTTTCCGCTTACGATATGGCCCTGATTGCCCAGGCTGCCTACGACAATGAAACCCTGGTAGAGATCAGCTCTGCCACCACCCATAAGATCGCGCCGACCACCCAGAACCCGGATGGCTTCACCATCCGCGGAGAGCACCGGCTCTGCGTGACAGAAGACCCCAGCAGCCCGTATTACTATCCAGAGGCCGTAGCAGGAAAAACAGGCTACCTGATTAAAGCCGGAAATACCCTGGTTACCTACGCGGTAAAAGATAACCGCCGCCTGATCTCTGTTATCTTAAAAGGGCAGCCAAGACAATACTTCGTAGATGGTAAGGCACTTTTGGAATTTGGATTCCGGTCCTTCCAGGACTACACTGTGGCAGACTATGAAAGCCGTTATGTAACCGGAAACGAGACCATCAATCTGGATAAAGGCTCGTTTCAGGCATCTGATCTGATGATCGATCCTGACAGCGTAATCACCCTGCCAAACAGTGCCTCCTTTGAAGATGCAGATATCACGCTTGGGGCGCTGCCGGAGATCAGCCCAGACAATGCCGTAGCGCTGCTCACCTACAGCTACAATGACCGGACAATCGGTACCGCGTATCTGCTGGCAAAAGATGGCGTCACAATCGACGGGAATGATTCAGCCTCAGAGGCTGCCACAACCGCTTTCGATACCGCAAATGCAGAAGCTCCCCTGGCTACTGCTTCCAACGCAGAGAAGCCCCAGCGGCCACACAAACATATTTCCGTAGCCGGTGTCCTGATCACAATCCTGATCGTGCTTCTTGTTCTTGGCGTGATCGGCCTTATAAGCTGGTTCATCTACTCGAAAAAGAAAGAAGCCAAAGCCCTGGCAAAACGACGGGAACGCCGCAGACAGCGCCTGCAGCGCTCCGGTGACGAAGAAGAGTTTGAGCGGCTGCTGGCTGAGTACAAAAATAAAAAGAAATAACGCCGCACCGCAGACCGCATTATAAAAGGCATATTGAAAAAGCCCATGAAAACCGTTCACAAATCGTTTTCATGGGCTTTTCTAATGCTCTTTTCTGAATTTTGCAGGGATTTTCTGATATGCTTTACCACCCCAGATTAACTGGTTCCCCGCCTCCTGCTATAATTGTTTTTGATGTGGAAGCCGTACTCTCTGACTGAGACGCGCCGTCTGATGCGCTGTCACTGTTCTGGCGCTCCTGTGGGGCCTCTGCTGTCTGCTCCGCAGTCTGTCCAGCCGCCGCATTCTGGTCTGCCTGTGTATGATCTGCCGGCTGCTCCGTCTGCGCACTGTCTGCTGTTTCCGTCGTTCTGCCATAGTTCAGTGCGGCATATACATCCAGCATACCATTGCTGCTGAGCTTGCCTTCCAACGGCGGAATCTTTCGCGCCGTTTCCAGAAGAACTTTCCGGATATCAGAAAGCTGCAGATCCGTGCGATAGGAATACAAAAACGCCGCCGCTCCGGCTACCATCGGAGCTGACATAGAGGTTCCGGTCATAAATCCATAACCGCCATCTGCGATGGTGCTGACAATGTAGGTGCCCGGTGCCGCGATATCCACGCTCTTTGCTCCGTAATTGGAGCTTTCCGCCAGGCTTCCGTCAAACATCAGGTTTGCCACAGAAATGACATTATCCAGGTCAAAGGAGGATGGATAGTCCGGCTTCTGGTCTGTGTCCTCTCCGATGCCTTTTTCGTTTCCGTTTCCGGCCGATACCACAAACAGCATCCTGGATGCCCGCATTACCTTCTCCAGTTCCGGATAATACTCTGTCGTACCAAAACCTGAGGTTGCAGATGGAGGCTCCGTTTGCTTCCGCATAGCGAATGGCTTCAATGATGGCCTTTTCCTCACCTACACCGTACTGGGTTCCCAGTGCCTTTAATACCATGACCTCACATATTTGTTGTCCGTAATACCGGCAATACCGCCATTTCCGCGGGCGGCGGCAATGGTTCCCGCCGCATGGGTTCCATGATTATCCTCAATGCCTTTACAGAGTTCATTGTTTCCATCAAAAAAATTCCAGCCATGTACATCGTCCACGTAACCGTTTCCGTCATTATCAATGCCATCTCCCGGAATCTCATCTTCGTTGGTCCAGATAGCATCCTTCAGATCAGGATGATTGATATCAATTCCCGTGTCAATGACTGCCACTACCACCTGCCGGTGCTCCTCTGTGCTGGAATCGTAAAGGTTCCATGCCGGCAGGATATCAATATCCACTCCCCGTCTTGCCCGGATCTCCTTGATACGGTAAGCATCCGGTCCGGCTACCGGGGCCGGCATGCCAAGGTAGTTTGCCAGATCAATGTAGGTTGCCAGCTTCGGGTTGCTGTCCTTAAAGCGATTTGTGATCTCGCTGTACTGCAGCTCCGCATCATTCTTCAGGCCCCACTGATATCTGGAATAGCTGTCTGAAGAAGACAGATTAGCCACACCCGGTCCATAGACATCGGTATGAAAGGTATATTGAGTGTCCGGCATTGCGGATGCCGCAGCATGCAGTCCCGCTCCGCAGAGCACTGCTGCTAATGCAGTAGCTGCCTGCTGTTTCCATTTCATTTTCATAATATACTCCTCAATTCTATCGCCATAACCGTGCAAGCACGCTTCGGGCTCTCTTGCACTCGTTACATTATAACACAGCTGTCAAATCTTTAGTTTGAACTTTGTGTGAAATTGTTTGCGCAATGCGTGAACAGTAACGTGAAATTCACGCAACAGAAAAACCCGTGGAGAAAATCTCCACGGGTCATCTTACGTTTGGACACAGTAGGCGCTCCTGCGCATCTACATGATATAAAAATTTCGATTAATTTCTGATCAGTGATTACTCAACGATAGAAACAACACGGCCTGAACCTACGGTTCTACCACCCTCACGGATAGCGAAACGAAGACCCTGCTCCATAGCTACCGGATGGATCAGCTCAACGGTCATCTCTACGTTATCACCAGGCATGCACATCTCGGTACCAGCCGGGAGCTCGCAAACGCCGGTTACGTCAGTTGTTCTGAAGTAGAACTGCGGACGATAGTTGTTGAAGAACGGGGTATGACGACCACCCTCGTCTTTGGTCAGAACGTAAACCTGTGCGGTAAACTTGTTGTGGCATTTTACGGATGCCGGCTTACACAGAACCTGTCCACGCTCGATCTCAGTTCTCTGGATACCACGAAGCAGAGCACCGATGTTATCACCAGCCTGAGCCTCATCCAGTAACTTACGGAACATCTCGATACCGGTAACAACGGTCTTCTTGGTCTCCTCGTGGATACCAACGATCTCAACCTCATCGTTCAGATGAAGAACACCACGCTCTACACGGCCGGTAGCAACGGTACCACGACCGGTAATGGTGAATACATCCTCTACAGGCATCAGGAACGGCTTATCAGTCTCACGCTGCGGATCCGGGATCCAGCTGTCAACTGCGTCCATCAGCTCCATGATCTTGTCGCCCCACTCACCGTGCGGATCCTCAAGAGCCTTCAGAGCGGAACCCTGAATGATCGGGGTGTCATCGCCCGGGAACTCGTACTCGTTCAGCAGCTCACGGATCTCCATGTCTACTAACTCAAGCAGCTCCGGATCGTCAACCATATCACATTTGTTCATGAATACAACGATGTACGGTACGCCTACCTGACGGGAAAGCAGGATGTGCTCTCTGGTCTGAGCCATAACACCATCGGTTGCTGCTACTACAAGGATAGCGCCATCCATCTGAGCTGCACCGGTGATCATGTTCTTAACGTAGTCAGCATGTCCTGGGCAGTCAACGTGTGCATAGTGTCTGTGCTCGGTCTCATACTCAACGTGTGCGGTAGAAATGGTGATACCACGCTCTCTCTCCTCCGGAGCCTTATCGATGTTCTCGAAATCGGTAGCGGTGTTACCAGCAACTCTCTCAGCCAGAACTTTGGTGATTGCTGCGGTCAGAGTGGTTTTACCATGGTCAACGTGGCCGATGGTACCAATGTTACAATGCGGTTTGGTTCTTTCAAACTTTGCTTTTGCCATTTTATAACGTCCTCCTTGATTTGCCCGCCTAGTACGGGCGATTGATTATATGGTTAGGCTGTTCTTTATTATATGCTATTTACGCAATATTTTCAAGCCTTTTCTATATTCCGGCTGGCGGCTCTGCAGCATATTCTTTGATAAAAACAACTGCAGAACCACCGGCTGAAAATTAGATTACATTATTTCTTGTGCTCGTTGATAACCTTCTCCTGTACGGACTTCGGAACCGGCTCGTACTTCTCGAAGAACATGGAGTAGTTACCACGTCCCTGAGTCTTGGAACGAAGGTCAGTAGAGTAACCGAACATCTCGGAAAGCGGAACGTATGCCTTAACGATCTTACCGCCGCCTAAGTCATCCATACCCTCGATACGGCCACGACGGGAGTTGATATCACCGATAACATCACCCATGTACTCCTCAGGCATGGTAACCTCAACCTTCATGATCGGCTCAAGCAGGATAGCGCCTGCCTTCTGCATAGCCTCCTTGAACGCCATGGAACCAGCGATCTTGAATGCCATCTCGTTAGAGTCGACCTCATGGTAAGAACCATCGTATACGGTAGCTTTTACACCGAGTACCGGGAATCCAGCAAGGATACCGGACTTGGAAGCCTCTTCGATACCAGCGCCAACTGCCGGGATGTACTCTTTCGGGATAGCACCGCCGACAACGGTAGACTCGAACTTGAAGGTCTCTTCTGCGTTCGCATCCATCGGCTCGAAGTGAACTTTACAGTGACCGTACTGACCACGACCACCAGACTGCTTAGCATATTTGCTGTCTACGTCTACGGCCTTGGTGAAGGTCTCTTTGTAAGCAACCTGCGGAGCACCAACGTTTGCTTCTACGTTGAACTCTCTCAGAAGACGGTCTACGATGATCTCCAGATGTAACTCACCCATACCGGAGATGATGGTCTGGCCAGTCTCCTGGTTGGTGGATGCACGGAAGGTCGGATCCTCCTCTGCAAGTTTCGCAAGTGCCTCGCTCATCTTGCCCTGACCAGCTTTGGTCTTCGGCTCGATAGCGATATCGATAACCGGCTCCGGGAACTCCATGGACTCCAGGATAACCGGATGATTCTCATCACAGATGGTATCACCGGTACCGGTAATCTTAAAGCCTACTGCTGCAGCGATATCGCCGGAGTAAACCTTGTCAATCTCCTGTCTCTTGTTAGCATGCATCTGAAGGATACGGCCAACACGCTCTTTCTTGCCCTTGGTAGCATTCAGAACGTAGGAACCGGAATTCATGGTACCGGAGTACACACGGAAGAATGCCAGCTTACCTACGAACGGGTCGGTCATGATCTTGAATGCCAGAGCTGCGAACGGCTCTTCATCAGAAGAATGACGCTCGATTTCATTGCCATCCATATCGGTACCCTTGATAGACGGGATATCGGTCGGAGCCGGCATGAACTCGATAACTGCGTTCAGAAGTCTCTGAACACCTTTGTTTCTGTATGCACTACCGCAGCATACCGGAACAGCGGTACACTCACAGGTAGCTTTTCTTAATACTTTCTTCAGTTCCTCGATAGATGGCTCTTCGCCTTCCAGATACTGCATCATCAGATCATCATCCAGCTCGCAGATTTTCTCTACCAGCTCGGTGTGATATAACTCTGCATCATCCTTCATATCATCCGGGATTTCGCAAACAGTAACGTCGTCGCCCTTATCATCGTTGTAGATGTAAGCCTGCATCTCGAACAGGTCGATAAGGCCCTTGAACTCGTCCTCTTTACCGATCGGCAGCTGTAAGCAGATAGCGTTCTTACCAAGTCTGGTACGGATCTGCTCTACTGCGCCGTAGAAGTTAGCGCCCAGGATATCCATCTTGTTGATGAATGCCATACGCGGTACGTTGTAGGTATCAGCCTGACGCCATACGTTCTCAGACTGAGGCTCTACACCACCTTTTGCACAGAACACGCCGACAGCGCGTCCAGTACACGAAGAGAACGCTCTACCTCTACGGTAAAGTCAACGTGGCCTGGGGTATCAATGATGTTGATACGGTGCTCAAGAGCGCCCGGTTTCGGCTTGCAGTTCTCTTCCAGAGTCCAGTG
>ENA-OQHL01001750-OQHL01001750.1-human-gut-metagenome-genome-assembly--contig:-NODE-1750-length-10287-cov-3.154626_pt1 | contig 10287 bp, 9 predicted proteins | sample MGYA00242565_ERZ504723 | MGnify/ENA primary metagenome ERZ504723 (study PRJEB26092, sample SAMD00036211) | human gut metagenome | host: Homo sapiens | study: EMG produced TPA metagenomics assembly of...
AACCTTGCCTGAAGAAATAGTTTCAAAACTGTTCTTCCATGTAGCTGAACAATTTGTTGATGTATCCTTTAATAAATAATCGTCTGTGTCAGACTGATATACAACCTCTGCCACACCGTCTGGAGTAATGCCACTAGGTTCATAACCTGCAACTGTGTCAGAGCAACACCTCAGTTGTTGTTTCAGTTGTTTCTTCTGGCACATACTGGTTGTTAAGTATTGCAACTGCATCTAAGGCATTTACAACACCGTCATTGTTATAGTTAGCTGCTGCAAGCTGGTCAGCATCAGTAATTGTGCTTACCCCACTAATATGCTTTAAAACAATAGCAGCATCTGCCTTATCAACTTTTCCGTCATTGTTTACATCGCCCTTTATGTGAGCAGTTGTGCTGTAAGTCAATGACATAGATGAAAGAGTGATACCACTACCGGCAGAATAAATGTAAAGATTTTCACCTGCACCTGTGTAGTTGAAAGTACCAGTTCCATAGCTTGAACCTGTAGCAATTCTGCCATATTCAGCACCGTTGCTATTAGCCAATACAAGGTATCTAGTTGTACTGCCACCTTTGGCATTTACGCTTATTGTACAAGGACCTGTAGCAGTAAATACAATACTTCTGTAGTCCACTGCACCACCACCACCAAGGTTAATGCCACTATTAATACTAACTTTTTTTGTACTTGTTGCTGTAACTGTTAAATTGTCGTATGAATAGTCACTTGTAAGAGTTTGAGCTGTCCACTTTGTAAAATCCCAAGTTGTGCTTTTTGTAATTGTAGCACCAAAACTCTGTAAACTCATTAATGACCAAACCATAACGAAAGCTAAAACAGTAGCAACGCTTTTTTTGAGTCTTTTCATAGTTCTCCTCCTTTTTTTAAACTCCTTTAATTTTACAATATATTCACATAATTGTAAATATTTAGATACAAAATAATAATGATTTTAATTTAATTATCTTCCTATAAAGTAATATTACCTAAATTTTCGTCCTTTTATTTGTATTCTATTTACATTGTAAATACTTTTTGTATATGCTATAATAATATCATAATTAATCGGAAATATTTTTAGGGGGGTGTTTAATATGAAAAAGGTTTTAGGTATTTTTCTTGCTTGTGCAATGTGCATTTCTAGTCCCTTTGTATATTCAGCTAGTACAAGGACAATCCCTGTCTATTTAAACGGAAAAGCCATTGATTTTTCAAGCGAATCCGTTAAACCTCAGCTTTTTATGGGCAGAACCTACGTCCCACTTAGAAAAATATGCGAATCTATGGGTATTTCTATGGAATGGAGTCCTACTACAAAGTGGCTTACTTTCAAACGTGGTTATACAGTAATTGAGCATCAAGTACCGTCTAATACTGTTTACGTAAACGGAGAGATGAAAAAGTTTGACACCAGTTCTATAAATGCAAATGGTACTACACTTGTTCCTATCAGAATGTTGGCAGAAGCAATAGATGCCAATGTTTCATTGGGGAAGAAAAAATAAAACTGTGTATATAACTTTAACTGGTCTTGAAACAACTACAGAATCAACAAGTGCTACCATTGAAGAACCTACAGTTTCTACTACTACTGTTGTTTCTACCGTTCCTACCACTACTGCTCCTATTGCTCCTAGCATTCCTGATGCTCCTGAAAAATAGCAAAAGTAAACAAACAAGGCTTTGCATCGCAAAGCCTTGTTCTATTTAGAATATTTTTTATTAACATATTTTCTCATAATAGTGAGAGTTGTCAACAATACTGCAACACTTATCAACAACACTATCCACCATACCTGTACGAAACCGGCAATTAAATATCCAAACACACAAACCACAGCAACCACAATAGCATATTGCATCTGTGTAGAAACGTGGTCAATATGGTGACATTGTGCACCGGCAGATGACATAATAGTCGTATCTGAAATAGGAGAAACGTGGTCACCACACACTGCTCCGGCCAATACAGCTGATATAGAAATAACCATCATTTCCATATTGCCACCACCTGAGAATATAGCAGTTACAATAGGTATTAAAATAGCAAATGTACCCCAGCTTGAACCTGTTGAAAAAGCCAAGAATATAGCAATCATAAACATAACCATTGGAATAATTACGCCGTTTGTTACACTGCCACCTAAAGTATTTTCAACAAAAGCTGATATTTGTAAGGCATCGCCTACGCCCTTTAATGACCAAGCAAATACCAAAATCAATATAGACGGAATCATTAACTTAAAGCCCTCAGCCAAACTTTCCATAAATTTTTGGAAAGTCATAATTCTGCGAGGAATATATAAAATTAACATAAATATTAAAGTAACTGTACTGGCAAAAACTAAACTAACTTCTGCATCGCAATTGGCAAAAGCTGAAATTACATTTTTAGCTCCACCTAAAAATCCAGTATAAATCATTGTTCCAACGGTTAAAGCAATCAAAACAACTACAGGAAGAATTAAGTCCATTATTTTGCCCTTTGAATTACTTCCTTCTTCCTGCTCAATCTTGTCTATTTCATCAATTTCACGATCTGCCTGCTGTGTCCTATCCTCAAACTTCTTCATTTTACCAAAATCAAAGCCTGTCAAAATAATGTATAAAACCATAACCAAAGTAAGTAAGGCATATAGATTGTAAGGTATAGTTCTTAAAAACAACTGAAAGCCTGTAATATTCACATCTTCCGGAACATATGAATTAACAGCTGCTGCCCAACTAGACATAGGAGCAATAATACAAATTGGTGCTGCCGTAGCATCAATAATGTAGGCAAGTTTAGTCTTAGACACCTTATATCTGCTTGTTACAGGTCGCATTACAGAGCCTACAGTCAAGCAATTAAAGTAGTCGTCTACGAAAATAAGTATACCTAAACCCATTGTAGCCAAAAGTGCTTTTTTCTTAGTTTTCACTTTTTTAGCAGCCCACTCTCCATAGGCTCTTGAGCCACCGGACTCTACCATAAGCACAATTACGACCCCTAGCATAATATCAAATATCAAAATATTTAAATTCATACTGTTTTTCATAATATCGTAAAAAGCTAAGAAAGCCTGCCAAGGGTTAAACCCTGTATACATTAACACACCGGCTACAATTCCCAGTATAAGTGAACTGTAAACCTCTTTGGTTATAAGTGCTAAACATATTGCCAACAACGGTGGAACTAAGGACCACCACGTTCCAATAAAAATCGCCGGATTCATATTTATAAAACTCCATTCTTTTCTATTCTACGCAAAAATACTGATTTTTGCACACGCTTTCAAATTATATCATAATTGTGTAAACATTTCTATATTTTTATACTAAAATATGTTGTCAATATTTTCTCTTTACCCCAACAAAAAGAGCTACCACCCTTGGTGATAGCCCTTAAACATTTGCAATATTTAAAATATAGCAAACTCTATATTAATGCTTATGTATGTTAATGTCTGCAAAACCAGCCTTTTCACTGTTTGCAATAATTTCTGTATTAGGTACTTTTACATACTTATCGAAAATCTTCTTGCTCTGCATAATACCGTCTGTAACCTTACCAGGTCCGTTGATACAACCACCTTCACAAGCCATACCTTCAATAATGTCTTCTGGAAGTCTGCCAACCTTGAGCATCTGTAATGCCTTCTTACATTCAGCAGCACCACTACACTTGCAAGCCTTAATATCAAGGTCAATATTTTCTTCTTCAACAACCTTGAGAACAGCTGTTGTAACACCACCACTCTTAGCAAAGCCCTTACCATAGCAAGTAGCTTCTTCATTTTCGCCAGTAAATGTTGCTGGGTCAATTTCCTTAACAGTAAACATTGCTGAAAGTTCTTCGAAAGTGATAGCACCACTGATTTCGCCTAAGTAATGGCTAACAACTTCATTTTTCTTTGCAATACATGGTCCAATAAATACGATTTCAGCATCAGGATTACTTGCTTTAATAAGTCTGGCAGTAGCAACCATAGGAGAAACAGTTGTTGAAATATTTTCCTTTAACTGTGGGAAATGCTTTTCAATAAGGTTTACGAAAGCTGGACAACAAGATGTAGTTGTCTTCTTACCTTCCTTAATGTTAGAAACAACTTCTTCAGCTTCTCTCCAAGCTACAACGTCAGCACCAAGAGCAACTTCAAGACAATCCTTAAAGCCGAGGGCCTTAATAGCTTCCTTTAACTGAGGTACTGTTACATCACCGAACTGACCTTCAATGGCTGGTGCAATCATAGCATATACGTTGTCACTTGTTCTAATAGAGTTAATAACATTAGTCATCATTGACGCATCACCAATAGCACCGAATGGACAGGCAACAACACACTGACCACAGTTAATGCACTTTGCTTCATCAATCATAGCTAAATCGTTTTCATCAATCTGAACTGCATCTACTGGACAAGTAACTTTACAAGGTCTTTCAATATCCACAATAGCGTGGTATGGACAGGCTTTAAGACACTGACCACACTTTTTACACTTAGACTTGTCAATATATGCACCATGAGGAGTTTTTGTAATAGCACCAAATTTACAGGCCTTAATACACTTCTGTGCAAGACAGTTATGGCAGTTACTTGTTACTGTAAATCTATCAATAGGACAACCTTCGCAAGCAGCCTGCATAACGTGAACAATCTGAGTATTATCTGACTTTTCATAGTGAAGGTCTGAAGGAATACGACCCATAGCAAGTCTTACTCTCTGACGAATAATTTCTCTTTCTCTGTATACACAACATCTGAAATTAGGCTTAATTGGGTCTGTAAGCTCATAAGGTATGTTTTCCTGCTTGTCATCAAGAGTGCCCTCGAAAGCATACTGAGCTGTCTTAATAAGTACAGCCATCTTAATCTGGTTAATGTCAGTAATATTTTCCATAATTTTCTCCTTAATTAATAATAATATCGCTTAACTACCTTTCCTAGCTTTATCATAAGTGAATATAACTCATCTAGGATAATCATTTTAATACTTAAATCAAAGGGTAAATCCGGATTTTGGTGTGCCGGATTAATACTTTGTCCAATGTATAAATACAAATGTGTGCAATCCTCAATAAGCATTTTAGCAATTTGAGATGCTCCGTTTTTAAGGTCAAGACTTGCCAAAACCTCTCTGCCCGTAGGATTTTCCACATATTTTTTTAAAATATCAACAGTTCTCTTTAATGTTATTACGCCTTCTGTTACCAGGTCAATACCTGCTATTGTTGCAGTAGGTGGTATTTCCGGGTCAGAATATTCAATACTGGGCATAAGTGGTTGTTTCAACACTCTGCTGACAATGTTGGCAGAACTACCTCCACATACAATCTTCTTGCCCTCCGGTATCATGAATTCTGTAACCAATCTTTCATCACAGCTTTTGTCCATTGGTGGTCCACTGTAAAGACACACATTTTTTCTAGGAACAATTTTTACTGTAGCTATTGTAGTGTCGTCACCCGGTTTATTCATATACAACTGCTTACAGGTTTCACTTAACATATTTGTAAGTCTTGCAGCCGTCATATCAGGTGTAACACTGTTCACAACATACTCGCTTACGTTTTTCCAAGTCCAACCCAAATTCATAAGCTCTCCAATACCGGCATATACAACACCGTCACTTAGAAGCATCATAAAATCATTAGGCTTTACTTTAAAATGAGCCTCTTTTATTTCTTTTCCGGCTATACTTCTGTAATTGTACTCAATGTTCATAAGTCGACCATCTCTCACAAAAATACAACCGGGGCTGTCAAACTCTACAAGATAAGCGTTTCCGTCATAGCTTATTTGCAAAATCATAAAAGTGGAATAAGCAACTTTTCTTACACTACACACCGGTAACGTATGTACAATTGTTTCAACAGTATCTTCAATACTTGCACCCTGAAACATCATAGTAGAAATAATTTTTGACGTTAATGTGGAAAGTATATTGGCTTTAACACCACTTCCCAGTCCGTCAGACAAAACTACAAAGTAGCTGTCATCATTTTTTACTATTTCAACTCTGTCGCCACAAAGTTCTTCATTTAGCTTGTTTAAACTTTTGTAAGTAGCCTCTACATACACTTTATCCATAGATTAATCTACCTCCGAATCAATGAGGTCTTTTAACTTGTTCAGTGTAACTTTTGTTTCAGCAGTTGTTTCACCTAAAAGGCTAGCTATCTGCTGTGCAACTACCATTTGCTTATCAATAACCTTTTGTGCCATTTCCACAGAATCAAGTTTTCTGCGATGAACAGCCTTTTTCATTTCTTCTTCTCTTGTAATGTCATTTATAATGGCAATAGCCATATTTTTTTCTTCTGAATAAACAATAGTCTGTTCTGTTATAATTCCGTATTCTGTATAACTAACCTTTTTGTTGTATATATTACTTTGGTTAGCAATAACCTGCTGGAAATCAACTGGGTTTATAAAGTGAGATAAAGGCTTATTAAGTGCCTGTAATCTAGTTACTCCAAAGAGTTTTTGTGCAGCTCTGTTAAATTCTTTTATTACCATATTGTTGTCAACGGCAATAATGTAATTAGGTGTCAAATCAAGTGTTACACTGGATAAAGCCTGATTAATATCCGTCATATAAGGCATACAAATATACAAATCAGCTTTTCCCTGATAAACAGCTATAGCCTTATCTCTACAAGTAGCATAACCACAAGAACCACAGTTCAATTCCTGTGCTTTAGAGTTTTTACCTATCTGAGAAAGAATATCTCTTATTTGTTCCTCTGTAGGCATATCTTCTATTACCGGCTTAGGAGTAAATGTTGCAGAAATATCTCCAACATATTCATCTGCTGTATCATTTGCCCTGTCGGCATAGTCCTTAACTTCTATTCTAGCTCTATAGCTAGTAGAGCCATGGCTTACCTTAAAAGGTCCATGAACACAGCCACCGTAACAAGAAAATACTTCCAAAAAGGCTTTTTTAATATTTCCCTTTTGAACTTCATCTAAAAGTCTTTGAACATTTTGCAAACCACTGGCAGAAACTAAATCATAGCCACCAATCTTATCAGTACCCTGAGTTTTACCACTTATGTGTCTAATGTCATAAACTATACCATCTACAATAGGATATATTCTGGAATAGGAACTTAGTGCATCAAAAGGCATTTCCTCTCCCTCTGCCGGAGTAATCCTCTCCTGTATAAACCATTGGGTAAGCTGGTTAAATGTAATCATATTATCCACATATTCTGACTCATTTACTTCCTTAAGCATTGAAAGACAAGAGCCTAAAAAAACTACCTTAGTATCCTTGCCATACTTTTCTTTAAGCATTTTGCCGTGTACTAGAGCCGGTGACATAACCGGTGCTATGTACTTTGTCAAACTTGGATAATACTTTTCAATATACATATTCACACTTGGACAGGCTGATGAAATTATATTTTCCATTTCACCACTTTCCAACAAGCGTAAATACTCTCATTGTAACATACTTTGCTCCAACAGCAGTTTCCTCAACATAATCAAAGCCTAACTGCTTTAAAGCCCATACAAGATTTTTTCTACTTTCTTTAAAAACTGAAACAAAACTGGGAGCAACGGAAATAGCCACTTTTATATCGGGATTTTCAATGTATTCCTTTATTATAGAAACATCATTGTCTATTTTCTTTGCTCCCTGGGGACAGGCTGTGATACACTTTCCACAGAGTATACATCTATCTTCTATTATTTCAACTTTTTCATTCTTGTACATTATGGCCTTAGAAATACAATTTTTAAGGCATTTGTAACAATTTTTACAGTTGGCTTTTCTTACTTTAATGTAACCCATTGACATCTCTCCCAAAACAGACCTGAGCTAAAACTCTCCTATGCTAATGGTAAAATCTTCTTTTCAAAGAACATTTCAACATCTTCTTCTGTTACAGAGTAAACTTCATCGTCAATCTTTACAGAAACGCCGTCTTTTCCACACTGACCCATACAGAAAGAGCCTTTTAATTCAACATTAGCTTTAATGTTGTTTTCTTCAATTAATTTAGTAAGTTTGTCAATAATTCCTTTTGAATTTTTTAAGTGACATGAACTTCCTACACATACATATACATTCATTCTATCGCCTCCAAATTTTGATTATAATAAATAGAAAAAAAATTGTCAATAAAAGTATAATATTTTACAATAAATATGTGTTTTTTACAGAAAATATTCTCTTTTATTTATTATTACTTATTTTTATTCTCTTTTACCAACTTTTTAAGTTCCTCGCTAAAGCTGTCAATATCCTTAAACTGTCTGTAAACTGATGCAAATCTTACATAGGCAACCTGGTCAATGTCTTTTAATTTATCCATAACCATTTCGCCTATTTCTTTACTGCTTATTTCTTTCCTCATTGAATTAATAAATGAATTTTCAATAGATGTAACTACCTTTTCCAATTCTTCAACAGAAACCGGTCGCTTGTTACAGCTCATAAGCATACCTTTCAATATTTTACCTCTGTCAAAAGACTCTCTTGTTTCGTCACTTTTTACAACAGTAAGAGGTATTGTATCCACTCTTTCATATGTAGTAAATCTTTCGCTACATTCTGGACAAAAACGTCTGCGTCTAATAACAGAATTATCTTCCATTGTACGGGTATCCACAACCTTTGTGTCAGAAGCTCCACAGAAAGGACATTTCATATACTTATTCTCCTCCTTGTATAACAAATTGCCAAAAACTTTCCCTTTTCTTCATTATAAATGATAAAAGAATTTTATACAAGAAAAATTATTAAATATACAGCCAAAAAACAACTATTAATTGACAAACCTATAAAAATATTATAAAATTGGAAATGGAACGTTGAACAAGAATATTTTTAAAGAGGTATGTGAATATGGATATTATGTTTAAAAGCACAAGAGGCGACAAAAACTATGTTACAGCTAGTCAGGCTATTGTTCAGGGTATTGCCAATGATGGTGGTCTTTTCGTACCAGAAACAATCCCTACAATCGACTTTCCTTTAGAAAAGATTACTGAAATGTCTTATCAGGAACTTGCTTACGAAGTATTAAAGCTTATTCTTACTGATTATACAGAAGAAGAATTAAAGTACTGCATTAACTCTGCATACGATGAAAAGTTCGATACTAAGCTTATTGCTCCATTAGTAAGTGCTGGTAATGGTAACTTCCTTGAACTTTTCCACGGTAAGACTATTGCTTTCAAGGATATGGCACTTTCTATTCTTCCTTATCTTTTAAAGACAGCAGCAAAGAAGAATGGCGTTGAAGAAAAGATTGTTATTCTTACTGCTACAAGTGGTGACACTGGTAAAGCTGCTCTTGAAGGTTTTGCTGATGTAGAAGGTACAAAGATTATTGTTTTCTATCCTGAAGACGGTGTTTCTGATGTTCAGAAAATGCAGATGGTTACTCAGAAGGGTGCTAACACTTGTGTTGCTGCTATTAAGGGTAACTTTGATGACGCTCAGAGTGCTGTTAAGAGAATTTTCACTGATAATGAATTAAAGGCAGAATTAAAGAAGAATGGTTATGTATTCTCATCTGCTAACTCTATTAACATTGGTAGACTTGCTCCACAGATTGTTTACTACTTCTATGCTTATGCACAGATGGTTAAGGCTGGTAAGATTAATATGGGTGATGAAATTAACTTCACTGTTCCTACTGGTAACTTTGGTAACATTCTCGCCGGTTTCTATGCAAAGAATATGGGTCTTCCTGTTAAACAGCTTATTTGTGCTTCTAACGATAACAAGGTTCTTTTCGATTTCTTTAGCACAGGCGTTTACGATATTAACAGAGACTTCATTGTAACAGTTTCTCCATCAATGGATATTCTTATTTCTTCTAACCTTGAAAGATTACTCTATCATTTAAGTAACTCTACTGTAGATACTAAGTCTATGATGGATTCTCTTTCTAAGGACGGTAAGTACAGCTTTAAGGTTGAAGCTAACTTCACAGGCGAATATGCTACAGTTGAAGAAACTTTCAAGGCTATTAAGGACTTATTCGAAGAAACTCACTATGTAATGGATACTCATACAGCAGTTGCATATAGTGGTTACCTTACATACCTTGCACAGACTGGTGACAAGACTCCTAACGTTGTTGTTTCAACAGCTAGTCCATACAAGTTTGCTAAGGACGTTTTAAGAGCTATTGACGGCGACAAGTATGCTGATGTAAATCCTTTTGATGCACTTAACGAACTCGAAAAGGTAAGTGGTGTTGCTATTCCTGCTCCAATTAAGGGCATTGGCACTAGAGAAGTTCTTCATAAGGACGTTATTGAAAGAGATGCTATTAAGGAA
>ENA-OQHL01001751-OQHL01001751.1-human-gut-metagenome-genome-assembly--contig:-NODE-1751-length-10285-cov-3.407167_pt1 | contig 10285 bp, 9 predicted proteins | sample MGYA00242565_ERZ504723 | MGnify/ENA primary metagenome ERZ504723 (study PRJEB26092, sample SAMD00036211) | human gut metagenome | host: Homo sapiens | study: EMG produced TPA metagenomics assembly of...
ATCCGCCGCCGTCGTAGGCCAAGTCAATGCGCAGTCGTGTCATAGCCATTCATTGTAACGAGTGCGGTCGGCGAGACGAGTGCGGTCGTCAAGATGCACGCGGCCGGCGAAGTGACCTGCCTGTAACATTCTCGCGCGTTTGTTGAAACGGGCCCGCCTTAGGTTGAAACCATCAAACCCGGTTACGGCTTGCGGCGTCAGCGTGCGCTCAACACGCCTAACCGCTTGAAGCCACAGAAGCCGCCACAGCAAGGAGCAGGCACGATGATCGAATCCGCAGCACGCAGACTGGCCCATGAACTGGTAAACCGCCGCGAAGCGATCAATCGAGAGCTGTCCCGCAACGGTGTGCGTTTCGGCATCTACAAGAACGGCGAATACCATGACCGGCTGTTCCCGTACGACCCTGTGCCGCGCATTATCGAATCCGACGAATACGACGAATTGGAGAAGGGCCTGAAGCAGCGCGTCAACGCCCTGAACGCCTATCTGAAGGACATTTATTCCGATAAGCGCATTATTCATGATGGCGTCGTGCCGGAAGAATACGTATACACCTCGGCCGGCTACTTCCCGCAGGTCAACGGTGTGACCCCTCCCGGCGGCATTTTCGCGCATATCGCCGGCGAGGACCTGGTCCAAGGCGAGGACGGCCGCTGGTGGGTGCTGGAAGACAACCTGCGCATCCCCTCGGGTGCCAGCTACCCGCTGTTCGTGCGCGACATCGAGCGCCGCATCTCCCCGCGCCCGTTCCGCGACGTTCGTATTCGCGATAATCGCGAATACCCGCGCCTGTTGCGCAAAGCCATGGACTTTGTCTCCACCGAGGGCATCGCCGTGGTACTGACTCCCGGCCGCTACAATTCCGCGTTCTTCGAGCACGCCTATCTGGCGGAGAAAACCGGTGCGGCGTTGGCCTTCCCCGAAGACCTCGAAGTGGTGGACAACAAGGTCTACTTCCTCGACTACGCCGGCAAACGCCACCGTGTGGGCGTGGTTTACCGCCGCCTGTCCGACGAATTCCTCGACCCGTTCGCCTTCAATCCTGATTCGGTGATCGGTGTGCCCGGTATCCTGTCCGCCTACCGCGCGGGCAACGTGGCCATCGTCAACGCGCCGGGCAACGGCGCGGCCGATGACAAGGCCGTCTACTACTTCGTGCCGCAGATGATCAAGTACTATCTCGGCGAGGAACCGATTCTCAACAACGCGCCCACGTACATGCCGATGTTCGAGGCCGACCGCAAGGAAGTCCTGAATCGGATGGGCGAGCTGGTCATCAAGGATGTGGCCGAAGCCGGCGGTTACGGCGTGGTGTTTGGTTCGTCGCTGGATGCCGCCGCACGTGAGGAGCTCGCCAACCGGATCAAGGAGGAGCCGCGTCGATTCATTGCCCAAGAGGTGATTCAGTTCCGTGATATCGATGTGGTGGACCCGAAGACCGGCGAGATGTCGCCGCGCAAGTGCGATTTGCGTGCCTTCGTGGTCACCGGCAAGAATACGCACGTGTGGTATTCGGGCTTGACTCGATACTCGTCGGTGCCCGGCCAGATGATTGTCAACTCGTCGCAGGGTGGCGGATTTAAGGATACGTGGGTGTTGGCACCCGAATCCGGCGTGGAGCACGAGTACGGTGCCGAAACGCAGGTGGCGAACCTGCTGAGCCAGTCCCGCCACCATTCGTTGTCGCTGGTCACCGCTTCCAAGGCAGACAACCTGTATTGGCTGGGTCGATACACCGAGCGCGCCTTCACCACGCTGAACCAGTTCTTCCCGTTCTACGATCGTGTGATGGACACCGATGTGGACGCCTTCCGTCCGTTCGCTCACGCACTCGACCTGCCCGAAGATTTCGAGGACTTCGACGGGTTCGTGAACAGCTTCCTGTACGACGGGTCCAATCCTGATTCGGTGCGGTCGGCCGTAACTTCCGCATTCAACAACGCCGTGATTCTGCGCCCGGAATTGAGCTCGCGTCTGCTGCAGTACGTGGAGTTGGCGATGACCAATATCACCGATGCCGCCAAATACGCGGCCGATGCCGAGGACATCTACAAGCAGCGCGATATTACCGATGACATGCTCGCTTTCTGGGGCGGCATCGAGAATTCGCCGGTCGACCCCACGCTGAAGGCGTTCATCTTCATCGGCAAATATCTGGAACGCATCGACCTGTACACGCGCTTCGGCCTGACGATGGAGGATCTGGAAGCGCCGCTCAAGAAGCTCGCCGCCTATTCGATGACCTGGACGGCATGCCGCTGCCCAGCTGCTTCGCCGACGGACTGAGCTGGCTGGTCGGTCAGCTGCCGTCTCGCGGATATCAGGAAGTCGCCGACCTGCTGAAGAAGTACCTTGACGACTACTCCGGCCGTGTCAGCGCGCTGGCCATCAAAGACATGGGCTCACTGAGCTCCATGAACATGGACGCCAAGCGTCCCTGATCCCGACCTGACACCCTGACGGGTTCAAATGCTATGGTGGTATGGCGAAAAAACCGTGCGCCCGAGTGCCGGCCTGTGCATATCAGCAGATTGCCGGAATATATGCGTGGGCTGTGAGCGCACGGACCATACCTCAGCCATGGCTGTAGTGTCGTTATCCCGAGAATATGCCGGTTGCCGGCTCGTGTGCAAGTGCAGGAGACGTTGTGAAAAAACTCGTGTTCGACTATGAGATGAGGCTGTCCTTCAGCGCACCGGTCACCGATCACAGGTTCCAGCTTCGCTGTATTCCCTCCACTGGCCCTCGCCAACAGGTGATTGACGTGGAAGTGAAGATTCAGCCCGAAACCGAACTCGAAACCACCATCGACTCCTTTGACTCCGTGGTGATGACCGGATTCATCCCTGAGCCGCACGACATATTCAGCTACTCGGTGACCGGCATCGCCTTCGTGGACAATGCGCATATCCATAAGGAAGCCTATAAACCGCTGTACCGATTCAATTCAGCGCTCACCATTCCCGGCCCGAACGTGGAGGCGATGATTGCCGTATGCCGCGAACGCTTGGCGGCGCTGCCTTCCGACGCCACTCCGGTGCAGCAGGCTGCCGAAGTGATGGATGAGGTCTACAAGGCGTTTGTGTATACGCCCGGTTCCACCACGATTCGCACCACGCCGAACAGGCCTTGGCTCAGCGCAAGGGCGTATGCCAGGATTATGCGCACGTGATGCTGTCCGTGTGCCGGCATGTGGGATTGACCGCGCGCTACATTGCCGGTTTGCTTGGGGGAGAGGGCGCGACCCATGCTTGGGTCGAGGTGTATCAGGATGGCCGATGGGTCGGACTGGATCCCACGCATAACCGATTGGTGGACGACAGCTACATCACCATCGCCCACGGCCGCGATTACCGCGACTGCATGCTCGACATCGGCATCTTCTCTGGATACAACGTCCAGCAGTCCCAATGGGTCAACGCCTCCGTCCACGAACAGGTGGCATAAATAAAATTCCAAGCCCCCTCTGATGAGCTGAGCCGTGAAGAAAACGCCGGAGGCGTTTTTAGGCGAAGGCGAACGACAGTGAGCAAATAAAATGGCAGCTGGAAAGCTGTCCTTAATTGCGTTCGAGCTGTCAGCCGTAAGGCTGACCGAGGGAGAGACCACTCAATGCAGAGTGGCCCCGTCACCGCTTCTACCACCACCAATATTCGGATTTTGGTAGTTGAAGAATTCGGATTTTCGCAGTTGACCAATTCGGACTGTTAATCGGCTCATCGTCTGACCCATCGCAATCTCACACAAAATCGCATTATCCCACGCCGAATCGAGCTCAGCGAAACTCCGATTTGCCAGGTCGGCAGAATGTGGCATAATGAACAAGTTGCCATTTTGGCAGCATGGATAAGTGTCCGAGCGGTCTAAGGAGCACGCCTCGAAAGCGTGTGAGGTGAAAGCCTCCGCGAGTTCGAATCTCGCCTTATCCGCCTTTAGGGTTCCGGGTTTGTCCCGGAACCCTTTTTGTTTTTGATACGAACGTCCGTATTCGCTCCTGTGCTGTATCGTATACGGCGTGTCGGGTGGAAAATAGCGAAAAGGATAACGTTGTACTCAGCGGGACTTGCGTACTAAGTACAACCATCGTATTATCGATATCAACAGAAGTACAAGGTTGTATTAAATATCCAGAACGCACATTCACCGCTGATTGGCGATGCCGCAAAACAGGTGAACCAAGAAGATGGGCCGATTGCTTTTGGTATTTAGCACAACGTTGTCTTGCGGTATTGAAGACAACGATTAAAGGAGAGCACATGTCCGAGCATTCGCACGACAATAAACCGGGGGAGCTGGAGGAATCTCGACTCGTCGTCGATAATGACTTTGAAGTAGCTCCGGTCAACGACAGACTGTTCGGGTCGTTCGTGGAGCATCTGGGTCGCTGCGTATACGACGGCATCTATGAGCCGGGCCACCCCGAAGCCGATGAAGACGGTTTCCGCAAGGACGTCATCGAACTGGTCAAGGAACTCGGCGCTACCACGATTCGCTATCCTGGCGGCAATTTCGTTTCCGGCTATCGCTGGGAGGATGGCGTTGGTCCTCGTGATGAGCGGCCGCGTCGCCTGGACTTGGCATGGCATTCCACCGAGACCAATCAGTTTGGTCTGCACGAAATGGCGAAATGGCTGGAAAAAACCGGCGGCAACGAGCTGATGGAAGCCGTAAATCTGGGTACCCGTGGTCTTGAAGAGGCCCTCGACCTGTTGGAATACGCGAATATTCCCGGCGGCACCAAGCTCTCCGAGGAGCGTCGCGCCAATGGTGCCGATCAGCCGTTCGGCATCAAGATGTGGTGCTTGGGCAATGAGATGGATGGCCCGTGGCAGACCGGTCACAAGTCCGCCGAGGATTACGGCACCTTGGCGGCCTCGGTGGCGGCAGGTATGCGCGCCATCGATCCGAACGTTGAACTGGTGGTCTGTGGTTCATCCAGCCACGTGATGGACACCTTCGGCAAGTGGGAAGAAACCGTACTTGAGAAGACGTTTGACAACGTCAACTTCGTCTCCTGCCATGCGTACTACCATCCGGAACTTCAGCCTGATGGCACCCGTGACATGAAGAGCTTCCTTGCCTCGGGCGTCGATATGGACGGTTTCATCAACGATGTCGCCGCCGCCATCGATGCAACCAAGGCCCGGCTGAAGAGCAAGCACGACGTGTTCATCTCGTTCGATGAATGGAATGTCTGGTATCTCAACGAAGAGCCGAGCAAGAATCCGGAAGGCATCGGCAATTGGCCGGTTGCCCCGCGCCTGCTCGAGGATGTGTACAGCGCCGCCGACGCCGTGGTGTTCGGTGATTTGATGATTACCCTGCTCAAGAACGCCGACCGCGTGCACGCCGCCAGCCTGGCCCAGTTGGTCAACGTAATTGCGCCGATTATGACCGAACCGGGCGGCCCGGCGTGGCGTCAGACCACGTTCTATCCGTTCTCGCTGACCGCAAAGCTCGCCAAGGGCGGCACGGTGCTTGAACCGAAACTGGCTTCCGGAACGTATGAAACCGACAAATACGGTGAAGTGCCGACGATCAATTCCGTAGCCGTGCGTGGTGAGGACGGTACGATCAGCGTGTTTGTGGTCAATCGCTCCATGGAAGCGGCCAATGACTTTGCCATCAAGCTGCCGGAAGGATTCGCACTTTCCGCGGTCGAGGCGCAAACCCTGCACGAGGATGATCTGCTGGCAAAAAACACGCTGGAAGACCAGAACCGAGTCGTTCTGCACCCCAACACCACCATCACGTCCGACGCCGATACCGGCACTGTGCGTGTGACCTTGCCGCCGGTCTCCTGGACCGCCGTGCACGTGAAGTGATTCGAGTGACGGTGGCGCATGACAGGGCGCAGTCTCTTATGGTTGCTGTGCCCTGTACAACCACCAAGCAATACCCAAACAATCATCAACATGCCCGGATTGCAGAAAGAGAGGTTCGGATTCGCCACTAATGTAATGTGGCATACCAGTCAAAGGAAGACAATGCCGTCATTCACATCGACTGGAACAATTCGATACCCAACAAAGGAATAAGGAGAAAAGACGGGTATGTAAAAAGCTAGGTTGAAAGCCGGCGGTCAGAAAGTCCCTTGTTCGGATGGCGTGCGTGCGTTTCTTCAACCAGAAAGTTTAACCTCTACGTTCGATCGTCCTGCAGTATTGTCAGAAGGATATTTGCCTAATGGTGCATGGGGTCCAACGGAGGAAAGCTCCTTGGCTGAATTCTGAGGTTGAGGGGTAGATGATTCCGATATGAGGAGGAGATGCTCGACCCGACTGTGACTTACCATAATAAGAACATAATGACGCTGTTGAAGGTGTGTCATGTAATAAGCAGAAATGGATTCGAACAATGGGAAACCGCGTAACTATCAAGGACGTGGCGCGTGAGGCGAACGTCTCCATCAAGACGGTTTCCAATGTGCTGAATGACACTGGCAGTATGAGACCGGATACACGTCGCCGTGTGGAAGAGGTGATGCGTAAGCTTGGATATACCGTCAATATTTCGGCGCGTGCAATGCGATCTGGCGGCACAAAGCTTATTGGACTCAACATCTTCGATTTCTCGCAGCCGTTCGTTCCTTTTTTCACTGACAAGGTCATTGAATACGCAAAAGAACGCCATTACGGTGTAGTCATCAACACATATGGTTCCGACGGTGAAGGGTTGGTTGCCAGCGTTGACGAGTCCTATCGTTTAGGGGCGGAAGGATGGATTCTGTTCGTAATGTCGCCGCTCGCGGATGAAGGGGCCGTTCTGGAGCAGCCATATCCGATTGTAACGACCGGAGACCATCTGGCCTACGGGAAAAGCGATTGGATCACCATGCCCAACATTGAATCCATCTCCACGGTTGTAGGAAGATTTTTGGATGAAGGTGCTCAAACGGTTGCTCTGATGGGTGTTCTTCCTGAACTGGTGGATGAGGCAGTGCTGCGTCGTCAGACGGAAGGGACCCAGGCGTTACGCGCCCAAGGATATGTGAAGGCATTTGAAGAGCGCGGATTATCGGTGAATTGGCGGTATGTGATTCCGGCAGAAAGCATGAATCAGCGTGAAGGTATGCGCGTGACAAAAGCTATGCTAGACAAGCTCCCATGCCCGGATGTTGTAGTGTGTCTCAATGATGCCATTGCTTTAGGCGCAATTCATGAATTGCAACGATGTGGTTTGCATGTACCTGACGATGTACAAGTGGTCGGCTTCGATAACGTGCCGGAAGCCGAGTACTCGGTGCCGGCGCTGACCACCATCGATCCTCATATCGATGATTATGCCAAGCATGCCGTTGACATGCTTATCGACCGCATCGAAGGATACTCAGGCCCGGCCCGTACGTACACCACCGATTTCACATTGGTGGAACGTGCCTCAACTCGACTTGCCCACTAGCATCCAACAAGTTCGCATCGGCTTCGTGAGGAGTGTGTGTCTACTCGAACAATTCGGCGTCAGTCGCTGGGTAGCCAAGTTGGAACGCGGTGTAGGCGTGCTTGGCGGCCAGTGCGGCGAGGATGAGCAGCATATCGCTCTCGGTGGAAGATTTCGATTCGGTCACGGCCTTGATCTGCGCGCGGGCGCAGTCCATTTCGATGGCGGCGGCGGTCGGTACGGTTTGGCCGCTTGCCTTGTCGGCGATGGTGGTGGGGTTGGCCAGTAGTTGGTCGATGGCATAGATCCTTTTGGCGGGGGTCGTTTTGGCCGGAAGAACTGGATTGTGCGCCGGAATCATCAAAATTGCCGTTCGCCAGCGCAACCAACTGCTGCCCGGCGGTCTTATGCATATCGCTCAACGCCAACGTAGCCCCAGCGGTCTGTCCTCGTGCGGCCAAGACCTCGATAGCGAATCCGGCGCGATCCTCGGCCACGGCCATCGCATCCAATACCGATCGATCAACGTTGGCGGACGTGACGCCATCAAGACGCGCCGGCGTCACCTCAGGCGCGGACTGCCCGAATTTATCGGCCAGAAAAGCCAGCCATTGCTTGGTCTGCGCGTCACGTAACGTTCCCTCGGCAAAACGACCCGAACAATACCCGGCAACGTCAATCCAAGCCAGGGGAGCGGCCAGACCGGTGGCATACTGCTCTAATAACGGCGTGCCTTCAGCCGGATGGGTGGCGTAGCCCGCCAACGTCATCGCTTTCTCGCAAGGGGTCATTTGAGCTTCTGCCTCGGCCCGTCCGGCCAGTCGCGGCATCGAACACGCCGAAAGCGAACACAGCATCGCGCTCGCGCATAGTACGGATGCCAAGCGCCGGGTAAACCGTCCTGAAGAGAAGCGTGTCTGCATGGAAACATACACTAATAGCTAACTGTGACTACTCATAGGCCATGCGCCACATAACTTCATAGGAGGTACGGATCGATGGAACTGGACCTGACAGGAATACACAAGCTCGCCGCCGAGCAAGGAATCGACCCCGAAACCCTGGATGATGCGCTGGCAGAGGCCCTGCGCCTCGCCTACCTCAAGACCCCGCACGCCGCCAAGCACGCGCGCGTGGAGCTTGACGAACGTTCCGGCAACTTCACCGTGTGGGCCGCCGACGAAATCCCGGTCGAACCCACCGAAGACAACCCTTACCCCGCTCCCAAGCTGGGCGAGGAATACGACGACACCCCGCGTGACTTCGGCCGTCTCGCCGCCGCCACCGCACGCCAGGTCATCACCCAGCTGTTCCGCCGCGCCGAAGATGAGAAGGTATTCGGCGCGTTCTCCGGCCAAAAGGGCAAGCTCATCACCGGCATCATCCAACAGGATGCTTCCGACCCCTCCAACGTGCATGTCGCGATGGGCGATGTCGAAGCCATTCTGCCTCGCCGTGAGCAGGTGCCCGGCGAACGTTACCGCCACGGCGAACGCATCCGCGTGTACGTGGTGAACGTGGCCCGTGGCATCAAGGGCCCGGAAATCGTGGTGTCCCGCTCCCACCCGGAGCTGGTCCGCAAGCTGTTCGAGCGTGAAGTGCCGGAACTGGTCTCCGGTGCCGTGTCCATCATGGCCATCGCTCGTGAGGCCGGCGCCCGCACCAAGATCGCGGTCAAGGCCAACACCGATGGCGTGAACCCGAAGGGTGCGCTGATCGGCCCCGGCGGCGCTCGCGTGCGTGCCGTTATGGAGAACCTTGGCCCGGAGAAGATCGACATCGTCGACTACTCCGACGATCCGGCCAAGTTCGTGGCAGCCGCGCTGTCCCCGGCTGTGGCCACCGGCGTGCAGGTGATCAGCGAGAAGAACAAGACCGCCATCGCCTTCATCCACGACGACCAGCTGTCCTTGGCCATCGGCAAGGAAGGCCAGAACGCACGACTGGCAGCCAAGCTGACCGGCTGGAAGATCGGCATCGAATCCGCCGAGGCCCATGCCAAGAAAGTCGCCGCCGAAAAGGCCGCCCAGGCTGCGGCCGAGGCTGCTGCTCCGGAAGCCGAATAGGCCGCCGGGCTCGAAGGCGAATGATCTTCAGGGCGCATTATTTCCTGATACGAGCCGCGTCAGCAATGGCGCGGCTCGCTGCGTCTACGCTATCCAGCGCTATGAGTATGCTTGATTGGCGTATGTGGGCTGGCGCAGTGTGCGCGAAATCGCCCACACCAGAGACGAGGTAACACGATCATGGTCGCACGATGAGACAGGGTAGGCTTGCCGTCATCACCAACTGACCACGCCCATGCACGCGCGTGGTCACAGAATAGGAGTAATTAGTGGCGAAACCACGCGTATACGAACTGGCTAAGGTTTTGAATGTCGATAGCAAAACCGTGCTTGAGAAGCTTAAGGACATGGGAGAATTCGTCAAGTCCGCTTCTTCTACGATTGAACCGCCGGTAGCCCGGCGTCTGAAGGCAGAGTTCGCCAAGGACAACGCCAAAGGGCGATTTCCAAGCCCGTGCAGCAGCGCCGCCCGGCCGCACCTTCGGCCCCGGCTTCCGCTTCATCTTCCGCACCGACTCCGGCCGCTCCCGCACGTCAGGCATCGCCTGCCTCGGCACATCAGCAGGCTCCGACTCCGGGTGCACCGACACCGCGTCCGCAGGGCGGCGCACGCCCCGGCATGCCGACCCCCGGTCGCCACGGTCAGAACGACAACCGTGAGAATGGTCGCGATAATCGCGAAGGCCCGTGAGAACGGTCGTCAGAGTCGCCCGAACGATCGCCGTAACAACGATCGTCGTAACAACCAGGGCCGTCCGAACAATAGCCAGCCGGTTCAGCACCAGAACAACCGCGGCAATGCTTCGGCTCCGCGCCCGCACGCTCAGGGCGGCGCG
>ENA-OQHL01001753-OQHL01001753.1-human-gut-metagenome-genome-assembly--contig:-NODE-1753-length-10277-cov-2.488177_pt1 | contig 10277 bp, 8 predicted proteins | sample MGYA00242565_ERZ504723 | MGnify/ENA primary metagenome ERZ504723 (study PRJEB26092, sample SAMD00036211) | human gut metagenome | host: Homo sapiens | study: EMG produced TPA metagenomics assembly of...
TTTCGCTGTTCAACACAATCATGCTGAGAGTGGGAACAACACTGCTGACCACGTTCGTTCTGGTGCTGTCCTCGCTGGCGTACACGATTGCCAACGGAAAACCGTTCGTGGTGGTTGTGCTGCTGCAGGTGATCGTGTTCGCGGGCGTGTACATGGAGCGCGACAAGCTGCTTGGCATGATCGGTCTGCGTGATGAGGACACGGGTCATGTCGGTCGAGCCATGACAAACCGGCCGCGCCGGACGATTTCGAGGGCGGTTCGCAAGGCACTGCCGTTTGCGGCAGGAGTCGGAGTGGGAAAGCGTTCTGCACAGCGCCGTGCTGTGCAGAGTACCCAGCGGACGGCTTCAACCACTGTAAACCGCGAAACCGTTCCGCCGGAAAAGAAGAATCTCGGTCAGAGAGTAGGCGAAACGGCAGGCAAGATTGCGGATACGCCATCTCGCGTGCGGGATAAGGCGGCGGAAACCGTGCAAAAGGTCAAGGACGCACCGACTAATGCGGAATATGCTGTCCGCAGCAATGTGGAATCTGCACGGGAAAGTGTGCGGGAAACCATGCAGAAACGTCGAGAAGCGCGTGCTGCACAGATGGAATCTCGTAGAACTACCACTGCAAGCCACCGTGAGCAGTTATCTCAGCGAAAAAGAGAACGCAATGAGGGTAATACGGAGAAGCCCAGAACGGAAAGCACTCGTGTTGCACCAAAGGAGCGCCCAACTGTCCCCAAACAGCAGAAAACCGAACCGGAAAAGCCGTCTGCACCGCAGAATCGACCTCGGTCGGAACGGATTGAACCGACACCCAGACAGCGGGAAGATCGTCCGACGGTCAAGGATAAGCCGCAGACTGTGGTTGCAGACCACAAGCCGGACCGTCCGGCAGAACGCCCGACTGTACAAGATAAGCCGAAAGCACGGCGTACACCGACCATGCCGAAAGGACTGGACGAAGAAACCTTTGGTGCGGAGTTCAAACAGCGGAAAACTGGAAAAATCACGCGCAAACAGCGGCGCTCCGAAAGCCGAGGTGAGCGAAAATGATGAAAAAGGCGGCAATGGCAGGTGCTATGGGCATCGGACTGCTGATTGCTTTACTTCTGTCGATGTTTCTGATTATCGCTTCGGATGAGGATAGCGGCGGAAGTGGCTCGGGTTTGTACATCGGCGTGAATCTCTCAGCAGAAGTGCTCGCGCATCAACCCATGGTAGAGAAATATGCGCGGCAAAACGGTATCAGCGATTATGTCTATGTCCTGCTTGCCATTATCCAAGTGGAAAGCGAGGGCAAGCTGGAGGATGTTATGCAGTCGTCTGAATCTGCCGGATTGCCGGTGAATACGCTCGGCATAGAGGACAGTATCAAGCAGGGCTGCAAGTATTTCTCGGAACTGGTCGCAAAGGCGGACAAGCTCGGCTGTGATATGGACGCCATCATTCAAGCGTACAATTACGGCAGTGGCTTTCTGGATTTTGTTGCGAAAAACGGCAAGCGGTACACCTTTGAACTGGCACAGGAGTTTTCTCGTCAGCACTCCGGCGGCGTAAAAGTTACCTATAAAAATGAGATTTCCACGCCAATCAACGGCGGCTGGCGATACAATTACGGCAATATGTTCTATGCCAAGTTGGTAAAGCAATATCTGACGCAGACCGGCGGTGACGCACTCGGAACGGACGCGCAGAATCGCATTGTCGAGGTGGCACGAAATTCAGAAAAGTACGGCATTTCTGCTGCTGGCGGATATTGTGAAGCATGGGCGGAAGAAGTTTACCGAAAAGCGGGTGTATCCATCGACCGGCATTGTTGTGCGGGCAAAAATCGTGCGCTGTATACGGTCGGAAAGTCCAGCAAGAATGTTCCTCTCGGCGCGATGGTTTACAATGACCCGGCGGTGTACCAGTCCCGAACGAACGACACCTGCGGACGAAATGCGGGTCACGTCGGCATTTACATCGGCAACGGCCAGATTATTTCCAACATCGGCGGCACTGTCATTGATACCGTAGAGGGCTGGACGGCCTACTATGGCTTCGGCGGCTGGGGCTGGGGCGGCGCTGTGGTTGCACAAAAATAAGACAAAGGAGAACGAATTATGTTTCAGAAAAGACAGAAAAGCAGCAGAAACAAAAGAAACTGCGCGTTTACACGGTGAACAGCCGCAAGCCTGCTGTGATTGCACTGTGGCTGCTGTTCATCTGCGGATTTGTGTTTGCAGTGTATAAGAACTTTACTGCGATTGATACACATACTGTTCACGAAAAGGAGATCGTTGAGCGCCGTGTAGAGGATACCAGCGGCGTAGAAGCGTTTGTGCGGAACTTTACGAAAACGTACTATTCATGGAGTGGTAACAAGGATTCTGTTGCACAGCGCACCGATGCGTTGACTGGTTATCTGACCGAGGACCTGCAGCGTTTAACGGCTGACACCGTGAAAAGTGACGTTGCGGTTTCTTCGTCCGTGCAGGACGTGCAGATTTGGTCTGTGGAGCAGAGCGGCGGAGAAAACGATTTTGCAGTCGTGTTCACAGTGGCGCAGACGATTTCGGACGGCAAGAAAAAATGCACTGTATCCAGCGTGTACAAAACAGCGGTTCACAAGGGACGAAAACGGAGATATGGTTATTACGCAAGCGCCGACGATCACCGGAAAGCCTGCAAAATCTGCATATACGCCAAAAGCCGCAGAACCCGACAGGAACGGTTTCTGCGGCGGAAAGCGAGGATATTACGGATTTCCTGATTACCTTTTTCCACGCTGTATCCAACAGCGACAGAAAAAGGAGCTGTCTTACTATGTCAGTGGTGGTTCTATGCCGTCGGTAAAGTGCGCGGACTATGCGTTCAATCAACTTAAAAGCACGGTGCTGAACAAGGACGGCGATACCGTAACGGCAACTGTGGCGGTGGAATATCTGGACAGCGTTACACAAATGACGCAGATTTCGCAGTTTGAGCTTGCGCTGAAACGGGTGGATGAGAATTGGAAAATCGTCGGGTGATGTATGCGTTTGTACGGGGAAAAGTAGCAAGTAACGAAGTGTGAAAATCGAATACCGAAGAGGAAAAAGGCTCGTCGCAGAATGTTTCGATTCTGAGACGAGCCTTCTATTCTCGCGGTGGCGAGCGCAGAAATTTTATGATGAACTTGATATTTTTATACATGGATACTTAGTTTCTTGCGTTTGTGTATTTGTTTCACACCAAACCAGATAATCTTCATCAAAAGGATATAATACATAATCAATTAACACAGAAACATTTTCGGACAAATCCAATACTTTATTGGTTGTTATATCCCACACATAAAGTGCATTTCCAGTAATCGGACGCCATGTTATAAAATCGTTTGAAGATTGCAGTTCAGCAAATTCTAAGGTGCTGTCAATATTGTTTGGATATAATTTCGTGGTGGCGTCTATCTGTTTTGACCATTTCTTATGAGCGAAGTCATAACAGTATAACGATTCTGATTTTTGCGGCTGCCACTCCGAAACGCCTACGATAAAAGAGTTTGTGATGCATATTTCCTGCAACGGTTCGGGCGGCTCGATACACATACGTTTATGTTTTTCTATGTCATATGTCCAAAGAGAACTGCCATTAGAATCATATTTTAGATAAACAACATTTTTGTCATTCACAGACGGTGAACCAAAAGTGGTTTGCATGGAATCTGCTGTATCTGCAATTTCCAATTTATGATTGTTCAAATCATAAATTTTTATTGCAGGGTAAATACCATCTTCATTAGCTGTATAGCTGGCGTAAACAACAAAGCTGCCATTTACCGAAAGCGACCACGGGTGCGGGTCAAAATTCCGTGTTTTAGGGAAGAAATCGTTTTCGCCGTCTACGAATATGATTTCTCCTGTACGCAGGTCAGCCGCGTATACAGCCCAATTTTCACCAATAGAACTTCCTACACGCAGTTCGGCGTCTTGGCTCTCGGACCAGACAAACCAATTATCCTTATAATCAAAGGTTGTCATGGTGCCGTTTGTTTGCGTGTCCAATTTAATAAGTTCCTGTTGCTCTTGGGTATTTAAGTCAACCGACCTGATATAGTTATCAGCGTAATTTTTATATAATATCTCATGGTCGGATTTGGGACCGATATAAATGCTTTTTTCAAAATCAATATAATCTGATAAGATTACTGCGGTTTCGGTGTATGGTTCAATGGAAGCAGGTAAACTTTTGGTTTCGCGCTCTTGATAAAAATACAGACTGAATATAGTTACTACAGCTAATAGAATACATGAAATGGAAAGGTTCTTTTTCATTACTTTTCTCCTGTAATAGCCATTATAATTTATCACAAATATAGCGGGTAAGACTATAAAATGCTTTACAGTTATTGTGAAAGATAATCGAGTATGTGAATTGTTTATTTCATATTTGCATTATACCATTAAAAGTGGAATTTGTACTGAAAATGCAGAGTTCAGTATGATTTTTGCAGTAAAATGCACAGATGACGAATGGCGTTTTGGAAAGCTGTTGTCTGTTGTTTTACATTTTTAAAATAATCGCTACGGTATATTGATTATTATTCGTTGCGTGTTATGGATTTCTTGATTATCTTTTTCATATTATAGCCGACGGCAACCTAAAGGACTATCTTACTATGTTAGCAATGATTCCATGCTTACATATATAGTCAGCCAGCTTAAAAGCATAGTGTTGAACAGGCATAGCGATACTGTAATGGTAACTGTGACAGTAGCATACTGGATAATGTTATGAAAATGACGCAAATTTCGCAGTTTGAACTTGCGCTGAAACTGGTGGATTTGAATTAGAAGATTGGCGGGTAAGCGTTTCAATACAAAAACAAGAAAACGGAGGGTAGTAAAACACCCTCTGTTTTCCCGTTTGATTCATCAATATTTTGCTAGGTCAATGATGTTTGTTGGATATAAAGTATTTTATTATTACATATCCGATAATTACGGATATTATTAGAAGAACAGACGCATAAATAGTAATAGGCGTATTAATGATATTTGCCAGATGAAATTCCCTGGAAGAAAAATTTGGCGTTGCAGAAGTGAAATCGGTACAGAGGAAAGAATGTTCGATATTGGTCGTTTCAACACCGGCAGTTGTAGTGCAAATGATGGTTGGTGTAACTTGAGTAATCATCTGTCCAGTTGGAGCCGTAAACAAAATTGTTCCATTACCATCGATGAGTGATTCTGTATATGCATTGATTGATGTGTCTGAAACCTGTATATACCGTATTTCGCCGTTTACTATAAATGCTGTGCGAATGTTATTTTTGAATAATGTACCGGATTGGTTATATAAAGTTGCAATGCGTAAACCGTTTTGAAGATTTGACACACAAGCAATTTCATCTTGGAGATTATTGTTAAATGCGTTTGCTACATATAACTCCTCGTTGGAAGGAATAGGTATTAGTGTATTGGTATCTAGATTCCTTATTTGAATTGTATTTTCTTTTGAAAGTTGAAAAATAGAATTACTTTGTACAGCATTTTTAATGCTATCGAATGTGGGTGGGACTAATAATATTCCATCTTGCTTCATTATGCCCCATTTGCCGTTTTTTGTTTGTACAAGGACACGATCAAATAAATCTGCATGGCTTCCTGCCAATGAAATTATAGAGCTATATTGATCAAAAGTTCTTATACGTCCACTATGATTCCAATAGGAAATGCTATTATTCTTTTGGACGGCTGCAAGGTCGGAAGATAGAAGTGTGATAGAATCCGCACCTTGCGTGATTTCACGACCGCTTGTATCAAGAAGTGTAGCTGTGCCGTTAGCTTGTGCAGTGAATAACTGCGTTTTCCCTATGTAATACGGTTCAATGTCATCATACTGTTTGCTTACACAAGTACTATTATGGTATATGGCATATTGAGTGTTATTGCATCCAATCCACAGTATATTATCTTGTGCTTGATTCGTTGTAGCAGATATAATTTCAGCAATATCGGTTTGAAATATCGAATTACCGGTAGCATCATAAATTGTATTCTCAGCGAAAAAGTAATGATCATCTTCGGACACATTAATGGTATGTCCTTTTACAGAGGTAATGACTTGTTGTCTTTTCAAATCAATCAATTCGGAAGTCTGAGCTGACAGGTCAACAGGAGAAGCATCATCAGGAGCAAAGACACCAATGGCAAAATCTCCATAAAATTGCACACTGTTATATTTGTAAGGAGTAAGTTGTGAGAAATCTTGGCTGAAGATGGAGTATTTACCATCTTTCGGAAGAATAAAATATGAAGTATGATTGAGCGTCGTGTAATCAGGCAATTCTGCAATGTGTTCAATAATCTTAAATTCTGTTAAAACTCCTTGATTATTAGTGTATAGGTGGAGTTCTTGTGTCTTTTCATCCAGCTGTGCAACATATTCGCCTAGTCCGAACAGATGTTGATTTTCAGGTATTTCATCCCATGTAGGTTTAATAGCAAATGCAGTGTTCAACAATACAGCTATGAGTGGAATACATAATAATTTCTTGATAATAATATTTATCACATCCTATTGATTTATTGATAGTAAACAAGAACTATAGATAGCACAAGAAACGATACCTGATTCAGTATCGTTTCTTGTAAAATTATAGAATTTTCATTGATAAATCACCGGAATTTCCGCCGATTAAAATAATTTGTAATAAAGAAGTGGTAGACGCATCGTATGTAAATGGCAGTGCTTTAGCATACCATGTTCCGTTGTTTACTCGTGTCATAATGGTGCCAGCGTTGTTTGTAGCCTTAGAAAATTGAATTTTCGACCATACAACCGGATAGCTCAAATCATAAATGATACCGTAATTTCCGATAACCAACCATCGTGTATCTAATATAACGGTACCCGCATCGTTCATTTGTTGCGTGCCAATTCCATCAACGCCAGCGATAGCATCTAGGTGTGACTGTGGATATTCACCCTTGTTGAGTGTTTTCCAATTGGGGAATCGCATTTGCAGGAAATAGTAGAAAGGACTTGTTTTGAATGTTTGCAAGATTAGGGAGATAGAGCGATGGTTGTATTTAAACATAGCTGTAGTTCGTAATTTCCCATCATCAGTAGCGCGATCAAACGAAGCAGCCGAGGTTTGTGTAGTTTTGTTCGGATCATAAAAAATTATGCGTACAGAAAGAGAACCGTCGATAGGAGAAATCTCAACTTTACCGTTGGCCATCTCTTTGTCATTTAAAGGTCCGCTGCTGGCAAGAAGAAAAGTTTGCTGGTTATTAATTGTATCCCAGCGAGCAGAGGAATTATAAAATGCTGCATTGCATTTGGCAGCGATATTAATTGTAGAAGTCGTTGTTACATTTCCGGTAGCCTTACCCTCGCGAGATACTTTAAAGGCAACAGGCTTTCCGGTATTGTTAATCACTGCAACTGCAATTTGCAAAGGGCCGCCAGTGTAGTTGGCGTGGTAATATTCAAAGTTTACGACTTCGCCTTTGGAAACGGTTGTGCCGATGGTATATTTACCAGCATTGCGAAGCGGATAGCCGATATGATATTTATTGATTGCTTCTGGATTGTTGGAATAAATCAATTTACCACCGCTATGTCCCATAGTTCCCGGGAGCCTGATATAACCCATATAGCTTCCTCCTATATTATATCATAATAAAAAATATCTATATTTTACTATCAGATGGATTTATGGATTGCTTATAAATTGTGCTAGCTGGACTTACTGCATTGGGTTCATTCCCTTCATTTGGTGTATTTGTATTATACAACATACAGTAAAATACACAATGAGATTGCAGAGTTTGGCAGGCCTGATGCAGTAAAATGTACAAATAAAGAGCGGTAGCTTTGAAGCTATCGCCCTTTATTTTACAAATTCAAAATAATCTCTACGGTATATAGATTATTCTCTTGGTTGATTTGCATTGTGCCGCCGATTTGTTCTACTGTGGAACTGACGTTTTTCAGCCCATAACCATGAATACCCTCGCGTTTCTTAGAAGAAAATTCTGGGTCATAGGGATTGGAAATGCGGTAATACAGAATACTGTCCTTTTGTCTTAAAGTTAAACTTACGATTTTAGGCGTATCGGCAGATACACCGCTGCACGCGCGAATTGCGTTATCCAATGTATTTCCGAGAATAACACTTAAAACCAGCGGGGACAGGGCAAGCTGAGGGGAAACAAAAACGTCGATTTTTAAAGTAATACCGGCAAGCGAGGATTTTCCCAGTGCATCATTCAAAATTGCGTTAATAACCGGATGGTCTACATCAACGATTTTGCTAAGCGAATTAAATGATTTGGTAATGGTTTCGAGATATAACTCTGCTTGTGATACATCACTGTCCTTGACTAATGCAGTAACAGCAGTTAATTGCTTTTTTATATCATGCCACAGGCTTCGCGTTTGCTCGTTAGCGGATTTCATCTGTTCGTAATAAGACAGCTGAGTTTCGAGTTGCTGTTCAGCCAAACGCCGCTGCTGCTCGTTTTCGTAATTTGTACGAATAGATCGCATATATACGAAGAATACAATGTTGATGTACAAAATTCCGGCAATAGAAAGTGTTAATAATATTAAAAGAAAGTGCGATACGGTTCCGACCAATTCCAATGATACAATGCAGATAAATACACTGACGAGCTGGCAGGTCGTCAGTGGGAGCAATTCTTTGAATGGAATATCAAGTAAACCTTTTTTGCCGAACAGTGTGACAATAAAAAGAATGAGCAGTAAGTTTATCAGCTTTGCAAAGATGATAAATATGCAGCGTGCTAACCCCTGTCCGAGGATAACCGTTCGTGAAATGCCGGAGAGATAAAAAGGATATTCACATATTACGTCAACCAACACACTGAGGGTTATAAATGCTGTTGAAGTTAAAAGTGCCTTGCGAACAGTGGATTCAAAAATCGCATATGTTGATACACTGATAATGCTCCAGCTCAGCACGATACGAAGTATGCCCGGCATATGGATACAGCTCATCACGATAATAAAAATACCCACAAGTAAGTATAAATGTCCTTTGTACTTAGTGCTGCGATATTTTGAGTAAAATCCGGATGCAAAAAGATAGAGTAGAAAAGTGTCTAATACGCCACTGAGGGCTTCGATTAGCAAAGTCATATGTTTTCCCTCGCAAACTTTGTAAAAAGCTGCAATGACCTCTTTCTTTCGGTTTCTGCTGATTTTGATCAGTTGATGGTTCTGCATTTCTACATCGTCTTTTGTTATGCGAACTACATGATGCAGATTGATTAGGAAACTGGCATGAATACGAAGAAAATTTGCAGATGATAATTGTGGTTCAACCTCTTTTAAGCTCAATCGAGTTTTATAAATCTGCTGCTGTGTATGAATGAAAAGCATATAATTACGGGACTCGAAATACAGAATTTCTTGTGCAGGGATACGATACAGTTCGCCATTCGAGGAGAATGAAAAATACTGCGGAATGATCAGACGCAAAGCGCGCTTGAGAACCTCATAGAACTTTTCCTCATTAAGAGGTTTTACAAGATAATGAAAAGCCACGTCATAACCACGAATCGTATATTCGGTGCTCTTGGTTACAAAAACAATAAGCGGCTGTGAGCTCCCCGACATAAGTTCTTCTGCAGCATCAAAGCCATTTGTATCATCCATTTCAATATCCAGAAAAATCAATGGGAAAAATGTCGTTTTTGCTGCTGTCAACAGTTCGTCTGCTGACGAAAAAAGGACAATAGATAATTCGGGGGCATATCGTTTGACTAATGCTTTAATGTTGAGTCGTTCTTGATCTTCATCATCACAAATTGCAATTCGCATAAATACTCCTGTTAAAAATCACACCTTGAAATCAGTTTTAACATTCCAAGGGCTAATTGTTGCTGTTTCTTTGAGAGCTTGGAATAGAGTTGTGAGTATTCTTGCTTCAGTTTTTCACTTTCTTCGAGCGTTGATGTGCAGAATAGAGATTGTACATCAAGCTCTAATGTTTCAATCAACTGTAATAAAACCGGATAAGATGGATAACTAAGCCCGCGTTCAATTTGGCCGATGTATCCAGCTGTTTTCCCGATTTTTTCAGCAAGACGTTCTTGCGTCAATCCTAACTCTTTACGTTTGACTTGAATAATTTCTCCAAGACCTATCATCTATAATCACCTCAGGTATAGCGATACTATTATTTTAAGTAGTATAGATACCAATTAGAAGCGATTTATACTATTATTTTATAATAGTTATACTATCTTTTCAACTAATTACTGCAAAAACGGGACTAAACTCTGCAAG
>ENA-OQHL01001758-OQHL01001758.1-human-gut-metagenome-genome-assembly--contig:-NODE-1758-length-10260-cov-2.568538_pt1 | contig 10260 bp, 10 predicted proteins | sample MGYA00242565_ERZ504723 | MGnify/ENA primary metagenome ERZ504723 (study PRJEB26092, sample SAMD00036211) | human gut metagenome | host: Homo sapiens | study: EMG produced TPA metagenomics assembly of...
GAGAAACAGAAAAACTATACGGCGGATGATATCATACATATCTCTGATACGGACAAGACTTACGGCTATGGAATTGATGAGGAAAAGTATGAGAAGGCAGATGTCTTAAAGCTTGTCAATATCCGCTATGCCATCAGCCTGAATAAGTACCGGAAATATATTGCAACGACAATCGCTACGAATGTCAGTGATACGACAGTAGCGGAGATCATGGAAAACCAAGGGGAGCTCACTGGTGTCAGTATTGAAGAGAGCTCGATCCGTCAGTACAATAACAGTAAATATTTTGCGTCTATCATCGGCTATACAGGACAGATTTCTCAGGAAGAGTACAATGCGCTTTCTGAAAAGGAAAAGAAGTCCTATTCCCTGACGGATATTGTCGGGAAAGCAGGAATTGAAAAAAGCATGGACAGTACGCTCCAAGGAGAAAAGGGCGAGACCAGGATCTATGTCAATAACGTCGGAAAAGTGATCGATTCCGAGAAGGTAACGGAAGCGAAAGCAGGTAATGACGTTTACCTTTCCATCGATGCTGATCTTCAGGTTGCGGCGTACAATATTTTGGAAGAGAAGCTGGCGGCCATTCTGCTGTCCAAAATGGTCAACCGTCTGGATTATGACAGAAGCAAGGTGACAGATGCGGACGCCATTGTTATTCCGGTTGGAGACGTCTACAATGCCTTTTTCAAAAACCAGATTATTGATACAGGACGTTTCGCAAAGAGTAATGCCGGGGCGACGGAGAAGAGAGTGCTGGAGATCTATTCCCAGAATGAGGAAGCTGCTATCAGTTCTGTTCTTTCAGAACTGCAGAATGAAAACGGAACGGCCTACAAAGATCTGTCTGACAGAATGCAGGCTTATCTGGACTACGTGGTGGATACACTTCTGACGGAGAATTCCAAGATCCTGGTAAAGGATCGGATTGATACGAACGATGAGATGTACCTGGCATGGAAGAACGAAGAGACGATCAGCGTGAACCGCTATCTTTCCTATGCGATATCCAAGAACTGGATCGATACATCCAGGCTTACAGATTATCTGGAGGGAGACGCAAGCTATTCCAGTGCTTCCGAGATTTATCAGGCAATCATTCAGTATGTAGGAGATATCCTTTCGGACGACGGTGCCTTTGAAAAGATTATTTATGAATACATGATCAAAGAGGGAAAGATTACCGGAAGCCAGGTATGCCGGATTCTATTTGAGCAGAATATTCTGAAATACAATGAAAAGCAGTACAATCAGCTTAGCTCCGGTTCTTTAAATCCATATAATTTTATCCGGAGCAAGATTGAAAGTCTGGAGATCACACCGGGAGAGCTTGGTCTGGAGCCGTGTACAGGTTCTATTGTCATCACGGATCCTAACACGGGGCAGGTGCGTGCTATGGTATCTTATCCGGGTTACGATAATAATCGGCTGGCCAATACGATGGATTCTGATTATTTCGCGCAGTTGAATTCCATGACGTCGAGTCCTCTTTATAATAAGGCAACGCAGGAGAAGACAGCGCCTGGATCCACATATAAGCCGCTTGTCTCTGTAGCCGGACTGACAGAAGGTGTGATTGGTACGGGAACAGCGATTTCCTGTACCGGAATCTTTGATAAGATATCACCAATCGCGAGATGCTGGATTTATCCGGGATCCCATGGAAGCCTGAATGTAGTAAGCGCAATCCAACATTCCTGTAACGATTTCTTCTATGAAGTGGGCTACAGGCTGGGAACGTCCGGAAACGAATACAATGATGCATACGGGATTGAGCGTCTCCAGAAATATGCGGAAGAATTCGGACTGGGGGACACGACAGGGCTTGAAATCACAGAATCCGAACCGAAGATTTCTGACAGCGATGTCGTGCGGTCCTCTATTGGTCAGGGGACCAACAACTACACGACGGCAGGACTTTCCCGTTACATTAGTGCGGTGGCAAATGGGGGAGTCGTCTACAATCTGTCGCTATTTGAAAAAACAACGGATGTCAACGGAAAGTTGGTCAAGGATTACGAGCCGGAGATCAGGAATCAGGTGGAAGGTGTCGCAGACTCTACGTGGACGGCAGTCCACAATGGAATGAGACGCATGGTAACGAGTACTTCCACATTTAACGGTCTTGGAAACTTTGAACTGTATGGAAAGACGGGTACTGCACAGCAGAGTAAGACGCATCCGAACCATGGCCTGTTTGTCGGATTCACGGGCGGACAGGGCGAAAAAGACATTGCATTCGCGATCCGGATCGCGAACGGTTATAATTCTACGTATCCTTCCGAAATCGGACGGGATATTGTCCGCTACTATTACGGACTGGATGAAAAAGATGAAATCGTAACAGGACACGCAGCTTCTCTTGGAACTGTTGTTTCCGGAGACTGATGCTGTACAAAACATTACGAAAGAGAGAAGACGGCAAGGCAGTAGTCGTTTCGCGCTGCCATCTGTTCATCAAGTTTGGTCTTAGGAGGAAGGAACATGGGTGAAATTATTGTTATTACATCAGGAAAAGGCGGGGTCGGGAAGACGACCACCACCGCGAATATCGGGACGGGTCTTGCAAAGCTCGGGAAAAAGGTGCTTGTCATTGACACGGATTTGGGACTTCGAAATCTGGACGTGGTGATGGGATTGGAAAACCGTATCGTTTACAATCTCGTGGATGTGATTGAAGGAAAATGCCGGCTTAAACAGGCGGCAATCCATGACAAGCGGTACGAGGGGCTGTATCTGCTCCCGTCCGCACAGACAAAGGATAAATCAGCAATCTCACCGGAGCAGATGAAGAAGCTGACGGCATGAATTGAAGGAGGCATTATGGATTTTGTTCTTCTGGGACTGTCCCGCAGGGATTGAACAGGGATTTGAGAATGCGGTAGCAGGAGCCGACCGGGCAGTTGTCGTGACGACGCCTGAGGTCTCCGCAATCCGGGATGCGGATCGGATTATCGGTCTTCTCGAATCCAAGCAGATCCGAAATCTGGAGCTTGTGATTAACCGAATCCGGATCGACATGGTAAAGAGGGGGGATATGATGTCAGTGGAAGATGTAACGGAGATTCTCCCAATTCATCTGCTGGGCGCGATTCCGGATGACGAGCAGGTGGTCATCGCTACCAACCAGGGAGAACCGGTTGTGGGAGACGATTCGCCGTCCGGGAGAGCTTATATGAACATTTGTCGGAGGCTTTGCGGTGAGGAGGTTCCTCTCATGGATATGAATACAAAAGGTAGGGCTGTTCTCACGGGCTCAGCCATCTTTTCAAAAAGAACTAATCAGGAGGCAGAGATGGGATTATTTGAAGGAATGGATAAAAAGGCATCGGTCGGAATCGCAAAAGACCGGCTTAGAACGGTTCTTGTATCCGACAGGATAGACTGTAATCCAAACGTATGTGAACTGTTTCAGAAAGACCTTTTTTTGACGGTGTCAAAATACATTGACACCACTCCGGAAACCTTTGATGTTTCAGTCACCCGTTCCCGGATCACCATTACACTGACAGGAGAAAGACTTTGAAGATACTGAATATTACAAAATCATATCGTTTAAAAGATTTTAAATTTTCGTTGTTGATCTTTGTGCTTGCCTTGACGTCCCTTGGGATTATGGTCATCGGAAGTGCCAAACATTCTGTCCAGGGAAAGCAGATGATCGGCTTGCTGATCGGGCTTGTGGCGTTGGTTATCGTCTCTTTGATCGACTATATGTGGATTCTGAATCTGCAATGGGTTTTGTACGGACTGACGATAGCAATGCTTCTGGCAGTACGCTTTTTCGGAAAAGATGTTAACGGGGCGACCAGGTGGATTGACTTTGGATTCACGACGTTTCAGCCCTCAGAGCTTGCCAAGATTCTTTTAGTACTGTTTTTTGCAAAATTTATTATGAATCATCAGGATGAGATGAAGAAACCGCTTACCATCATTCAGGCAGTGATCTTCCTCGCTATTCCGTGTCTTTTAATATACAAGCAGCCAGACCTTTCGACGACCATTTCCATAGCCATGGTGTTCTGCATTATGATGTATGTAGGAGGTTTGAGCTATAAATTCATTGGAGTTGTACTTCTGATTACAGTCCCGACGGTTGTCATCCTTCTGAGTATTATCGTTCACTCGGATGTGGACGTGCTGCAGGGGTATCAGGAAACTCGGATTCTGGCATGGCTTCAGCCGGAAAAATACAGCAGCGACGAGGCTTATCAGCAGAATAACTCCATCATGGCTATCGGTTCTGGTCGTCTGACTGGAAAGGGACTCAACAATAACACGACAACTTCCGTGAAGAATGGAAACTTTATTCTCGAACCACAGACAGACTTTATTTTTGCGATTGTTGGAGAAGAATTGGGGTTTGTGGGTTGCTGTATTGTGATTGGTCTGTTATTATTAATTGTAATACAATGTCTGAGGATAGGGATGAGAGCACCGGACATGGGAGGCAGGATTATCTGCTGCGGAGTTGCTTCGCAGATCGGGATTCAGAGTTTTATCAACATCAGTGTTGCAACAGGACTCTTTCCAAATACCGGAATTCCGCTGCCGTTTGTCAGCTATGGAATGTCATCCCTTGTCAGTATGTTTATCGGTATTGGACTCGTGTTAAATGTTGGACTACAACAGAAAAAATATAAATAAGGAGTGAGGAAGATGAATATAGGTCTCATTGCACATGATTCAAAAAAGACACTGATGCAGAACTTCTGCATTGCATACAGGGGAATTCTAAGTAGGAATGAGCTGTACGCAACCGGGACAACCGGGCGTCTGATCGAGGAAGTGACAAACTTAAACGTACACAAATACCTGGCAGGGCCGCTTGGGGGAAAGCAGCAGCTTGGCTCACAGATCGCACAGAACGGGATTGATGCTCTGATTTTTCTGAGGGATCCGTCCAATCCGAAGCCTCATGAGCCGGATGTGAACGACGTCATCCGCCTATGTGATACGTATAATATTCCAGTGGCTACAAATCTTGCGACAGCGGAACTAATCATCTTGGCGATTGATAGGGGCGATCTGGACTGGAGAGAAATGTACAGATAAGAGACAGGAAAACTTGTAAAGAGGTTGGGTATGAGTAATCAAAGGGAAGAAGAAATTCTAAGGCGCAGAGAGCGAATTAAGAAAAGTAAGGAAAGACGAAGAAGAAACCAGAGCAGGAAGACGGGAGAGAAAAAAAGCAGACGGAAGCTGATCGCAGCCGGTGTCTCGATTGCCCTGATTACGGCGGCAGGCGGGGCCGGCTATACGGTGGTCATGGGAAACGCCCAGAAGAAAGCGGAAGTATGGTCCTACGAAAAGGAGCATTATGGGGAAAATGTCTTACTTTCCGAGGGACTTGCGGCTACCAATCTCTGTGTTTCTGCGGATGATAAAAATGAGATCAGCTATGACGGTTCGACAGACGTCCATGCTGCGGGACTTTTTGATGTGGATGGGGCGAGTGTTCGATATTCTAATCGGATTCACGATCGTCTCTACCCGGCAAGCACGACAAAGATCCTCACGGCGCTGATTGCGCTGGAGCGGGGAAACCTTTCTGATGTCGTGACAGTCGGAAAGAATGCGGATGTGTCAAGCTTTCCGGTGGACGCTTCACTTTGCGGGCTTCACGAAGGAGACCAGTTGACACTGGAAACATTGCTTTATGGTTTGTTATTGTCTTCGGGAAACGATGCGGCAACGGCGATTGCGGAGTATATCTCCGGATCGGAGGAAGCATTTGTGGAAGAGATGAATGACCGTGCCAAAGAATTGATGGCGGTCAATACGCATTTTTATGAATCCACACGGACTTCACGATGAGAATCATTATACAACAGCCTATGATCTGTATCTGATTTTCCAGAACTGTATTCAGAATGAAGCGTTTTTAAAGATTATTGAAACAAAGAGTTATACGGCATCTATCACCCAGGCGGACGGAAATGTCCGCACAGAGGATTGGGCGCCGACGAATTATTATGCAAAGGGGATTGTAAGCGCGCCGGATGGGGTCACTGTGCTTGGTGGAAAGACCGGCACAACAGGAGAAGCCGGATACTGCCTCATTCTGTTAAACGAGAATGTGGCGGGGCATCCGTACATCTCCATTGTGATGGGTGCCGGATCGAGAGCTCTTCTTTATGAGGATATGAATGCGCTCTTAGACGGCGCATAGGTCCAATACGGAAAATAGCGGCGTACCGGATGAAAAGCCTTTCAGGCTGTTAGTTTTCGGAAAAGCCACGTATCCGTCCGAACAGACTGATCAGATAGAGGCCGCAAAGGCCGACCAGTGTGTAGATGATACGGGATAACATGGACAGGTTTCCGAAAAGGTAGGCCACCAGGTCGAACCGGAAGACTCCGACAAGGAGCCAGTTCAAAGCGCCTACAATGACCAGTGTCAGTGCAATGTTATCAAACCATTTCATATATGATAATCCTCCTTTATGAATTCTTTCTTTAGTATTGCCAGAAAAAAGAAGAATATACAGGAGAAGAAAAGGACAGGATTCATGGAACAGCAGTTATACCGGTCATACAGCCGGTTTTTAAAAGAAAAATATCATGCAAAAGTTTATAAGCTTCCGGTCAATCTTCCGGGTACCTGTCCGAACCGGGAGGACGGTCCAGGCTGTACGTTCTGTTCAGAAAAGGGGACCGGGTTTGAGGCAATGGAGAGGGAAGTGCCGGTGGCAACGCAGCTTATCCGTACAAAAGACTATATTCAGAAGCGGTATCACGCAGAAAAATTCATTGCCTATTTTCAGAATTATACCAATACCTACTTCCCATTTGAGACATTCTGCTCTTATATCCGGGAGGTGGAACAGGTAAAAGACGTTGTGGAAGTTTCGATCTCTACCAGGCCGGACTGTCTTGGCAGCCGTTACCTGGCTTTTTTGCATGAGTGGATGCAAAAGACCGGAATCTGTATCACCATTGAGCTGGGACTTCAGACTGCGAATTATCATACATTATTAAAGGTGAACCGGGGACACAGCCTTGCAGAATATGTGGATGCGGTCCAGCGTATCCGGCAATATCCGTTTGATATCTGTACCCATGTAATTTTGAATTTGCCATGGGATGACAGGACTGATGTGGCGGAGACGGCAAAGCTGTTGTCTGTTCTTGGAAGCAATATCGTTAAGATTCATTCTTTGTACCTTGCGAAGGGTACGGTTTTTGCCAAGCAGTATGAGCGGGGAGAGTTTCAGATCTGCACATTGGAAGAATATATGGAGCGTCTGATTTTATTTCTACGTCTTCTGGATCCGGAGATTGTGGTAGAGCGTTTTTTCAGCCGGATTCCGAAAGAGGATGCCGTTTTCTGTAACTGGGGTGCAAGCTGGTGGAAGCTAAAAGAGCTAGTAGAAAAGGAAATGAGGAGCCGTGGCGTATGTCAGGGAGACATGTACGCATACCGGGACGGCGCAAAACTTGGGAAGTGGAACAAGCCTTAGAAAACTCACTAGTCTTAAAAAGTGAAATCGGGAGGAAGAACATTTGGGAGTCAGAAAGAAGACCACAGATATCAGGACGTACCAGAGAAAATGGAATATGAATATCGGAGTCATACTGTTTGCTGTCATTTTGGTCTATGTCATTGTAGAAATCCTGCTCTCTGTCACTAACAGACCAACAGCTTACTACGAGGTCGGAGAAGGCGCCATCGTAAAGAATGTATCCTATACTGGATTTGCGGTCCGCTCAGAAGAGACAGTGGCATCGACAAAAGATGGTTATCTGAATTTTTTCAAGCCGGAGGAGTCGAAGCTTGCAAAGGGACAGAGTGTCTGTGCGGTATCTGACGATAAGCTGGATTTAAGCTCCAAAGAAGAGGACGCCGGGGAGAGTCAGCTTACCGACGATGAGAAAAGACAATTACTGTCTTCTGTCCGGACATTTGTAGACAATTACCGGGAGTCCTCTTTTTCGGAAGTCTATTCGGTAAAGAATACCGTGCAAAATCTATATGATAAAAAGACAGATCAAAACAAGGCAGACCGTATGAGTGCGACGCTGGGCGAACAAGGAGAAGGAAGCTATACGTTATGCCAGAGTCCAAAGGACGGAATTCTTGTTTATGAGACCGACGGGTATGAAGACGTGACGATAGATAAGGTTACAGATAAGATGTTTGATAAAAGCGGCTATAAAAGGGCAGAGAGCCGTGAAAATCAGAAAGTCAGTGAAGGGGACGACATTTATAAGCTGGTTACCGGCGAGGAATGGTATCTTGTCGTGCGGATGGATGCTGATACGGCAGAATCTCTTTTAAAGCGAAGTAGCGTGACGATCCGTTTCCTCAAGGATGATGAAGAAATGGTTGCTGGACTTCAGATAGAGAAGAAAGACAAAGACACCTATTATGCATATCTTACGCTGGACAGCGGACTTGTACGCTATGCTGCGGACCGGTATCAGGATATTGAAATCCAGATTGAGAATGTCAATGGACTAAAAATTCCGAAATCGGCTGTTGTGAAAAAGACTTGCTATCAGGTTCCATCCGAGTATGTTGTCAGCAATGGTGAGACAGGAGAACAGGGTGTTTTAATCTATGAGGATGGAAAGACCAGGTTCCAGGCGGCGGAGGTGTACTATACGGATACCCAGAAGAATCTGGTATGTATTGACGCCAAGGATCTTCCGGCAGGGACTGTGATTCAGATGCAGAATTCTAACAATACAAGATCTCTGACAGATACCATCCGACAGTCCGGAGTATACGAAGCAGGCAGCGGCTATGCTGTTTTTACTTCGATTGATATTGCGGCAAAGAATGAAGATTACTATATTACAGGAAACGGTGTTGCCAATCAGATTTCCAATTATGACAGGATTGTACTGAACGCAAAGGATGTGAAGGATGATGATATTCTGGTATAGTCAGAGAAGGGTCATAGGAAGAAGGCTCGAAACAGGGCTGAGACAATAGTGAGAAAGGAAGAATGACAGATGGAAGAAAACTATGAAGCCGGGATGGTAACAGAGAATCTGGAAGAGGTGGAGGAGAAAATCCAGGCGGCCTGTAACAGAAGCGGAAGAAAGCGGGAAGAGGTGACTCTCATTGCCGTAAGTAAGACAAAGCCAGTATCTATGATTAAGGAGGCGTACGGAGCCGGAATCCGGGTATTTGGTGAGAATAAGGTACAGGAACTGACCGAAAAATATGATCAGCTTCCCTCTGATATCCAATGGCAGATGATCGGTCATCTGCAGAGGAATAAGGTGAAATACATCATTGATAAGGCGGAACTGATTCATTCCGTGGATTCCCTCAGATTGCTGGAGACGATCGACCGGGAAGCGGCCAAAAAGCAGTTAAAGGCCAAAGTTCTTCTGGAAGTCAATATGGCAAGGGAGGACACGAAATTTGGCCTGATGCCCGAGGAAGTAATGAAGTTTATCGATAAAGTTCCGGAGTATCCGCATGTGCTTTTGGAGGGGTTAATGACGATCGCACCGAATACAGAAGACCCGGAAACAAATCGACAATTTTTTTGTGCACTTCGGAAATTATCTGTTGACATTGCAGACAAAAACATTGATAATATCCATATGGGCGTACTTTCTATGGGTATGACCAATGATTATGAAGTAGCGATTGAAGAAGGCGCCACTATGGTCCGTGTCGGTACAGGAATCTTTGGTAAAAGAAATTATGCTTTAGATAAGAACACAAGATGATAGGAGTGTAAAAAATGGGTGTATTAGACAAGTTTTTGGATATCATGAAATTAAGTGATGATGACGATGATTATGAGAACGATGATTTCTTTGATGAAGATGACTTAGACGATTACGAAGAGAAACCAAAAAGAAAGCTGTTTGGAAGAGATAAAAAGAACGATGAGGAAGAGACATTTTCCCAGGAAGAGGAAGAAGAGTACGAGTCCAGACCATCATCTTCTCAAGGCAGCAAGGTGACACCTATGAGACGTTCCGGACGTAGACCGCAGGCGGCGGGCATGGAAGTATGCGTAATAAAGCCGAGTTCTGTGGACGACGCGAGAGAGATTACAGAGACTCTGCTGAGCGGACGTACCGTGATTTTGAATCTGGAAGGACTAGATCTGGAGATCGCACAGCGAATCATTGATTTTACATCCGGCGCTACATTTGCCATCGATGGCAACCTTCAGAAGATTTCCAGCTTTATCTTCCTACTGACACCTACGAATGTGGGGATTTCCGGAGATCTTCAGGATCTTTTGAATACTTCATTTGACGTGTCTTCTATCAGCAAGAGATACT
>ENA-OQHL01001760-OQHL01001760.1-human-gut-metagenome-genome-assembly--contig:-NODE-1760-length-10253-cov-2.018961_pt1 | contig 10253 bp, 12 predicted proteins | sample MGYA00242565_ERZ504723 | MGnify/ENA primary metagenome ERZ504723 (study PRJEB26092, sample SAMD00036211) | human gut metagenome | host: Homo sapiens | study: EMG produced TPA metagenomics assembly of...
GTTTTACAATGGATCGACGGCAGCTCCCGACTGCACAGAACTTCGGCTTTCCTCGGCATTTGAACATTTGTCAGGTGAACCAAAGCTTGAATTAATTGTCACGGTTTTAAATGTCAATGTGGGACACAATGCAGAGTTAATGCAGCATTGCAATACATTAAATGAATATGCACAGTATGTTGCCAGAGTGCGGCACTATGCGTCAGATATGTCTTTGAACCATGCAGTGGAATGCGCTGTAGACGAATGTATCCGGGAAGGGATTCTGGCTGAATTTCTTACCCTAAACCGAAACGAGGTCATCAGTATGAGTATCTTTGAGTATGATAAAGAATTGGAAGAGAAGAAATTACGGAAAGCAGAATATGAAGCTGGCTTCTCTGAAGGCGAAAAGCATGGACATGAGACTGGTTTCTCCGAGGGCGAAAAGTATGGTATAGAACTAAATTCTATTGAAACTGCCAGGCGCATGCTTCAATTACAGGAGTTCTCACTTGAAAAAAATTTGCTGCTATTTCCGGGCTGTCTCTAGATGAGGTAAAAAAACTACAATAAATTTTAAATGATCATTCCCTTAAAATAACAAAAAGAGCTCCTGTGTGCAATGTCATTAAGTTAAGATGACCAATCAAGATCTTAGCATCAGAAATGATGCTAGGGTCTTTTTATTTTGTAATAAATGCTTGACATATGATTCGAAATGTGCGGCTACTTTCGCTATTGAATGATAATGAGGTAGCGAAAGCGGCCCTTGTAATTAAGAACATCTTGATTGCAAGGAGGTAACGCATATGAGCAATTATATTAATCAAGTTTCAGATTCTCTAAAGAATCATATTTCGGAATTAGCTAACAATCCATGTTTATTTCTTCGAAACCCCAATGTCGATTTCTTCTCGAAAACGGAAAATTGATTTCAAAACTTTTATAGGAATCATGATGAATTCGGGTGGAGCTACTATGAGTAAAGAACTACTTGATTTCTTTGATTTTGACAAAAATACTCCGTCTGTGTCAGCATTTACGCAACAACGTTCAAAAGTACTTCCAGAGGCTTTTGAATATTTGTTTAAATCTTTTACGGATGACAACCTTCCAACTACTAATAATTATCATGGTTATCGTTTAATTGCATGTGATGGAAGTAACTTGACCATTGCAACCAATCAAAAGGATCCAGAAACTTTTTGGGAACGTAATCAGCATGGTTCAATTGTTAATAAACTACATCTGAATGCCTTTTATGATGTTTTGAATCGTATATACACCGATGTTTTAGTGCAAACAGCAGCGGATTACAACGAGTTTAGAGCATGTGCAACAATGATTGACAGATCGAAACTAGAGAATGTTATTCCTGTTGCTGATAGAGGATATGAAAACTATAACATTTTTGCACATGCAATTGAAAAAGGATGGAAATTCGCTATACGTGTCAAAGATAAAAATAGTAATGGAATTGCATCTGGGTCAAATCTTCCTCCAAATGATGAGTTTGATATAGATATCACTCAGATTTTTTCAAGGGAAAAATACAAAGACCACAAAAAATGCAGGCTATAAGTGGATGCCTGTAAATCAAGTGTTTGATTATCTTCCACGAAAAAGTGATAAAACATACGAATTATCATTTCGTATTATTAGATTTCCTATAGGGTCTAATTCTTATGAAATAATAATTACAAATCTTGATAGAAATATTTTTGATGTAAAAAAAATAAAGGAAATCTATCATTTGAGATGGGGAATAGAAACTTCATTCAGAGAATTAAAATATGCCATAGGATTAACAAGTTTCCATGCACGAAAACCAGATTTTATTAAACAAGAAATATATGCGCGATTACTTTTGTATAACTATTGTGAATTAATAACAACACATGTAATAAAACAAATGAAAAACAATGATAAAACAAAACAGGTGAACTTTACAATCGCCATTTATATTTGTAGAGAATATCTCCGTAATAAACGCAATCTTAGTCCACCTGATGTGATTAACCTAATAGAAAAGCATGTATTACCAGTAAGACCTGGTCGAAAAGACCCTCGCAAAGTCAAACCCCAGGCATCTGTAAGCTTTCTATATAGAGTGGCTTAATCATAGATAATTATAAGTTTTTTTTGACAGATAAACAATCTGTCTTTTTGTTGTACTGCAAAATAGACAAAAGAAAAAAACACATCATATTTATCAAACAATTGCAAATATGATGTGTTTTATAATTATGTCAAAATTCTTAACTTAATGACATTGCTCCTTGAGCTCTTTTTGTTATTTATGCTGTAATTTTCAATTACTGTAACAGAGAAAGTACACCCTGAGTAGACTGATTAGCCTGTGCAAGCATAGACTGACCTGCCTGTGCAAGAATGTTGTTCTTGCTGTACTCAACCATCTCTTCTGCCATATCTGTATCACGGATACGAGATTCAGCAGTTGTTGTATTCTCAACAATGTTATCTAAGTTGTCGATTGTGTGCTCTAATCTGTTCTGTACAGCACCAAGAGCAGATCTCTGAGAAGAAACCTTTGCGATAGCATCGGAAATTGCATCTACCGCATAAGTAGCAGCTGTTCCGGTAGCGTCTGTTACATTCAAGCCTTTTTACTCCGAGATTTGCAGAGTTCATTACATCAATATCGACTGTGATTTTATTGGTCATATCTGCATCTGCACCAACATGTAAGTTGAAGGAAAGTGTATCTGCTACTGTTGCATATCCTTTTGAGATTGTATAGGTTGTCTTTCCATTTGCATCTGCTCCATCAGAAACAGTTGCATCTCTATTAACAGTTCCAATGCTATTAGCAGCCAGAAGTTCTGCCTTAATTTTCTTTTTAGCTTCCGTTGTTGAAATAATGGATGAATCATCGTCATCAACACCATCTCCGTCAGCATCATTCATTGCTGCATATTCTTTACCATCAACAGTTGCTTTCGAACCATCTTTTACAAGATTTGCTGCTGTGACTGCAGTACCATTAGTCTGATCTCCATCTTTATACCATCCAGCAGCTTTTGCATTGCCACCAGTGGTAGCCTCCTTATAAGTATAACTGGTTCCATCAACTGTAATTTCTTTATCTGCTGCTTGATATTGATTAATAGCTGCGACAATCTCTGCCTTATCAGTACCAATTGTATACTCTTTTCCAGCAATCTTATACTTGTCACCAGCTTTAAGCGTATCCATAACAAATGTTGCAGATTTTGCACTATCTGTTAATGTTCCTTTCAGTCCTGCATCATGACCTTTCATATATACATTCTTTGTAGATGCATTGTCACCCTTTAACAGATAAATCTCATTAAACTTGGTTGTCTCAGCAACACGGTCGATCTCTGTTGTTAACTGGTCAATCTCATCCTGGATTGCCTGACGGTCAGACTCTTTAGAGTTTGTTCCGTTAGCTGCCTGAACTGCCAACTCATTCATTCTCTGTAACATGGAGTGAACTTCTGTCAAAGCACCCTCGGCTGTCTGTACAGAAGATACACCGTCCTGAGCGTTTGTGGAAGCCTGATCCAGACCTTTGATCTGTTTTCTCATTTTTTTCAGAAATGGTTAATCCTGCTGCATCATCTGCTGCACGGTTGATTCTGTAACCAGAAGATAATTTCTCTGTGGATTTGCTCTGTGCTCCTGTTGTGATGTTTAACATTCTGTTGGCATTCATTGCCTGCATGTTGTGTTGTACTACCATAATATAATCCTCCTTGTCTCATCTTTTTGATGAGCTATTATGTTTTTTCTCCGGGGAATCCGTTCCCCGGGCTTATTTATAACAAACAGGGCGTCCCGGGTTTTGCCCTGCCTATTACCAGATGATTGTGTGATGCAAAAACTACTCTTTCATCTTTTCTGCATCTCTTTTTGCCTCTGCTTTCATGCGTTCATTCCATAAATCTTTTTAATCTCCGCCTGTGCTTCTCTGGAAATTCCCGGCTCAGCATAATAGGTATCTTTCCTACGCTCCGGGTTTGTTTCTGTTTTATTCCGGGCAATATTGACATCTCTCGGTGCGTCCACCAGAAGTCTGATATGATTTCCGGCGCTCCGGCAGTCATACCTACCGCGGCAGTCATTGATTCGCCAATGTTTAATATTCACCCTGTTTTAATGAAAGTTTGAGCAATCTGTTACCTCCCTGCACACTTACGTTTTTTGTAATCACATCCATGATTTTTTTGCAACATAACTTACAGAAATGTTGCATTTTCGACATGAAACATGCGGATTTTCATTGTTAAATAATGTATCTGCAAATAAAAATACTTTTCCGTTTTCAGCTGTATTTTCCAAGGTGCGGTCATACCAAAAAATGTTGGAAGGAAAACAGGTAATAAAAATCATGAGAAAATCTGTTCATGAGAAAATCTGATAAAAAATTTTATTTCAGGGGTAAAGTTTCCGAATGAATATCCGATATATGAAACTTGAATAAACCAAAAAAATGCACTATTTAAATCTGAATGATGTCATTTTTTTATTTACTCACGATTTATACGTTGTATATACAGTCATTTTGGGATATAACTGTGGATGTCAAAGTGCAGAAACTGCACAATTTATCATGAATTTCAGGAGGTAATTCTCATGGGAACCACGCAGCCAATCAGAAAAGAGGACGAGCTATATTCATTCCGTATGTATTATGCAGATGAAAAACCGAATGTCCGCAATTATACACTCATTGTCCTCGGTTTAAATACCGCACTCCGTATTGGTGATCTATTATCTTTAAAATGGTCATCTGTATACAATTTCCAATTTCAAAGCTTTTACGACCATATTTTGATCCACGAACAAAAAACTGGAAAACGAAACAATGTTCTTTTAAATGCCACTGCAAAGGATGCACTACAGGCATATTTCAATGAGCGGTCCCCGGAGGAAAGCGAATATATTTTCACGAAAACAACCTGTCACGAAAAACCGCTCAACCGCTCGCAGGCATACCGGATCGTCAAAACTGCCGCAGTTCACACCACACAGGAAGACTGCATCAGTTGTCATTCCCTCAGAAAAACATTTGGTTACCATGCATGGAAACAGGGAACCCCGCCAGCACTTTTAATGGATATTTATAATCATTCCTCCTACCGCATCACCCAGCATTATCTCGGAATCAGCCAGGATGAACGTGATGAGATTTATCTGAAACTTGATCTATGACCACTCCTGCTGCAGTTCCTGCTCCCGGAACAGTGTATCCACGATCACATAGTACTCTGCAAGGCGTTCCGTCTTTTTGATCTTCTTGAGATACTTCTCCGGATTCGTGAAACTCTTACTCATATAGCACCAGAGTTCTTTCATTTTAAATAACGTGTTGCGGTCGCCGGACATCACGCCTTTGTAACCATCACAGATATCATCATGGAATGCGCGGAGTGTCTGCTTGTCCACTACATTGCACTTTTTGTTTCCAACCAGTGTACCCGTATCTTTAGCCGCAAACTGAGCCTCCACCATCCGAAGTTCTCCGACCAGCCCCGGATCCTGCAAAATACCTCTGCCAAGCATGACTTTTTCTGTTTCCGGAAATGTCTGCCGTAACCGCCCGTATGCCCCGACCGAATGAATATCCCCATTGAAACAAAGTGAATGTCTGCTGTGTTCTGCCGCATACCGGTAAGTCTCCATGCGCGGCGTATATTTATAAAAATCCTTCTGGATCCTTGGATGGATGATCAACTCCGATAACGGATATTTCTCATAAATCGCAAGGAGATTCTCCCACTCGTCCGGCGAATCTTTTCCGACTCTGGTTTTGATGGAGATTTTGCAGTCACATGCATTGAAAATTTTATCAAGAAAACTGTCCAGCTCATCCGGTACTGCAAGAAATCCAGCCCCTCTGTTTTTTGCCACCACCGTTCCGGACGGACAGCCGAGGTTTAAATTCACCTCATCATAACCATATTGCTTCAACTGGTTTACAATCGAAATAAAATCGTCCGGCTGATTTGTCAGGATCTGCGGAACAACTTCCATACCCTGATTATGCTCAGGATCAATGTCCTTTTTCACTTTAAAATCCAGTTTTTTATTTGTGATAAACGGAGTGAAGTACCGGTCGATATCATGAAAATATTTCTGATATGCGTTACGGTAAATATAGCCGGTCAATCCCTCCATCGGTGCCATGTAATACTTCATTTTCTTTCCTTCCTGTTATTCCCGGCTCTGTATGATCTGGTAGATTTCTTCCGTCTGCGCATCGTCAGATCCACTCATATAATAGTCTGTTCCATCTGCAGAAAAATGCAGAAATTCTGTGTTTTCCGGGTTTAAAAAGACCTCGCATTTTCCAACATTTCTTATGAAAAAGGTTCCTTTTTCCAACGTATCCATCGCAGTTCCACTTGATTTACTCCAGGACGGAAGCTCTGTGATTTTCTCGACATGTTCAATATCTTCCACCTGAATCTCATAATCTACGTTCAAATGTTTTGCGTAAAGTATCTCATCTTCTACCGCAAGCCGGATCGGTGTGAATTCGTCAAGGATCAGCCAGATACACATTGCCGGAATCGTCACCATAAGTACCACTGCGCCCAAAATAGCACTTCCTTTTCCAACCGGTGTTGCCAGATTCATAGTCGTTCCCATTCCGACTTTCTTTGGCACCATGCTGTGTCTGTCTGCCGGATTGTAGTAGAAGATTCCCCAGATCCAGTGCCTGTCGTCATCAGCGTTATCGTTCAGCTCACGCTTTGCTTCGTAGACTGCTTCAATTTTCCTTAACTGTTTCATTAACGGAATACACAAAAGCAGTGTTGCCAGTGTATACACCATGCTGCCTGTCAAAATCATCCATCCCATATTATCTGCCAGAAAAGATGCTGCCAGGATCACTGCCGCAAATGCCGTATTCAGCCAGAGTACGATGAGCCAAAAATTTTTCCAGATATTTTTCTTGCTCTTGTATAATTCAGGTTTACGTCACTGTCATTATTTATCACCGCTGCCGGCTGTCTGTCCATCCAGACTGCTACAGCAGTCAGTGCCACTCCGCACAGCCACATAACAATCGTAAGCCACCCTACACTGCTTAATTCTATTGTTTTTTCCCAAAGCCGGATTGAAACTCTTTGCCCATACCGGCACAAGTGCAAGCAGTAATGCCGCCAGATTCGGCAGGAAAAATGGCAGAAATTTTACTCTTCTGATTTTTCCGACTGCTTTCAATTCGATGCGGTGTTCCATCTTCTCCGTTTCATACAGACAATGTTCCGTTTTCCATCTTTTCAATCCGTTGTTCGCATGCACCAGCGGGAGACACAGCAATACGATTGCAAGCAATATCCACATCATCCAGATTGTAAGCTGGATGGATATGTATTTTGTCAGGAAACTGCTAAGCGGAACGATCAGCAGAAATATAAAATACTGTTTCATCTCTCTGCGGAACTTTTCCACAATTGCTGCCACCTCCGGTTCCTTGATCCACTCCGGTTTCATATTCACTGCAAACAGGCAGCCATCTGCATACTGATACTGTCCTCGGAAACAAAAATAGAGGACTAATAAAACCGGATACATTGTGAAAAACATAATTATGTTTACGAGCATAGTTTTTCTCCCTTCAAAGCTGGATTGTAATAGGCATCTGCGAAACTCATCCTACTCTTCTTTCAATTTAGATTTTCATGAGTTTCGCAATTGTTCATCAACTCACTACGTATTTTATTCATATAGCTTCCCGCAGATTTCAAAAAAATTCTTTTTTCGTCATGCCGCTGACTTTCGCTTCCGAGATGATCTGCTGCAATAATTCCTTTGATTTCTCCGAAAGCTCTTTTGTCACCGCAAATTCCTTCCGCACCCTCGCACCGCTCCTGCGGTCAGCGAAGATATAGCCTTCCTGTTTGAGCAGGCTATAGGCTTTGTTGACTGTCATGGAATTGATCCCGATCTCTTCTGCAAGCCCGCGGACGGTTGGAAGCTGTTCTCCCGGCGATAGTCTTCCATCGGAAATCCCCTGCACGATCTGGTTTCGGATCTGCTGGTAAATTGGGATTTCTGACATCTCATTGATGGATATGATCATGTGAGGTTCTCCTTTCTCCCGCGTTTCTGTTATATTAATATCGAATTCTTTCTAAAATAAAGTGTCCGCCTGATACACATTTTCCTGCACGAGCGAATAACGTTGCTATGTGTTCGTCTTCATGAGTTGTACATCCTTGCGGAATGTTTTTATATAATAGGAATGAAGTTTCCTATTGCATAAAAATATGTATCATTTGTATTAATTATTATAATACAAATGATACATATGTCAAGTGTTTCTAAAAGATATTTGTGATTTGTGCAAGCAAAAAAGATAAATACGCATAGCAATTTCCTATAAAAAAGCGCCAGAACCAGCACCCTCTGCCGGAACTTGCGCTTCTTTAGCAAATTACTATTCTACAGTCTGTTTATGCCTGTTCTTTCAAAAAGGTCAAAAACGTCTCCACGCCTCCACCGAGCACCTTCACTGCCTCCGGGCGGTTTCCTTCAATCGCAGACACGTCAAAGAAATCACCTGCTTTTGATTTCTCTGTGTACATAAAGCTGTCACTTCCATATAACTCATGCTCGATCTCAACAAATTCATCGCCCCAGAATGAGCAGTCCTCTGCTGTGATTCCTTCTGCTTTGAATCTCTCAAGAAAACATCCACATTATCGCTCTTGCAGGAAATTCCAACTTCCAGATATTTTGCATCGCAGGTTGCCGATACTCTCTGTCCGAATTTCTCTCCGGTCTGCTCTGCAATGCCGATCAGTTCCTTCAATCCAGATTCGATACCATGCTGTTTTAAGATCTGGCGTAAATGTTCCACCTCATCGCCCTGCATGAAAAGCTGGTCTCCACGGTCGTTTTCCACCATAAGATCGATCTTGCAGTAATTCGGACGGCTGAATACGATGTCTGTTTTCAGTCCGTATTCCCACAATAATTTCACATGGATTGCATAACAGATATCATGGATTTTCAACAATCCTTCCTGGTCTGGAATCATAGATGCGAAAATTTCCGGTCTATCGTCCGTGATCTGATAGTTGTATGCCCCTCTTCCCAGTCCGAAGAACAGATTCTTCTGTTCTTCCTCCGTGAAATAAGTATGGAACTTCCCACCTGCTATTTTATCGTAAGTTGTTCCGCTTACGATCACAAGCTTTGTTCCCTGCTGCAATAATGGTTTCATTGCAGCAGCTGCATCCTCGACTGGCGCAGTTCTTGATGTCACTGCCGTTCCGTCCCAGTCGAAGAAAATTGCTTTATACTTTTATTCATAGCTGTCTCCTCTTTATTATCTACGCATTTGCGAAACTTAATCTTATTTCCTATAACTCATTGAATCAATTAAGCTGGTATGTATAAGTCTCCCCACTCTTCAGCACAACTTCCTTACCTCGCACCGTAAATGAAATCTCCCCGCCTTCCAGCAGCGTGAACTCCGCCTTATCCTTTGTAATACGCACTTCCAGAAGTGCTCCTTTGAATTTTAATCGGAATGCATATTCCTTCCACTCTTTCGGGATGGTCGGTTTGAATTTCAGCACACCATTCTGACAACGCACACCTGCGAATCCATTAACGATCGCCTGCCAGGTTCCTGCCATGTTGGCGGCATGGATTCCCGCGTAGAAGTTGTTGTGGTAATCATCGAGATCCATTCTTGCAGACTGTGAGAAATATTTATATGCTTCATCCAGATAGCCGATGTCACATGCCACGATTCCGAAAATACAGGTGGACAAAGAAGAATGATGCAGGGTAACTTCCTGATAGAAGTCGTAGTTTCTACGGATTTCTTCTTCGGTAAAGAGATCGTTATGCAAGTACATGCCAAGGATCGCGTCTGCCTGTTTTGACATGCGGTGGCGCATGATAAACAGCGGATGGTAATTCTCATACAGCCATGCACGCTTCTCCGGTGGAATCTTATTTTCATCCCACGGTTTCCGCATCATAAAACCGTCATCCATCGGATACACCTGCCGCTTCTCGTCGTATGGGAAATACATCTTTTCGATGATCTCACGCCAAAGTCCCAGCTCCTCCACAGAGAAGTCCAGTTTCTCTTCCAGTCTCTTAAGATCCTCCGGTGCATGCTCTTTTAAGTATTCCACTGCTCCAACCGCATCCCGCAGGTTCTCTCTCGCCATCAGGTTGGTGTAGAAGTTATTGTCAACTAACACGTTGTATTCGTCCGGCCCGGTCACATCACAGATACAGTATTTTCCACC
>ENA-OQHL01001761-OQHL01001761.1-human-gut-metagenome-genome-assembly--contig:-NODE-1761-length-10251-cov-6.134137_pt1 | contig 10251 bp, 7 predicted proteins | sample MGYA00242565_ERZ504723 | MGnify/ENA primary metagenome ERZ504723 (study PRJEB26092, sample SAMD00036211) | human gut metagenome | host: Homo sapiens | study: EMG produced TPA metagenomics assembly of...
TATACTATCTCCTTTTTATCTATAAAAAATACGAAAGTTATAAATCTACCCTCACCACCCCTCACCCTTGACCCATTCATTAGCGCACCGTTTAACTCATTTCTATGCAGTTATAAATTTATTCCATATCATTATATTTTAGACATGATAAGATTATCATTGAAATATATTTCAACATATACATTCCTACGATAGAAGTGTCAAAAATAAAAGAGACGAACAATTTTCTTAATTTAAGTTTAGGACTTTATCAGTCGATTCGTTTCTCGGTGAGAAACACTTCGTTTCTCGGTGTCGAACAGGTTGTTTCTCGGTGAGAAACGGGTCGTTGGTTTTAAAGGAAAACTCCGAATAGTAACCACCTGGTTAACAGAGTTTTATAAAACAGGGTTATCTATCAGGAATACATAAGAGTTTTATTGACATTTTTTGGCAACACCGTTTATTTCTATTGCACCTATTACTATAACAATATTTACATTAGAACTAAAATACGGAATTTATAAAAGAATCCGTATCATTCCTTTCCATACAGTTATGAATCAAATTTTGGTGCAGTTGCCCTGTATTTTATCTGATAAGTCTAAATATCAATCTAGTTTTTTTATAACTTCGCAGCGCGAAGATCAAGAATTAGAATTAAAATGAATCAGACAGCACAATCATGGTGGTTTATCTTTTACAAAGACCAACTGCTTCTTGAGAAAAAAGAGGATGGCATATATGCCATCCCGTGTGGAGAAAGCTCTCCTATTGTTATTAAAGAAAAAACAACCGTACACAATATCACTACACTGGAAGGGAGAAACTGCAAGGCTTTCTCCCTCTCCTCTCCCATTGAAGAATCGGAGCAATGGATCATGATAGGGCTTCGTGCCTCCTATGAATATCTTCCTTTGTCTCATTATCAGACAGCAGGAAAAGCACATGAGATTCTGCATTGGGATAGAAACAGCCGCTTTTGTTCCGCCTGCGGCACGCCTATGGAACAGAAAGAATCTATCATGAAGCGTTGTCCGAAATGTGGCCGGGAAGCATATCCTTCCATTTCCACAGCGATTCTTGTATTAGTGAGAAAAAAAGATTCACTACTCTTAGTGCATGCCCGCAATTTTAAAGGAACATTCAACAGTCTCGTTGCCGGATTTCTGGAAACCGGAGAAACGCTAGAAGAATGTGTAGCACGTGAAGTGAAAGAAGAAACCGGACTGGATGTAAAGAATATCACTTATTTCGGTAATCAGCCCTGGCCTTATCCCAGCGGACTAATGGTCGGCTTTATTGCTGATTATGCCGGAGGGGAAATCAACCTCCAAGATGAAGAATTGAGTTCGGGAGACTTTTATACAAGAGACAATTTACCCGAACTTCCCAGAAAACTTAGTCTTGCCCGAAAGATGATTGATTGGTGGATAGAGCATCCAAATGAATAAATCAAACATGGAAAATATCATCAAAGGAATCCGTCAGTATTATCCGGTATCCGACAGTTCTTTGGAAGTACTCTTTAGCTATATGAAGAAAATGGAGCTTCCCAAAAAACATTTACTGATACACGGTGGAGTACTAGACCGCCACGTCTACTTTATTGAAAAAGGATTTTGTAGATCCTATTGTTTACGTGACGGAGAAGAAATCACGATTTGGTTTTCACGCGAAGGTGATATTACCTTTGCCATGAAAGATTTATATCATAATCAACCGGGATACGAATATGTAGAATTACTGGAAGATTGTGAATTATATGCCATACGTATTGAAGATTTAAATCAGATTTATGAAACTAATATAGAAATTGCCAACTGGGGACGTGTCATTCATCAGGAATGTTTGTTGTACATGGATATTCACCATATCAACCGATTGTATCTTCCGGCCAAAGAACGTTATGAACAACTTTTACGTGAGCAACCCGATGTCATTCACCGTGCCCAATTGGGATATATAGCCTCCTTTCTAGGCATGACTCCCCAACATCTTAGCCGCCTACGCTCCGAATCTTGAATCTTTTTAATCTATGTGAATTTTTATATCACAAGAAAGCAGTACTTTTGTCAGCGAATACAAAAAAACTGATAAGTATCGTGATTAACACATTAACTTCTTTACGAATATTATTTGCCTTGATGGTATTCGGGGCACATTGTTATGTTCTGGATCCGAGCTTCGACACACACTTCTTTAAAGAAGGATTTGTTGGAGTCAGCTTTTTTTTCATCCTTAGTGGCTTCATTATTGCCTATAATTATGAAGAAAAGTTATTGGAAAAGATCAGCACCAAACGTACTTTTTGGGTAGCACGTATTGCCCGCATTTACCCCCTCCATCTACTTACTCTATTAATTGCCGCATGTATAGGAGGGTATGTTCAATACAACGATACGACAGACTGGATAAAACACTTCGCCGCTTCCACTTTTTTATTGCAACCGTTCTTCCCTTCTGCAGATTATTTTTTCTCATTCAATAGTCCTCGTGGAGTCTGGGCTGCGAACAGTTATTTTATTTCTGTTTCCCCCTCATCATTCCTTTCTTAAATAGTAAACGGAATCTATGTATCACTCTTTTCATCTGCCTGCTGGTTATGCTGACAGGTATGCATCTGACTGCTGAAGAACAAATTAAAGCATACTGGTATGTAAATCCAATCACCCGCCTGCCGGACTTTTTTGTAGGTGTTTTACTTTATCAGTTTTATCGGTCGATATTCAACAAAAAGATTTCTTATTCCACCGGAACACTATTAGAAATAGGAGTAATCATTTTATTTTTTGTTTTCTATTTTTGTGCCGCAGACATTCCCAAAGTATACCGCTATTCTTGTTACTACTGGCTGCCCGTTTCTTTGGTGATACTTATCTTTGCCTTACAAAGAGGGTATATATCCCGGTTACTATCCAATCGGGGCTTAGTGATAGGAGGAGAAATCAGTTATAGTTTCTATCTGATACATTTATTTATTATACTCACATACCTCCAAATGGCTACTCTGTATCAATGGCACATACATTGGATGATAAGTGTCCCCGTCATTTTTTGCATCACTATTGCGCTTAGCTTACTTTCTTATTATTATTTTGAAAAGCCTGCCAATAGATGGGTAAAACGAATACTAACTAAAAAAAACAATCATAAAATTAGCCCCATGGAATTATCAACAAAAACACCCCGAATTGAAGTAGTAGATGCTCTTAGAGGATTTGCTGTAATGGCCATCCTTCTGGTTCATAACTTGGAGCATTTCATTTTCCCCGTATATCCGGAAAGTTCTCCTGAATGGCTCACCATTTTGGATGCCGGAGTATTTAATGCGACATTTTCACTGCTTGCCGGAAAGTCTTATGCAATATTCGCTCTGCTTTTCGGATTCACTTTCTATATCCAGTCGCACAACCAGCAGTTGAAAGGAAAAGATTTTGGTTACCGCTTTTTATGGAGAATGATATTGCTGGCAGGATTCGCCACTTTGAATGCTGCTTTCTTCCCGGCAGGAGATGTCCTGCTTCTGTTTGTTGTAGTCAGTCTTGTACTATTTATCGTACGTAAATGGAGTGACAAAGCGATTCTAATCACCGCCATCTTGTTTTCACTGCAACCGATTGAATGGTTTCATTATATAATGAGCCTTTTCAATCCTGCCTATACCCTACCCGATTTGAATGTCGGAGCCATGTATGCTGAAGTAGCGGAATACACCAAAGCCGGAAACTTTTGGGATTTTCTGATAGGTAATGTTACTTTAGGACAGAAAGCAAGCCTGTTTTGGGCTATCGGTGCCGGACGTTTCTTGCAGACTGCCGGACTTTTCCTGTTTGGCTTATATATCGGACGCAAAGAATTGTTCGTAACTACCGAATCTCATTTGAAGTTCTGGATGAAAGCACTTATTATTGCAGCTATCAGTTTCGCGCCACTGTATTCTCTGAAAGAACAGATCATGCAAAGTGACAGCAGTTTAATTCAGCAAACGGTAGGTACTGCCTTTGATATGTGGCAGAAATTCGCATTTACGATTGTACTAGTTGCTTCTTTCGTGTTACTTTATCAGAAGGATCAGTTCAAGAAAACTGTATCTAATCTGCGATTCTACGGAAAAATGAGCTTGACCAATTATATTTCTCAATCTATTTTGGGAGCCATTATCTATTTCCCATTCGGATTCTATCTTGCTCCTTACTGTGGATATACTCTTAGCCTGATTATCGGTATTATTCTTTTCCTGGCGCAAGTTCGGTTCTGCAAATGGTGGCTGTCTAAACATAAACAAGGACCATTGGAAACAATATGGCATAAATGGACTTGGATAGGCACGAAGAAATAACAGAAAAAAAAGAAATAGCACTGACTGAAAAATAGACTAAGAAAGCAGGCCGCGAAATACACATAACTACAAACGAACAACTTACGAATATGAAACTGAACGTATCACTCTAAAGCATCAACAAAACATGTGTATCCGCAGCCTGCGGGTTGAAATTGAGATGATGTCAATACAACAAGATTCTCGCAAGAAGGATTAGCAAGTGGACTTAAAGAATGCAAAGGAAATGAAAGAACTGTGCCAAGTTGGGGAAAAAGCCCGAAAATAGGCAGAATCAGGGCTATGTATAGAGAAAAAGAAGCGCCTCCATAATCTTCGAAAAGACCATGGAGGCGCTATTTATTATTTATCTTTCGTTATCTATATCTGAAATTTCAGAAGAAACAAAATCAGATACCCAATGATTTCTTCACTGCTTCAATCTTTTCCATTGCAGCAGATTCGGCAGAAGCATAACAATTGCGGCATCCCATTTCGCCCTGAACTTCCATATAGAACTTAATCTTCGGTTCTGTACCTGAAGGACGAACAGAAACTTTGCTACCGTCTTCAGTGAAATATTGAAGTACGTTAGATGATTCCGGCATATCGATTGCAGTTACGTTACCTTTATCATCCGTCTGTTTCAGCGTCTTATAATCTTTGCTCAAGATCACTTTAGAGCCACCCAATTCTTTCGGAGGATTGGCACGGAAGTTCTCCATCATAGCTTTGATTTCTTCTGCACCGCTCTTACCCGGTTTCACTACGTTTACAGTAAACTCTTTAGAGAATCCGTATTCCACGTAGATATCCAGCAACAACTGATACAAGGATTTACCATTATCTTTTGCCCATGCAGCAACTTCAGCAATCAAACAGCAAGCTGATACGGCATCTTTATCGCGAACGAAATCTTCGGCAAGGAATCCGTAGCTTTCTTCACCACCACCGATATATTTCTGTTTGCCTTCACGCAGACGGATTTCACGGGCAATCCATTTAAATCCGGTGTAGCAGTCAAGCATTTCGATATTGTTCTTATCTGCGATCTTCTTGATTAATTCAGTTGTAACGATTGTCTTCACACAGAACTCGCCACCTTTAATCTTACCCAGTTGTTTGTACTGTGTCAGAATATAATAAAGGTACATCATACAAGTCTGATTACCATTAATCAGTACCCATTCGCCTTTATCATCCTTGCAAGCAATACCCACACGGTCAGCATCCGGGTCGGAAGCCATAACGAGGTCAGCATCAATTTCTTTGGCAAGGTTTACAGCCATAGAAAGAGCTTCCGCGTTTTCCGGGTTCGGAGATACGACAGTCGGGAAGTTACCGTCCTTAATCATCTGTTCGGGCACAGTAAATACGTTTTCGAATCCCCACATTTTCAATGCACGAGGAATCAACATCATACCTGTACCATGAATCGGAGTATAGACAATCTTCATATCTTTGTGACGGGCGATAGCTGCCGGATCAATAGAAACAGTTTTCACCATATCCAGATAAATCTTATCGATGTCTTCACCGATAATCTGAATCAAATCCGGATTTCCCTGGAATTTAATATCGGCAGCAGAAGCAATTGCATTCACTTCGTCGATGATACCTTTATCGTGTGGAGCCAATACCTGTGCACCATCGTCCCAATATGCCTTGTAACCGTTGTATTCTTTCGGATTGTGAGAAGCAGTCAGGATGATACCGCTTTGGCAACCGAGGTGACGGATGGCGAAAGACATTTCCGGTGTCGGACGCATGTCGTCAAACAGATATACTTTGATACCATTGGCAGAGAAAATATTAGCAGAAGTTTCCGCAAACAAACGGCTGTTGTTGCGGCAATCGTGACCTACTACTACAGAAATCTGCGGCAGGTCTTTGAAGTTCTTTTTCAGATAGTTGGAAAGTCCTTGAGTGGCAGCACCTACCGTATAGATATTCATACGATTGCTACCTACACCCATAATACCACGCAGACCACCAGTACCAAATTCAAGATCTTTGTAGAAAGCTTCAATTAGTTCGGTTTTATCATCGTTTTCCAACATACGTTTCACTTCAGCCTGGGTTTCAGCATCATAAGCCGGGGTTAGCCATTTTTCGGCTTTTTCAGTGACCTGTTTAATAAGTTCCTGATTTTCCATTTCGATTGTTATTTATTGGTTAATGAATTATTTATTATCAATTTCTTGAGCACACAAATGTAAAATAATAAGTTTATAATTCCTAGTTATTTAATGAAGAATTAAGAATGAAAAATGAAGAATCGCATTATAAGACATATTTGCAAAGCATAATTCTTCATTTTTCATTCTTAATTCTTCATTTTACCAAATATCTGTCACCAGTCTGCTTGACATATTCCTGCAAGAATTCTTTCGGATATCCGGGACGCATCACTCCGGCAGGTTGTCCGATAGAATTACGCTCAAACTTACCGTCTTTAACACGTTTCACCACTCCATCATTGTACTTCACAATCAAGAATGTACCCAATTGTTTCCAAGTATCGAAAGTGCTCTGTGCGGTCATATTTGTATAGTTTGTCAGAAAGTCAACCGCTGCGTTCTTATCTTTTGCCAGCAGTTTGGCAGCCATTTCTTCAATGCCTTCCTGTGCATTGTTGAAAGTAGTTTCCATTTCTTTCTGCGCTTCCCGTACATCACCGATCATCAAATCATAACGCGGATAGACCATATTAGATACCCAGTTGAAAATCCAGAAAGCAGAATTCCAGGAGAAAGTAATATAATCGGCCCCATCTACACGGGTATAACATACCGGCACTTTAGTAGCACAACAATAAACCGGGGTAAATACAGCCATGTTCGCATCATCCACGCCAAACCAAAGTACACCGCCTATCGGGTCCGGCTTATGAGCCCGCATTTGTGCAACAAATACAAACCCGCTTTGTTGAGTGGAAATCGGACGTTCGTTGAAATATTCCTGGCCGTCTACTTTGAAGTTCAGAGGAGAAAGACGATAAGGTGTCTTATAAGGTCCGGCTCCGAAATCATTGGAGATGTCAAGAGGCGTTCCTTCATAATGGTCGCGCATCATATCTTTCACATCTTGCACGGATAACTTATGTTTCGGTTTCACAAAAAGAGGCATCGGCGTATTGGTCTTTCCCTCAATGTAAGGAAGATAATCTTTTCCGTTATCTGTGAACTTATTAAAATAGCTCCACACACGAGCCTCACAGAAACGACGTGCACCAAAATCAAGAGGCGCATAAGCTAATGAGAAGCTAAAGTCTTTGTTTACTCCATTAAAATATCCCTTCTCGCGGGCAAAAGAAACGACATCCGGAGAGTACATGCAGTTTTCCTTGTCGTTCATATCAAACTGGTGGATACGCGACTGGTTGGCATGGGCCGAGATGCAATCATCGGGCACACGTACAGCTACCCAAACTGCTCCACGGATGCCGGGACCTTTACCAATCATTTCCATAATCCATATTTCGTTCGGATCGGCAATAGTAAAGGATTCTCCTTCGCTATAATAGCCGTATTGCTGCACTAAGTCGGTCATGATCTTAATTGCTTCACGGGCAGTGCGCGAACGTTGCAAACCGATATAAATCAGACTTCCGTAATCGATAATCCCTGTAGAATCGGCCAATTCCGGACGTCCGCCGAAAGTTGTCTCACCAATGGTAACCTGATATTCATTCATATTACCGACTACATTGTAAGTCTGGCGTGCCTGCTCTATTTCTCCCAGATACTTGCCGGTATCCCATTCATAAACTTTCAGCATCGTCCCTTTTGGATAGGTAGCAGCCGGATAATGATAAAGTTCTCCGAATAAGCCATACGAGTCGGCAGAATAGGAAACAATCGTCGAGCCATCGGCAGACGCATTTTTTCCGACAATCAGGTTGGTGCAGGCGAACGTATTCGCCACAGCCGCCATCAATACGGCGGCACAAAGAATAATTCTTCTCTTCATAATAAATATATGATTCACTTTTAATAATTTACCAAACAAAGCTTTCACGAGCTACTGTTTCATTCCCACAGTAATCGGTCACTGTAAATTCAACAATATGCTTGCCTCCCTTCTTTACGTGTTTCGGATCCAATGTACATTCCCAGTACGATTTCACAATATTGGGACGTCCGAAAAGCGCATACTTTCCGTCAATCGTTCCACGATAGGAAGCAATTCCCGCGCCCTGATCTTTCAAACGATAGACAATCTTTCCGTTTCTTCCCCACTGATTCTTGTTGACAGGGATAATCTCCGGCGGGATGGTATCGATGGCAACAGTGTAAGTTCCCAACTCCCGGATAGATGCTTTCATGTATCCGTCTTCATACTTTCCGCCTACGCTGTACTTTCCTCCTTTGGGAGTTATGCGGGCCACATAATATTTCGTCGTATCGGCAATTGGTTTTCTACGCAACCCGATACACAGTTCACAAGCTGCATGCAGCGGAACCGCCTTATCATTCAGCTGATAAGTAAAAGCAACGGCACCACTATCCGCCTTCACCTGATAATTGAGGGGAACATCATCATACAACATTCCTTTCGGAACAACCAGGTTCAATCCCGGTTCTTGCAGATAATTAGTCTTATTCCAGGTAAAATAATATTTCTCCCGATGATTCAACGGTTCAATCGGTTGCTTCCGACCCCGTACGGTGAAACTATATTTGGAAGTATTTCCAAAAGCATCTTTTAATGTATATAAGAACTGATAGTCCCGTTCCTCATCAATCGTCACCAAGCCACGGTTATCATTCGATGCTTTTAGCAGACGCAAAGTGTTGCCCGGATCAATGAATGATTTCATATATTGCCCATAAGTCCAGGAATTAATCATCCGGTTCTCTTCCTGCGAGAAGCGATCTACGGTGCTACGAAATATTTCATTGCCATCTACCGTAAGCACAACCGAATAAACTCCATAATGGTTATTCACTCCATCCATGTAATCGTATGCTTTGATCCCCACACCTATCACTCCCCATGCTTCCACCGGACGCTCGCTATTAGGAAGGATGGTTTTATTTTCTTGCTTTCCATCCACTACTCCTTTACCCAGTTGTGGAAAAAATAGGATACCATCCGCTTTCGGAGCACGCGTATCTTTTATTTTCGACTGAAAGAAAGGCATAGGGTCAATATAATCTCCCGATTCCGTTTCAAATACATCCAGGTGAAGATGCGGACCGAACGAATATCCGGTATTTCCGCTCCATGCGATCTGCTGACCTCCTTTTACCGGATATTCTTCCGGTTCGGGAACAATCTCTACTTCCCAGCTTTCTTCTTCATATTGAAGTTTCTCCACCCTTTCGGCAATGGGAGAAACAAAACCACTCAAATGGCGGTTGATCGTTGAATAGCCATTGTGATAACAGACATCAAGTACATATCCCGAACCATTCGTGACGCGAATACGCGAAATATAGCCATCAGCGAGAGCACGAACGGGTTTACCGATAACTCCGCCTGTCTTAAAATCCAGTCCGCCGTGGAAGTGATTGGAGCGGATTTCTCCAAAGTTCCCACTCAATGTAAGAGGAAAGTCAAAAGGAGGTACAAAGGTTACTTGCTTCTTCTCTTGTCCATACCCTCCGATGCAGCAAGCCAACATCAAAGCAGTGATATATCGTCTCATCATTCCGTTCACTTTTTTACTCCCGCAAATGTACACTATTCCCACTAAACTATGAAATATCCGAGGAGAATGATGACCATAGATACTAGTTAATATTTCTTTTTAATGTTATATTCATTGCAAATTAGTAGTCATTATGTTATTTATATTAGTACTTTTGTAGCCGTTTTTTAATTATAATTAAAAGTTAGAAACTCAATGAGAATGTATGTAAAAGTAATGGCAGCGGTCATTGCATGTATATTGCTGAGTGGAGAAGCGCTCTCGGCATTTGCAACTACCCCCCGCTACAGAAAAT
>ENA-OQHL01001763-OQHL01001763.1-human-gut-metagenome-genome-assembly--contig:-NODE-1763-length-10248-cov-2.225768_pt1 | contig 10248 bp, 11 predicted proteins | sample MGYA00242565_ERZ504723 | MGnify/ENA primary metagenome ERZ504723 (study PRJEB26092, sample SAMD00036211) | human gut metagenome | host: Homo sapiens | study: EMG produced TPA metagenomics assembly of...
TGCGTACAAAGGTAACGTTTCAGCGTCAGCCCGTTCTGGGCGATAAAGTCGCTTACTTCTTTTTGTTCCTCTTTGCGCAGGCAGCCGCAATCGATAAGGACTGCCTCCTTGGTATCATCGTATAGCAAGTAAGTATTCTCGGAGAAATAGTTTACTTCGAAAGATTTTATCGTAATCATAAGGGTACGTACACTACTTTTTTAGTTTCAAAAAACTCTTCTTTAAAATGGTCTTTCAGATCCATGCTTATCGCTTGGTTCCGGAAAGGCAATATCTCGTGCGCCAGCTCTCCACCTTTCAGACAAATCAATCCGTTGGGCAATGCGTTGATCTGTTCTTTCTTTATATTCTTGCGGACGATCTTTACCAGATCCGCCAGAGGCATCACGGCACGGCTTACCACGAAATCGAAAAGCTGCTTTTCCTCCTCGCCCCGGCAATGGCGGAAGGATACGTTCTCCAGCCCGATCGCCTCGGCCACGGCTTGTCCCACCTTGATTTTTTTCCCGATGCTGTCTACCAGATGGAAATGGGTCTCAGGGAATAAGATCGCCAAGGGGATGCCGGGAAAACCGCCTCCCGTACCCAGATCCATCACCGAGGAACCCGGCTTGAAACGCAGCATATCGGTGATACCCAGCGAGTGAAGCACGTGATGCGGATATAGGTTCTCGATATCCTTCCGTGAGATCACGTTGATCTTGGCGTTCCAATCCGTATATAGGTCATATAGGGCGGCGTATTGCTCTTTTTGCCGGTCGGTGAGATCGGGGAAATAAGATGTGAGAATTGAAAATTGAGAATTGGGAATTGAGAATTTCTCTGTATTTTGTTCCATAGGACATCTGTTTATAGGTTTATCTATCATTAATTTTCAATTCTCAATTTTCAATTTTCAATTAACTGACTTATCGGGCTGTCATCCCGCAGCAAATAGCGGATTTCCTTGTAAGGGAGATGGACGTTCGTGACGCCTACCACGTATGCCGCTATCTCATATTCGTTGAAAGAATAGGTGATGCCCGTCTCGTCTACGAGGAAGTTGCCGTTCGGGAAGATCTCGTCCACGCTAAAGAAACCGATATTTTCCAGTTCCTTGGCGTCGGATACGTTGTTTTGCTTGGCGATCTGATCTACCAATATTCGCGCCAGATTGTCTTGATAGTTGTCCACGAATATCTCCTCCTCGGTGATCGGCTTACCGGTCTTGAGGTTCACTACATGGTTATTGTAGGAATGTGCGCCGTGCGCTCCGCCCGTATAGTTCTCGAAGCTTACCGTATAGCTGATGATATCGTCTTGGTTGAAGGCGATATCATCCGACGACATCTCGTAGTAAGAGAACCAAGAGCCCACCGGTGTCTCGTCGGATTTCGCCACCTCAGCCTTGTAATCCTCTTCCAGATCCTTATAAGCGGCCAGATAGTCGTCGGTATATTTCCGTACCGCCTCCTCGGGGGATAATTGCTCATAATTCTCGCCGAAATAAGAGGAGACGAACTGTCTCTGTAGATTCTTAAGAACCTCTTTATCCGAATATTTCCGGGGATAAACGAACTTGATCTCTAGATTGCAATTGGGATTATCCGGATTATCTAACAAATGGTAAGTCTTTTCCACGCTGATAGAATCAAACGTGATACTGTTTTCAGAAGCCTTCTTCGTCCGGTATCGCAACCCGTGGCTAAGATACCTATCAAAAGAAGCGCCAGCATGCTTTCGCGTAAATGCGTTCTCATCGGACTACAGATTTAATTTATTTGTACGCGAATGTACGTTATTAAATGTATAATCAAATTGCACGATGAAGTTTTAATAAGAGGACAACCATACCTTAAATTCCGCCAGCCTTATTTTTAGCCACGAAAATGGGTTCGTCGGTCGGGAGGCTCAGATTTATACGTAATCGGCTATCGAACCAGATGGTGAAGCTATCTATTACTTCCTTGGAAAGGATAAACTGTCGGTTTACCCGGAAGAAGCAAGTCGGGTTTAATTTTATCATTAAGGAGTCTAGAGATTTACCGATGGAATATGATTGTCTCTCGCGGGTCACCACGCTACTTTCGCCGTTCGTGTTATAGAAATAAGCGATCGCCTCGGTTTTGATCGGTATAATCCGATCCTTGAATGGGACGAGAATCCGCTTTAGATATTCCGAGCTACAAACCAATTGGTCGATCCGGCTGATATGCTGCCGTACGGTCACCGGATTAAGTCGGTTGTATTTATCTAGTGCCTTTCGCATGCTCTCTAACGTGATAGGCTTCAATAGATAATCGACGCTGTTTACCTCGAATGCCTTGATCGCATATTGGTCGTATGCGGTAGTGAATATGATGGGAACCTCTATGGTGACGCATTCGAAAATATTGAAAGAGTTTCCGTCCGCCAATTGGATATCCATGAAGATGAGGTCGGGCATGGGATGACTACGGAGCCATGTCACGCTATCTACTACCGTATCGAAATGATCCAAGATCTCGATATGCGGATCTATCTGTAGTAATAAGTTCTTGATGTTCTTGTAGGCTGCGGCCTCGTCTTCGATAATGATGATTTTCATGATTGTTTGGATTTAGATTAACTCTTTAAAGGTAGGGAAACACGGAAAAACTCATCCGTATCCTCTATCCTTATTCATTTTTTTTACGAGTAGGGCAAAGCGGTTATCTAGGTTTTTCAGCCCGATACCCACTTTCTCCACCTCGTCCAGCTTGGGCTGTTTCCGGTTTAGGATCACCAAAGAAGGTTCGTGGGTGCTGTAAATGGATAATCGCATTGGGTTGCGGGCGCTGATCTCATTATGCTTGATCACGTTTTCTATCAATGGTAGCAAGGAAAGAACCGGTAGCTGGCAGGACATATAGGCTGGGTTGATCTGTATGTCGAACGTCAGTTTCTCCTCATATTTGACGGATAGCATGAAGCGGTAGGTTTCCAAAAAAGATAGTTCGTCCTTTAACGCCACTAATTCTTTCTTCTCGCTTTGAAGTATATATCGGAATACATTGGATAGGTTGGAGAGATAAGCCAGTGATTTCTGATTCTGTCCTTCGACTATCAAGGCATGCAAAGAGTTCAACGCATTGAAGAAAAAATGAGGGTTGATCTGGTTTTCTAATGCCTTTAAACGGGCATCTTTCGAAAGAATTTCATTTACATAGTTTTCCTGAATCAGATTCCGTATCTTTAAGGCCATATGGTCAAACTGGTTGTGCAGTACCCCGACCTCATCTGTACGCCCGCTATAATCGTATCCAGTATCCGGAGGCGTGGATTCATCTCTTCCGAAGGCCTTCATTTTTTGGATAAGCCGGCTGAAATCGCTGGTTACAGAACGGATGAGCATCCTGGACAGCAAGAGGGAAATGAGAACAGAAACAAGGATTACCACCAGTGCCATGAGTTTTGTAAAGTTTAATGTAGATGATATATGTCCGTATGGGACAAGGCAGATATAATTCCAGGACGTGTTCCCAATGGAGCCTTTTACTGCAAAATACTTACCAACATTTACAGAAATCACGCCATAATCGGTCTTCAGTTTCTTTCCAATTGTGTTGATCTCGTTAGAATCCAGGCTTTCTGAGTGGTAAAACTCTGTATCTTCGTCAAATAATATATACTGTGTTTCATCTGAATGCAGGACAGAATTGGTAGAAGAACGTACCAGACGGTCCATGTCTACGCCTACGACAACCGTGCCTAATGTCTGGAAATTCATCTGGTCAACCCTGCGGCATTCCCGCCCAAGAAAGAGCCCGTAGGAATTGCAGTAATCTGTAACCCAGTATGGATATCCGGAGTTGTTATTAGCACTTTAACCACATTTTGGTGGACCGTATCCGGCACTTGAGAACTTCTGGCCTCATAGCTTTGAGTTGCACCCTGTGCATGATATAGGTTAATGTAACTAATATTGTTATCTTTATACGTCTGATAATAATCTGCAATCAATGTGTTTAGCGAATTCTCAGCATTTTTTATACGGATATCAGGATCTTCTTCTGCCAGAGTGATCAGGTTTTTTCTTATGTTAGAGTTGGAGACGACCGCGCTTGTCATAGATTCGATGTTTGACAGCTTTTTTGATATATCCTGGGAACTATATGTGAGTGAACCCGCAAGAGCCTGGTACAGCAGTTTATTACTGGAATTTAAGACCAGCAGTATACCGCTGACCGAAGCGGATATCATTAAGAACACAACAATTAAAATGATACATACGATCTTTGTGCTCAACTGGGAATTTGTGATTTTACTGATAAAAGACTTTTTACTTCTTAGCATAAATATACCTGTTTCCTTATGTGAATAATGTTAGTATTGAGGTTTTTCTTATTATAATGCATATTTCAATAGGGAAAAAGGGATTTAGAAAATAGGACGGAATTTTGAAAAAGGATGTCGGAAAAGTTTATATTAATTTTATAATACTGTCTTTATAATGTGCTTATACAAAAGAAACTCATAAATCACACAAGGTTAAGGAGGAAAGAAAATGAAAAAGATAGTTTCTGTATTGTTATGCGTAATGATGATTGCAGTACTAGCGGCAGGATGCGGCAGCAGTGATGCAGGATCAGGAGGCAAGTCTGACAGTTCGAAGACAAAAAGACGCTGGGGATGATAAGACAGCAAATCCAGAAGAGTATCAGGTAGTTATGATTGTAAAGCAGAGTGATTCCTGGTTCGATGATATGACTACTGGAGTAGAGCAGCTCAAGAAGGATACCGGCTTAAATGTATCGGTACAAGTACCGGAGACAGGGGATGCGGCAAGCCAGATCTCTATTATGGAAGATCTGATAGCACAGGGCGTGGACGCTATCTGTATTGTACCAAATGATCCGGACGCGCTTGTTCCTACGATCGAAAAAGCAAAAGAGTCTGGTATTGTTGTTGTAACGCATGAGGCGCCTGGTATTGCAGAAAATGTTGACCTGGATGTAGAAGCTTTTGTCAATGAAGAATTTGGTAAGTTATTCGGAGAGAAGCTTGCAAAGTCTATGGACGGAAAAGGCCAGTATGCTGGTTTTGTCGGCGGCCTTACGATGGAGACTCATATGGCCTGGTATAAAGCAGCAATCGAATATATCAAAGAAAACTATCCAGATATGGAATGTGTGACAGAAGAACCTTATGAGGATGGTAACAGCGTTGACGGCGCACATGATAAGACATTAGAAATCCTGAAAGCATATCCAGATATCAAAGGGCTCTTTGACTGTTCTGCACATGGCGGCGGAATCTGTGAGGCACTGCAGGAAAAGAATAAGACAGATGACGTATCAGTCGTATCACTGGCACTGCCTTCTATGTCGGCCACATACCTGGAAGATGGATCTATGAAAGCAGGACTTGCATGGAGACCGGCGGACGCAGGCTATGCAACATGCTATGCTGCATATCTGCTGGCATCTGGGCAGAAGGTAGAAACAGGTACTGACCTTAAGATTACTGGTTACGAAGATATCCAGGTAAAAGACGGTGTGGCATATGGTAATGCACCTCTGGAATTTTCAGCTGATAATATAAACGATTATAAATTCTGATAAGAAAAGGGTGCCGCAAAATAACAAGAGAATAGTTATTGGGCGGCACCTGAATTTATTCATGGAGGTGAGATCATGGGAACAGTTTTGGAGGCAAAACACATAAATAAATCTTTTATTGGCGTTCAGGCGTTAAAAGATATCAGCATCAAAATCAACAGTGGGGAAATTCACTGCCTTGCAGGGGAAAACGGGTGCGGAAAGTCAACCCTGGTCAAGAATATATCCGGCGTCTATACACCGGATTCAGGGGAAATCATACTTGGCGGAAATACATATCATAATCTGACCCCCATGCAGGCTATGAAGGAAGGTATACAGGTAATATACCAGGACTTGTCACTGTTCCAGCACCTGACTGTGGCAGAGAACATTGCAATCAGCAGACTTAAGTTTGATAGAAATAAGATGATAAGCTGGAAAAAGGTATATGCCATAGCACAGGAGCAGTTAGACAAAATAGGAGTAAAGATGGATCTTGGCCAGACTGTGGGGGAGATCTCAATGGCGAACCGACAGCTGACGGCAATCTGCCGGGCGTTAGCGCAGGATGCGAAAATCCTGTTCATGGATGAGCCGACCACAGCCCTTACAAAGACAGAAGTAGAACGTCTGCTGAATATTATGGTGGACTTAAAGAAAAAGGGGCTTGCAATTATATTTATCAGCCATAAGCTTGATGAAGTTTTCTCTGTGGCAGATACGATAACCATATTCCGCAATGGAGAGAAAATTGGTGATTTTAAAAGCGAGGATTTAGATAAAAAGAGCCTGTCATATTATATGACGGGACGGGAAGTGGAGTATCCAAGATACCACCGCACGAGTAAGGAAGATACACCGATACTTGAGATTGAGAACCTGACCAGAAAAAACCAGTATGAAAATATATCACTGTCCATACGTCCAGGCGACATTGTGGGAGTGACCGGGCTGCTTGGATCAGGAAGGACGGAACTTGCATTGTCTTTATTCGGATTAAATCCTACGACCAGCGGCCGGATTAAGGTGGATGGCAAAGAGGTAAAACTTAGTTCGCCAATGAAAGCAAAGAAATGCGGGATTGCATTGCTGCCTGAGGACAGATTTAACCAGGGGCTGTTTATGAAACGAGAGATTAAAGAAAATATATCCTCTTCCATATTAGATGAGATTTCTAATAAAGGAGTACTGAATAAACAGTCTGAGGAACGCACAGCAGAGACATACGTCAAGCAGTTAAAGGTAAGGACGCCTTCTATTGATACGGTAATAGGGACGCTGTCAGGGGGAAACCAGCAGAAAGTGGTCATTGGCAAATGGACGGCCACATGTCCAAGGGTTTTTATTATGGATACGCCGACAGTAGGTATTGATATTGGGTCAAAGGCTGAGATCTATGAACAGATACATAAATTTGCTGAGGAAGGAATGGCTATTATCTTTATTTCAGACGAAGTACAGGAGATTCTGGCAAACTGTAACCGGGTTATGGTGATGGCTGAGGGGAAATGTGTAAAAATGCTGGAAGAAGACGACTTAAAAGAGGAGGCACTCGTATGAGGACGAAAAAAATAGACCGGTTTCAGGGAATACTGCTGTTGATTATTCTTCTCTATAGTATATTTGTCTCAGTGAAGAATCCGGCCTTTATACATATAGAGACAATATTTGATATTATCCGTGTGGCGTCCACTACGCTGATGGTTGCGATGGGACTGCTTGTTGTCATGATCTCTGGCGGAAATTGACGTATCGTTCATGGCTATCGCGCTGTTTGGAAGTTACACGACGATTCATATTATGATATCAATGGGAATTGACCAATCTGATCTTTGCATTTGGCATTTCTGCTTTGATTTGGAGGATTACTTGGCATTATTAACGCGCTGTTAATCAACTGGCTGAAACTGCCGCCGTTCATTATAACCTTGGGAACGCAGAATCTTTTCCATGGCATTATGACTACTTTTATTGGCGACAAATCATTTGGCGCAGGCGTGCTGCCAAAGAGCATTCATTCCTTCGGCCAGGCAGCCGTGATTAAGATCGGGGGCGTGGGCTTGACATCATCTATCATTCCTGTATTACTTGCTGGCGCCCTAACCTGGTTCATTCTTTACCGTACCATGACCGGGAGAGGAATCTTCGCAGTCGGAAATGATGAGGAAGCAGCCAGAAGGGCTGGCTTTAATCCATTCAAAATCCGCTTGATTGTATATGTGTACTCTGGAATCCTGGCTGGAATTATGGGGATGATGTACGTAGCGCAGACAAATGCGCTCTATCCAAATAAACTGGTGGGGGATGAGCTGATGGTTGTGGCAGCTGTTGTAATAGGCGGTACGAAGATAACAGGCGGACAGGGAAAGATTTTAGGTGCGTTTCTTGGTGTCATTATTATCTATCTACTGAACACCACGTTGATTATGATCGGCCTGTCATCCTCCTGGAACAATCTTTTTGTAGGGACAATTCTTGTAATCTCAGTGGCAGTGACTTCCTACCAGGAGAGGGTTAAGAACCGCAACAATCTAATTTTTACGGAATAGGGGGATGAAAGATGACTAAGATAAAAAAATGGGCTGGCAGAGATATGAATCTCACTATATTGATGGGAGTTACGCTTGTTATACTGATCTGGAGCGGGATGGCGTTTGGGCAGTCCATGTATTCTATGCGGAATATACAGTCCATGACATTCCAGATACCCGAGTTTGGCTTTCTGGCGCTGGCAATGATGCTGTCAAATATGATCGGCGGAATTGACCTTTCCATTATTGCTAATGCAAATACTGTGGCTATTCTGACAGCGTATGTGCTGAATGGCCAATGGTCCTTTGGGACAGAGGGAGCGGCAAGAGTTGTGCTGGCACTTATTTTCGCCGTTTTGTGCAGCTTGTTGTTTGGTCTGTTTAATGGACTGTTAATATCAAAAACATCTGCACCGTCATTGATTGCAACGTTGGGAACGATGACTCTGTTCCAGGGAATTGGAATGGCAGTGACAGGGGGAGCCAGCGTTGGAGGAATTGAAGAAAAATTCGCGCAGATTGGAAAGAGCACGATTCTGAACCTTCCGGTTATCTTCTGGCTGTTTATCCTTGCATCTGTAATACTTGGCCTTGTAATGTCGTACAGTGGTTTTGGCAGAAAACTGTATTTGTACGGAGATAATCCGGTTGCAGCCAGATTCTCGGCAATCCATAATGAAGGTATCTGCATCGGCACATTTCTGTTGACGGGCCTGCTTGCAGGGATTGCGGGACTGATTATTCTAAGCCGTGTAAATTCTGCCAAGGTGGGGTATGGAGATTCTTATCTGCTTCAGACGCTGATTGTCTGCGTAATAGGCGGGATCGACCCGAACGGAGGAAGAGGCAAAGTATGGGGCGTATTGATTGCAGTTATAATGATGCAGATTCTGTCCAGCGCATTTACAATAATGTCCCTGTCTCCATATACGAAAAAATTGATATGGGGCATTATGCTTGTTCTCGTTCTTGGATTAAACTTTATTATTAAAAAGTATTCTGGCGTGAGAATGCTGAAAGCCAGCTTGAATACGAATAAAGAGAAATAAGCAGGAGGTCAAAGAATGAATTGCAGAAAATATGAAGAATTATATCGTACCGTACTTAACGAACACAGAGAAGTCTTTGAAAAGCAGGATCTGGATGAGGTTACTTTATTTATGGAACAAATCAGGAAGGCAGAGCGGATCTTTGTTATGGGCGTAGGCAGAGAAGGGATCGCAGGCCGGTCATTTGCCATGCGGCTGATGCACCTTGGAAAAGAAGTACACTGGATCTGGGACGACACGACACCTGGCATGCATGAGGGGGATTTATTTATTGCTATAAACGGGTCGGGTAAAATCGGCCACATTCATTATGTGGTCAAACAAGCAAAAGAGACCGGGGCAGCAATCACTGTGGTGACAGGAGGGCCAAAAGAAAAGACAGCCCGCCTGGCAGACTGTGTGTTATTTGTTCCGGCAAGTGTATTTAACGGGACAGACTCTAGAGCGGTACCGTCCGTACAGCCGATGGGAAATCTGTTTGAGCAACACCTGTTTTTGCTGTTTGATATTATTATTATGCTGCTGGAAGAAGAGATGAAGGTGACGCACGAACAGATGGAGGCCAGGCACAGAAATATAGAATAAAGAAAATAAAATCCATGTTGATTTCATATGCGTATCCTGTACCAGCAGGGGCAAGGAGTGCTTTTATATAGCAAGTTCTCCCAAATTAATGGTTAAATCTTCAATTCGGTTTTTGTCCGTATCCACGATCCAGTACTCAAGGACACCTCATTTTACGGCAGGAATCGCAAGCAAGCCCATAAGACTTTAGTTTTATGGGCTTCTTCACGGTTGGCAGTATAGCATAGCGGGCGAAGAAAATTAAGGAATGTACACAAAATATCTACGCTACGCCTGGGAACATGTAGAGAGATGTCTTGTGCCTTTCAAAACGGAGAGTGATATGATATAATAACTGCAAAGTGTCAAAAAACGCTAGTGATATTATATAGGGGACAGGAGGGCAGGTATGAATATATTAGTAGTAGACGACGAGAAGGAAATTGCAGATGTGATAGAACTCTATCTCCAGAATGACCAGTATAGCGTATATAAGTTCTATACCGGCCAGGAGGCGCTAGACTGTATTGGCAGCATGAAGATCGATCTGGCGATCCTTGATAT